>ERZ1066118.966-NODE-966-length-21020-cov-34.138087_pt1 | contig 21020 bp, 24 predicted proteins | sample MGYA00382765_ERZ1066118 | MGnify/ENA primary metagenome ERZ1066118 (study PRJEB33369, sample SAMEA5778348) | biofilm metagenome | biome: Industrial cooling water; feature: Water cooling tower basin; material: Biofilm | place: United Arab Emirates | collected...
GCGCCGTGGCCGACGAGGCCTGGGCCGGCGACATCATCGGCATCCCCAACCACGGCCAGCTCAGGATCGGCGACACGCTCACCGAGGGCGAGGCCATCCGCGTGACCGGCATCCCCTCCTTCGCCCCCGAGCTGCTCCAGGCCGTGCGCCCCGGCGACCCCATGAAGGCCAAGCACCTGGAGAAGGCGCTCATGCAGTTCGCCGAGGAAGGCGCCGCCAAGGTCTTCAAGCCCCTGATCGGCTCCGGCCACATCGTGGGCGTCGTGGGCGCCCTCCAGTTCGACGTGCTGGCCTCCCGCATCGAGGGCGAATACGGCCTGCCGGTCCGCTTCGAGGGCACCCAGTTCACGTCGGCCCGCTGGGTGTCGGGTCCCGAGGACGCGGTGGAGGCGTTCGTCCAGAAGAACAAGGGCCACATCGCCCACGACAACGACGGCGACGTGGTGTATCTCACTCGGCTGCAATGGGACATCGACAGGGTGGCGCGCGACCACCCGGAGGTGCGGCTCACGGCGACCAAGGAGATGATGGGGGCGTGACGGCCGGCCCCGCGCGGCCTATCCTCCACCCATGAACCAGCGCCTCCTGGACCTGTTCGCCGAGGCCAGGGCCCTGCCCTCCGCCGACCAGGACGATCTCGCCAACCTCCTCTCGGCCTTCGTGGCCTCGCGCGCCGCCACCTTCACCGCCGAGGAACTGGCCCACATCGACCGCTTCGCGGCCGAGCCCTTCGTCGAGGCCGACAGGGCCGAGATCGAGTCGCTCTTCGGCCGGCGGCTTGGCTAGGGTCCGCTTCGCCGCCCGCGCGGCGGCCTCCCTGCGCCGCCTTGTCGCCTTTCTCACCGCGCCCAACCCGCAGGCCGCCGAACGGCTCCTGGACGACGTGGCCGGCGCCGCCCTCCTCCTCACCGATCACTCCCTGGCCAGCCCGCGCCTCCCTGGACGGCGCCCGCAGCGCTCCCTGCTCACGCGACGGTATCGCTATCGGCTGAACTACGAGGTGGTCAAAGGCGACGTGCGTGTCCTGGACGTGCTCCACGGCAGCCAGTCCGGGCCATGCGCCGCCTGCCCTTGATCTGGAGCCGCAGGAGCCAAGGCCCGTAGGGTGTGCGGTTCCGGCCCCCCGAGGGGCCGGGTTCGCGCACCCTCCACCCCCGCGACGGGCGCCGCCGCATAGGGCGAGGCTCACCCCGCCAGCGCCTCCCCCGTTGCGTCCCCCCCGCCCCCCACCGCGCGGTGCCGCCACGCTTCCTTAACCTCTCCGGGTGATTCTCCCTGTCACTGCGGAGAGAAGACCCTTGGGGTTCGCGGAAGGCCAGCCCCATCGACCCGGCGCGTCAGCCACCTATGGGGCGCGCCTTCGGTCCAGGAGCTGGGTCCCGCTGATAGGTCCTTCCGCTTCGGCCACCACCCGGGCCGTCGAACGCTCTTTGAGGGGTCCCACGGGCGGGACCCACCGGGAGGACCCGCACGCACCCGCGGGCCCGCAAAGACCCGGCCGCCGCGCGTCGCGCACGCGCCCGCCTCGCGCGCCCCGCGGCCGCGGGCCCCTTCCATCGGGCCTCGCCGTCCCCATATGCGCTCTGTGACGACCCCAGCCCCCCGGACCGGAGCCGCCCCATGAAGCGCATGATCCTCAACCTCCTCCTCAAGTTCGCCATGAGGAAGCTCAACGGCCGCTCCCGCCGCCGCTACCGCCGCTGGTGACTACCCCAGCCGCGCCGCCATGGTGATGTCGGCCGCCGCCAGCACCTTGCTCACGGGGCAGTTCACCTTGGTGGTCTCCGCGACTGCCGCGAACTGATCGGGCGTGGCGCCGGGCACGGTCGCCACGACCTCCACGTGCACCTGCGTGATCTTCCCCTGCGCGGGGTCCAACGTGACCGTGCTGGTCGCCTCGATGCTGTCGGCCGTCAGCCCCGCCCTGCCCAGCTCGTTGCTCATGGCCATGGCGAAGCAGGCCGCGTGCGCCGCCCCGATCAGCTCCTCCGGGTTGGTCCCCGCCTCGCCGCCGAAGCGCTTGGCGAAGCTGTAGCTCTGCCCCCTCAGCGCGCCGGACTCCAGCGACAGGGTGCCCTGCCCGTCCCGCAGCCCCCCCTGCCAGTGGGCGCTGCCGCTCTTCTGGATCGCCATCGCGGTCCCCTCCTCCGTTGCGCCCCCCACTGTAGCGTGACGCGGCGCGCCGCCCAGCCCCTTGACCTTCCGTCCCTTTCCCCCTAACGCCGCAGGCGTTCGACGAGCCCCCGCAATCCGGCCGGGGCGGCCGCGCCTTGCGAGAGCGGCCACAGCGCCGCACCTCATCGCCAAGGACAGCCATTGACCCTCTTCTCAGACCTCGCCCTCGACCCTCGCGTGCTGCAGGCCGTGACGGAATCGGGCTACACCACGCCCACCCCCATCCAGGTCGGCGCCATCCCTCCCGCGCTCGAAGGCCGCGACGTGCTCGGCATCGCCCAGACCGGCACGGGCAAGACGGCGGGCTTCGTGCTGCCCATGATCACGCGCCTCCAGCAGGGCCGCGCCCGCGCCCGCATGCCGCGCTCCCTGGTCCTTTGCCCCACGCGGGAGCTCGCCGCCCAGGTGGCCGAGAACTTCGACAAGTACGCCGCCCACGTGAAGCTCACCAAGGCCCTCCTGATCGGCGGCGTGAGCTTCAAGGACCAGGACCAGCTCATTGACCGCGGCGTGGACGTGCTCATCGCCACCCCCGGCCGCCTCCTCGACCACTTCGAGCGCGGCAAGCTCCTGCTCACCGGCGTCCAGATCATGGTCGTGGACGAGGCCGACCGGATGCTCGACATGGGCTTCATCCCCGACATCGAGCGCATCTTCGGCCTGGTGCCCCCGACGCGGCAGACCCTCTTCTTCTCGGCCACCATGGCCAAGGAGATCGAGAGGATCACCAAGACCTTCCTCAAGGACCCCGCCAAGGTCGAGGTGGCGCGGCGCGCCACCGCCGCCGAGACCATCGAGCAGGGCGTGGTCCTGTTCGCCCCCTCCCGCCGCGACGAGGGCGGCAGCGAGAAGCGCGCCGTCCTGCGCGCCCTGATAGACGCCGAGGGCGAGGCCTGCACCTCGGCCCTCATCTTCTGCAACCGCAAGGTGGAGGTGGACGTCGTCGCCAAGTCGCTCAAGAGCCACGGCTACGACGCCGAGCCCATCCACGGCGACCTCGACCAGTCGGTGAGGACGCGCACGCTGGACGCCTTCCGCGACGGGCGCCTGCGCCTGCTGGTCGCCTCGGACGTGGCCGCGCGCGGGCTCGACATCCCGGCCGTGTCGCACGTGTTCAACTTCGACGTGCCCTCTCACTCGGAGGACTACGTGCACCGCATCGGCCGCACGGGCCGCGCCGGCCGGTCGGGCAAGGCGCTGACGATCAGCGCCCCCAAGGACGAGAAGAACCTCCTGGCCATAGAGGCCCTCATCCAGCGCGAGATCCCGCGCGTCGAGAGCCCGCTCGGGGAGGCCCCCCCCCGCGAGGCCCGGGAGGAGCGCCCCGCCCGCCCCGCCCGCGACGAGCGGCGCGAGGACAAGCCCCGCCGGGGCCGCGAGAGGGTCCGCGCCCGCCGCGAGGACGCCCCCGCCGCCGAGGCCCCCCGCCCCGCGCGCGAGCCGCGGCGCGACCGCGACGAGCGCCCGCGCCGCGAGGCCAGGCCCGACGCCAGGCCCGAGCCTCGCGCGCCGCGCGAGGAGCCCGGCGTGGTCGGCATGGGCGAGGACGTGCCGTCCTTCATCGCCATGAGCTTCGAGCAGCGCCGGACGGGCTGAGCGCCGCCCCGCGCCCCCAGCGCCGGCGTCAGGACAGCCGGCTCACCACCACCGTCACCTCGGGCTTCTTGCCCAGCTCGGCCTGCGCCGTCTGCCGGGCGACGCGGGCCAGCTCCTTCTCCAGCCGCTCCTCGTCGCGGATCGTGCCGCGGTCGGCGCGGCCCACGAACTGGGCCAGGTCCGCCTCCATGACCTCCGCGAGCGGGGCCTGCGACCGCCCCGTCCCGGGCAGGCCCATGACCTCCACCCAGGGCTCGCCCAGCGGCTCGTCGCCCTCGTCGAGGATCAGCGTGACCGTCACGTGCCCGTTCATCGCCATGCGCACGCGGTCGCGCACCACCCCGTCCTGGCCCCCCACCAGCACCGCGCCGTCGAGGTAGCTGCGCCCCGTCTCCACGTACTCCGCGACCCGGGCCGGACCCCTGGTGAGGTCCAGCATGGTCCCGTTGGTGGCCAGCACGCCTTCGAGCCCCCGCGCGCGCGCCACCCGCAGGTGCTCGCTCAGGTGGCGGTGCTCGCCGTGCATGGGGACCAGGATCTCGGGCCGGATCAGGTCGTGGAAGGCCTCCAGGTCCGGCCGGTTGGCGTGGCCCGACACGTGGTAGAGCCCGCCCCCGTCGTCGAGCACCTCCACCCCCTTCTCCGAGAACCCGTTGAGCACCCGCGCCACGGCCCTCTCGTTGCCGGGGATGGTGCGGGCGGAGAACAGCACCGTGTCGCCCTCCTGCATCCTGAGCCCCATGTAGCCCTGCGAGGCGAGCTGCGCGGCGGCCGCGCGCCTCTCGCCCTGGCTTCCCGTGGCGAGGATCAGGAGGTTGCCGCGCGGCACGCCCTCGGCCTCCTCCGGGCCGATGGTGCGCGGAAAGCCCGTCAGCAGCCCCGTCGCCAGCGCCGTGTCCACCATGCGCCGCATGGCTCGGCCCAGGAGGCACACCGACCGCCCCGCCGCCTCGGCGGCCCGCGCCAGCGTCTTCACGCGCGCGACGTTGCTGGCGAAGGTGGTGGCGACCACGAGCCCCCGGCGGTCGCGCAGGAGCGCCGAGAGCGGCGCGGCCAGCGACGACTCCGACCGCCCGGGATGGAGCGAGAAAACGTTGGTCGAGTCGCACGTCAGCGCGCGCACGCCGCCCGCGCCGATGGCCCGCCAGACCTCGGGGTCGAAGGGCTCGCCCACCACCGGGTCAGGGTCTATCTTGAAGTCGCCCGAATGGACGACGCGGCCCGCCGGGCTGTCTATGACCAGGCCCCCGCTCTCGGGGATCGAGTGCGAGATGGGCACGATGCCCACCGTGAACGGCCCCACGGCGAAGGTCTCGGGCCAGGGCGCGACCTCGCGCAGCATGGAGGGGGCCACGGCGCCGCGCTCCTCGAGCTTGAGCTTGGCGAGCGCGAGCGTGAACTTGCGCGCGTGGACGGGCGCGCGCAGGCGGTCCCACACGAGGCCCAGGGCGCCCACGTGGTCCTCGTGGGCATGGGTGATGACGATGCCGTCAATGCGGTCGCGCCTCGCCTCCAGCCAGGACAAGTCCGGCAGGATGAGGTCTATGCCCGGCGTGGTCTCCATGTCGCCGAAGGTCACGCCCAGGTCCACGACCAGGAGGCGCTCCTGTCCGGGGCGGCCGTAGCCGTAGACGTAGGCGTTCATGCCGATCTCGCCGGCGCCCCCGAGGGGCATGTAGATGAGGCGCTCTCCGGCCATCACTGTTCCTTGTTGTAGCTGTGGATGACCGTGAGGCCGTGCATCGTCAGGTCCTCCTCGACCCTGTCGAAGAGGAGGTCGCTGGCCCCGAACAAGGGCGCCAGCCCTCCGGTTCCGATGACGCGCATGGGGCGGTCGCGTTCGAGGCGGATGCGGGCCGCGACCTCCTTCACGAGGCCCACGTAGCCCCAAAAGATGCCCGACTGCATGCAGGCCACCGTGTTGGTGCCCACGACCCTCTGCGGCTTGGTGAGGTCCACGTGCGGCAGCGCGGCGGCCGCCATGTGCAGCGCCTCCAGGCTCAGGTTGACGCCCGGCGCGATGGCCCCGCCCACGTAGGCGCCGTCCGAGTCCACCACGTCGAAGGTCGTGGCCGTGCCGAAGTCCACGACGATCAGGTCGCCCCCGTGCCGGTCGAAGGCCCCGGCCGCGTTGACCAGCCGGTCGGGCCCCACGGCCGTGCCTTCGTCCACCCGGGGCGCCCGGGGTAGGCGGCACTCGGGCTTGCCCACGACCAGGGGCCGGGTGCCGAAGTAGCGGTCGGCCAGGACGCGCAGGTTGAACACCACGCGCGGCACCGTGGAGGACACGATGACCTCCGTGACCTCCGCGCGCACGTCCGCGAGCCGCATGATGGAGCTGAGCCACACCCAGTACTCGTCGGCCGTGCGCCGCCAGTCGGTGGCCGTGCGCCAGGTGCCCACGAAGCGCCGGCCGTCCCACAAGGCGAAGACGGTGTTGGTGTTGCCGCAGTCGATGCAGAGGAGCATGGGCGGCCTAGAAGTACACGTCGGCCGCCGGGATCAGCACCTCGCGCCCCTCGACCAGGAGGACGAGGTTGCCCAAGGGGTCCACGGTGTGGAAGACCCCCGTGACCTCGCCCTTGGTGGTGCGCGCCGTGATGACCTCGCCGAGCCGCGCGGCGCGGTCGAGCCACTCCTCGCGGATGCGGGCGAAGCCGAAGGCTTCGAGCTTCATCTCCTGGGTGGCGAAGTTGGAGGCCAGGACGCGGATGAAGTCGTCGGGCGCGACCGCCTCGCCCCCCTCCGCCCGTAGGTTCACGGGGCGGAACTCGGAGGCGTAGTCGTCCGGGCTCTTGGCGAGGTTGACGCCGATGCCCACGGCCAGCCAGTCCACGAGCCGTCCCGCCCCCGCGCTCTCCAGCAGGATGCCCGCGACCTTGCCGCCGTTGAGGAGCACGTCGTTGGGCCACTTGAGCGCGAGCGTGTCGCGGGCCGTGTAGAGTGCGAGGCTCTCGAAGAGGGCGACGGCCGCCATGAAGGACCGCGAGGCGGCCTCGGCGGGCGTGCACCAGGGGCGATAGACGAGCGTGGCCGCCAGGTTGCCGTCGCCGCCGAGCCAGGTGCGGCCCCGGCGCCCGCGCGCGTTGGTCTGGCGCCGCGCCACGATCCAGGTGGGGCGCGCGATCCCTTCGGCGCGGCGCCTGGCCTCGGCCATGGTGCTGTCGGTCTCATCGAGCACGACGAGGTCCACGCCCTCGGGCCAGGGGGTCCTCTCAGTTGACAAGCGTGGCGGCGGCGGCGGCGGCCGCGCCCTCGATGCCGAAGAGGTTGACCACGCCCGCCACCATGACGATGGCCGAGACGGCGAGCACGACGCCCGGCACCGCGCCCATGCGCCGGTCGAGGCCCGCGCCCCCTTCGCCGAAGTACATGTAGTAGACGATGCGCAGGTAGTAGAAGGCGCCGACGACCGAGGCCACGACGCCGGCCAGCGCGAGCCAGGTCAGGCCCCCCTCGTAGGCCGCGCGCAGCACGTAGAACTTGGCGAAGAAGCCGATCATGGGCGGCACGCCCGCCAGGGAGAAGAGCAGGATCAGCAGCGCCAAGGCCCGCAGGGGCGCGGCCCGCGCCAGGAGGTTGAGCGAGCCGATGTCCGTGACCGGCTGGCCGTCGCGCTCCATGGAGAGGATGAAGGCGAAGGTGCCGATGCTCATGGCCACGTAGATGGCCATGTAGACCAGCATGGCCTGGACGCCGAACTCGGTGGCCGAGGCGAGCCCCATCAGCGCGAAGCCCATGTTGGCGATGGAGGAGTAGGCCATGAGGCGCTTGATGTCGCGCTGGCCGATGCCGGCGACCGAGCCGAGGACCATGGAGGCGACCGACAGGAAGGCCACGATCTGCTGCCAGTCGCCCGACACCATGCCGAAGCCGTCCCAGGCCACGCGCGCGAAGAGCCCCAGGGCCGCGACCTTGGGCGCGGTCGAGAAGAACAGCGTGATGGGCGTCGGCGCGCCCTCGTAGACGTCTGGCGTCCACATGTGGAAGGGCGCGGCCGAGACCTTGAAGGCCAGGCCGGCCGAGATGAACACCAGCCCGAAGAGGAGGCCCAGCGACACGCCGTCCGCGCTCGACGCCGTGATGCCCGCGAAGCTCACGGTGCCGGCGTAGCCGTAGACCAGGGAGGCGCCGTAGAGCAGGAGGCCCGAGGACAGGGCGCCCAGGACGAAGAACTTGAGCCCGGCCTCGGTGGAGCGCACCGAGTCGCGGCGCAGGGCGGCCAGGACGTAGAGGGCGAGGGACTGCAGCTCCAGCCCCATGTAGAGGGCGATGAGGTCGCCGGCCGACACCATCACCATCATGCCCACCGTCGAGAGGGCGACGAGGATCGGGTACTCGAAGCGAAGGAGGCCCCGGCGCTCGAGCCAGTCGAGCGACAGGACCAGGACGGCGGCCGCGGTGAGCAGGATCGTCACCTTGGCGAAGCGGGCGAAGCCGTCGTCGGTGAAGGAGCCCCCGAAGGCGACCTCCGTGCCCTCGCGGCCGCCGATCCAGAAGGCGAGGGCCACCATGACGGCCGCCGTGAGCCAGGTCAGCAGGCCCGTGGCGCGGTCCTGGCGGGTGAAGGCGCCCAGGAGCAGCGCCGCCATGGCCCAGAGAGCGAGCGCGATCTCGGGGCCGGCGATGGTCATGTCGCCCTGCATCATTCCGCTCCCTCGGCCGCGGCCAGTTGGGTCTCGGGCCCCCAGGCCGCCTGCGCCGTCCGCACCTGGCCCACGAGCTGCTCGACCGAAGGGCCGATCACGTCCGTGACGAGCGCCGGATAGACGCCGAGCAGGATCGTCGCCACCACGAGGGGCGCGAAGACGCCCCTCTCGCGCCAGGTCATGTCGGTGATGCCCCTGAGCGACGTCTTGACCAGATCGCCCAGCACCACGCGCCGGTAGAGCCAGAGCGCGTAGCCCGCCGAGAGGATCACGCCGGTGGTCGCCACCGCCGCCACCCAGGTGTTGGCCTGGAAGGCGCCCATGAGCGTCAGGAACTCGCCCACGAAGCCCGAGGTGCCGGGCAGGCCCACGTTGGCCATGGTGAAGAGGAGGAAGACGGCCGCGTAGGCGGGCATCCGGTTGACGAGGCCCCCGTAGGCGTCGATGTCGCGGGTGTGGATGCGGTCGTAGACCACGCCCACGATGAGGAAGAGCGCGCCCGACACGAAGCCGTGCGAGATCATCTGGAAGATGGCCCCGTCCACACCCTGCTGCGTCACCGAGAAGATGCCCATGGTCACGAAGCCCATGTGGGCGACCGAGGAATAGGCGATGAGCTTCTTCATGTCGGTCTGCACGAGGGCCACCAGCGACGTGTAGACGATGGCGATGGCCGAGAGCCACAGGACGAGGGGCGCCATGACCTCGGAGCCCACCGGGAACATCGGGAGCGAGAAGCGCAGGAAGCCGTAGCCGCCCATCTTGAGCAGGATCGCGGCCAGCACGACCGACCCGGCGGTCGGCGCCTGGACGTGCGCGTCGGGCAGCCAGGTGTGGACGGGCCACATGGGCATCTTGACGGCGAAGCTGAGCAGGAAGCCCAGGAAGAGGAACGTCTGGAGGCCGCCGACGATCGGCACGCCCAGGATCTCGAAGGTCTCGGAGGAGAAGGGGAAGGTCAGGAGGGTCGGGATGTCGGTGGTGCCGGCCTGGGCGAACATGGCGACCATCGCCACCAGCATGAAGACCGAGCCCAGGAAGGTGTAGAGGAAGAACTTGAAGGCCGCGTAGATGCGGTCCTTGCCCCCCCAGATGCCGATGATGAGGAACATCGGGATCAGGCCGCCCTCGAAGAACAGGTAGAAGAGCACCAGGTCGAGCGCCACGAAGACGCCGATCATGAGCGTCTCCAGCAGCAGGAAGGCGACCATGTACTCCTTGACGCGCACCGTGACGGTCCAGGCGGAGACGACCACCAGGGGCATCAGCACGGTCGTCAGCATCACGAAGAGCACCGAGATGCCGTCCACGCCGAGCTTGTAGCGCAGGCCCAGGAGCCAGGCGCGGTCCTCCACCATCTGGAAGCCCGCCAGCGAGGGGTCGAAGCGGGTCAGCATGACGAGGGAGGCCACCAGCGTGGCCACCGTGGTGAAGAGCGCGACCCACCTGGCGTTGCGTTGCGCCGCCGCGTCGTCGCCGCGCAGGAACAGCATCAGGATCGCGGCGCCGATCAGCGGCAGGAAGGTGATCGTGGACAGGAGCATCATTCGACCCCCCCGGTGATCGTGAACCAGGTCAGCAGGAGCGCGATGCCGATCACCATGGTGAAGGCGTAGTGGAAGACGTAGCCCGACTGGGCGCGGCCGGCGGCCTTGGTCAGCGTCGGCACGATGCCCATGGCGACCGTGTTGATGCTGCCGTCAATGACCGCGCCGTCGCCGGCCCTCCAGAACAGCCGCCCGATGGCCAGGGCGGGGCGGACGAAGACGAAGTCGTAGATCTCGTCGAAGTACCACTTGTTGAGGAGGAAGCGGTAGAGCGGCGCGTTGGTGGCCGCGACGCGGCCCGGGAGCGAGGGGTCGCGCACGTAGAAGAGCCAGGCGAGGCCGAGGCCGATCAGCATGGCCAGGAAGGGCGAGATGCGCACGGTCCAGGGCGAGGCGTGGGCGGCCTCGATGGTGCGCAGGCTCGATTCGGACATGGCGATGGCGCCGCCGAGGGGCACCTCGCCCACGCCCTCCGCCAGCGCCTCCTCGGCCGGGGCCTCAGCGGACGGGGCCATGCCGTCGGCGGCGGCCAGGCCGCCCGCGGCCTCGGCGGCCTCGGAGGGGGTGGCGCCCGGCTCGGCGGCGGGCTCGGCGTCGCCGTCGCCGGCGCGCGCCTCGCCGGGGCCGGCGGCCTCCTCCGCGGGCATGGCGAAGAAGGCCTGCATCTTGGCCACGTCGCCGAAGAAGGGCTTGTACCAGATCATGCCGGCGAAGATCGCGCCGAGCGCCAGGACGCCCAGCGGGATCAGCATGACGGCGGGTGATTCGTGGGGCACACGGTCGTGGTGGCCCTGGCCTTCGGCGTGGCCCCCCTCGTGCAGCGGCGCCCGGGCCAGGGCGTGGTCGCCCTGCGCCCCGTGGCCGGCGGAGCCCCAGCGGGGGGCGCCGAAGAAGGTCATGAACATCAGCCGCCAGGAGTAGAAGGAGGTCATGGCGGCGGCGGCGAGGAGCGCCCAGAAGGCGAAGCCCGAGCCCGTGGCCCAGGCCGATTCCACCACGGCGTCCTTGGACAGCATGCCGGCGAAGCCGATGGTCGTCAGCGGGATGCCGACCCCGGTGATGGCCAGCGTGCCGACCAGCATGGCGCGGTAGGTCCAGGGGATGTAGGTCCTGAGGCCCCCGTAGCGCCTCATGTCCTGCTCGTGGTGGGTGGCGTGGATCACCGACCCCGCGCCCAGGAACAGCATGGCCTTGAAGAAGGCGTGGGTGAAGAGGTGGAACATGGCCGCGCCGTAGATGCCGGCGCCGGCGGCCACGAACATGTAGCCCAGGTGCGAGCAGGTCGAGTAGGCGATCACGCGCTTGATGTCGTTCTGCACCAGCGCCACGGAGGAGGCGAAGACGGCCGTGGCCGCGCCGATGTACATGATGAAGGTCTTGGCGTAGGGCGCGTACTCCATCAGGGGCGACATGCGGGTGACGAGGAACACGCCCGCCGTCACCATGGTGGCCGCGTGGATCAGCGCCGAGACGGGCGTGGGGCCCTCCATGGCGTCCGGGAGCCAGGTGTGCAGGAAGAGCTGCGCCGACTTGCCCATGGCGCCGAAGAACAGCAGGAAGGCGACCAGCTCGGCCGCGTTGAAGGTGGTCCAGGCGAAGGTGATGGTCCGGTCGGCGAGGGCCGGGGCGGCCGCGAAGATGTCGTCGAGGCGGATCGAGTCCACCAGGAAGAACAGCGCGAAGATGGCGAGCAGGAAGGCGAAGTCGCCGACCCGGTTGACCACGAAGGCCTTGATGGCGGCGGCGTTGGCGGAGGGCTTGCGGAAGTAGAAGCCGATCAGGAGGTAGGAGGCCACCCCCACGCCCTCCCAGCCGAAGAAGAGCTGGACGAGGTTGTCGGCCGTGACCAGCGCCAGCATGGCGAAGGTGAAGAAGGACAGGTAGGCGAAGAAGCGGGGGCGGTAGCTTTCGCCTTCGCGGAAGTTGTCGTCGTGGGCCATGTAGCCCAGCGAGTAGAGGTGCACGAGCGCCGAGACCGTGGTGATGACCACCAGCATGATCGCTGTCAGGCGGTCGAGGCGGATGGACCATTCGGTGCTGAGCGTGCCGGATTCGATGAAGCGCAGCAGCGTCACCTGGGTCGTGGCCGGGTCCAGCGACAGGAAGACCACCCAGGAGAGGACCGCGCAGAGGCCGAGGAGGCCGGTGGCGAGCCAGCAGGCCGCGCCCTCGCCGATGGCGCGCCAGCCGAAGCCGCACAGCAGGGCTCCGACGAGGGGGGCGAGGAGGATGAAGGTGGTCATGGGTGGTCTCGATTCTCGGGTCGTTTCGGCGAGATTCGCCTAGAGTCGTTGACAAGGCGTAGCGGCACCGCGCGGTGCGTTTACCCGACCTTGAGGGAGGTTAACCCTTCATGACGTTGACGTCCTCGACGTCTATGGTGCCGCGGTTGCGGAAGAAGCAGACCAGGATGGCCAGGCCGATGGCGGCCTCGGCGGCGGCGACGGTCAGGACGAAGAGGGTGAAGACCTGCCCCACGAGGTCGCCCGAGTAGGAGGAGAAGGCGACCAGGTTGATGTTGACCGACAGCAGGATGAGCTCGATCGACATCAGGAGGATGATGATGTTCTTGCGGTTGAGGAAGAGGCCGAAGATGCCGACCACGAAGAGCGCGGCGGCGACGGTGAGGTAGTGCTCGAGGCCGATGGCGCCGGTGCCGACCGCCTCCATGCCCATGCCCGCCATGTCCATCATGGGCGGTCCCCCTCGATGGGCGCCGCCAGCCCCTGCCCCGGCCTGGGGTCCGTGAGCGCCATGGCGCGCGCAGGGTCGCGCATCATCTGGGCCACGGGGTCCTGGCGCTTGACGTCCTCGCGCGGGCGCAGGGTGAGCACGATGGCCCCGATCATCGCCACCAGCAGGATCAGCCCGGCGAGCTGGAAGAGCAGGACGTAGCGGTCGTAGAGCAGCAGGCCTATGGCGCGGGTGTTCTCGGCCATCGTCATGGGGGCGGCGATGCGCGTCGCGGCGGCCGCGTCGCGCTCCCAGGCGCCGAAGGCGATGGCGAGCTGCATGAGGACGATCAGGCCGATGAGGAGGGCGAGGGGGAGGTAGCGCGCCATCTCGGCCTTGAGCTGGGCGAAATCCACGTCGAGCATCATGACGACGAAGAGGAAGAGCACCGCCACCGCGCCCACGTAGACGATGACGAGGAGCATGGCGACGAACTCGGCGCCCAAGAGGACGAAGAGGCCGGCGGAGCTGAGGAAGGCGAGGATCAGCCACAGGACGCTGTGGACGGGGTTGCGGGAGACCACGGTCATGAGGCCGCCGGCGAGGGTGGTCAGGGCGAAGGCGTAGAAGGCGAAGGCGGCGGCGGTCATGTGCGGGCGGCCTCCAGGGCTTCGACGCGCTGCTCGACGTGGTAGACGTGCCCGGCCAGGAGCGTGAACATGACCGTCAGGCCGTCCACCTTCTGCTCCACGTCGGCGAGGTCGCTCTTGATCCCGGCCACGTCCTTCTTGATCTCGCCGATGTCGGCCTGGACCTGCCGGAGGACCTGAAGCAGAAGCTCGTTGCTGGCGTCAGCCATGCTCTCCCTCCTTCATCGCGTCCGTAGCGAGCCCCATGGCCTTGGTCATCGCCGGCACGCCGCCGAAGAGGCCCGCCACGGCGATGGCCTCGGCGATCTCCTGCTTGCTCGCCCCGGCCTCGCGGGCGTGGCGGACGGTGAGGCGGATGGCGGGCTCGGCCTGCGCGCCCTGGATGGTGAGGCCCGCGAGGGTGATGAGGAGGCGCGTCTTGCTGTCCAGGCCCTCGGGGTTGAGGGTCTTGCCCAGGAAGGCGTCGAGCGAGGCCTTGGGCATGGTCGGCCAGAGGGACTCGAAGGCCTTGGGCGTGAAGGATACGAGCGCGGGGTTGAGGGCCCGCGCCCAGTCCTGCCCGGCCTTCATCATGGCGGCGAAGGGGTTGGCGTCGGTCACCGGTACGGCGCGTCCATCTCGAGGTTGCGGGCAATGGCGGCCTCCCAGCGGTCGCCGTTGGCCAAGAGGCGCTCCTTGTCGTAGAGGAGTTCCTCGCGCGTCTCCGTCGAGAACTCCAGGTTGGGGCCCTCGACGATGGCGTCCACGGGGCAGGCCTCCTGGCAGAAGCCGCAGTAGATGCACTTGGTCATGTCGATGTCGTAGCGCGTCGTGCGCCTGGAGCCGTCCTCGCGGGGCTCGGCGTCTATGGTGATGGCCTGGGCGGGGCAGACGGCCTCGCAGAGCTTGCAGGCGATGCAGCGCTCCTCGCCGTTGGGGTAGCGGCGCAGCGCGTGCTCGCCCCGGAAGCGCGGCGACTGGGGGGAGCGCTCGTGGGGGTAGTTGAGCGTGGGGCGCGGCTTGAGGATGTACTTGAAGCCGATGGCGAAGGCCTTGAGGTAGTCGCCCAGGAGCCAGTACCAGGCGGCGCGGCGGTAGTCGATCTGGGTCATTGGTCTCCCCTGTCGTCTCGGTCGGCCCGCCGCGCGATCGCGGCCTCGATCTGGCGCAGGTAGGCGTCCTTGTGAACGGATACGTGGAACGGTGCCGCCGCCCTGCGCGGGTTGGGGAGCGACGTGGAGACGTGGCCGCGGTCGTCCGTCGGCATGAGACGTGCCGCGTCGCGCATCTTCGCGAGGACCTTGATCGGGAAGGCGTCGAACGCGTCCACCATCACGCCCCCGCCCAGCGCGCCCAGAAGCCGCCCAGGACCTCGTACTTGGCGAGGAACGACACCAGCACCACCCAGAGGAGCGAGAAGGGCAGGAAGACCTTCCAGCCCAGCCGCATGAGCTGGTCGTAGCGGAAGCGGGGCGTCAGCGCCTTGACCATGGAGAAGACGAAGAACACGAAGGCCATCTTCAGGATCAGCCAGAAGAGGCCGTCGGGGAGGCCGGGGATGGGCGAGAGCCAGCCGCCGAGGAAGAGGAGCGACGTGAGGGCGCACATGAGGACGGCGGCCGTCAGCTCGGCGATCATGAAGAGGAGGAAGGGGGTCGAGGAGTATTCGACTTGGTAGCCGGCGACCAGCTCGGACTCGGCCTCGGGGAGGTCGAAGGGGGGGCGGTTGGTCTCGGCCATGGCCGAGATGAAGAACAGGATGAGCATGGGGAAGTGCGGCAGCCAGTACCAGCCCAGGAGGCCCCAGCCGGTGTCCTGCGCCGCCACGATGCGGCCGAAGTTCATGGAGCCCGTGGAGATGATGACCCCGATGACGATGAGGCCGAGCGAGACCTCGTAGGAGATCATCTGGGCGGCCGAGCGCAGCGAGCCCAGGAAGGGATACTTGGAGTTGCTGGCCCAGCCGCCCATGATGATGCCGTAGACGCCGAGGGACGAGATCGCCATCACGTAGAGGATGCCCACGTTGATGTCGGCGAGCACCCAGCCCGGCGAGAAGGGGATCACCGCCCAGGCGACCATGGCGACCACGAAGGAGATGAGGGGGGCCAGCAGGAACACCGTCTTGTCGGCGCCGGCGGGGATCACCACCTCCTTGACGATGTACTTGAGGAAGTCGGCGAAGGATTGCAGCAGGCCGAAGGGGCCGACCACGTTGGGGCCGCGCCGGAGCTGCACGGCGGCCCAGACCTTGCGGTCGGCGTACATGAGGAAGGCCAGCGCCACGAGCAGCGGGATCACCACCAGGAGCGTCTGGGCGAGGATCAGCAGGACGATGCCCAGGGGGTTGTCCGTGAAGAATGCCATGGGAGCCCCTCAGACCGTCGGGATGCCGCGCGAGGCGCAGTCGGCGACCGCCACCTCGGCGTCGATCGTCCTCGTGCCGCGCGGCAGCGCCGCCGAGACGGTGTAAACAGCATCCGCCCGCCGGATGCCAGAGCGTTCGTCGCGGATCGTGCGCACGTGACGGGCGAAGCCGTAGCCCCGGATGAGGGCGTACTGGGCGGCCGCGCAGGCCGCGTAGGCGTCGAGCGCCTCGGGGCCGGGGGCCCCGCGCATGGCGACGCGGACGCTCACGAGGTCGTCGTCGAGCAGGAGCGTCTCGACGCCGAGGTATTCGGAGGCGCCCGTGGGGCTGGCGGGCGGGGCCGTCCCGGGCGCCTGGGCGCAGGCCGCCAGGGCCAGGAGGGCGGCGCCCCCCCGCCTCATTCCGCCGCGAGGGGGGCGCGGCGGCGCGCGGCCTCCTGGCCCGACAGCTCCGCCATGAGGCCCGAGGCGCGGGCGACCGGGTTGGAGAGGTAGAAGTCTGCCACCGGCGAGGGCGCGAAGGCCCCCTGCCCCAGCGCGCAGGGCCCCAGGCGCGGCGGGCGGTTGTCGGCCACCTCGTCCACCCGCCCCAGATGGGGGTGGGCCGCCACCACGGCGCGGCGCAGGGCCGCGAGCGTGTCCCAGGGCTGGGTGACGCCCAGGGCGGCCGAGGCGGCGCGCAGGATGGCCCAGTTCTCCTTGGCCTCGCCGGGGGGCACGCAGGCCAGCAGCGCGAGCTGCGGGCGCCCTTCGGTGTTGACGAAGAGGCCGTTCTCCTCGGTCCAGGCGCAGGCGGGCAGGACGAGGTCGGCGCGCTGCGCGCCGCGGTCGCCGTGCGAGCCCTGGTAGACCACGAAGGGGCCGGGGGGGATGTCCGCCTCGTCGGCGCCGAGCGACCAGACGGCCTCGGCGCCCCCGAGGGCGGCGGCCACCCCGCCCTCGGTCCAGCATCCCACGTCCATGGCGCCCACGCGGCTGGCGGCGGCGTGCAGGACCAGGACCTTGGCGCCGGCGCTCTCGGCGAGCCGGAAGGCGTGGGCCATGACCGCCTCGCCGTCCTCGCCCGCCATGGCGGCCGCGCCGAGGACGACCACCGAGCGGCGGGCGCGGGCCTCGTCGTCGAAGGCGCGGGAGGACAGGGCCTCCAGCGCGGCGCGGTCGGTGCCGAGGTGCGCGTAGCCGTAGGTGAGGTCGGCCGCCTCGCCGACCAGCTCGACCGTGGCCCCCCGCAGCCAGGCCGAGCGGATGCGCGCGTTGAGGACGGGGGCCTCCTGGCGGGGGTTGGAGCCGACGATCCAGATGGCCTGGGCCTGGCCCAGATCCTCGATGCGCGCCGTGCCCGCGTAGGCGCCGCGCGCGGCGGGCGCCCAGGCGGCGCCGTCGGTGCGGCATTCCACCGCGCCGCCCAGGCGTCCCACGAGGTCCTTGAGGGCGAAGGCGGCCTCGACGGGGGCGAGGTCGCCGACGAGGCCCGCGACCTTCCTGCCCTGGACGTTGCGGGCCAGGGCCTCGAGCGCCTCGGGCCACGTCACCGGGCGCAGGCGTCCCATGACGCGCAGGTAGGGGCGGTCGAGCCGCTGGCGGCGCAGGCCGTCCCAGACGAAGCGGGTCTTGTCGCTGATCCACTCCTCGTTGATGCCGTCGTGGTTGCGCGGCAGGATGCGCATGACCTCGCGGCCCTTGACGTCCACGCGGATGTTGGAGCCCAGGGCGTCCATGACGTCCACGGTCTCGGTCTTCTGGAGCTCCCAGGGGCGGGCCTTGTAGGCGTAGGGCTTGGAGACCAGCGCGCCCACGGGGCAGAGGTCGATGATGTTGCCCTGGAGGTTCGATTCGAGCGTGCGGTTGAGGTAGGACGTGATCTCGGCGTCCTCGCCGCGGCCCGTCTGGCCCATCTGGGCGATGCCCGCCACCTCGGTGGTGAAGCGCACGCAGCGCGTGCAGGAGATGCAGCGGTTCATGTGCGTCTCGACCAGGGGGCCGAGGTCGAGGTCCTCCACGGCGCGCTTGGGCTCGCGGTAGCGCGAGAAGTCGAGCCCGTAGGCCATGGCCTGGTCCTGGAGGTCGCATTCGCCGCCCTGGTCGCAGATGGGGCAGTCGAGCGGGTGGTTGATGAGCAGGAACTCCATGACCCCCTGGCGGGCCTTGCGCACCATGTCGGAGTCGGTGCGGACCTCGGGGGGCGCCCCGTCCTTGCCGGGGCGCAGGTCCTTGACCTGCTGGGCGCAGCTCGCGGTGGGCTTGGGCGGGCCGCCGACCACTTCGACCAGGCACATCCGGCAGTTGCCGGCGATGCTGAGCCGTTCGTGGTAGCAGAAGCGGGGGATCTCGATGCCGGCCTGCTCGCAGGCCTGGATGATGGTCATGGCGCCCGGGACCTCGATCACCCGGCCGTCTATCTTGATGGGCTTGAGGTCGGACATCTGCTTCATCCCCGGGCGTCGGTCGCCTGGGGTTCTAGCGTGGCCCCCCGGGGGGCGCCAGCGGCGCGGGGACGCGAGCGCGCGAGCGGGCCGTCAGTCGTAGAGCAGGCGCCCGATGGGGCTGTCGGCGGCGATCTGGGCGCGGCCCACGGCGCAGTAGGTGGCGGGCTGGCCCTCCACGGCGCCCATGTCGCGCAGGCGGCCGCGCGCGATGGCCTCCAGTCGGTCGCGCTCGGGGCGGTTGTCTATGTAGGCCTCGATCTCCTCCTCCGAGGCGCCCTGGTCGCGGGCGTAGGCGCGCAAGGAGTTGAGGAAGGCGAGGCCGATGATGAAGCGGCCGCCGAGCTCGTCGCAGACGCGGTCCACCTCGTAGGCGATGGCGGTGTTGATGAGCCCTTCGGTGATGACGGGGAAGGTGGACAGGCGGGGGATGTCCTGGCCCAGGGCGGGAACGGCGGCCGGGGCGGCGGCGAGGGCGAGGAGGAGGGCGCGCATGGGGAGGCTCCGGCGGGGGAGCCTGCCATGTGGGGCGGAGGGCGGCGCTAGTCCATAGCGGGGGGAGGGAGTCAGGCGGCGGCCCGCCCGCAGGCCTTGGTGCGCCAGAGGCGGGCGGCGGGGAGGTCGGCCCAGCCGAAGGCGCGTGGGCTGGGGCCGTGGGCGCGGAGGTCGGCAAGGCGGGCGAGGGCCTCGTCGAGGGTGGGGCGGTGGCCCTCCTCGACCCACCACATGACGAAGTGGCGCTTGGGCATCAGCTCGAACCACTCGGCGCGGCGTTCGTAGAAATGGCGGTGGACCGTGCCCCAGACGAAGCGTTCGAGGTCCTCGACGCTCTCCCAGACGGTGAGGTTGGAGACGTGGAGGGGGTCGCCGCCGATCTTGGCGTCCGTGTTGCCGACGCCGGGGGCGTCCGACCCCATGCGCCAGACGAAGCCGGGCATGCGGGCGCCGAGGCCGTTGATGCGGTCGAGGTTGGCCATAAACGAGGCGACGCGCGGGTCCGAGGTCGGGGCCACGAGGCGGCCGACGTTGAGCTGGGCGAGGTGCATCAGCGATGGGCCTCTAGGTCGGTGACGCGGCGGCGCGGGGCCTCGATCTGGTCCCGGAGGAGGTCGAAGCGCTCGCCGCGGTTGCCCACCACCTGAACGGCGTGGCCGGCCCAGCCGACGGCCATGATCGCCGACTCCTTCAGCTCCTCGAACTGGCGCTCCAGCCGCACGAGCCTCAGGCTGTCCTCGGCCTGCTTGTCGCGGATCTCCCGCAGGAGCCTCAGCACCAGGTTGTCGTCCTCGGCCATCCCGAGCCCTCCCATGCTGAACATAGGTCTTCAGGGCGGCCCGGAACAAGCGGGGTTCCCGGCGGTTGCCCCCGTGACCCCTGCCCCGGAGGCCTCCATGAGCCGCATCGCCCTTCTCGCCGCGCTGGCCGCCGGGCTCGGGGCGCTGCTCGCGCTGGCGCTGCGGCGGCGCCCCCTGCCCGCCGTCCCCGCGGTGCGCGACGCCGGGCCCGGGGCCATGGAGAGGCCGCCGCGCCAGTGGGACATCGTGGACCAGAGGGCGGACGAGAGCTTCCCGGCCTCCGACCCGCCGGGCGGCTACTAGCAGGCGGCGTAGATGACGAACTCGGCGGCCGCGTCGTCGAAGCGCATGGGGGGCGCCCCGTCCAGCGAGCCGCCGCGGGCCGTGCAGAAGCGCCGCGCCGCCTCGAGCGCCGGCGGGCGGGTGATGGCGCCCGACACCCGCAGCGCCGGGCCCGGCGCGCCCAGCGGCGCGGTGGGAAGGTAGCCCGGCGCCCCGTCGGGCAGGGTGGCGGGCGGGTCGAGGGGCTGGGGCTCGTCGGCGAGGGCGCGCACGGCGAGGGGGTTGCCGGACACGACGAACACCGCCGTCCCGGGCGCGGCGCAGGCCCCGAGCAGCAGGAGGGCCGCCAGCGGCCTCATTCGGCGGCGAGCGCGGCGGAGGCGTAGGTGCGCCGGCCCTTGATGCGGTCCTCGATCTCCTGGCGGAAGTTGCGGATGAGCCCCTGGATGGGCCAGGCGGCGGCGTCGCCGAGCGCGCAGATCGTGTGGCCCTCCACCTGCTTGGTGACGTCGAGCAGCATGTCGATCTCCTGGACCTCGGCGCGGCCCTGCACGAGCCTCTCCATGACGCGCATCATCCAGCCGGTGCCCTCGCGGCAGGGGGTGCACTGGCCGCAGCTCTCGTGCTTGTAGAACTTCGAGAGCCGCCAGATGGCCTTGATGATGTCGGTGCTCTTGTCCATGACGATGACGGCCGCCGTGCCGAGCCCCGACTTCTGGTCGCGCAGCCAGTCGAAGTCCATGATGGCGTCCTGCATGGTCGCGGCCGTCAGGCACGGCACGGAGGAGCCGCCGGGGATCACGGCCAGCAGGTTGTCCCAGCCGCCCCGGATGCCGCCGCAGTGGCGGTCCACCAGCTCGCGGAAGGGGATGCTCATGGCCTCCTCGACCACGCAGGGGCGCTCGACGTGGCCGGAGATGGCGAAGATCTTGGTGCCGACGTTGTTGGGCCGCCCGAAGGAGGAGAACCACGCCGCGCCCCGGCGCAGGATGGTCGGCGCCACGGCGATGGATTCGACGTTGTTGACCGTGGTGGGGCAGCCGTAGAGGCCCGCGCCGGCCGGGAAGGGCGGCTTCATGCGCGGCATGCCCTTCTTGCCCTCGAGCGATTCCAGCAGCGCCGTCTCCTCGCCGCAGATGTAGGCGCCCGCGCCGTGGTGCAGGTAGAGGTCGAAGTCCCAGCCCGACCCGCAGGCGTCCGGGCCGATCAGGCCCGCCTCGTAGGCCTCGTCGATGGCGCGCTGGAGCGCCTCCCTCTCGCGGACGTACTCGCCGCGGATGTAGATGTAGCTGGCGTGCGCGCCCATGGCGAAGGAGGCGAGGAGGCAGCCCTCGACCAGCGTGTGCGGGTCGTGGCGCATGATCTCGCGGTCCTTGCAGGTGCC
>ERZ1066118.967-NODE-967-length-21014-cov-11.020230_pt1 | contig 21014 bp, 17 predicted proteins | sample MGYA00382765_ERZ1066118 | MGnify/ENA primary metagenome ERZ1066118 (study PRJEB33369, sample SAMEA5778348) | biofilm metagenome | biome: Industrial cooling water; feature: Water cooling tower basin; material: Biofilm | place: United Arab Emirates | collected...
GGCCGGGCGCCCCCGGCCGGCAGGAGGGCCCCCGCAGCCGTCACGGCGGCCCGGGCCGGCCGAGCCAGGCGGGGCCGATCCCCGTGCCGTCGAGGGGGCCGCCCGGGCGCGGCGCGAAGCTCGCTGGGTCGCGCGGATCGCCGCCCGGCATCCCCGCGAACACGCTCCCATAGTAGCCGGGCTCGCTCGGGGCGCGGTCCTGCACGACGAGGTTGCCCTCGATCCGCCAATCGGATGGCAGGGCGTGGGGCTCGGGGAGGCGCGCGGTGACGTTGCCCCGGATCGTCACGTTCCTCGCCGTAGGCGCGACGTTGATTCGCGGCGTCCACAGGTTGGGGTTGTCGCGCTCGCCCTCCGAGAGCGGGTTCCTGAGCACGGCGTTGTTGGCGATCACCAGCCCGTCCGCCTCGCCCACGGTGATGCCATGGAGCTGGGCGTTGACGATGACGTTGTCCTCGATGGCGACGTCGCGGTAGGCCATGTCCGCGAAGGACCGCCGGCCCGTGTCCACCTCCTCGTTGCGCATGAAGATCGACTGCGTGTAGGCCCCCGTCCCCGAGGCCAGGAGGTTGCCGCGGATGACGATCCCCGTCGAGGGCCTGTCGGTGCGGTTGGTCCAGAACTGGATCATGTCGGCGTGGTCGGCGGACGCGAGCGATCGCTCGAAGTCGCGGATGCGGTTGCCCTCGATCAGCACGTCCTCGACCTGGGCGAAGTTCATGCCGTCCATCCGCAGGCCGTGGAGGTCGTTGCCGACCACCCGAACGTCGCTGCTGTCGGCCACCACCAGGCCGCGGAAGAAGCCCCGGATCTCGCTCCCTTCGAGCGTGAAGCCCTCGACGTCGCTAACCCTCAGGCCGAAGGCGGTGGGGAAGCCGTCGGCCGTGGGATCGCCGGTGCCGCGCGCGTCGTCGCCGTCGAGGAGGATCCCCGACAGCGTCACGTCGCGGCTGTCCTGCACCTGGAAGGGCCGCAGATAGGGAGGGTCGCCCGGCGCATACGTGTAGTCGAGCACGAGGCCGCGCAGCTCGACCGACTCGACGCCGCTCACGGTCATGGACGAGAACCGGGCCGGGTCGGCGGGGTCGGCCGAGGCGATCACCACCGGCGCCTCGGGCGTCCCGGCGAGGTGGGCGAGCGTCAGCGCGCCGTAGTCGCCGGGCGCGAGGCGCAGCGTGTCGCCCGGCCCGGCCGCTTCCAGCGCTGGAGCGAGCGCCTCGGGCGAGGCCACCTCCACCTCGGCCGCCCCCCCGGGCCCCGGCGCGAGCGCCCCCGCAAGCGCGAGCGCCGCGAGCCGTCCAGCCAGTCGTCCCATGCCCGCGTCCTTGTCCCCGGCGCCCGCGCGGATACTGTCCCCCGGGCGCGCATCCGGCGCAACCGAAAGGTCCCGCCCTGGCCCCCGATCCCGCCCCCGCCGCCCCCGCCGCCGCCCCGGTCGCCAAGGCCCGCCGCCGGGGGCTCAACCGCCTCAAGGGCCTGCGCAACCTCCTCGTGGGGCTGCGCCGCCTCCTCTACACCAGGGTCTGGGGGATGGACATCCACCCCACGGCGCAGTTCTCGCTGTCGGCACGGTTCGACCGCACCTTCCCCATCGGCGTCCACGTGGGGCCGAGGAGCTACGTGGCCTTCGAGGCGCGCATCCTGACCCACGACATGACGCGCGGGCTCTACCTCCACACCCGCGTGGGCGCCGACTGCTTCATCGGCGGGCGCAGCCTGATCCTGCCGGGGGTGGAGGTCGGCGACGGCTCGGTGGTGGGGGCGGGCTCGGTGGTGACGCGCTCGGTCCCCGCCCGCAGCCTCGTGGCCGGCAACCCCGCGCGCGTGCTGCGCGAGGGGATCGAGGTCGGCCCCTACGGCCGCTTCCGCGACGCCGACGCCACCGAGGCGCGGCTCGCCGAGGCGGGGCTCACCTGAGGGGGCGCGCGCTGGACCCGGCGATCCGTGCGCCCTGACGAGCTCCCGGCCTTCCTCGGCGGGGCGGCCGCGCTCGCCGCGGCGGGCAGCGCCCTCGCCCTGGGGGCGCTCGCCGCGATCCGCGGCCGGCAGGCCCTGCGGGCCTGGCCCCTGGTCCTGACGAGCCTGTTCTTCCTCGCCCTGACCCAATACCCCTTTCCCGACCCCTCGACGCTCGCCTGCCCGGCTCCCCGCACCGAGCCCCTGCTGATCCCCTTCCGCTTCGTGGGGGCGGCCTGGTCGCGGTGGGCCAGGCGCGGTCTGGACCCGTCGTGGGTCATGGACGTGACCGTGATGGCGGCGGCGATGAACCTCGTCCTCTGCGCGGCCATCGGCGCGGCGCTGGCCCGGCACGCCGCGCGCGCGCGCGCCGCGCTCCTGTTCGGGGCCGCCCTGAGCCTGGGCGTGGAGCTCACGCAGCTGACGGGCCTCTGGGGGCTCTACCCCTGCGCCTACCGGCAGTTCGACGTGGACGACCTGATCCTGAACGTCGCGGGGGTGCTGATCGGCTTCCTGGCGGCGCGACGGCTCGGGAGGCGCTCGGGAGGGACAGGCCCCATGCCGAGGTCGCGGCGGCCTGATCGTGCCGCCGCTGGCGATGGCGGGGCTCAGGAATAGCCCGACAGGTCGAGCGGATGCGCGCAGATCGCCGCCAGGCGGGCGTTGCTGGCGTCGAAGCGTCCGGCGAATCGGCGGCGCGCCTCCTCCGTGACCCTTCGGCGGCCCCCGAGCAGCGTCGCGGCCGCGGGCCGGCGCAGGAGCCAGGAGGCGCCGCGGAACGCCGTCTCGGCGGCCGGGCCGAGGCTCAGGGCCGGCGCGCGGTTGAGCGCCGTGGGCCGCAGGTGGTTGATCCGGCGCAGGACCGGGACCGCGTATTCCGGCTCGCTCGCGCCCGTGGCCTCGCGGGCGCCGGGCGCGAGGCCCGCGAAGGCGTCGTTGCCGGCGAAGCGCGCGAGATCCGCCACCGCCCCGTCCATGTCCCGCCGCAGCGCCTCCTGCGGCAGCACGTGGACGTTGCCGGCGCCGAACAGCGCCTGGTAATGGGCGACCAGGGCGTCGTACTCGAAGTGCTCGGGCGAGAAGCCGAAGTAGCCGAGATACGTCTCGCCCGCGAAGAAGGCGGCGGGCCTCATCGTCCCCCCCCTCCGCACGTACTGCATGTAGACGGAGGGCAGGATGGCGAGCTGCGCGCGGATCGAGACCAGGATGCGCGCCCCGGGCGCCACCTGCGCGAGCCGCCGGGCGTAGGCGTCGCTCTCGCGGCCGCCCCCGAAGGGCAGGCCCGACAGGATCTCGGAGGAGATCACCGGCACCTCGCCGGGCCCCAGCGCGGCCAGGCGCGCGGCGAGGAGGGCGCGCGGCCCCTCCGGGTCGAAGCGCAGCCCGTGCGGGCGCACGAGATGGGCCCACACCTCCTCGTGGGTCATGACCTGCCGGTAGCCGTGGGCCGGCACGAACAGCGACCGCTGCATCCAGGTGGTCGCCGTCTTGTGGTAGCCCACGTGCAGCAGGAGGGGCGCGCTCACCGGCGGCGCCTCCGCGACAGGGCGTCCCACAGGAGGCGCCGCAGGTCATTCATGCCGGCGGCGAGCCCCAGGGCGAGGACAACCGGCAGGCCCAGGCGCAGCTCCTGCGGCAGGCCGTGCACCGAGATCACGACGAGCACGACCGCGGCCAGCAGGAGGGGCGCCAGCAGCGGCCGCAGCCGCAGCCCGCAGGTGGCCCGCACGAGGGCGAGCGACAGCGCGAAGCCCAGGGCCTCGCCCGCGACGCCGACCAGCACCGCGGCCTCCAGCCCGCCGCCCCCGATGAGGACGGCCCAGGCCAAGGGCAGGGCCGCCACGCGGACGAGGTTGGCGGCCAGGGCGTTGCCGGTCCGCCCCTGCGACAGGGCCACCACGGCGCTGCCGGTCTTGAACACCCGCAGCGCCTGCGCGGCCGACAGCACCGCCAGGATCGGCACCAGGGGCGCGTAGTGCTCCCCCAGCACCAGGAACACGAAGGGCCCGCCCAGCAGCGACACCGCTACGGCCATCAGCAGGCCGTTGGCGAGGCCCGTCTCGAGCGTGGCGCGGGCGAGGGCCTGGAACCGCTCCTCCCCCCCCGGCGCCTCCCGGTCGAGCGCCGAGAGGCGGGGCAGGAACAGGCTCTGGATGGACTTGGCCAGCACCAGGGTCGGCGTCAGCGTCATCGTCAGGCCCATCGAGAAGATGCCGAGCGCCGCCATGCCGAGCTCGCGCCCGACGAGGGCGCGGTCGCCGTTGAAGACCAGGAACAAGAGCGCGTTGTTGACGAGGAGCGGCCAGCCGAAGCGCAGCGCCCGCAGCGTCACGTCGCGATCCAGGGTCAGCCGATAGGGCCGCTCGGCCACCAGGTGCGAGGCCAGGGCGCCGAGCGCGGACCCCAGCAGGATCGCCCCCAGCATCGCCCGCCAGTCGCCGAGCCACAGCGCCAGCGGCCAGGCGGCCGCGAGCGAGGCGGCCCCCGGCGCCACCCCCGCGACCACCCCGGGGCCGAAGCGCATGGCGCGGCTGAGGCGATAGACGTCGAAGTGGACGAGGGCGTTGAGCACCGGCACCAGCGCCATGGCCCGGTAGCCCCAGGTCGCCTCGGGCACGCCCATGAAGCGCGCGAAGGGCCCCGCGAGCAGCAGGAGCGCCAGGCCCGACAGGACCCCGCGCAGCACCTGGAAGCCCTGGAGCGCCGCCTGGAAGCGGGGGTCGTCGCCGTCGCGGGCCTGCACGATCTGCTGCTGGAGCCCCAGCGCCGACACCATCTCGACGATCGCCACCACCAGCGCCAGCGTCGCCGCCACGCCGAAGTCCTCGACCGGGATCAGCCGCGCGACGACGAGGTTGCGGGCGAAGGACAGCAGCGAGCCGGCGGCGTTGCCCGACAGGACGAGGAAGGCGGAGCGGATCATCGGTCGGGCCGGGGCTCCGTGCGTCGCCACGGCGGGGTGGGGCTGGCCGCGGCTTGTAGCCACCCGCGCGGCGCTTGGCAACGAAGCGGCCGAGCGGCCTCCACCCCTGGCGCGCCGGGGCCCTCGCGGCTATGGCAGGCCCGACCATGGCGCGCGACAGCACCACCAGCATCGCCGGGCCGGGCGCCCGGCCAATGGCCGGCCAGGCGGCGCGGGCGGCCCTGCCGCCTGGGCTCATGGGCGTGGCGCGCGCGGCCAGCGCCTGGGTCCGGCGGCGCGCCATGCTCCTGCGGCTGCTGCGCGAGACGCTGGGCGACGTGGGCCGCTTCCACCGCTGGTCGCATGACGGGCGGCGCGACCGGCACCGGCTGCAACGGGAAAGCGCCCTCCTCAAGCACTATCATGGCCTGGAGAAGGGCCTGTCCCTGGCCGAGCCCCGCCCGGGCTTCGGCGAGGCCAAGGCCCGCGCGCTGGCCGAGCGCCTCGACGCCTGGACGCGCGAGCACGGCCGCGACGAGGTGACGGCCGCCGCCGAGGGCAGCCTCCGGGCCTACCACGCCTTCAACCGAGACCACGGCCTCGCCATGCCCTGGCTCGAGGGCTGGCTGCGCGGCAGGGACGGCGACGGCCCCGCGGAGGGAGGCGTCAAGGTCCTGCGCCGGGCCGAGCTCCAGGACGCGGTGCGGGGCGTGGGCCCGGCATTCTTCGATTCGCGCCACTCGGTCCGCGCCTTCAGCGCCGAGCCGGTGCCCCTCGAGGCGATCGAGGCGGCGGTGGACATGGCGCGGCGCACGCCCTCGGTGTGCAACCGGCAGGGGCCGCGCGCCTACTGCTTCCGCGACGCCATGGAGGCGCTGCGCTGGCAGCCGGGCAACGCGGGCTTCGGGCACCTGGCGTCGCGCGCCCTGGTGATCACGGCGGACCTGCAGGCCTTCAGCTCGCCCGGCGAGCGGCACCAGGCCTACGTGGACGGCGGGCTGTTCGCCATGTCGGTGGTGTACGCCCTCCACGCGCTGGGCTACGGCACCTGCATGCTGGCCTGGAGCCAGGACAGGGAGCGCAACGCCCAGGCCCGCGCCGCCCTGTCCATCCCCCCGAGCGAGGTCATCATCATGATGATCGCCGTGGGCTGCATCCCCGAGGAGCTGCGCGTGGCGCGCTCCTGGCGGCGGCCGCTGGCCGACATCCTCCGGATCCGCTAGCCGTTGCCGGCCCGGGCGCCCATGAGTCCCCATCCCGCCGGCGCCCGGCCGATCCGCGCCTGCCTCATCATGCACTCCACGCGCTCCGACAACCTCGGCGTCGGGGCGCTCACCGCCTCCGAGGTGGAGGTCCTGCGCCGCATCGCCCGCGACCTCGGGCGCGAGGTCGAGATCACCATCTTCGACTGGAGGGACCCCCGCGCGCCCTACGTGGTCGGGCCGGACATCCGGGTGGCGGACCTCGACATGCGCGCGCTGCTCGACCCGCGGCGCTTCCTGCGCGTGGTGCGCGGCATGGACGCCGTGATCGACGTCGGCGCGGGCGACAGCTTCGCCGACATCTACGGCGGGGCGCGGCTGCGGCGGATGTTCCTCATGAAGGCGCTGGTCCACGCCGCCGGCGTCCCCCTGGTGATGGCGCCGCAGACGATCGGCCCCTTCACGCGGCCGCTGTCGCGGCGGCTGGCGCGGCTGGCGCTCGACCGGGCGGCGATCGTGGCCACGCGCGACGCGCCCTCCACGGCGGCTGCTCGCGAGCTGGGGGTGCGGCGCGAGGTGATCGAGGCCTCGGACCTGGCGCTGCTCCTGCCATACGATCCGCCGCCGCCGAGGGCGCCGGGCCCCCCCAGGGTGGGGATCAACGCGTCGGGCCTGCTGATGGGCGGCGGCTACACGGGCCGCAACGAGTTCGGCCTCGGCCTCGACTACCCGGCCCTGGTGCGCGACCTCGCTCGTGGCTTCCGGGAGGCGGGGGCGGAGGTCCACCTGGTGCCGCACGTGATCGTGGCCTCGGGGCGCCTGTCGCGCGAGGACGACGCCCGCGCCTGCGCCGCGCTCGCCGCCGAGCTGCCCGGCAGCGTCCTGGCCCCCTCCTTCGCCTCGCCGTCCGAGGCCAAGACCTACATCGCCGGGCTCGACTTCTTCATGGGCGCGCGGATGCACGCCTGCATCGCCGCGCTGTCGGCGGGCGTGCCGGTCGTGCCCATGGCCTACTCGCGCAAGTTCGCGGGCCTGTTCGGCTCGCTGGGCTACGGGCACACGGTGGACTGCCGCACTGAGAGCGCCGCCGCCATCCTGGCCAAGGCGCGGGCGGCCTTCGAGGCCCGCGAGGCCCTGGCCGGCGAGGCGCGCGTGGCGCTGGCGGGAGGGCTCGCCCGGCTTGCCCGCTACCAGGCCGCCCTGGCCGCGCTCCTCGCCAGGGTCGCGTAGCCGCCAGGCCCGCCAGCCCCGGATCCGTCAGGCCCTGTTCCACGCCCCCGCCAGCCGGCCCGGGTCGCCGCCCGCGAGGAGCCAGGCCATGCGGCGCGCCCGGTGCAGGCGCACCCGCGCCAGCGCCGCGAAGGCCAGCCCCCGGCTCCGCGCCCCCCTGATTCGGTCGGAGGCGGCGATCCGGGGCAACTCGGCCAGGGGCGAGACGCCCATGGCCAGGGCCTTGAGGCCCCACCGCAGGCGCCCCCCACGCTGCTGCCTCGCCCGCGCGAAGTCGTGGGCCACGTGGCGGTCCCACTTGCGGAACAGATCCTCGAGGCTCGGGCGCGCCGGGTGATGGACCCGCATCCCCGCCACGTAGCGGATGCGGTACCCCAGCGCCGTCGCCCGCTGCCCCCAGTCGCGGTCCTCCGCCACCTCCAGGCCCCGGAACGGCCCGACGGCCGCCAGGACCTCGCGGCGCACCACGAGGTTGCCCGTCCCCGTGAAGCCCTCGCGGGCGATGTAGCGGTCCATGCGATAGGCGTACTCGCTCTCGTAGGCCTCGACCATCGTCAGGCGCGCGGGGTCGCGCACGGCGATGCGCACGTCGCCCCCCAGGATCGCCGCCGAGGGCTCCGCGAGCGCCGCCTCGGCGGCGGCGAGCCAGCCCCGGTCGGCCAGGCAGTCGGCGTCGATGAAGGCCAGGACGTCCCCCGTGGAGGCCGCGACCCCGCGGTTGCGGGCCGGGCCGGGGCCCGGCGTCGGCTCGGCCAGGAGCCTGGCGCCAGCGGCCGCGCAGACCGCCTCGGGCACCTCGCGCGAGCCGTTGTCCACGACGATCACCTCGTCGGGCCGCCGCACGCCCTCGGCCAGGGAGGCGAGGCAGCGCCCGAGCATCTCGGGCTGGTTGAGGTGGGGGACGACCACGGAGAGCCGCAGCCGTCCGGGTGAGCTCGTTTCGGTCATGGACGCCTGCATCGTGAGATCATGGCGGGTGCATGGGGACGGCACAACATGTCAACGACTCGACCAAAGAAGGTTGCGGCAGCGGCATCAGGCATCGCGGGCCTCCTGCCCCGGGCCTCGCTCCCTGCCGAGCGCCGGCCCCGCGATCCCACCGGGCACCCCTGTGGCGCGTTCGGGCGCGACGCAACTACACCCCTGGTTGTAAATTCGGCCAAAAGGTCACATTCGCTTGTCCACAACCCTCTTTATGGCATATTGAAGAAGTAATGGTGGCCCTCACGGGGGGCCTTGGCTCGGGATTGGTGAGGCCGATCATGATCAGAACCGTTCTAGCCGCTGCTGCCCTCGCGGTTGCCGCCAGCGCGGCCGGGGCCGCCACCGTGTTCAGCGAGGACTTCGACGACGAGGCCCTCGCCTACGGCACCCAGCTGAACTTCACCACCGATCCTGGGGAGGTCTTCAGCAGCGGCTTCGGGGTCAGGAACGGCACCGTCGACCTGATCGCCGCGGGGAACCCCTTCGGCATCGCCTGCGCAGGCGGCTCGATGGGCTGCCTGGACCTCAACGGCTCCACCGGCGACAACGGCCTGCTCTTCACGAACCTCGGCCTCGTGGCCGGCCAGACCTACGAGCTCAGCTTCTCGCTGAGCGGCAACCAGGGCCGCAACACGCTCAACGACACGGTCGGATACGGGCTCCTGCGCGTGCCTACCGCCAGCTACCTGGAGACCGTCAGGTTCGACGAGGGCTTCGCGACCTACACCCAGACCTTCAGGGTCGCCGCGGACGGCACCTACACGCTGTTCTTCAAGAACGGCGGGCCCGACTCCGACAACATCGGCGCGATCCTCGACAACGTGGCGCTGGCGGCCGTTCCGCTGCCGGCGGCCGGGTTCCTGCTCCTGGGCGCGATCGGCGGCTTGGCCGCTCTGCGACGCCGCAGGGCCGCCGCCTAGGCGGCAGGGGCCCGAATCAGCCTCGTCCGAGGTGACGGCCGGGCCAAGCCCCGGCCGTCCCGCTTTCGGTGGGCAGGGAAGCACGCCGCAGTCGCCGCAACCCCGATCATCCTGGCTGCGCGTCGTTTCCACCTTCATCGCCGGCAACGCTCGATTTCGAGTTTCGTCCCGGACACCATGGGGTCGTGCTCGCTCTGGTGCGCTCGGCCCCCGACGGTACCCCAGCCCCTGGGCGGCGGCACCGCGGGGGACGACGGGTTCACCTACGGCTCGGTGAACGGCCGCCCTGACGGTCGGGGCCGCCAATGAGAGCGTCAGCCCCCTCCGGGGCCCGTCCGACCTCCATGAGGGGATCGCCTTTCGCGGGGGCGCCACCTTGGTGCCCTCCTGCGCCCATGACGGGCCGTTCGGCACGGGCTCCGACATCCCGGACTCGCTGGCCGCCATCGCCACCGCCGGCCTTTTCGACACGATCGCGTCGCCTCGGGCAGCCCGGCCTCCGAGTTCGCCAGCCTGACGGTCGCCCGCCTGCTGCGCCTTGGCGCCACGGGCGTCGCCCGGCCACCCGAGCCAGGCCCCCCCAGGCGCGTCAGGCAAGGGGCGGGGGCCCCCCGGCCCTTTCCCCTCGGGCCCCTCAGTACGGCCTGCCGTAGCCCTCGTCGCGCTCCAGGTAGCGGCACTTGTTGAGCACCACGCCCACCACGTTGGTGCGCGTGGCGAGTTCGCGCTCGCAGGCGTCGATCTGGGCGATGCGCGTGGCCCCCGCGGCCGCCACCAGGAGCATCCCGTCCATCAGCCCCGCGAAGGCCATCACGTCGTCGCCCGCCATCATCGGCGGCATGTCGAACAGCGTCACCGTGGGCTCGAGCAGCGCCTCGATCCGGTCGAGCGCCACGGCGGCCGCAGGCGACTGGAGCAGTTCGGCCGGGTTGCGGCGCGGGCCCGCGGCCGCCAGCACCGCGAGGTTCGACTTGTGGCGGCGCAGCGCCGACTCGGGGGGCACGGCCCCCTCCAGGACCTCGGCCGCCCCCTCGGCCTCGCGGATGCCCAGGAGCCGGCCCAGGGCGGGCCGGCGCAGGTCGGCCTCGACCAGGGCCACCCGGAGGTCGGCCTGCCGCGCCAGCCCGAAGGCGAGGTTGAGCGCCACCGTGGTCTTGCCGCAGGCCGGGCCCGGCGAGGTCACGGCGATGCGCCGCCAGCCTTGCGCGCGGACCTGGTGCAGGAGCTTGGTGCGCATGACGTCGAAGGGGGCGCTCTCGGGGCCGCCCGCCGCCGAGACCACGTGCGCCCGCTCGAGCCGGACGGGGTCCACGCGCAGCTCGCGCAGGCCCGCCCAGGCCGCGGCGGTCGCCCCGGGATCGGGGGCCGGCGCCTCGCTCCGGGCCTGCTCCGGGCCCGGAGGCGCGTCGCGCGCCGCCTCCGCGGGCGGCGCCTCGCCCGAGGGCTCCCGCGGAGCGGCCCGGCCTCCGGCCGCCCCGCTGGTCCCCTGGGCCGCGGCGCGCTCGGCGCGGGCCTTGTCCAGGGCGGACTGGATCCTCTCCAAGGGCGGCTCCTCCAGGTCAGGCCATCACGTGAGGGTCGAGAGGCGGTCGAGGGCCTGCCGGACCACCACGTCGAGCGGCATCACCCGGCTGTGGACGAGCCACAAGGCGCCCGGGATCCCCACGAGGACCACGGCGAAGGCCGCGGCGATGCCCAGGCGGCGGCGGCGGACCTCGCGGCGGCTCCGCAGCAGGGGCAGGGTGGCGAAGGTGGCGATGCCGAGCGCGCGGGTGATCTCGACCGGGCGGCGGACCGAGCGGTTGAGGAGCTCGAGCAGCGCCACCAGCCCGAGGCCCAGCGCCAGACCCCCGCCCAGCCCCGCCGCCGCCAGCAGCGGGCGGTTCGGGCTCTCGGGCTCGCGCGGGGTGTCGGCCTGCTCGATGATCGAGATGCGCTGCCCGCGCGCCAGGGCCTCGATCTGCTCGCCGGTCTCGGCGGCGGCGCGGTTCGTCACCGCCTGGTCGTACTGCGCGCGCAGGGCGGCGTAGTCGCGCTGGAGCGTGTCGAGCCGGATCGAGTTGCCGGGCGTGGCGTCGATCGTGGCCTGGATCTCGGCCATGGAGGCCTGCAGCCGCTCGCGCTCGGCGCCCATGGCGTCGAGCTGGGCGTCGATGTCGGTGAGCTGGAGCTCGTAGGCCGAGGCGGGCGAGGGGGCCTCGGCGCCCGGCGCGCCCCCGGCGGCCTGGGCGGCCACCTGCGCCTCGAGCGCCGCCACCTGCCCCTGGAGAAGGCGGACGCGGGGGTTGGCGGGCGACAGCACGGCGAGCGCCTGGGCGAGCTGGCTCCGGAGGTCGTCGAGCTGGCGCCGCTCGGGGGTCTGGGGCAGGTCGAGGGGGGCCGCCACCGCGCCCGTCCGCTCGAAGGCCGTCACCAGGGCGGTGCGGCGCTCGCGCAGCAGCGCCTCGTCGCGGTCGAGCTGCGCCAGCCGCTCCTGCGAGGAGACGAGCTGGCCCCGCCGGAACTCCAGGCTCTCGGGCAGCGCGTCGCGGTTGGCCTCCTGGAAGGCCTGGATGACGGCGCCCTGGGCCTGGAGCTCGCCGTCGAGCCGGTCCACCTCCTGCTGGAAGAAGTCGAGCGTCTGGCCCGCCACGCGGGTCCGCATGGCGACGTTCTCCCGCAGGATCAGGGTGACGACCTCGTTGGCCACGGCCGAGGCGAGCCGCCCGCTGGGCGCGGTGAAGCTGACCGTGACGATGGTGGCCTGGGCGGGGCCCGAGCGGGTCGCCCCGCCGCCCGTGGTGACGATGCCGATGCGGTCGCGCAGGTCCGAGACCACCTCGTCGGCGGCCATGCGGGCCCCGGCCCCCTCCTCGGCGGCGTAGATGCCCAGGCGGTTGGCCATGTCCAGCAGAGCCTCGCGGGTCAGGATGCGCTGGCGGATGATCTCGAGCTGCTCGGTGGGCTCGACCTGGACCGTGGAGGCGGCGAGGTCGCCGGGGATCTGCTCGCTCTCGACCACGAGGCGCGCCTCGGCCCGGTAGACGGGCGGCAGCAGCACCGCGAGCGCCCCGCCTGCGGCCCCCCCCAGCACGAGGAACAGGAGCACGTAGTGAAGGCGCCGCATGAGGACGCGGAGGTAGAAGCTCAGGTCCATCTCAGTCCTCCGTCCCCGTGCGGGCCCGCGGTCCCCTGTCCTGCCCGCCCTGCGCCGGGGCCCGCGCCGCCCCGCCCCCGAAGAACACGCCGTCGTCCAGCACCTGCTGGACGGTGAGGCGCGACACGCTGCGCTCGGACTTGGTGAAGGCATAGACCATGGCCAGGTCGCTCAGCTGGTTGACGAGGCGCGGCACCCCGCGCGAGGCCTCGTGGACGAGCTCGGCGGCGGCCTGGCTGAAGATCGGCGCGGTGGCCCCCGCCACCAGGAGGCGGTGGCCGATGTAGTCGCGCACCTGGGCGGGCTCCATGGCGGGCAGGTGGAAGCTCGACACCACGCGCTGGGCGAACTGGCTCATGCCGGGCCCGCGCACCAGGTCGCGCAGCTCGGGCTGGCCCACCAGCACGAGCTGGAGGAGCTCGTCCTTGCCCGAGTTGATGTTGGTGAACATCCTGAGCTCCTCGAGCGCCTCGCGCCCGAGGTTCTGCGCCTCGTCGAAGATCAGGATCACCCGACGCCCCTGGGCGTACTCGGCGATCAGGTGCTCCTGGAAGCGGCCGAACAGGTCCACGTAGGTGGCGTCGGCGGGGGCGGGCAGGCCGAGCGACAGGAGCACCCAGCGCAGCAGCTCGCCCCGGCCCCCTTGGGCGTTGCTGACGAGGCCCACCCGCACGTCGTCGCCGACCGAGCGCAGGAGATGGTGCAGCAGCGTGGTCTTGCCCGCTCCCACCTCGCCGGTGATGAGCGTGATGGGCGCGCGGGTCAGGAGGCCGTATTCCAGCATGGTGAACGCGCGGCGGTGCTGGGGCGTCCAGAACAGGAAGCCGGGATCGGGCACCAGCGAGAACGGGCGCTCGGTCAGGCCGAAGAAGCTCGTGTAGATGTCGAGGGTGCTGTTCATGTCCCGCACGTGGCCGTTTCCGGCGCCGCCCTCGCCTTAGACCAGGGCCGGATGCTTGGCTAGCATGGCGCCGTGATGGCGCCGCCGTGGCGGCGGCGGGCGGCGGGCCCCCGCGGGGCCGCGGCCGGGTCCGGGCGCCACGGCGACCCGGCCCGGATCATGGCGGCGCCGTGTCCGCATCGGGGTGAAACGATGGCGTCGCACTTCGTCAACAATGCTTCCGGGCGCCGATCCGCCAACGATTCCAACCTACTCGCCTTTAGGTTGTAAGTCTTTGAAAAGTCGAAACTTCTTGTGGTCGGACCGTGGGGGATGTAGGCTCGCCCTCAACCAGCAGGGTGCGGCGCGACCGGTCCGCCAAGGCGGCTGCGTCCCGAGCCGGCACCCTCAGACAGACAAAAGGGTGCATGATGACGATGGAATGCCAGGACGTCCCCATGCGGGACGAGGCGGAGGCCAGCCTTTCCCGTGCCTTGGTCGCGTCCGTTGCCCGCGTCGGCGGCTGGTCCTACCGCGATGGCGCCAAGCGCGCGCTGGACCTGGCCCTCATCCTGACGTTCTCGGTCCCCGTGCTGCTGCTGGTCGGGCTGCTCGCCCTGCTGGTGGCGCTCGACGGCGGGCGGCCCTTCTACGTGCAGGAGCGGCTCGGCCGTGGCGGCCGCGTCTTCCGCATGTGGAAGCTGCGCAGCATGGTCCCCGACGCCGATGCCTGCCTGGAGCGCCACCTGGAGGCGGACCCGGCGGCGCGGAGCGAGTGGGACCACGCGCAGAAGCTCCGCCGCGACCCCCGGGTGACGCGCCTGGGCCGCTTGCTGCGCAAGTCCTCCATGGACGAGCTGCCGCAGCTCTTGAACGTGCTCAAGGGCGAGATGTCCCTCGTGGGGCCTCGCCCGATGATGCCCAGCCAGCACGGGCTGTATCCCGGCACGGCCTACTTCCGCCTGCGCCCCGGCGTCACCGGCGCCTGGCAGATCTCGACGCGCCACGAGTCGAGCTTCGCCGCGCGCGCCCGCTTCGATGCCGACTACGATCGCGACCTGTCCCTGCGCACGGATCTCGGGATCCTGCTCGCCACCGTGCGCGTGGTGCTGCGCGGCACCGGCTGCTAGGCCCCCGGCCCTCCAGGGGCCCGGCCTCCCGCATCCCTGGAGGCCCCCGCCGCGGCGGGGGCCTCACCATTGTCGCATTTCCCTGTATGAGGGTCGCCGACGCCCTCCCGAGCCCATCCCATGCCAATCCCCCGCGCCGCCCTCGCCCTGCTGCTCGCCGCCACCCTGCTCGCGGGGTGCGAGAGCCCTCAGGAGAAGGCCGAGCGCTACTACCAGTCCGCCCTGACCCTCCTCGAGCAGGGCGACGTGGATCGCGCCCTGGTCGAGCTCAGGAACGTCTTCGTCAACGACGGCTTCCACAAGGAGGCGCGCCGGCTCTACGCCCAGCTCGTGCTCGATCGCGGCGACGTGCAGGAAGGCTACAGCCAGCTCCTGCGCCTCGTGGAGCAGTATCCCGACGACCTCGAGGCCCGCCTGACGCTGGCCGGGATCGCCATCGAGCGCGGCGACTGGGAGGAGGCGGGGCGCCACGGCGCCGAGGCCCTCCGTCTCGCCCCCGACGACCCCCGGTCGCGGGCCCTGGGCCTGGCGCTGCGCTACCGCGACGCCGTGGAGGCCCGCGACGCCGCCGCGCGCGAGGAGCTGGGCCGCGAGGCCATGATCCTGCTGTCCCAGGAGCCCGACCTGGAGGTCGCCCGGCGCATCGTGATCGACGTCCAGGCCGCCGGCCCGAACCCCGCCAGTGCCCTGCCCGAGCTCGACCGCGCCCTGGCCGAGGAGCCCGACTCGCTCGAGTTCAACGTCGCCAAGTACCGCATCCTGGCCCAGACCGGCGACGTGGCCGGCGCGGGCGCGCAGCTCCGGGCCATGTACGGCCGCTTCCCCGACAACGCCGAGGTGCAGGCCGCGCTGGTGCAGTGGACCCTCGCGCAAGGCGACGCGGAGGCCTCCGAGGCGCTCCTGCGCGAGCTCGCGGGGGACGACACGGGCGAGCCCGCGGGCCACCTCACGGTGGTGCAGTTCCTCCAGGAGGCGAAGGGCATCGACGCGGCCATCGCCGAGCTCGACCGGCTGGCCGAGGCCAACGCGGCCGCCGACGAGGTCGCCAACGCCGAGCTCTACCGCGCCACCCGCGCGGGCCTCGACTTCGAGGCGGGCCGCCGCGACGAGGCGGTCGCCAGCCTGGAGGCGATCCTCGCCGGGGCCGAGCCCTCCGACCAGACCCGCCGCATCAAGACCGGGCTCGCCCGGATCCTCGCCGCGACCGGCAACGCCGTGGGCGCCCGCGCCCGGGTCGAGGAGGTGCTGGCCGAGGACGCCACCAACGTCGAGGCGCTCAAGCTGCGCGCCGCCTGGGCCATCCAGGACGACCGCCCGGGCGACGCCGTCAACGACCTGCGGACGGCGCTGGGCCAGGACTCCCGCGACGTCGAGGCCCTGACCCTGCTGGCCGAGGCCCACGAGCGCGACGGCGACCTCGCGCTGGCGGGCGAGCGGCTGGCCACGGCCGTGGAGGTCTCGGGCTCGGCGCCCGAGCCCGTGCTGCGCTACGTGAGCTTCCTGCAGGCCCAGGGCCAGACGGGGGCCGTCGAGACGCTGCTGCTCGACGCCCGCGAGGCCAACCCGGGCGACCCGCGCATCGAGGCCGCCCTGGGCGAGCTGTGGCTGCGGCAGGGCGACCTCGACCGCGTCGAGGAGGCGGCCGACGCGCTGGACGGCATCGACGCGCCCCAGGCCGCCGAGGCGGCGGCCCGGCTGCGCGCGGCGGCGCTGCTCGCGCGCGGGCGCACCGAGGAGGGCCTGGGCCTCCTGCGGAGCCTCGTGACCGGAAGCGGCGACGCCGCGGCCGTGGCCCGCGTCCTCGAGGCCCTGATGCGCGACGGCCGGGCGCCCGAGGCCCGCGCCTACCTCGACGGCGAGCTGGCCAAGCGCCCCGGCGACGCCGACCTGCGCCTCATGGACGCGAGCCTCAGGGCCGCCACCGGCGACGCCGAGGGCGCCGAGGCGGGCTACCGCGCGCTGATGGCCGAGCTGCCGGAGGCCGAGGCGCCGGTGCGCCTCCTCTACGGCCTCCTCGCGGGCGACGGCCGCGCCGCCGACGCCACCGCCGTGCTCGACGCGGGCCTCCTCGCGCAGCCCGCCTCGCGGGCCTTGCGGTGGATGAAGGCGAGCGAGCTCGAGCGGGCGGGCGACGTGGACGGCGCCATCGCCCTCTACGAGGGGCTCTACGCCGAGAACAGCTCGGACGTGGTGGTGGCCAACAACCTCGCCAGCCTGATCGCCTCGCACCGCGTGGGCGGGCCCGAGGGCCTGGCGCGCGCGGCCACCATCGCGCGGCGCCTGCGGGGCACCGACCAGCCGGCCTTCCAGGACACCTACGGCTGGATCGCCTACCTGCAGGGCGACGTCGAGGAGGCGGTGCGGTACCTCGAGCCCGCGGCCGAGGGCCTGCCCCAGGACGCGCTGGTGCAGCTGCACCTGGGCTACGCCTACGCCGCCCTGGGCCGGACCGACGACGCGATCCGCCAGATCGAGGCGGCCCTCGCGGTGGGGGGCGAGGCGCCCCTGCCCCAGCTCGCCCAGGCCCGCGAGGATCTGGCCACCCTGAAGGCGGGCGGGACGATCCCCGCCCCCGCCCCCGCCCCCGCCCCCGCCCCCGCGGGGCCCGCGGCCGAGACCGACCCGGAGACGGGCCCGGAGACGGGCCCGGAGACGGGCCCGGAGACGGGCCCGGGGGCGGGAGCCGGGCCCGAGGCAGCCCCGTGAGGGCCCCGCCCCCGGAGGCGCCCCCAGAGGCGCCCCCGGAGGCCCCCCCGGGGGCGCCCTCGTGGCCAGGCCGCACCGGGCCCGCGGCCGACCGCGCGCCCGGCCCCAAGTCGCGCTTGCGCAAGCCGGCCTCCTTGGTCAGCGTGGCCGCGACGCCCAAGGAGAGTCGAAGGTCATGAGACGGATCGCCCTTCTGGCGGCGCTGGGGGTCCTGCTGCCCGCCGCCGCCCCTGCCCAGGACGGGGGCTACGCCCTCAGGCCGGGCGACGTGATCACCATCGAGGTCCTGGAGGACCCGGGGCTCAACCGCACGGCGCTGGTGCCGCCCGACGGACGCATCAACCTGCCGCTGGCCGGGGCGGTCCAGGCCGAGGGCCGCACCGTCGAGCAGGTGCAGGCCGACATCGCCGCGCGCCTGGCCCCGAACTTCGCCGCGCCCCCCAACGTCTTCGTGGGCGTGCAGTCGATCTTCGTCCCTCCGCAGCGCCCGGCCTCGGCCCCCGCCCAGCCGGCGCCGCCCCCCACCATCGACGTGTTCGTGATCGGCGAGGCGGGCAACCCCGGCAGGCTCACGCTCGAGCCGGGCGCGACGCTGCTCCAGGCCATCGCCGAGATGGGGGGCTTCACCCCCTTCGCCGCCACCCAGCGGCTCCAGCTCCGCCGCACCGACCCCGTCACCCGCAGGGAGACCGTCTACCCCATCAACTACGACTCGATCGAGCGCGGGCTGTCGCCCAACGGGGGCGCCGTCCTGGTGGACGGGGACATCATCGTCGTGCCGCAGCGCCGGCTCTTCGAATGACCCCCGGGCGCGGCGCGCCCCCCCGGCCCGGGCTCCGCGGGCTCCCGCTCGCGGCCCTGGCCCTCCTGCCCCTCCCGGCGGGCGCGCAGGAGGCGGGCCTGCCGGCGCTCGTCTTCGACCTGTCGCCGCGGCTGGAGGCGGACCTGAGCGGCGGGGGCGCCAGCGCCGTGACCGGCCTCGCCTTCTCCTTGCTGGACGCGACCCCCACGAGCCGCCTGTCGCTCGCCGCCGAGGGCTCGATCCGGCTCGACGGCGAGGCCCGGACCTTCTCGGGCCCCTCCCTGTCCTTCGGCTACGAGCGCGACGGCGCGGGCGAGAGCCTCACCGCCTCCGCCACCCTGAGCCGGACCGAGGTGGACGACGCCACGGACCTGTCGGACTTCGTGGGCGAGGACGGCGTGATCGTGCTGCCGCCCGACTTCGAGGCCCTGGAGGGCGAGGGCACGCGGCGCGAGGCCTCGGCCGAGGTCGCGCTGGCCCTGCGCCAGGACCGCCCCCTGGGCGTCACGCTCAGCGCCGGGGCGACCCGCATCGCCTACGAGGACGCCTCCTCGCCCGACCTCGTGGACAGCCTGCGCCTGCGCTTCGGCCTCGGCCTGACGGCCCGGCTGGGCGGCGGCCGCACGGCCTCGGCCACCCTGCGCTACGCCACGCTCGACGAGGAGGGGGCGGACCTCAGCGAGACCTGGGGCCTCGACCTCGGCGCCGCGGCCGAGCGCCCGCGCGGCCCCCTTTCCGCCAGCCTGTCCTTCGAGCGGACCGAGGGCCAGGGCCTGCGCGTCTCGGCGAGCCTGGGCCGCACCCTCGCCTTCCCCACCGGCGCCCTCTCGGCGAGCCTGGGCCTCTCGCGCGGCGAGGACGGCGACCTCTTCCCCACCGCGAGCCTCCAGCTGCGCCGGGAGACGCCGCAGGGCACGCTGTCGCTGTCGCTGGCGCAGGCGCTGCGCGCGGGCGAGGACGACGGGGAGGAGCTGGCGACGACGCTCAGCGCCCGCTTCGACCGCGCGCTGACGCCGCGCCTCGGCCTCACCCTCGACGCCCTCTACGCCGCCACCGACCCCACCGGCGAGGGCGAGGCCACGCGCGAGGCCGAGCTCGGCGCCGCGGCCCGCTACGCCCTCACCCCGGCCTGGGGCCTCGACGCCGGCCTGCGCGCCAGCCGCGACGAGGACGGCGAGGACGACGTCACCGCCTTCCTGGGCCTCTCGCGGCGCTTCGAGGGGACGTTCTGACAGCTTCGTCAACAATGCGTTGACGGCCGGGGCCGGGCGGGGACTCGATTCCCGGGGGCGGATCCCCTATGATCGCCGCGCTCTCAGCGTCGTGCGGTCACGGGTCCGTCCCCCTGGGGCGCCCCCCAAGCGAGGTCCCGGATGTCCGTCACCGTCCCGTCGAGCGCCAGCCCGTCGAGCCCGGCCTCCTGGAGCCTGGCCGCCGCCCCCGCGGGCCTCCTGTGGCTCGTCGTCCTGGTCGTCGCGGCGATCCCCGTCTACTGGCTGGGGCTTGTCTCGCTGGGGAGCGCCTGGCTCACGCCCGAGTACAGCCAGGGGCCGCTCATCCCCCTGATCTCGCTCTACCTGTTCCTGCGCGAGCTGCGCAACGCCCCGCCCCGCGACCCCTCCGCCCCGGTGGACCGCCGCCCGGGCATCGCGGTGCTGCTCCTGGGGCTGACCCTGGGGATCTTCGGCAACCTCGTGAGGATCCCCGACCTCGTCACCTACTCCCTCATCATCTGGGTCATGGGCGTGGTGCTGGTGGGCTTCGGCTGGCGGGTGGGCCGCACGCACTGGGCGCCGGTGCTGCACCTGATCTTCATGCTGCCCCTGCCCCAGTTCGTCTACTGGCAGATCACCATCTTCCTCCAGCTCGTGTCCTCCGAGATCGGCGTGGCCATCGTGCGCCTGATGGGCATCCCGGTCTTCCTCGAGGGCAACATCATCGACCTCGGCGTCTACAAGCTCCAGGTGGCCGAGGCCTGCGCGGGCCTGCGCTACCTGTTCCCGATCCTGTCCTTCTCCTACCTCTTCGGGATCCTCTACCGCGGCCCCTTCTGGCACAAGGCGGCGCTGTTCCTGATGGCCGCCCCCATCGCCGTGCTGATGAACTCGGTGCGCATCGGCATCATCGCCATCCTGGTGGACAGCTACGGCATCGAGCAGGCCGAGGGCTTCCTGCACATCTTCCAGGGCTGGGTGATCTTCGGCCTCTGCATCGTGGTGCTGTTCCTGATGGCCATGGGGCTCCAGCGGCTCGCGCCCAACCCGCTGCCCTTCCGCGAGACCATCGACCTCGACTTCGAGGGCTTCGGCACGCAGTCGGCCCGCATCCTCAGGCTCCCCGCCTCGCGCGGGCTGGTGGCCGCGGCGCTGATGTCGGTGGCGGTGTCGGCGGCCTTCGTGCTCGCGCCCCAGGCCGAGCGGGTGGTGCTGCCGCGCGACACCTACGCCCTCTTCCCGCGCGACCTCGGGGGCTGGCAGGGCGCGGCCCAGGAGCTCGACCCCGCCACCACGGCGGTGCTGGCGGCGACCGACTACGCCAACATCACCTACGCCGACCCGGCCGGCCCCCGGGGCGCGGTGGTGAACTTCTTCTCGGCCTACTACGACAAGCTGACCGAGGGCTCGGGCATCCACTCGCCCAAGGTCTGCCTGCCCGTGGGCGGCTGGGAGGTGTTCTCGATCGACCCCTACGAGGTGACGGTCCCCGGCACCGTCTACGGCACCTTCACGCTGAACCGGGCGGTGATCCAGAAGGGCCTGGCCAAGCAGGTCGTCTACTACTGGTTCGAGCAGCGCGGCCGCCGCATCACCAACGACTACGTGGCCAAGGCCACCGTGGTCTGGGACAGCCTCCTGCGCGGCCGCACCGACGGCGCGCTGGTGCGCTTCGTCTCGCCCGTCCTCGAAGGTGAGTCGGAGGCCGACGCCGACGCCCGCATCCAGGCCCTCATGGCCGAGGCCCTGACGCGCCTCCCGGCGTTCATCCCCGAGTAGGTCCGGGCCGATCCGGGCAAAGCATCCGCAACCTCAGGTTTAATGCACCCCGTGTTTCCACAACCCAGGAATGTTAATAGCCACGAAAGTGGCAAAAGAATGTTTTGATGGGGCCCAGCTGTAGATCGTGGCGTTACTTGGCCGGGTTTTGTGTGTGGTGGTTGTCCGCGGGA
>ERZ1066118.968-NODE-968-length-21004-cov-69.671822_pt1 | contig 21004 bp, 19 predicted proteins | sample MGYA00382765_ERZ1066118 | MGnify/ENA primary metagenome ERZ1066118 (study PRJEB33369, sample SAMEA5778348) | biofilm metagenome | biome: Industrial cooling water; feature: Water cooling tower basin; material: Biofilm | place: United Arab Emirates | collected...
AGGAGCATTCTTAGCCTTTGTACTGACACAGAAAATAGGGCGCCAACCCATACGAGTATTAATTTGGCAACACCTAGCCACAGTAATTTTAACAGTAAGCTTGTGGCAAATAATTGTGTAATTACTTCATGTTCATCTGAATTATAAGCGCTAGCTGGGGAATTGCTGTTCATACAGGTAAGCGACTCACCGAACTAAAATTTTAGTTTTGGATTAACCCATCTTCAATTAAATAATAAACTTCCTCATCATATTTTGAATCATCTTATAGCCACTTATCTACAAGCTCAATCATTGAATCCAAAGCTTGCATATCAGCTTGGCTTTGAGGAGTTAGATTTAAGCGAACTGTAACATTAGAGGTTCTTAATTGTACTAATCTATCAACTTTTGCTTTGACTTATAACAATTCTTCTAAGTTGAGATTATCTAACTCAGTCACAAGCTCTAACAAGGTGTAATATTTCATTGCTTTAAAACTATATGCACTATAACTATATAGTAGTCATGGGTTGTCTTCCGCAGCATCGTTATCTAACAAAAATTTTAAATGCCTACCTTGGACTATTTTTATAATGATTGTTTCGGAGTTACCTCAAATAATTTTTGAGAACGATAAAAACAAACATCAAATTCCATAAAAAAGTTTGCCTGTCCTAAAATAAGTGGTACTTGTGTAGCTTGTGTCCACGCAAAAACAAGTCTAACGCTAGAAAATTGTCCGAGCAGGGCAGACACAATTAACAGTCTTGCTTCAAACTGAGCCATATTACCAGTTAATTGAAGCATTGTTGTTTGTTCTTCCCAAACAGCTCCTAACTCTATGCCAACTTGATACGGAAGAACATTCACCATTGCTCCTGTATCTAAAAGTCCTATAACTTCTTGTGAGTTGTTTCTATAATGCAATGTCAGTGGTAAATAAGGCTTAAAGCTAGCTTCTCCTAAACTAGTATCAGTAGGAGTAAAAGAATATCTTGCTCTGCTATTCATGATTCCTTGGTAGTTTCGGCATTTAATGCATCTAACATTACTTTGGCAGCTTCTACTGCTTCTATTGGAGACCAAACAGGATAGGAAGCACCAGGCTTTATTAGGTTAGTTTCTTCGTCTGCTAACTCGGTAGCTAAAAGTTGAATTATTTGAAGCTTATCCACACGGTTGAGTTTGCGTAATTGTTCAACTAGTTCTGTAGATACCATTTTCAAAGTCGCACGTTTACTAATTTAATATTAATTCTTAGGATAACGTACTAACTACTATATAGTGTAAGTTTGTGGCATTTAGTTACAGTAATTAGCAGGATGCGAAAATTCCCGTTATTGTACATCAACCTACTATTTGTTTAAAACAAGTATACAAACTGCTCCGTATAGGATTATCACATAGAACGATGTTGGTAACTTTCCACCTCGCTCTTAGAGATGCTTTCAGGCGCCACCAAACGGTAATGCTTTTCAGTAACAATACTAATGCGGTCATTATTTTGCTCAAACTCGAATAGCGCAATTAAGCTATCATCCATAAACTGTGCTGCTATCGGACGACAAATGAGTGAGGGAAATTTCGCTGCACATAAAGCAAAATCTTGTTCAATTTGAATAATACTTGACATCGGTAACTAAATTCAGCACGCATGGTGTTTTAAACGAAAAATATCCAATGAATGCTCAACACCTTTAAATTGTAATGATACTATCATTATTTTGTCAATACTAAAATCAATACGCTTGTCATTACTGCTAGAGATTGCTAGTTTGGGAGTAAACGGCATTGATGGTGTAAATTATGGCAGGCAAAAAAGAGAGGATTTTTATCCAGGTTCAAATAGACCCAGCAGTGAAGAGTAAATTTGCAAGCAAGGTTGAGCAGGAGGGGAAAACAATCACGGATGTTATCTTGAATTGGATTGATGATTACCTGAACGAAAACGAAAAAGTAGATGTGCTGGAATTAAAACACCGTGTAGACGCTCTGCAAGGTGTAGAACATCGTGTAGAAGTTCTGGAACGTTTACTTAAAGATAATATGTTAGGAAAATTACATATCTGAAGGCAGTAGGAACGCGAGATGCGTTTTTCACCAATATTGTGTCTAAATGTTAAAAAATAACAAACTACTAGCAAATTGGCACAATGGCAAATATTCTACAACCACCGCGTTTGCGTACTAGCGAAGAAGAATCGGAACGACGCGCGACTTGGCTGGAACTGTTTTATGATTTAGTGTTTGTAGTGGCAGTTTCACAACTCGCTCACAACCTGAAAGAAGATATTTCGATATCGGGGTTTTTAGGATTTGTTTTTTTGTTTATACCTGTGTGGTGGTCGTGGATAGGGACGACGATGTACGCGAATCGCTTTGATAGTGATGATATTGGGCGCCGTTTACTCGTTGGTTTACAAATGCTTACAGCCGCAGCTATGGCTGTAAATATACACCACGGTTTAAGTGAAAACTCGGCAGGATTTGCAATGTCTTATGCTTTGAGTAGAATTGTACTGGTAATTGAATATGTACGCGCGGGTAGTTATATACCAGAAGCGCGTCCTTTAACTACACGCTATGCTATTGGGTTTGCAATAGCTGCTGTTATTTGGATAATTTCTGAATTTGTAGCTCTACCTTGGCGGTTTGCTGTTTGGGGTATAGGAATAATTGTAGACTTGGTAACACCTTTTACTGCGCGTCAATATCAATTAAAGTTACTTCCCCATGCTTCACATTTACCCGAACGATTTGGACTATTTACAATGATTGTTTTGGGTGAATCGATTATAGCTGTCGTCGATGGTGTTTCTGAACAACGTTGGAATATTTATAGCACTATAGGCGCCATCTTGGCTTTGACTACTGCATTTAGTTTGTGGTGGGTTTACTTCGATAACCTTGGTGGTACTCCAATTGTAGCTGCTAAATCTGAAGGACGAATACGGAAAATGTTATTGTGGCTGTACACGCATTTTCCGTTAGTAATTGGCATTGCATCTGCGGGTGTGGGTGTTGAGGAAATATTATTAAGCGAACAAACTCAACCTTTACCAGACAAAATCCGTTACTTAATGTGCGGTTCCATTGCTTTATGTTGGTTAGCGCTAGCAGTTTTGCACCGCACTGGAATTATTCGCTACTGTAAAATGCGCGCAAAATACCGACTTGGTGGCGCCATCACAGCAATTGCACTTTTATATTTTGGTAAAGGTTTATCACCTGTTGCTGTAATTGCTATTATTACAGCAATCTCGATTTTTCAAGTCATGCAAGATTTAAGTGGTAATCGTCCTACAACTCGTATTGCTGACGCTGATATTTGATTTTCCCTACCTCCTAACTTGCACATTCTAAAATCCTATATATAGCAAGGGTTTCAGAAAGATGTGCAAGTTAGGAGCTACCCCTTGATAATGGGGATTAAAATTTAAACATTACAACAAACAAATTGCTTTGAGAACTTGTAGCAGTATTACAGAGCGCGCGCGTTCCATTAAATTTAATTCAGGTAAAATTTGATAAACTGGGGGATTTCCGTGCTGGATATATACAAACTGGTAACTTCTACCGTTTGTTACCAATCCCCAAACTGATTCTTGAGAACTTAAACTTTCATTTATATATGTTAGTAATTGTGGAAGTCCGACCAAAACATCAATCTGACTGTTCTTCGCCTCAATTATCAATGTCAAAAAGTATGCTTTATTCTTAGATGTTTTAGCCTTATTCACAGCTAAAATATCCATTCTTCCAGTAATTATGGTATCCTCGTCTTCAATCTTAATATCAGCTATATCTTCTTCTAGTCTAATTTCAATAGGGTCACGATAAAATCTAGCTAATCGCATTAATGGCGCTATGGCAAGAAACTTTACTTGTCCTTCTGAAACTTTGCCAGCATTAAGATATCTATCAAAATCGTCTTGAATTTGTAAAAGTTCTTGTTGTTCGACTTCAGTTAAATCTTCCAATAATAATAAAGCGTTAAATGACTCAGCGTATTCTTTTTGATAGCCAAAAATACGGTGAACTTCTTCAAGTGATAAATTTCGAGCATTTAGGATAGCCATAGGCGAGAAAGTTACTAATTATCAATTTTAATGATTCACTTGATTTTTTCATTCAGTATTGAACCCAATATAACACTTTCCTGAATCAGTTAAAATTATTTTATAAAAAATTTACTATAATTATTCAATAATCATTCTCATTCTTAATTTATGGCTTCATTTCTAGAACTCAGAAACGTTGAGTTAATAAATTGTATTCTAGTTTAACAATATACAAGTAATTTTATATACACGCTGCTCAAGGAACGAGAATGAAAACTTAAGGCGCCTAAGAAATCATCTTAATACATGCTTAATTTATATGACGCTTAAATTCTTTATACCAGGTTCCTTGTGAATGAAGTGTCCCTGTATCCCCTTCTGCAATTAATCCATATTCACGACTATTCAAAGCAAATTCTTCGCGATTACCATCAGTAAATTCAAAAGTGATGTAGTAATGAGTTGATGTGCTGGTATCTCCTGCTCCTCCTGAAACATGTTGTCGTTTACTTACTACTTTTGCTTCTCGGTTAATTATTGGCTGTTTCTTATTATGTGCTGCGGTGGATATGCCTTTATAAATTGCAAAACCAAATAAGCCAAAAATTGTGGCAAATATACCAATGACAAATATTGGAATAATTAGAGAGAAAATTGAAACTATATCAGAGCTAGAAGGTTGGGTTGGTTGAGTATTTACCTGAGAAAGTATAATTGTTTCTATATTAGTTTTGTTGTTGTGAACAATATACTTAGAACTATTATGTATAAATAAATTTGGCATATTGTTTATGTGCTTATATTTATATGTATATAATTATATACAATGCACTGGAACTTGATTCCGCAATAAGAATAGTATTTTTACAGATGCTCTCTCTTGTGGAGCGGGCATAGAAAGCCCGCCCCCCTCTTTCAAATCAACTATCAAGCCACTGTATCAAATTAACTATTAAGCTGCTTTTTTAATTAACGGGCAGGGATGCCCGTTCCACAATAAAATTAATTCTACAAGATAAGACAAGAGAAATTTATCCTTTTATATTAAGTGTTTGCAGTTACAGTAACCTGATTGAGAAACAAGTAAAAATATTAATAATCAATATTTGAGGCAGCTTCTCTTTACTATTGCTGCTGACTATGAAACCACGTATTATTGTTTGTGGCTTAGGACGCACTGGATATAAAGTGTTTCGTTTACTCCGTCAGCAGGGTGCAATGGTGGTGGGTATTCATCAGCGCCCTATTCCTGGGGAAACGGGACATGATGTGATTATTGGTAATTTACATACTGCTGCGACGTTGAAAGCAGCGGGTATTGAAAGCGCACACACTTTGGTAATAGCTGGTCCCGATGATGCTATTAATTTGTCGGTGACTATGCAAGCGCGCGTTCTAAATCCTAATATTCGTATTATTAATCGCTTTTTTAATACTAGTTTGGGTGAACGTCTTGACCAAACTTTGCCTAACCATATGAGTATGAGTGTCGCAGGTTTGGCGGCGCCTGTATTTGCTTTTACTGCGTTAGGTAGTAAAACGGTTGGACATATCAAGCTGTTTGAACAAACTTGGCCTATTCACGAAGAATATATAGATAACAAACATCCTTGGCACGGGCGCCAAATAGATGATTTGTGGGAAAATCGTTCGCGAATGCTAATTTATTATTTACCTGTAGATGGCGATAAAGATTTAGTTTCAGCAGTTTTAGAAAGACGACGTTTGCGCGAAGGGGACAGAATTATTGTTGGCACTAAACCAAAAGTACGCTCGAAGCGCAGGTCAATAATTGCTAAATTTCTCAAAATCATCACTAACATACAGCGCTTCCAAGAACATGCTAGCCCGCTAATTGCTATGACTACAGCACTCGCAGCTATTGTTCTGTTTGCCACATTTATTTATACATCTACCAGTACTAATGTTTCAATTGTTGATGCATTGTATTTTGCCGTGGGGATGATAACAGGCGCCGGTGGTAACGATAAAGTTGTTGAACACGCTTCTACTAGCATCAAATTATTTACTGTAATTATGATGCTTGTAGGCGCCGGCGTAATTGGTTTACTATACGCGCTTCTCAACGACTTTGTTTTGGGTACTAGGTTTCGAGAATTCTTAGATGCAGCGCGCGTACCTCCACGTAACCACTATATAGTGTGTGGACTCAGTGGTACTGGTATAAAAATTGTTCAAACTCTGCATGAAAGCGGACACGAAGTAGTTGTTATTGAACCCGACGCAAACAACCGCTTTATTAATAATGCTCGCAGATGGGGAATACCAGTAATTAACGGTGATGCAACTTTTCCAACGATGTTGCAAGGCGCCAATTTAGAAAATTCTGCAGCACTATTAGCAGTTAGTGGTAACGATGCCACTAATTTAGAAATAGCTCTAAATGCTAAAGGAATTAAACCAACTGCACCAATAATAGTTCGCTACGCAGACCCAGACTTTGCGAGAATGGCACAGCAGGTATTTGACTTTGACGCAGTACTCAGTCCCGCAGAACTCGCGGCGCCTGCATTTGCTGCTGCTAGTTTGGGTGGACGCATTCTCGGTAACGGTATTACCAGAGATAGTCTTTGGGTAGCTTTAGCAACTTCCATATCTATTACCCATCCCTTCTGCTGTCTAAAAGTTCAAGATGCCGCAATGTTAGCCGACTGCGTACCCCTATACCTTGAAACCAATAATCAAACATTACACGGTTGGGATTTACTCAAAACCAATTTATGCCCAGGAGACATTCTATATCTAACCATGCCCGCAAATAAATTACACATGCTTTGGCGCCATACCTCCCACGTAGCATAGGCATCCTTGCCTGTGCTTTATATCATTTTTGTACTTTTTGCTGCGGATTATAACAACACCCAACCGAAACCCTCAAAGCCACACTCTCCCCCCCTCTATCAACATTAAAATTCAACACCGTATCCAGACCACTAGACTGAATAGCATTTTGCACCTGCTTAACATTACTCACACTATTCTCATTAATGCTCAATATTACATCTCCAGGCTTAACACCACTTCGAGAAGCTGTAGAATTAGCATTTACACTCAAAACCAAAACACCACTATCTCTAGTTACTTGAGGTAAATTATTCTTTTGATTTATTTCATTTTGTTTTTCAGGTGTAAGTTCCACCATATTAATCCCTATAGAAGGATAACCAAGAAACTTTCTTTCTACAGGAGACTCAGTTAGTGATTTATTGGCGCCACTTAGCGAGTAATTACGCAGAACAACCGAATTATCAGGTCGTGTGGCAATTAAAAAATTATCAGGTGCGTAAGTTGGACTGGGAGTATTAGTTTTAACATCAATTGGGTTATTACCTACTAAAACTAATCCCTTTGCAGAAGACCAAAGCGTCATATTTTGTCGGACAGTTTGAGTTACACCGTTATCACCAGGAAACCTAACAGCCATTAAACCAGATGTACCGCGCATTGATAATAAAGCTTGATGTTGTACAACACCGTTGGCAAAGTTTAGCTCCCACACTCCGTATATAGTGGTGTTTGCTGGTAGTAGTTCTCCAAAGAGTGGATTTTGCTGATTATTGTTTTCACTAAATATATTAGGTGCTGGTGTTGGAGTATTCGTTGGCGCCGTTTGAGTGTTTGATGATATAGGAGATACAGTATTTGTGGAAGCTGTACCAGGTAATTGTCCAACCACAACACGACCTAAAATAATGTAACCCACAGCTAGAGCAATTAAAGATTTCCAAGGTATGTTAACTGGTTCTCCACCACCATTCACAACTACACATCGAGCAATCATATCGTGAAGCGCTTGCTTTTCTGGTGTGAAAAATGCCATTAAATAACCAACAACAGCAACACCGAGAGATACCAAAATTAACAATCCGGCAAAAGCTAAGTAAGCAGTGTTTGCTTTGCCTGCACTAATAGTTTGTGACCTAACGGCAACAATTAGTGCAAAAATAAAAATAATTAACCACAGAGATTTTCCCAAATATCTCAATGTCGCGCGACCAAAAGATATTTTTTTACCATCCGTATCGGTGACAATAATCGATAGCAAGCGTTTTCCAAAAGTTGCTTGCAGTGATGAACTTTCCATAACTGCAAAATATACCCAACCAATTAATGTTGCTAATACATTTGCCGCTATTCCCTTGGGTGTAGATAATTCTTCACCAATAGGTGGTTTACCATAAGCTACAAAAAACACTACTTGTAGTAAAAGACTATCGATTAATACAGCAACAAATCTTTTACCGATACTGGCATAGTGAGTTGTTGATATTGTAGTCATCTTGATTTCCTAATTACTAAAGATTTGGAAACAATATCGTGTAAGGTTTGTTTTTTATTCGTAAATCCAGCAATAAAAAAGCCAAACAAAAATGTTATGTATGATAAAATCTTTGAGAAGTATCTTTTGGCTGATTGCTCAAAAGTAATTCTATTTCCCGAAGCATCTGTAACCGCAATACCCAAAAGCATTTTACCTACAGTTCCCTGAATTGCAGAGCTTTCCATTACTGTTGCATAGACAAACCCAATAACTATGTAGTAAAAAAATAATCTACCCCAAAACCCATCAGCATTTGCGGCGCCGTTTGTCATAAAATCAAACATAAAGCTGGCAATTATCAAAATTGTTTTATCGATAATATCTGCGGCAAACCGCGTTGAAAAACCTGCATAGCGAACATTTGTATTAGTAGTTACTGGTTGTGGTGGTGGAGTTTGTCTGACACTTGATGGTAAAACTGTTTGCGTCAGTTCACGAATTGCCTGTAAAGCAAGAGTTGCGTTTTGATAGCGTTGCGAAGGATGATAAGCTGTCATGGTACTTAAAACGCGCGCAAAATCTTCTGATACCAATACTCGTGGGCGCCAAATTACTTCAAACGTGTTCGGGTCAGTACCTAACTCGTGCGGAAACACACCCGTTAATGCTTCAATTCCAATCATCCCCACTGCGTATATATCACTACACAACATTGGATGCCCCCGCATCTGTTCTATTGGCATGTAACCTTGTGTACCCACAACATAGGTTGTTGATGCTACTTGCCCTTGAGTATTAAATACTTGCGTACTAATTTGTTTGACGGCGCCGAAGTCAATAAGAACGATTTGATTATTCGGATTTTGGAGTATTAAATTATCAGGTTTAATATCGCGATGCACGACTCCATGCTGATGAACGAATTCAAGAACTTCTAAAATATTTTGCAGTATAAAAATAACCCTGTTTTCATCCCATTGTTGCCCACGTATTAAATGTGCCCTGAGATTACTACCACTAATAAACTCTTGGACTAAAAAGAATTCCTGCTGTTCTTGAAAAAACCCTAACAAGTCAGGAATACGCGGATGTCTACCGAGTGCTTCTAACATCCGAGCTTCGCGTTCAAACGCCTGCTCTACCCACTGCATGGTAGATTGATTTTGAGGTTTAAGACGTTTAACTACACATTGCCGATTAAACTTAGATGTATCAATTGCGAGGAAAGTGTCGCCAAAACCACCACCACCTAGTTGCGATATTACTTGGTAATGTCCCTGTAGTACTTCTCCAACTAGGTTTTGCTGTAACATATTTTAATAAAAGTCTAAATTTTAAGTTTATTTTTAAATACAACACAAATACTAATACACAGATAGTACCGTGTTTTTATTCAGATGATTGCTAAGTTTTTATAAATTGTTGATGTTGGGGTTAATGTTAATGTTGGGTTCCATTCCTCCAACGCCACTTCACTCAACCGAGGAAGCCTCGGCACGTGAGTGGCTCCCCAACCTACAAACGTTGTTGTATTGGCAAGCTAATAACAAACTCGGTATCTTGCCCTTCGGCAGAATGGCAAGTAATTTGACCGTGATGTGCATCTGAAATGATTTTATAACAAATCGATAAACCTAGACCCGTTCCTTGACCCGGCGCCTTTGTTGTAAAAAATGGGTCAAATATTTTAGATATAATTTCTGATTTGATAATGGCGCCATTGTTAGAGATTCTAATCACAGCATGTTGATTTGTAAGCTGTGTTCTAATCCGAATAAATGGATGTATACTTTGTAACTCTATATTGGTACTTTTTTTAATCTTTTCTTCGATAGCATCAATTGCGTTTGCAATTATACTGATGAATACTTGGGTAATTTGACCAGGGTAGCATTCTACACTTGTCTTTAAGTTGTATTCTTTAATTATTTGAATCGATGAACGGTGTGATTGTGCTTGAAGACGATGTTGCAAAAGCTGCACTACGGTGTCAAGACTTTCATGTATATTAATTTTTTTATACTTAGGGTTGTCTGTGCTAGAAAAAGCCTGTAATAACTTAACTATTTTACTAATACGTTCGGCGCCTTCTTGAATTGAACCAAGCAATTTAGGAAAATCTTGGCTAATATATTCTAAATCTATTGCTGCTTGTTGTTGACTAATTTCTGGAACAGGTTGAGGATAGTGTAACTGATACGATTTTACTAAGTTAAGGAGTTCTTGGGCATATTCATTCGCTGGTTGAATATTGGCATAGATAAAATTATTGGGGTTATTAATTTCGTGAGCAATACCTCCAACCATGCGACCTAACGAAGCCATTTTTTCATCTAAGATTAATTTAACTTCTGCACGCTTGAGTTCGGTTAAAGCTACTTCGAGTTGTTGTGCTTTTTGACGTTCTTGAGTTTCACTAATTTGTAAAGCAACTTCAAGATATTTATGTCTACTAATATCGCGCGCTACCCATAAAACTTTATTTTCCGCGATTGGAGAAATATTTGCACTAAACCATCTTTCGCTATTATTACACTGTAAGCTATAATCGAAATTGATAATTTGCTTTTTTCGTAATGCTTCGGAAACTTTCTCTAACCACAAAGGCGCCGTTTGCTGTTTATGAAAACATTCAACCATTTCAGCAGCTAAATTAATTTTAAATTCTTCTTCATAGCCATAATAAGTTGGTAGTATTTGAACTGTTCCAACTTTGGCACCATCGATATTTACTAACAGTATAATATCACTCATCGCCTCAAACAATGCCCGCATTTGCTCTTCAGAAGAGCGTAACTTAGCTTCATAAAGCTTGCGATGCTTAACTTCGCGCTGTAATTGCTTGTTTAATTTGTTTAATTCTGATGTTTGTTCTTCCACAATATCTTGTAATGTTTCTACTGTTTGTAAAAGTTCTACATAATTAATTGCTTCTAATATTTGGGTTTGAGTAATGAGTCCAACTAAATAATTTTTGTCGTCTGTAACGACTAAGTGCTTAACTTGACGTGTTTGCATAATTTGATTCGCATTCCACATCGAATCAAATGCTTTTATTTGAAGTAAGGGTTTATTTATCAGCGTTGAGAATTTTGTTGTCAAATCTAATTTATGATTACAAAACTCAACAATATCGTGTTCGGTAATAATTCCAAGTGGAATTTTAGCAACTGTATCCTCAACAATTACAACACAACAAACTTGTTGTTGAGCCATAATTTGCGTTAATTCCAAAATAGAAGCGTTCGCAGTTAAGCTAACTACATTAGGTGTCATGACTTCTGAAACCCGCTTTTGCCTAAGTAAATCGAGTGGTTGAATAATTTCTCGAATAGTTTGCGGGGTAATTACTCCGATTAAATTATTTTCGTTATCTACTACAGGAAGATGGTGAATTTTGTGGTTACGAAACTTAGTCAGCGCTATAAATATATCTTGCGATTCTGTTTCTGCAATCGTTACTAATTTTCTGTTCATCACATTCTCAATTGTGATGCTATTTAAATCAATTTGATTTGCAGTCAGTCTGACCAAATCGCTTTCTATAAATATTCCTATCAATTTTCCTGCTGATGAATTGCTTGCTTGATTTTGATTAACTATAAACAAATAATCACTATGGTTATAGCTCATCAAACTCAGCGCTTCAAATACCGTGATATTTGGTGTAGCGGTGAGTACATGATGGTTAATAACCGAACGTTTTTCGTAACCTATCATAAAGCATTTATATTAATTTCATTTGATTTTTAAACGCACCCGAACTATTTCAAATAATTCGCATTCTTGATATTAATTTTATTGCTTAATATAGACGATTCTTATTATCAAAATCAATATTAATGGGAAATATTAAACTTTAAATGTTTGTATAGCTTATCACAATATAGAAAAATTGTGTAACTCGTTTCATAAAAAAATATAATATATCATTAATTCTCTGAAATAGGGCGCCTATCTCAGGTCTCTGTTCTCTGTGCCCTCTGCGACTAGTAAGGTAATAATGTTTACCGCTCAAATGAATGGTACGATAAAGCAAGTTCAACTTACAAGCACTAAAGTGCTTATTACGATGGTGTTTTCATCCAGGTTAGGTATAAAATTCTTAATGTAGATTAAGGAATTGTTATGAAATGTAAATTTTTTATTGAAACTGAATCATTTTTTAAGAAAATATTTAGAATTCTTTGATAGTCAGATTTCGTCAAAATCTCAGTTATTTTACCGTTTTGAAGGTAAATAACCCAACATCGTTGGTACTGTATAAAGTCGCAGCGAAAGAGCAAGATGTAACAAAATCTACTAAAACTTAGTGTCAAATCAGCTAAGTTGATATCAGCCACAAATGTAATTCAGGCTACAAACAATGCGACTCGAGCAGCTGCAAGCTTTTCTGGGTATTGCTGAAGCTGGTAGTTTTCAAGGAGCAGCGCGTAAATGCGGTGTAACACAATCTACTATCAGTCGTCAAATTCAGGCATTAGAAGGAGACTTGGGGTGTGAACTTTTTCACCGTACAAGTCAGGCAAAATTGACGCTTGCGGGTGAGCGGTTGTTGCCACGCGCGCGTAAAATATGTGCTGAATGGCAAAGCGCGACGCAGGAAATAGCTGATTTGGTTTCTGGAAAGCAACCAGAGCTATGTGTTGCAGCTATTCACTCACTATGTGCTTATTACTTACCGCCAGTATTACAGCAATTTTGCCACGATTACCCAGATGTTCAATTGCGAGTGACTTCGTTAGGGAGTGACCGTGCATTAAAAGTTCTCAAAGATGGTTTGGTTGATTTGGCTATTGTGATGAACAATCGTTTCTTGACTACGGGTCGCGAAATGATTGTAGAAACGCTATACGAGGAACCAATTGAGGTTTTAGTCGCAGTTAACCATCCTTTGGCACAATATGACATGGTTCCTTGGTCGGAGTTAGTCAATTATCCGCAAGTTGTGTTTAAAGATGGGTATGGAATGCAAAGGTTAGTACAAGATAAGTTTGAGCGACTCGAAGCAACTTTACAAGCGGCTTTAGAGGTAAATACGCTTGATGCTTTTAGAGGAGTGGTTCGACAAGGTGAATTTGTAGCGTTACTGCCATATTCAGCTTTAGTCGAAGCGCGCAATGACCCCACCCTTGCAGTTCGTCCCCTTGCTGGTAACAGTAGTCTTTTAAACGAGACCACATCGAGTATGACCCGTCGAGTCGTTATGGTAACTACTAATGACCGTTTGCAAATTCCCCCAATTCAACATTTCTGGCAATTGGTGCGTCAACATATACCACCTCAGTTTGCTTTGGATATGCGAAACGCGAGTTAATTATTGGTGAAACGGTAAATAATATGAGTAATAAATTTCGGGATTTGCTTAAAAAAGTCGGTAGTGGAAATCATACTTCTGAAAATCTAACTCGTAATGAGGCTTCCGAAGCTACTAAAATGATGCTGTTGGGTGAAGCAACACCAGCGCAAATTGGTGCTTTCATGATTGCTCACCGCATTCGGCGCCCAACTGGTGAGGAATTAGCGGGTATGTTAGATGCGTATAATGAGCTTGGCCCAAAACTTAGACAAATTGAGAGTCAACGTCAGGTCATAGTTCTGGGTATACCTTATGATGGTCGCACCCGCACTTATCCAATTAGTCCCATTACAGCTTTATTACTCGCATCAGCAGGACAACCTGTTGTTATGCATAGTGGAAACCGTTTGCCAACTAAATATGGTTTACCTTTAGTAGAAGTATGGCAGTCATTAGGAGTTGACTGGACTTTGATGTCATTCGATAAATTAGAGCAAGTATTTGAGCAAACAGGTATTGCCCTAGTATACACACCCAAACATTTTCCTTTGACTAATGCAATTTGGGAATACCGCGACCAATTAGGTAAACGACCTCCATTTGCCACAATGGAATTAATATGGAACCCTTATGATGGTGATGCTCATATTATTTCTGGATTCGTTCATCCTCCCACCGAGGGAATGTTTCAAACGGCTTTAGGATTACAAGGTATCACTAAATTTACTACTATTAAGGGGTTAGAAGGTAGTTGTGATTTAGCACGCGACCGCAGTGCCATAATCGGTTTAGGCTCTACTGTATCTCAAACTGCATCTATCGAACGCTTAATAATGGCGCCTCGTGATTACAACTTTACAACCCAAGATGTACCATTAACATCTACTGAAGAACTAATTATAGATATCAAAGCAACGCTTATGGGTTCAAATTGTGAACTTATGCAAAGTACATTATGGAATGGAGGCTTTTATCTATGGCGTAGTGGTATATGTGAGGATATCCAAGCAGGTATCGCCAAAACTGAAGAACTCCTTAGCAATGGAACTGTCCTTAAAAAACTCGAAGAAGTATCTCGTGCAATCACTACAGTCTGCCAAAACATGTTTCAACCAGCCTAAATTTTACTTTGCCATCGTCTAAAATGTCCACCAATGGTGGACATTTTTAATTACCAGATTTCCATTTAAGTATAAATACTATTTTTTGTCATAAATGTAACAAACCTCCCGATGCCAATAAAAGTTGAGATGCAGGAGCTTTCATACATTTTTTAATATATTTAAAACTTATCTATAGACTTATCTATATTTAATACCAAACCTTCGTGTGCTAGTACTGCTGAATCAAAAACTGATTTCACCTTTGTTTGCATTCCATCTAAAAAATCATCATTATCATCAGGATGATGATGTGAAATAACTAAACGCTTAACCTCGCTTTTAGATGCTAAGTCAACAGCAGCTTGCCAGGGTAAATCATCATTTTGATGGTTTCGTGGTGTCAGTTCTGTATAAGTTGAGTTAGTAATTAACAAATCGGCGCCTTGTGCTAATTCAATCACGTTTGCTAATTCAACGTCATCAACACTATTACTTAAATCTGTAATATAAGCAACGCTATAATTCTGCCAAGTAACTCGATAACCAATCGATTTCTGGGTATGGTTAATTAAAGCAGTGGTTATCGTCACATCATCTAAAGTAATTACACGGTTTGGAGTTAAATAACAAAATGCTAACTCTGATTGCATTACTTGCAATGGATATGGAAAGTGGGGTTGTAGCATTTGGTCTCCCAAACACTGTTTAATTGAGGCGCCGTTACTTGCAGCACTACCATAAATGTGAAGATTATTATTAGCCACAAACGCAGGAGCGAAAAATGGAAACCCTTGAATGCGATTAGACTGGGAGTTGGTAAAAAATAAATGCGTGCTGAGAGGAGCATCTCTAAACAGCAAACTTTTACCCAAACTTCTTAAACCAGTACCACCATCAAAAATCAAGTGTTTACCAGCTACAAACATTTCGACACAAGCAGTATTTCCCCCATAACGGTCAGTGCTACTACCAGGTGTTGGAATTAAACCCCGTACACCCCAAAATTGTACGGCAAAATTCCCCACTTGCCCTCCCACTTGTTGTTCGCACAAAGAAACCCATGAAGAATCTTTAAGTAGGTAATCTCGAGTCGTTGACATCTCTTTCATTCTTACAAATCATGTTCAGGAATGGTATGACGATAGCAGGTCATCATAGTGTCGCACTTCTAAAAGTCGATTTTTTTCGTCTACAAGTACAACCGTCGGAGAGAAAGTTTTTAACTCATCCGTTGTGAACTGCCCGTAAGACATTATAATCAAGCGATCCCCTAAAATGCCTAGACGTGCCGCAGCCCCATTTAGTTCTATCGCTCCTGAATTAGCTGGTGCGGGAATTGCATAAGTCGTGAAACGCTCACCGTTATTGATGTTGACAACTTGTACCTGCTCGTAAGGTAAAATCCCTGATTTGTCTAATAATACTTGGTCAATACTAATACTACCAACATAGTTGATATTTGCTGCCGTCAGAGTGCAGTTATGAATCTTTGCCAAAAGAATTGTACGATACATCTTTAATAGTTAGGAGTGCTGAGTGCTGAGTTATGAGTGCTGAGTGCTGAGTGCTGAGTGCTGAGTACTAAGTGCTGAGTGCTGAGTATTGAGTACTGAGTTGGGAATTGTAGAGACCAAATAAATTCGGTCTTAAAAAGTAATGGGTTTTAGAGAGGTTTCAGTTTCGTTGGCGCCTCTACCCTTAGAGTAGAGTTGAAAGATAATTTTTGTACTTGCAAGTTATCACACTTTAAGAGTACATCAACTCTCTATATTAAATTATCGTTCTCACATCCCCTAACCCCTAACCCCTAACTTCTTACCCAGCACTCAGCACTCAGCACTCAATACTCAGCACTCAATACTCAGCACTCAGCACTCAATACTCAGCACTCAGCACTCAATACTCAGCACTCAATACTTCTAACTGCCAGCTTTAATACACTTGTCAACTAGAGGTTGAACCTTATCAACATCTTGCCAACCAAGAATTTCAGTAACTTTCTTTTCTAAATTCTTATAGCTGCGGAAGAATTCGGCAATTTCATCTAGTTTGTGCGGAGCAAGGTCTTTAAGAGATTTAACGTGAGCATAGCGTGGGTCTTTGTCGGGAACGCAAAGAATTTTCTCATCACGGTCACCACCGTCAATCATCTCTAACATGCCAATTGGTCGTGCGGCAATGACACATCCAGGAAAGGTTGGTTCATCCATAATTACCATTCCATCTAATGGATCACCATCATCAGCCAGAGTATTGGGCACAAAACCATAATCGTAAGGATATTGTACTGACGAATATAATACGCGGTCTAAAGCAAAAGCATTCAAATCCTTATCAAATTCGTATTTATTTTTACTCCCGCCTGTAATTTCAATCAATACGTTGATAATACCGGGTTTTGGTTGGGCTGGAATACGGGACAAATCCACAAAAAATCTCCTTGCTTCATACACACAAATACAATGGGTAGTGTTTTTCAGCTACCCGTAATAGATTTTAAAGCGAATAATGTACTTTTGTTGACTAATACTTTGTTTTCAGGCATCACATAAAAAAACTCCCCGTCCGAGAACTAGGGAGTTGACAAATTACATTAAATCGTGTATAGAGAAAAAAGGCTTCTTGAAAACGCGCGCTTCGCTTTCTGATGAGTTCTGCATTATATACTCTACACACAAGCACTTATGGCGCGAAAAATTAGCTAATGCTAAACTATTGAGTTATTGATTGAAAACATGCTGTTGTACGTGAGCTAGTCTCGACTTTGTTGCAATCTAGACGTAATTGGTTGCGGTGTGTTAATTTCGACATTATTTGATGAATAATGAGCAATAACAAATAAAGGCAAGCCTAAAGTTAAAATTGCAATGAAAGTTCCGACAATGTCTGCCAAACGATGAGATGAACTATCAACATTAGCAGACTGACTATTAGAATTCATAAAAAACCAAAATCGTGACATTATTGCACTGACTCTCTAACTTGAAAGTCTTGATACCATTTTAACCAATATCTGACGTGAGCATTACCTAGCATTTGAGCATTTCAAATACTCTCACACAGATGCTGTAATCAAAAATATTACACATCAAATCTTTAATTGCACGCGCAAAATTTGTATTCTGTGTTTCAATTTTATTATACATAACCTTAGATGCATTACTCCACCCTATCCTGATTACCCATTATTCTAAAGCTATTCCTAGCATTACAATTTACACTAACTGTACATATGTTATTTTAATTGCGAATTTTCAAATCAGCAACATTAATCTACTTAAGGCAGTATTTTAAATGCTTTCAGCGCTAATATCTTACTCACGAATCGCAAAATTTACTGTTGTCACAGTTAACCAAATACATTCGCATAATTACTGAGACAGTAACCTTCATATTAGTTATATAAGTAGTTATACTCAAAATCAATTATACTTCCGTAAATTACTGAGAAACTGCGGTTATCGCTACCAAACAGTACGAATAAATACATACAAAACTTTATTAGTAAAAATAATTATCTATTTAATAAAGTCAACAAAACTTAAAATTTAAATTTGTACTCATTTAAAATGCATCATATCAAAAAATAAGCAATCCTTCCTAAGATAGATTGAAATTGTCTCATGACTTAATTAATCAGCTTGATTCAGGCGCCCAATAATAATAACAAAAAAACTGCCTCCCCACTGAATTTTGGGGGGCAGTCTAGTTAAGCAATCGGAGGGTATTCATAGCTTACTCTGCCCACGAGTAGAATTGTTGTAGCCAAGTTATCACTTGGGGACTGGAATACAAATATTAAAATCACTCTTAACGCATATTATAAGCACGCATTGGCTCAAAGATGAATCGAATGTAAAGATGTTTAAAGGTAGATTTAATTACTCTAGGCATTCCAAAATCAATTGGAACCATTTTATCAGGCAGGCGCCAATCGGAGACTTGTAAAGTATGAGGTTGTAAAAGCGGAAAATTAATATTTGTTAACTCAGGGACTAAACTAGCACGTTGTCCAGCAGCGAGAGTAGGTACTTGTTTTGGTGGAACTTGCAGTATTTCTACTATTGCCCTATCCAAAGCAAACACATTATCAGATGCAGCTAAAACATTGAGTTGACGTGGTTCACCCCCACTTGGCCCATTACCTTCGTGTCCAATAATGCTATCAAGTATAGTTAAATCAGGGTTAATAACTCGTGCAGTTGAGACCAGCATATCAGCAAAACGATTAGCATCTTTACCAGCTTCCATGTGCCACCAAGCTTTCATTTTGCCAGGAACACAGCCAAATAAATTTTTAACTCCCATCGTCAGAACAAGCTGAACGTGCGATTTAACTTTTGGTAAGTTAATTACAACATCAGCTTCCATCGCTTCTTTACACAGCAACAAATGATTAAAATCTTCGCTTGCTGCAGTATAACGTTTGCCATGAAATTCAACGATAGGCAAATTCAGTTCATCTAAAATAAACTGATACCCGTTCGCAATAGCAACACCCTTAGCACTACCAAAAGCAGGACTATCACCCAAAAAAGGTTTACCACCAGCGTCAATAACCATTTTGGCAACCGCGTATACAAGTTCCGGACGGGTGGTACACTCTTTGGTAGGACGGGCGCCTGTTAGTAAATTCGGTTTTAAAAGAACACGGTCTCCAGGTTTAACAAACGCTCTCATCCCACCCAGAGGTTCAAGCAGAGCTTCAAGAGACGCTCTTAACATCTCACGTTCATAAGAAGTAGCACGAATTAAACTTACAGAAGGCGCCATGTTATTAAGTTATGTATTAATGTAGAGACGCGACATGTCGCGTCTGGTATTAAATTAAAGGTACAATTGAACTCATTTGTTCAAGGTTCAGAACCGACTCTAGTTGAGCTTCGGTCATTAGTTCCTTTTCTAACACAATTTGTCGAAGTGACTTACCAGTTAAAAGAGATTCCTTAGCAACAGCAGCAGCATTAAGATAGCCAATATGAGTATTTAGCGCAGTCACCAGAGCCAAACTACCTTCTGCGTATTCCAAACATCTTTCAGTATTAGCAGTAATACCCTTAATACATTTTTCAGTTAAGGCGCCAATAGTATTACCAAGAATTTCAATACTATGAATTAAATCATAAGCAATCAGCGGCATCATCACATTAAGTTCGAGTTGTCCAGCTTGAGCAGCAAAGGTAATCGCGTTATCGTAACCCATAACCTGGAAGCAAACCATACTAGTCATTTCCGCCATTACAGGATTATATTTACCTGGCATAATCGAAGAACCAGGTTGAACAGGTGGAAGTTGAATTTCTTTGAACCCAGTTTTTGGACCAGAGTCCATCAACCGTAAATCATGGGATATTTTAGCTAAATCTTGAGCCAAATTACGAAGGGCGCCAGATACATTAACAAAAGGCGCCATACTTTGCATAGCCGCCATAAGATGTGGTGCTGGTTGTAAAGGACAATCAATAAGCTGTGAAAGTATTTCTACCACACGCGCGCGATATTGAGGATGAGTATTTAACCCTGTACCAGCAGCACTACCACCCAACCCCAACACCATTAAATCACTCGAAGCGGTATAAATACGGTTTTGGTGTTCGCTTAAAATTTGTGCCCACGCGCGGAAACTATCACCCAAGCGCACAGGAACAGCATCTTGCAAGTGAGTACGACCCGACTTTATCACATTTTCAAATTCCAAAGCCTTAACATTCATAGCTTCAACAGCCTTATCCAAAGCAGGGTGTAGCGTCTCCATCAATGCCAACAACCCACCAATTCTAATCGCAGTTGGAATTACATCATTAGTAGACTGACCATAATTTACATCATCATTAGGATTAACTCGTTTATAATTACCCTTCTCCTCACCTAAAATTTCTAACGCACGGTTCGCCAAAACTTCGTTAACATTCATATGATGAGACGTTCCGGCGCCTGCTTGGTACACATCAACTACAAACTGGTCACGAAGCTTACCAGCAAGAACCTCATCAGCAGCTTGAATAATAGCTTTACTCGTTTCTTCAGCAATACAACCAAGCTCACCATTTACAATTGCCGTAGCCTTTTTAATATAAATACAAGCATCTACGTAAGTAGGCAAAGGCTTAATCCCGCTAATCGGGAAGTTTTCTACCGCGCGCAGCGTCTGAATACCGTAATATACATTACCAGGTAATTGCATTTCTCCCATCGAATCGCGTTCGATACGGAATTGAGAATCTTGTGTTTGCGACATAATAATTTTGGATTGCCAAGCATCTCTATAATGTCATGC
>ERZ1066118.970-NODE-970-length-20999-cov-8.945712_pt1 | contig 20999 bp, 19 predicted proteins | sample MGYA00382765_ERZ1066118 | MGnify/ENA primary metagenome ERZ1066118 (study PRJEB33369, sample SAMEA5778348) | biofilm metagenome | biome: Industrial cooling water; feature: Water cooling tower basin; material: Biofilm | place: United Arab Emirates | collected...
AAGGTTGAATATTCACCGATTAAAGGGCAGTCTCTCCGGCGTTCATCCTTTACAAACCGACGAAGTAAGAATTTTGAAAAGTTACCTGCGGACGCGGAGCGATTCTTTACCATATCTTTTTCCGAGCAGAAAAGGCGCACCAATCAGCCGGGCGATGCTTGACGTTTTGATAAAAGGCTATGGAGAGATCGCGAACCTCCCGGACGACAAAAGGCATTTTCACGTTTTGAAACACTCGATTGCAACGCATTTGCTCGACGCCGGCGCGGATATTCGTTTCGTGCAGGATTGGTTAGGACACGCCAACATTCAAAACACAGTTGTTTACGCTCAAATATCAGTAGGAAACCGCGAGGCAAAGGCGAGAGAGCATTTTCTAAAAATGCCTAAGTTTTAAAGGCAAAGGATTCATTCAAGAGAGATTTTAGATTTATGGACATCAACGAACTTATAAGAATCTCAGAAGAGGCGGAAAGGCGTAGAAGAATGCTAGGCGGGGTGGACGCTTTCGACCAGATCGCAAAGCGCCAAGCTTTGTTTGATGCAGCCGAAAGAAATCTTGGAAGAATTAACGGAATTGATTCTTACAGGCTCGACCAAATAGCTCGCCAAAATCAACTGTTTGAAAAAACAATCGGCTTAGGGACAACATCATATAAAGATTTCATTAATGATCGTGTTTTGGAAGCTGAAAAGGCTATAGCGCAATTATCAAAAATAAATGCGATACAATCACCGATTTTTGACTTGGCAGCAGAAGCTAATCGCAGCGTGTTGGGAATGCTCCACGAAACCGCATTCAAAGACATAGCCAAAGAAGCCGCCTCACTAACAGATTTTGAATCTTTAGCCGGGGTGAGGGCAAAAGATTGGAGGGTTCTAAAAGATTTGTGTAAACGAGTTATTTTGGTAGCCGCCGTTCGGCAGTCGGTTTTCAAATAGAATCGCGAATTGATTCATCGCTCCGCTCCAGTTCTGTACCGGCATTGTCCATTTTTTACTGATGTTTTTCAAGGCTAAATAAAGTATCTTGAAAACCGCTTCATCACTGGGAAACATCGCCCGATTTTTGATGACTTTTCTCAAAGTCATATTCAATGATTCGATGGCATTGGTCGTGTAGATCGCTTTTCTAATTTCCGGGACGAAGGAAAACATCGGGATTACTTTGCTCCAGTTCTGCTGCCAACTTCTGACAACCGCCGGATAAGCCGATTGCCATTTATCAGAAAAGTTTGAAAGTTCCTGATCGGCTTGTTCTAAAGTTGCCGCCTGATAAATCAATTTCAAGTCGGACGCCACTTCTTTACGATCTTTGTGGGATACGTAAAATAGTGAATGTCTGACTAGGTGAACAATGCAAAGCTGCACCTGCGTTTCCGGAAATACGGCTTCGATTGCTTCGGGAAAACCTTTGAGTCCGTCAACACAGGCGATGAAAATATCCTGTACACCTCTGTTTTTAAGTTCCGTAATGACCTGCATCCAGAATTTGGCGCCTTCTGTTTCCGCTGCCCAGATGCCTAAGACATCTTTTAAGCCATTGAGCGTCACTCCAAATGCCAGGTAAATCGACTTGTTAACTACTCGTCCCTGACTTTTGACTTTCACTTTTAAGGCGTCGAGATAAAGAATCGGATAAACTGCATCGAGCGGACGTGATTGCCAGGCTCGAACTTCATCCAAAACAGCGTCAGTGACATTAGAAATCAAGGAAGATGAAACTTCCACTCCATAGATCTCTTCCAGATGACCTTTGATTTCAGACGTGGTCATGCCTCTGGCATAGAGAGAAATGATCTTTTCGTCCAGACCATCAAAACGCGTCTGATTCTTCTTGACGAGCTGAGGCTCAAACTCGCCGTTGCGGTCTCGCGGAACTTCTATTTCTACTTGCCCGCGTTTACCTTTGAGCGTCTTAGACGTCGAGCCGTTTCTGGAATTGCCTGAATTGTTGCCGGCAGCATCGTGCTTTTCATAGCCCAAATGATGAGTTAATTCTCCATTCAATGCCCGCTCGACAAGTGCTTTGGTCAGTTGCTGTAATAAGCCGTTTTCGCTTAATAAGTCTTCCGGCTTTTCGTAGTCTTTTAGAATCTGGTCTATCACTTCTGGTGTAATCGGCATAAAAATCCTCCATTAAAAATAAATGTTGATTTCTGCCGTTTACACAATTTTTTATGAACCCTCAAAGATTGGTTAAACTTCCAAGAAAGATTAGCCCCGAAACTAGAAATGGAAAATTTTTTAGGTTCGCACCTGCTAGGTATTACAGAAAAATCTCTTCTGGCTCAAAGCGCATTAGTTAATATGGATTTTGAGAAAATAGGACTTGGTTTGCGTGTCGAAGAAGATATTCGCCGCCTTTACAGTAACGATTTTCTCGATTTCTCAAACTCGTATAAAGACCTTTTCAAGTCTTTTGAAGTTCCGCAAACGAATATTTTTACATTGCCGCCGAATCTTATCGAACTTCCGACTTTTGAGTTTTTTACCGGCGTTGACCTTGCGGAAACAACATTTGAATACGATGAAGAAGTTGAATTTCAAGAAGAACGCGAGATTGAAAGAGAGAATATCAAAATTGTAGTTACCGATTCGCTTGAGATGTATTTAACAGGCATCAATCCCGATTTACATATTCTCAGAGCCGGAGCGAAAGAGGCGTTTAGCTCAAACAATCCAGATAAAATTAGGCATTGCATTACGTCTCTAAGGGAATTAGTGACGCAAGTTATGCATTATCTTTCGCCTGATGCTGAAATTAAAACTTGGAGTCAATCTAAAGACGATTTTGCTAATGGTCGCCCGACCCGCAGGGCAAGACTGCGGTTTATCGCTCGACACATCAATCACGGAGAATTTACGGAATTTGTAGAGAAGGATTTAGCAGCTACTTTAGCGGCGATTGACCTTTTCAATGCCGGAACTCATAAAGTCAAAAGCAATATGACCGAAAGGCAGTTACAAGCCTTGATTACTAAAGTAGAAACTACGCTTTTATTTTTATTTGAGATAGGAAATAGCACGGAGCATTAAATATAGATTTATTACAAGCTAAAATCGCTTGTTACAGTTTCGTAGCGGCGCAGACCCTAATCTATGGTTGATAAAAAATCTCTATCCGAAAGCGACATTTGCACAAAATATATTACACCGGCGATTGAAAAGGCTGGTTGGGATAGACATACGCAATTTTTGCAGGAAGTTTCTTTTACAGCCGGAAAAATCTATGTTCGCGGCAAACTTCATTCGAGAGGTAAAGCCAAACGCGCCGACTATATTCTTTACTACAAACCGAACATTCCGATAGCGATTATTGAAGCCAAAGACAACAAGCACACCATTCGAGCCGGATTACAACAAGGCATAGATTATTCAAACGATTTGGACATTCCATTTGTCTTTAGCAGCAACGGCGATGGCTTTATTTTTCACGACAAGACCGCCAGCGATGCCAATATCGAAACCGAACTTGATTTAGACAGCTTCCCGACACCGGCGCAGCTTTGGGAAAAATATAAAGCCTTCAAAGGCATTGTAACGCCCGATGCCGAGCGCATAATTTCGCAGGATTATTACGACGACGGAAGCGGACGAAAGCCGCGTTATTATCAGCAGATTGCCATTAACCGGACGGTTGAAGCTATCGCCAACGGTCAAAACCGCGTGTTGCTCGTAATGGCGACCGGGACGGGCAAAACCTACACGGCTTTTCAAATCATCTGGCGGCTTTGGAAAGCCGGAGCGAAAAAACGCATTTTGTTTTTAGCAGACCGAAACGCGCTCATAGACCAAACCAGACGCGGCGATTTCAAGCACTTCAAAGGCAATATGACGGTAGTTAAAAAGCACCAGGTAGATAAAGCCTACGAAGTTTATTTAGCCCTTTATCAAGGATTGACGGGTTCGGAAGAAGAACGAAACATTTACAAGCAATTTTCGCCCGATTTTTTTGATTTGATCGTCGTTGACGAATGCCACAGAGGAAGCGCAAAAGATGATTCAGCTTGGCGCGAAATTTTGCAGTATTTCACGACGGCGACGCAAATAGGCTTGACCGCCACGCCGAAAGAGACGGACGAAGTAAGCAACATCGAATATTTTGGCGAGCCGATTTATACCTATTCGCTCAAGCAAGGAATTGACGACGGCTTTCTAGCTCCTTACCGAGTTATTAGAATCACGCTCGACATTGACGCGGAAGGCTGGCGACCGCCGAAATTTTTCAAAGATAAAGACGGTAATTACGTTGAAGATAGAATTTACAACCGGACGGATTTTGATAAAAAGATTGTCGTTGAAGAACGCCGCAAATTAGTTGCTCAAAAAATCAGCGAGTTTTTGAAAGGCACGAGCCGTTACGATAAAACAATCGCTTTTTGCTGCGACATTGAACACGCCGAAGGAATGACCGGCGAGCTTACGAAAGAAAACGCCGACCTTGTAAGCGAAAACTCAAAATACATCGTGCAAATCACCGGCGACAATGACGTTGGAAAACGCGAACTCGATAATTTTACAAATCCCGAAGAAACTTTTCCCGTTATAGCGACGACATCCGAGCTAATGACCACTGGCGTTGACGCGCAAACCTGCAAAGTCATTGTTTTGGATTCAAACATCAATTCGATGACCAAGTTTAAGCAAATCATCGGACGCGGAACGCGAATTAACGCCGATTACAACAAATACTATTTTACGATTCTCGATTTTCGGAACGCCACCGACCTTTTCGCAGACCCGGACTTTGACGGCGATCCTATCCGGCTAAAGCCCGTAACTGAAGATGCGGATTTAGGCACGATTTTAGACGAGGAAGAAAACGACGATTCCCTTATCGTTGATGAGGAAACCGGCGAGGAAATCACGATTCAGCTGCCGATTATCAGAAATCCTTTTACCGTTGCGACGCACACGCCACGCGAGAAAGTTTTTGTTAATGGCGTTGACGTTTCGGTTTTAGTTTCGCGGGAATTGTCTTTTGATAAGGATGGAAAACTTATCACCCGGAAACTTACCGATTACACAAAGGAAATAATCAGCGAACAATACGCGACTTTGAACGAGTTTCTAAACAAATGGAACGAAGCCGAAAAGAAAGAAACCATTATCAAAGAGCTAGAGGAGCAAGGCATTTTGGTTGACGAGCTTCAAAACGCCGTTGATAAAAAATTAGATTTGTTCGATTTGATTTGCCACGTCGCTTTTGACCAGCCGCCGCTAACGCGCCGCGAGCGAGCCGAGAACGTCAGGAAAAGAAATTATTTTACAAAATACGGCGAACAGGCGCGGCAAGTTTTAGAAGCGTTATTGGACAAATACGCCGATGAAGGCATTGAAAATATTGAAAGTTTAGATGTCTTGAATGTCATTCCTTTTACAGAATTTGGTTCAAGAGTTGAAATTGTCAGAAACATTTTCGGCGGACGCGACAAATATCTTGAAGCAGTTAAGGAATTAGAGACTGAGCTTTATAAAGTTGCATAAAAATACAAGTTATGAAGATTGCAAAGAAAATTCGGCTGTCAAAACTAACATCAGTAATGTGCATATTAGTAATAGCATTCGGGGGATTTACTGACGTTTTTGGTCAAAAAAAATCTAAGGTCATTAGCACTCAGCCGACTAAAAACAAACTGACGCCAAAGCAAATTGTTGATAAAGTTATGCCGTCTTTAGTTGTTGTATTTGCTCAGGATAAACAGGGCAAAGTTATCGGACAAGGCAGCGGCTTTGTTTTTAAGCCGGGTTTGATTGCAACAAATCTCCACGTCTTCAAAAGAGCATCCAATGCTTTTGTTAAAGTTCCAAATAAAGAAAGAAAATTTGATGTTATTTCTGTCGTTAATTTAGACATTAGACGAGACATTTGCGTCGTTAAGATTGATGATTTAACAATTCCACCATTAGTGCCTGACGAAACACAAAAACTAAGCATTGGAGATGAGATTTTTGCATTTGGAAATCCAAAAGGGCTGGAAGGATCAGTCTCTAAAGGCATAGTAAGCAGTATCAGAAGCGATATAGACCTAATTCAAATTGACGCTGCCATTTCTCCCGGATCGAGCGGCGGACCTATTGTTAATGATCAAGGTAAGGTTATTGGAATTGCAGTTGCGACTTTAACGGGTGGTCAAAATCTAAATTTTTCAATTCCTATTAAACATCTCTTCAAATTAAATGAAAAATTTAATTTTAATTTATGGGTTGCGGGAATTTTAGCTGTGAATGATTTAGAGAACGAAAAACTAAAAGGACCTGTAAAAGGATTTAACCAAAAATTTGCTTATATAAATTATGATGAATCAACTGATAAATACATAGAGGAAACTTCAAAAAAAATGCTCGTTTCTAAATCTTTTGATAAGTTCGGACATATTATTGAAGAAAAAACTTATCACGATGGGAAATTTGCTTGGAAATACACATATTTATATAACGATATAGGTTTTTGGGCAAAACGGAGTTATGAAGATTACGAAGGGAAACAAGATAGTTGGGAAGATTCTATTGAAAAATTTATTGATTTGAAAGGAAGATACGTAAATCTAAGCGGGAATTTCAGTAATTCTGTTTATAATAACCAAAGAACATCTTCATACGATAATTCAGGAAACTTAATCGAAGAAACCTATCAATCAACCTCTGACACTGAGCAATCGCGCCGCACCATCTATGCTTATAATGAATCCGGCTTTGAAATAGAATCAAAAGAATTTTTAAATAACAAGCTATCAAAAGTGCGTCGTTATACTTACGAAGTTGACAGATACGGAAATTGGACTAAACGCCTTTTGACGATTTTTGATTCCCAATTTCCTTCAATCTCTTTTGTGCCAAACCTAGTTGTTTACCGCGAAATAACATACTTTGAATAGATTCCAATAAGCGAAGATTTTAGAAAATGTAATGGCAAATTTACAAGGAATATTAAAATCCATCCGCGACATAATGTGGCAGGATAACGGGTTGAACGGCGATGCGCAGCGAATTGAGCAGCTTGGGTGGATGCTATTTTTTAAGATTTTTTCGGATAAAGATCAGGATTTGGAATTGGTGGATGATAATTATAAATCGCCGATTCCGGCGGAACTGCATTGGGGAAATTGGGCGGGCGATGATGAAGGGATGACGGGCGAAGATTTGGTTAATTTTGTTGACCGTGAGCTTTTTCCGAAACTTCGCAATATCTATGTCGGCGACAATAAGCGAGCCAAAATCTTGCGCGAGGTTTTTGAGGGCAACAACAACTATATGAAAAGCGGAATCAATATCCGCAAGGTTCTCAATAAACTCAACGAGCTTGATTTTAACGTCGCTAAAGACCGCCACGCTTTCGGCGAGCTTTACGAAACGATTTTGAAGGATTTGCAATCGGCGGGAAAGTCGGGCGAATTTTATACGCCGCGAGCGATTACGCAGTTTTTGACCGAAATGGTTGATCCGCATATCGGCGAACGGGTTCTCGATTTGGCGGCGGGAACGGGCGGATTTTTGACGGCGGTGATCGAGCATCTGCGCAAAGGCAATACGAGCATCGAGACTTTGAAACTGATTCAGGATAACGTCATGGGTTGGGAATATAAGCCGCTGCCGTTTCTTCTGGCGACGACGAATTTGATTTTGCACGATGTCGAAGTTCCCCAAATAACTTTCCGCGACGCGCTCGACCAGCCTTTGACGAATTACACCGAAAAAGATCGCGTTGACGTGATTTTAGCTAATCCGCCGTTTGGCGGAATTGTCGCCAACAACAACGAAAACAATTTTCCGCAGAATTTCCGCACCAAAGAAAGCGCGGATTTGTTTTTGGTTTTAATGATTCATTTGCTCAAAATGGGCGGACGCGCCGGAATCGTTTTGCCCGACGGCTCACTTTCTGGCGAAGGTGTAAAGCAGCGAATCAGAGAAAAACTTTTAACTGAGTGTAATTTGCATACGATTATCCGTTTGCCTAATTCAGTTTTCCAGCCCTACGCGATAGTTCCAACAAATCTTTTGTTTTTTGAAAAAGGAAAACCAACACGCGAAATTTGGTATTACGAACATCGTTTGCCCGAAGGTCAAAAGGCTTATGGCAAAACTAAACCGATTCGCCTAGAAGAATTTCAGCCCATCAAAGATTGGTGGAGTAACCGAGAGGAAAATGCGTTTTGTTGGAAAGTGCATATTGAAACAATCAAGGAGCGCGGTTTTGATTTAGATATTAAAAACCCGCATAAAAAGGAGATTGTTTTTGAGCATACTCCGAGTGAGTTTATTCAAAAATTAGAAAGTGAGTTTTCACGGACTAACGCCTTAATAAATCAAATAAAACAAGAAATATCTGGCGGCAGAACTGGTTTGATAAGTCTTTTTGAGAGATTAGGTTTAGGTGAAGAAAAGCTAGAAGGTTTTTCTGTTGAAGTTACAAACTTAAAAGATTTTGTTCCTGAACTTCGTAAAGCATTTTTGAGTGAAGCAATGCGGGGCAAACTTGTTTCACAAAACGAAACAGATGAACCGGCACAAATTCTTTTGGGTAAAATCAAAGCGGAGAAAGAAGATTTGATAGCCGAAAAGAGACTCAACAAAGAAAAGCCTTTGCCGGAGATTAAGCCGGGAGAGATTACTTTTGACGTTCCTACAAATTGGACTTGGTGCAGGTTAGGCGAACTTATCACAATGATTTATGGAAGTGGATTAACAAAAGCAGAAACTATTCCAAATGCCAAATTCCCTGTTTTTGGCTCAAATGGAATTGTCGGTTACTACAATAAATTTTTAACGGATAAGAGAGCTATCATTATTGGAAGAAAAGGTTCTTCGGGAGCGTTGAACATTTCTAATATGCCAAGTTGGACAACAGATGTAGCTTATTATGTAGAGGAAACTAAGAACTTGGATTTTGCTTTTCTTTATTACCTGTTGAAAAATCTAAACTTGGACAAACTTGGAAAAGGAATTAAGCCCGGATTAAATAGAAGCGAAGCATATAATCTTCCTGTCGCTCTTCCTCCTTTCTCTGAGCAACAACGTATTGTAGAAAAATTGAATAGACTAATGAATCTTTGTGATGAATTAGAACTATGTATTTTTGAAAGCAAAAAACAAGCCGGAAGCCTTTTACAAGTATCTCTCAAAGAAGCCCTAGAAAACTAAAACTCTCAATCTTAGAAGAAAAAACATCACTAATTCTTAGCTATTTTAATAAATGTAGCTATAATAGCCTTAAAGGGGATAGAGTATTATGCAAACCGTTAATATAGCAGATTTAAAAAACAATTTGAGCGCGTGGCTTGAACAAGTGAAAAACGGCGAAGAATTGGTAGTAAAAGACCGAAACAAGCCAATAGCGCGAGTGATGCCGCTCGCCGCCGGTGAGGATTTAGACGCGGAAGAAGAAGCCTTGGTAGCCGCCGGGCTAATGCGCTTGCCTTTGAGAGAAAAGAACGATGATTTTCTTGATATGCCCGCGCCGCAAGTTTCAATGGAAGATATTCAGGCAGTAATTCGAGCAGAACGCGATGAAGATTAGCATTTCGTTTTGGGACACAAGCAGCATTGTTCCGCTTTGCTGCCAGCAGGAGCTTAGCCAGCAAATGCGCCAACTATGGCGCGAAACGCGCCGCGCGGTTGTTTGGTGGGGAACAACCGTCGAAACGCGAAGCGCAATCAGCCGATTACAGAGCGAAGGGATATTAACGCCTAAAAGTGTTCAGTTCGCCTTAGATCGCCTGGAATCGCTGCGCGAGCAATGGCGAGAAATTACGCCAAGCGACAAACTGCGAAGCATTGCCGAAATCTTACCGGACAGATACGGCGTCCGGGCGCTGGATTCGTTTCAACTTGCCGCCGCGCTCGTTTGGTGTAATGAAAAGCCCAGAAATCGAATCTTTATTTGCCACGACGAAAAATTAGCTGCCGCAGCACAAAGAGCCGGATTCAAAACGAAGCCATAATCGTATATTTGAATAATCGGCTAATCGCTTATAAAATTATCTGTTAATCTAAATAATCGAATAATCACCTAATAGATTATCCGATTATTTGTATAAATTTAACTCTGTGTTATGATGACGCCGTTATGATAATCACAATCGCAAGTTTCAAAGGCGGAGTAGGCAAGACAACAACAGCCGTGCATCTCGCCGGTCATCTTTCCAAAAAGGGCAAAACGCTTTTAGTTGACGGCGACCCGAACCGCAGCAGCAGCGATTGGGCAGCCGCCGGGCTTTTGCCGTTTGCGGTGATGGACGAAGAACAAGCCAGCCGAGAGGCAAAGAATTTTAAGCACGTTATTATTGACACAAAGGCACGCCCGGATGAATCCGATCTAAAAGAACTTGCCGCGCATACCAATTTATTGATTGTGCCGACGACGCCGGACGCGCTCGCCTTGAAAGCGACATTAAAAATGCTCGCCACATTACGAGGCATTAACGCCGGCAACTACAAATTGCTTTTAACGATGATACCACCGCCGCCGAGCCACGACGGAGCGGACGCAGTAGAGTTAATTAAAGTCAGCAAGCTGCCAAGCTTCAAAACGCAGATTAAACGCTATGCGTGTTACAAAAAAGCCGCCTTGCAAGGTGTATTAGTCGGCGATGTCCGCGACCGCAGCGCAAAAGTTGCCGCCGCCGCTTACGAGCAATTAGCAAAGGAGATTTTATAAAATGGGACAATTTACCGGATTACTTAACGAACTCGACAACGCCGCTCCGAAAACGAAAGACACCAACGCCACGAAACGCAGCCCGGAGAAGCAAGCTGTCGCAACAAAAGAAACACCGGCAAAGACTTCGCCAAATGCCAAAGGCAAACCGAACAATAAACAGGCAAACGGGAACGCCGTGACCACAACCGCCGCCCCGATGCGTGGCAAGCGTAGCCACCCGGATTATACTCAAGCTCCTGCATTCATCCGCAAGGACACTTACAAAGCCGTTAAAATCGCTTTGCTGCACGATGATAGCGGTTTAGATTATTCGGACTTAGTACAACATCTGCTGACGGCTTGGCTGGCAAATAGAAAATAATTGCGTATTCAATTATTCGTATAATCATATCACCGAATAACCGCCTATGTGATTATAAAGTGAAAATTACGACAATGCACAAAGACACTCAAAAAAAGGTAAATCCGCCACCGGCGACGGAAGTCGAAGCACCGCAGAAGTCGCTAAAGAAATTGGACGATTACGAACAAACTTATCCCTTACAGTTATCACTTTTTCAATTACTTGACCTAAAGCCGGATGAGCAGCCGCGTTACTCGAACACGATAGAGCTTTACGACTTTATGCCCAAATACCACTGGGGAAAAGTGGAGCGGATCGGCGGCGAATTTTTGCGTGTCCTCGAACGTGAATTTGAGTGCAGAGGCACAAAATATAAAATCACCGTTGCGCCCGCCGTGATTAAAGACCGCGACGGCGTAAATCGCTATTATTACCCGTCGAAACGCGAAGAACTCGTAGAGGACGCTTTACGCCGACTTGCCACAACCGAGAAAGGCGTTTTTCTCGATGACCGGGCGGGCGTTACATTCACGCTTTATCAATTGCAGCAGGAATTAAAGAAAAACGGGCATAGTTACGACATATCACAAATAAAAGACGCGCTCTTAATCTGCAACCGGACAAATATCACTGTTACGACCGAAGACGGCAAAGGCATTTTAAGTTCAAGTATGTTTGAGACGCTTGGCTTGAACAGCCGCGAGGACTGGAAAGGCACAGGCTCAAAAACAAAAGCCTTTGTGCGGTTCAATAGCCTTGTAACTGAAAGCATTAAAAAAGGCGCGTTCCGGCAACTCGATTACGAAAAGGCGATGAGTTACAGCAGCGTCATCGCCCGCCAGCTTCACAAGCGAATGAGCCACCATTTCACGCAAGCCAGCATTACGACGCGCTATGAAATCAAACTTTCAACAATTATCCGTGACTTTGGACTAGCCGAATACGACCGCCCGTCACAGAATCTCGCGCACGTCTTGAAAGCCCTAAACGAGATGAAAGAAAAATCCGTTTTGCTTTCTTATGAAGTGCAAAAAACTCTTGACCATTCAAACCGCAATAAACTAATTGACGCGAAATTTACCCTGACGCCGCACCCATTTTTTAGCGGCGAAGCCCGGAAGATAAACGACCGGCAGGGACGCATCGAGCGACAATTTCCGAAAGGAGAAAAATAATTCTGATTTTCAAAATATGTAGTTTTGATTAACGCAAACCAGCCAAAATATGTAGTTTTGATTAACGGAATACGTAGTTTTGATTAACGCAGCCGATTTTGGGCAAAAATTCGACCTGAAATTTTGAGTTTTCCACAGGCAAATATGTAGTTTTGATTAACGGATATGTAGTTTTGATTAACGGAAGGCATCAAAATATGTAGTTTTGATTAACGGAAGGCGTCAAAATATGTAGTTTTGATTAACGCAGACAATCGAAAACAGCAAAATATGTAGTTTTGATTAACGCAAGCAAATTCTAAGAGTCTGATAATAAAAGGCTTAACGAAATTTTTTGCTTCTTATCCTTTAACCGTTATTTAACCTAATATTTTAACCTTAGCTTGTGGATAACTTTTCGAGCTTCCGAAAAGCAGGAAATTTTTTTATCTTGGTGCATTCATTATCGGACACGATTCTAAATTCGGAAAAATTATTTTTCGGCAGCCTCATTTAACTTATAAGAACTGAATTATTAATCTAATCCCTTAATCCAGCAGTCAATTTTAATCGGAACGAGCTTCTTGTTAGAGGAAAGGCAAGGTACGCAAAACGCTATCGCGTTTCGCCGCACAAGTGCGCCTTGTCCGGTTTAGTCTTCGACTCACCGGAGAAGGGAAAGGGCTCCAGGCAGGCAGCAATTCTGATTTAACACGTCCAAAAGTAAATTCGCCCATTTCTAACAATGACTTTGGCACGCCAAATGCTTAATGCTCTATTGAGCATTTTCTTTGTGCATAAACTCAACAAATTAAAGAAAAAACGGCGGAAAGATGTATTTCGTCCCCGGGCTGACGAACGCTTTTTCGCGCAAAAATAGATTTTCAGATGAGCAAGCAACAGTATCCGAAAAAGATTTTAGTTCGCCTTACCGAAGCGGAAAAACAAAAGATTGAAAGAGGCGCGAAACAGTCGCAGCTTTCCGTTTCTCGATTTCTCGTCCGGTCGGGGGTCGGCGACGAGCGCGGGCTTGATCCGGCAGAGCGAGAACTGCGGGAGCAGGCAATTTATGAATTGCGGCGCGTCGGAGTCAATCTTAATCAAATCGCTTATGCCTTGAACGCAGCTAGAAGAACCGGGCGCAGCGACGAGCCGCCGGCGTCAGAAATCGCCCAAGCCGCAGAGAGTCTTAAAGCGGTGTTAGAGGCAGTCAAAAAAGCATTTTAGAACGGAAAAGTAATGAGCATTGCAAAATTTACAGTCGGGCGACGCGGCGCGAGCGGGCGACACGCGAGCTACATCACCAGAGAATCAGCTTGCCACTCTATTAGCTTTTACAATCTGGACGAGTTGCGCGGCGCAAACGATTACGAGATGCGCGTTAATGCCATTTCTCACGCTTACGCCAGAGAAGACATCGAAACGGCGAAAAGTGAACGCGGGCGGACGCACTACCGAATCATTCTATCCTGGGACAGAAAAGAAGAAACCGACAAAGCCAAAGAGCAGGCGCACGAATTTTTGAAAGAAAATTTCGATAAAGGGCGCGGATTTATTGCCGTTCATCAGGACACCGAACACACCCACGCGCACGTTTGGCTCGATGCCAGGACAAACGATGGGCGCAAGCTCCATATCAGCAAGGGCGTTTACCGGCAGCTTGATGAAAGTTGGGCGCGAGCATACGACCGGAATTATCAAACCGAATACGCCAAAGAATACAAAGAGAAGAAAGAGCAAACGCGGCAATGGAAACGCAACCGAGTGCAGGAGCAGCAGCGCGATCAGGGCGAGCGAGCCGCAGGTAAACAGGAACGCCCGCCGGATAAGCCGGAGCGTTACCAGGACGATTTGAAAAACGATTTTTGGCGCGAGAAAGACCAGATTGATAAAGGAGTAATCAGGAACGGTGACGAAAACGGAGTTAGAGGAAATCAACAATCTTTTACGGTGCGAAGCGGACGCACTGAAACGGGAGAACGAGAGCTTACTAACAGTCAACAGCAGCTTACAAAATCAGAACGAGCAGTTAGCCGAGCAACTGAACAAACTCACCGAACGGAATCAGAAGCTAGAGGCTTACATCAGGCAGTTGCAAGAGTGGCTCAAACAGAACGCGGCAGCCGCGTAGAACGCGACACCGGCAGAGATCAGGACGATGGACGAGGACGATAGATTACAAAATGAGAAAACATTTAGCTTTTATCAAACCGCAATTTATTTACACGCTCATACTGACAACAATTTGCAGTTTTGCAGTACACGCGCAGACCGCGAACCAAACGAAAGGCACAAAGCCCGGAGCGACGACAGCAGCAAAGGCGAACAACGCCGGACGCAGCATCGCGCCCGTTACGACGCAAAGCCGCGACCGGCAGCCACCAGTAGCGAGCCAAGACAGAATCGCACCCAGACCTATCACAGTAAACAGCATTTTTAATGCTCTTTTTTCCGACAAACTTTTCAGTAGAATTTTGTTGATAGTTTTGCCCGTGTTCGGTCTTCTGTTAATCGTTCTTTTTTTCTTCACGGGTAACGGCGGCAATGTAGGCAGAAAAGACTCTCACGGGGGCGCGGAGCTAGCCACGAAAGCCGATCTGAAAGAATATGCCAGGCAGAGAAGTGAAGGTTTGAAGGCGGGCGAGTTCGGATTAGGCGAGACAACCAAGAGAAATCATTTTTACGCTTTGCCGCAGCTTTTAACATATCGCCACGTTTTGATTTTGGGTCCGACCGGAACGGGTAAGAGTAGAGGCTTTTATTTACCGAATCTTGAACTTTTGGCAAGCACCGGCGCGAGCGTTTTTGTTAATGACACCAAAAGCGAGCTTTGGAATACAGCATCAGGATATTGGAAACGCGCCGTCAGATTCGCACCGCTCGACCCAGGAAGCAGCAGCCCGCTGAATTGGATTCCGCTTTGCACCGACGAAAATCAAACTCTAACGCTCAAACTCGCCAGAACGATCATCACCAACGGCGGAGATTCAAAAAACAAGGAAGCGTTTTGGGATAAGGCGGAAACCGCATTATTAGCGGCTTTATTCGCGCACGTTGCCACGACGGACACGCCGACGCCGGCGTTTGCTTACGACATCCTGCACGAGCGCGACATGAACGGCGTTGCCGAGATTTTATTTAATTCAAAATCACGCCTGGCGCGGCAGCAGGCGCGAGTTTTTTGGGATGCGGGCGACAAATTGCGCGGAAGCGTGTTTACCGGCGCGAGAGTCAGCTTGACTTGGTTAGGAGATGCAAAGGTAAGACGTTTTACGAGCAGTACATTAAAATCGATAAATTTTGCCGAGATGCGAGCGGGCAAGACCGGCGTATTTTGGTGTTTGCCGGTCAAAGCCATTGCCACTTTGCGACCGCTGACGGCGCTGGTTTTGACGCTCTGTATGGAACAGCTAAAAGAAACGAAGGGCAGCCCGGTTTATATGATGCTCGATGAGTTTGCCAATATCGGAGCGATCCCGGATTTTTCAACCGAAATCACGCTTTTAAGAAGCGAGCGAGTGCCGGTCATCGCCGGGATTCAAAGTTTCGCGCAGCTTGCCGAGCGATACGGACACGACGCGGCGCGGACAATTGCCGAGAATTTTCAAACAAAACTTGTCTTAGCCGGTTTGGAGTTTGACAGCGCCGAGCGTATTTCAAAGCATTTGGGAGAACTGACGATTATCGAACGCCGGGACAGTCATACGAGTAAAGGCTGGTTCGGGGAAGGAGCGAGCCGGACAAGGAGCTTACAAAAATACGCCCGCAGGCTTTTAACGGCAAACGAAATCACGCAGCTTTCCGACGATGAGGTTTTAATAGTTTCGGCAAACAAAAAGCCGTTTATCGCTCGAAAATGGTTTTACAACAAAGAAGCAAGAAAGAAAAAAGCACAAACTTGCGGAGCAGTAATAACGAGCGAGCTTCCGCCGCAGCAATTATCACCAATGCTGACGCCAACGATTGAAAACAACGGCAGCAGCGTGACGAACGAAGCCAAGGGAACTTTACCGCCTGAGATGCCGAGTTTTGATGACTAACGCAGCTATTCTTAGACAAAGAAAACGCGCACAGGATTTTAGCCCATGCGCGTTTTACTTTATATTGGTTAGAATTTAAGCTCTTCTCACCAAAACCCAAGTTGTTGCGTGACCGCTTCCGCTTGAGCAGGGCGGAAACACATTGTTTATAGCTAAAGGGATTGTGTTTGAAGGATGCGTGTTGCATCTGTAAACACCGCTAACTTGGCATCTTTCGCCGGTTCGACCTTGCATAATAGTTTAGTTTCCTCGCTAGATTTAGTTTTTACGCCACAAATGGCGTAATAAAAAATAACGTAACATTGAACATTTACAAATGTCAAGAAAATTTTTACGCTGTTTCAGGCGTAATACAACTTTTCATAGATTTTACGCCTCTAATGGCGTATAATACTTGAGGGACACTATGAACGAGTTTGGAGACGCACTAAAAGAAGCAAGAATAAAAGCTAGAAAGAAACTTCGAGAGACAGCAGAACACGTTAATCTCTCGATTGGTTATCTTTCAGATATTGAACAGGGCAGAAAAAGCGCACCTGATTTAGAAACAGTCCGTAAATTACAGGACTTTTTGAGAGTTGAGGGAGACAAGTTAGTTACCCTTGCGTCAGAGGCTCGAACTAAACGACCTACTGAGATTGCGCAACACATTCAAAAAAGACCTCGCTTGTCTGATCTTTTTATGCGAGCGAAAAACATGTCTGACGAAGAACTTGAAAAATTGATAGCTGAAGCCTCAAAATGAGGGGATGGCTAACGTCTTAAAAGTCCGTCCGAGAAGCGCAAAGGAAATAGAACGTATAGCTTCTGAGGTTATAAGAGGCTTTCAGCCTGAAGCTCTAAGAAAACTTTCGAGTTTTGAAGTTGAGGATTTTTTTGAGTTTGAGTTAAAGAACAAGACCGACGTAGAGCCAGACACAAAGGATTACCCGGACGGCATAGATGGATGCACTGACTTTGAAGAAATGAAGTGTTACATTTCAAGAAGTTTAATGGAATATGGAGATTGCGAAATAACTAGGCGACGTTTGAGAGCCACACAAGCACACGAAATCGGACACTGTTTTTTGCACGTCGAAGATGCTCGCCGCAGCCGAGAGTTTCAGCAAAAATTCACAAACGACTCCCGCTCTGCGTTAGAAAGATATAATCCTGACGATCTCAAAGCTTACGAAAATCCAGAATGGCAGGCTTGGCGGTTCGCAAGTGCTTTGCTAATGCCGGAACACTGTATTAAACGAGCTTTAGAGTGTAATTGGAAGGAACAATGGATAAGGGACACATTTGATGTAAATCCGGCATTTATATACGTTCGGTTGCGAGAGCTAAAAATTTCAAGACCCCTAAGAAAGGGATAGATCATATCTTAAAAACATTCATTTCTTTGCTTCCTTCCTTTTAGCAAAAATTGCATTAGACATTACAATTAAATTTTTAGATTTTTCGGGGAGCTAAAACCTTTATAAAAGCTAAAATTTTAATTTTGTTATTAGACAAAACAATTATTTTGTCTAATAATATGGCTCATTTAGTTCGTTAACCATCACAGGTCTTTTCGAGAAATTGCTTATGAATTTGAATGAAGCAGCTAAACTTCTTCAAAAAAGTAGAGACACTATTAAAATCGCCATTGCCGAAGGGATAGAGCTACCATTTTCCAAAAAATTAACCAAACTTGTAGCTACTAAAATCGGAGATGATTACGAAATTGATGAAAAAGAACTAAATATCTTCATTGGTGCTTTTGAAGCGGAAGAACCTGGAAGGCATCCACCAGCACAAGTTCGGCGCGAGCTTTTAGTAGAAGCAACTCATAGATGCGCAATATGTAAGCGAGATGAACCAATAGAATTTCATCATATAGTCGAATTTTCCGAGATTAAGCATTACGACACGAAGCACATGATTGCTATTTGTCGAAATTGCCATGCTCGCTGCGGTTTAGGTGAGATAGATAGAAAATCTCAGCGCGAATATAAGCAAAAATTAACCAACGGAAACTTAAATGGTAGCCAAAGTAAAGCATTTATAAATGCTAATGAACCGATTCGATTCTCTTGGGACGATTTAAAGGATTTAATTATTTCGTTTCATACAGCTTTAAACCAAGAAGGTGAGGGAACGAGCGTAAGCAAATACGATTTTTCTGAAACAGAAATTGAAGAGAAAAATAAGCTTAATAAGCTCGGAGAAGAATATTTTGAAGTTATGAAGGCAGAATACGAGCCTTATTTCTCTGAAGTATTTAATTTTCTAAAGTCTCCGATGAATTCCGAAATTTCGGAACTTTATTATGAAATTGTAGATGAATTAAGACTAAAAATTGCAGCAAACAGAGACAGATTTGACCGGTTTGAGCAAGTGCTGATCGAATTTGGTGATGCTGCCTCTATAGCTCGTCGGGAGCAATTAAAAGGCAAGCGTCGAGTGTTAAATGTTCTTCTAAGTTTCATGTATTTTGAATGTGATATAGGACGGAAAAAATGATACGCCCTGTAAAATATTTTGATTTAAATTCTTGTGTTTTGAATGTCGCAGCTTTTGTTCTTAAAGAGCTAAGGCAATCAGGCGCAATGCCTTTAGGAGAGCTTAACGAAATCGTTACAACCCGACTTGGAGAGGGAGTTAGATTTAGTTTCATCCCCGCGCTAAGTTTCTTATTCTTACTTGGAAAGTTAAATTACGATCAGGACGTAGATGCTGTTATTCCGACTTTTACGACCGACAAGGCAGCATGAGATTATCCAGCATTTATACCAACAAGCCGAAAATATTCTCTCGCATTAATTTTAATGAGGGTTTTAATATAATTTTTGCGAAAGTTAAAGACCCATCAAAAAAAAATAAAGACAATCATAATCTCGGAAAAACATTTCTAATCAAAGTTATTGATTTTGCTTTGTTAGCAGATATAGACAAAGATCATCTTTTTAGAAAAAAGAATGATGTCTTTGGCGAGTTTGTTTTCTTTTTAGAAATAGAAACGCATAGCGGTAAATTCATAACAATAAGAAGACCAACAAATATCGAAGAGGGGATAAGCATTAACATTGCCGATGAAGCCCGGCAAGATTTTTCCGGGCTTGGGGAAGGAGGTTGGACGTTCAATTCCTTACCGTTAAAAAAGGCTAGAAACGAAGTTAATAATCTGCTCGATCTTAGAGTATTGGGCGAATATCAATATAGAAAAGGGCTTGGATACGTTCTAAGAACTCAAGCCGATTACAACCAAGTATTCCGCATTTCAAAGTTTCAGTTCGGAAAAGATGAGTATTGGAAACCTTTCGTCGCTCGAATACTCGGTTTTAATGAGGAAACTATACTTCAAAAATACCGCCTTGAAGACAAGCTAAAACAAAAAACTAGCGAATTAGGGCATTTTGAAGCAGAAGCAGGATCAACGAGCGGGGAATATGATGAACTAAAAGGTTTGCTTGAGTTAGCAGAAACCAGCGCGGATAGATTACGGAATCAATTAGACGCATTTAGCTTTAGAGAAATAGAAGCCGAAATTAATGAAACGCTAGTTTTGGATATTGAAGATGAAATCTCTAAGCTAAATCAAAGGCGCTATACGATTGATTACGAGCTGAAAGAAATAGCAAAGTCTCTTGAAACTGAGTTGGAATTTGACATTGAGAAAGTTCAGCAACTTTTTCGAGAGGTCGAAGTCGAACTACCCAATCATTTAATTCACAGTTATGAAGAGTTGATTAAGTTCAATGAGCGGATGTCGTTTGGAAGAACTAAAAGACTTCAAGAATTGAGATCAGAGCTGGTTAATGAAAGACAGGAATTAGAAAAGTCAATTCAAAGACTTGATTCGGAGCGAGTTGAAGCTTTGGCTTTTTTACAGGAAAAGAAAACTTTTGAGAAGTTTAAGCGTCAACAAAAGGAATTGGCGAAAAAGGAAGCAGAGGTAATCGAATTAAGTCAGCGTCTAAAACAACTTGATAAAGCTACTGCTATTCAAGAAGAATTAAACACCACGCAGGACGAAATTAACACAATCACAAAGCAAATTCTCGAATCAGTTAGAGGGGAAAATAATACATACAGATTAATAAGAACTACTTTTTCTGAATTCGTTGAGCGTATTCTGAATGTTCAAGCTCTTCTCTCTGTGTCTGTAAATAAAAACGGTAATTTAGAATTTAACGTTAGAACGCTTGACTCTAAAGTAGCCGGAAGAGAGACAGAGGAAGGTTCAGGGACATCGTATCGAAAAATTTTATGTGTTTGTTTTGACTTAGCGTTATTGAGCATTTATGCGTCGGAAAAGTTTTATCATTTCGCTTATCACGATGGAATGTTCGAGGGACTTGATAATCGGAAAAAGGTTAACTTCCTAAATTTACTTCGTGAGCTTTGCGAGACTAAAAAAATCCAACATATTTTAACCGTAATTGATTCCGATCTTCCGAGGGACGAGAAGGACGAGAAATTACTTTTCTCCGGGAAGGATATTGTTAAACAGTTGCATGATGACGGCATCTCTGGTCGTTTATTTAAAATGAGTCCGTTCTAATATAGGAATGCCGATTATAAAACAGCCAGAAAGAACTAGAAGTCGCGCTCAGACAACTGAGACAATTAAGTTTCTCACAATGAGCGAGACAAAGCGCCTATTTGATGTAATTAAAGATAAGCGCGATAAAGCTATTTTTCTTCTCGCATATCGGCATGGGTTACGGGTGAGTGAAATTGGACGATTGCAGCGCGGCGATTTTGACGAAAAGCAATTAAGGTTGAATATTCACCGATTAAAGGGCAGTCTCTCCGGCGTTCATCCTTTACAA
>ERZ1066118.971-NODE-971-length-20994-cov-8.205884_pt1 | contig 20994 bp, 15 predicted proteins | sample MGYA00382765_ERZ1066118 | MGnify/ENA primary metagenome ERZ1066118 (study PRJEB33369, sample SAMEA5778348) | biofilm metagenome | biome: Industrial cooling water; feature: Water cooling tower basin; material: Biofilm | place: United Arab Emirates | collected...
GGTGGGTTCATCATCACCGACCGCATGCTGGGGATGATGAAGACCGGCCGAAAACCCGACGCGTCCGCATCCTCGGAAACGCCTGACCAATCGAGTGACCGATGAGCGTGGCGGAGCTGATCACCCAGCTGAGCTACCTCGCGGCCTCGATCTGCTTCATCCTCGGCCTCAAGGCGCTGACGCGCGCGGAAACGGCCCGACGTGGGATGCAGCTGGCGGCGGTCGGGATGCTGCTCGCGATCTCGGGCACGCTGATCATCGAGCAGATCGTCGAGTATCAGTGGATCGTCGCCGGTCTCGTTGTCGGCGCGGTAATCGGCTATCCGCTGGGGACCCGCGTTCCGATGACGGCAATGCCGCAGCGGATCGCGATCGCGCTGATGTTCGGTGCGACGGCGGCCACGCTCGTGGGGATCGCGCACTACACGCACCTCCAGGAGGAGGCGGCAGTTGGCGAGGAAGTTTCCCGCTTCGTGATGGGGGCGCTCGGTTTCGAGGTGCTGTTCGGCGCGCTCACGATCACGGGCAGCTTCATGGCGTTCGGCAAGCTGCAGGAGTTCCTCCCCGGCCGGCCGATCACCTATCGCGGGCAGAACATCATCAACCTCGCGGCGATGGCGGGCGCGGTGGGTTTGTGGATCTACCTGATCGCGGTGCCCGATGCGACGTGGGCGTTCTGGTCGATGGCGGTGCTCGCGCTGATCGTCGGCGTGAGCTTCGTGCTGCCGATCGGTGGTGCGGACATGCCGGTCGTCGTGGCGCTGCTCAACTCGTACGCGGGGCTGGCGGCGAGCGCCACGGGGTTCGCCATCGGCAACACCGTGCTGATCATCGCCGGAGCACTCGACGGGGCCAGCGGATTCATCCTGTCGATTCTGATGTGCAAGGCGATGAACCGCTCCTTCAGCAACGTCCTCTTCGGCGCATTTGGCGCCCCGGTACAGAGCTCGACGAAATCGAGCGAGGGACTGGTCGCCAAGTCGATCAACGCCGAAGACGCGGCGATGCAGCTCGCCTACGCCGGGCGGGTCATCGTCGTGCCTGGCTACGGAATGGCCGTCGCGCAGAGCCAGCATGTCGTCCGCGAGCTCGCGGACCTGATCGAGAAGCGCGGAGGTGAGGTGAAGTTCGCCATCCACCCCGTCGCCGGGCGCATGCCGGGGCACATGAACGTGTTGCTGGCCGAAGCCAACGTCCCCTACGACCGGCTATACGACCTGGAGGAGATCAACGACCAGTTCACCGGGGCCGATGTGGCGCTGGTGATCGGCGCGAATGACGTTGTGAACCCCGCCGCCAAGACCGACCCCGGAAGCCCGATTTTCGGGATGCCGGTTCTGAATGTGGAGCTGGCGCGGAACGTCATCGTGATGAAGCGCGGGATGAGCGCCGGGTTTGCGGGGATCGAGAATGAGCTGTTCTACGCGGACAACACGCGGATGCTGTTTGGGGATGCGAAGAAGATGCTGACCCAGCTGGTGGCGGAGGTGAAGGTGGCTTGAGGGGGGTTCGGCCACCGTCCCGGTGCGGCTTTCAGCTGGGTCGAGTTGACGGATGCGCAAGGTGATGGTCCGCGAGCCACACACGCGGTGGCGTCTACGTGAGCGAACCCACCTCAGCGGTCGCTCTTTACAAAAAGTTACCCATTCAACTTTTCGTATTGATCCCGGATACGAAAGTATCCTTTCGTAAGCCCGCACGAACGCACTCCTCATAGGAACGGACCCGCGCCCTCCACCTCAGTTCCTTCATTCAGGATTGCCAGGTAGCTCCCGTACACAAACAGGCGGTCACGGGCGCGGCCGGTTACTTCCTGAACAATGCCGAATTTCTCCATGGTATCCAGCGCCGCTGCTATCGTCGGCGCTGAAAGGCCAAGTTCCCGGCTTGCCTGGGGGATAGAGAGCAGGGGCTTTCGGCGCATCGCATAGTGAACGCGCAAAGCCGAACCCGCGCCACGTCCGATCTGTTCCAGCCGGGTGCGGTCACTCTCCAGGAGCGTGAGAATCCTTCGCGCGGTCCCGCTGGCTTGCTCGGCCGTAGTCCGCACCCCGTCGAGGAAAAACTCCAGCCACTCCTCCCAGTTGCCCTGGATGCGGACCCCCTGAAGAAGCTCGTAGTAACGCTCCCGATGTTGCTTGAAGTAGAGACTCAGGTAGAGGAGGGGCTCCGAAATCGCGCCTTCTGCGCAAAGGAGAAATGTGATCAGAAGGCGTCCGAGTCTCCCATTTCCGTCAAGAAATGGGTGAATGGTTTCGAACTGGACGTGGGACAGGGCTGCCTTGATCAGGGTCGGAGTGCGACGTGGCTGATCATGAAGAAAGGCCTCCATCTGCCCCATCAGCTCCAGTACCAACCCCTCAGGTGGCGGAACGAACGCGGCATTCCCAGGACGGGTGCCGCCAATCCAGTTCTGGCTGGTCCGGAACTCACCCCGGTTCTGCTCGCTTCCGCGTCCCTCTGCCATCAGAATCGCGTGAATCTCGCGAAGCAGGCGCAACGACAGCGGAAATCCTTCGCGCATCCGGCTGAGACCGTGGCTCATGGCAGCGACGTAGCGCGAGACTTCTTTCACGTCGTCGAAACGCAGCCCCGCGGCCAGATCGCCTTCATAAAGGAGGAGCTCGGAGAATGACGACTGCGTTCCCTCGATCTGAGACGAGAGGATCGCCTCTTTCCGCACGTAGAGGTAAAGGAAGAGAGAGGGATCGGGGAGGAGAGCAGAGATTCCGTCGAGCCGCCCGAGGGCACGATTGGCTCCCTCGGCGAGGTCCTGAAGACCCTCCAGGCGAAGGGGAGGGTCGGGCGGGAGCGCTTTCGGAATGAACGCGCTGAAGGGCTCGTGCCGCGTCCCGCGTGTCTCGTAACGACGCTGAACGCCTCGTTTCATCGATCGCTAAAAAAGGATCCTTTAGTTTCATTGGTCCAAACGAAAGGTTACGGCGCTAACCTTTCGTAAGCAAGGTGCGACATACGCTCAGCAGGTAAGGAGCTGCGGCCTTGGGCGAGAGATATCCGCTTCGTGATCGGTGCGCTCGGCTTCGAGGTGCTGTTCGGCGCACTCACGATTACCGGAAGCTTCATGGCGTTCGGCAAGCTGCAGGAGTTGGCCAGAACATCATCAACCTCGCGGCGATGGCCGGCGCGGTGGGTCTGTGGATCTACCTGATCGCAGAGCCCAAGGCGACGTGGGCGTTCTGGTCGATGGCGGCGCTCGCCCTGGTCGTCGGCGTGAGCTTCGTGCTGCCCATCGGGGGTGCGGACATGCCGGTCGTGGTGGCGCTCCTCAACTCGTACGCGGGGCTGGCGCCGAGCGCCACCGGGTTCGCCATCGGCAACACCGTGCTCATCATCGCCGGAGCCCTCGACGGGGCCAGCGGATTCATCCCGTCGATTCTGATGTGCAAGGCGATGAACCGCTCCTTCAGCAACGTCCTCTTCGGCGCATTTGGCGCCCCGGTACAGAGCTCGACGAAATCGAGCGAGGGACTGGTCGCCAAGTCGATCAACGCCGAAGACGCGGCGATGCAGCTCGCCTACGCCAGTCGCGTCATCGTCGTGCCGGGCTACGGAATGGCCGTCGCGCAGAGCCAGCACGTCGTCCGCGAGCTCGCGGACCTGATCGAGAAGCGCGGGGGCGAGGTGAAGTTCGCCATTCACCCGGTCGCCGGGCGCATGCCGGGGCACATGAACGTGCTGCTGGCCGAAGCCAACGTGCCCTACGACCGGCTATACGACCTGGAGGAGATCAACGACCAGTTCACCGGCGCGGATGTGGCGCTGGTGATCGGGGCGAACGATGTGGTGAACCCCGCCGCCAAGACCGACCCGGGCAGCCCGATCTTCGGGATGCCGGTGCTGAATGTGGAGCTCGCCCGGAACGTCATCGTGATGAAGCGCGGGATGAGCGCTGGGTTCGCGGGGATCGAGAACGAGCTGTTCTACGCGGACAACACGCGGATGCTGTTCGGGGATGCGAAGAAGATGCTGACCCAGCTGGTGGCGGAGGTGAAGGTGGCTTGAGGGGGGGAGACGCGAGAAGCGGGAGACTACTCCCGCCTCATCGCGTTTACGGCACACTAAATTGCTACTGCTTATACAGCCGCGGCGGGAGAAAGAAGCGGAGAACAGGGCGGTCCATCGTTCGGCCCCTTTGCTGCCCCCTCTCGTTTACGTAGTGTCGCTGCTGCTCGAAGCGCCGTCGGCTTCGTTCGGGGCATGAGACCATTTTCTTCCATCCATGCTAGAGCATTCACAAGCCTTCTGCGCGGAAAGCGGCGTTTCTGTTCATGCCAGTTGTATGAAAACTCGTGAATAATTTGCTCGTGAGTCACTTCAACACCGCCGCCCAAGAGATCATTCCAGCAGGCGTACAGGGTAGCAACAATTTCAGACTGGTCGGTACTCAGCGGTCGGCAAAGCTCGATTACGTCCTTGATTCCCACCCAATTTGATCCAAAGAGAGACTTGCCTTTGAGAAGAACTGTCGCTTGTTCCGGGCCAGGTACGTAGCGAATGGATCTACCGCTTACTTTGGTCGTAAAGCAGCCGCGTCGCGCCGCGATGGCCTCGATTCCGATCTTCTCATTATACACAGCGCGCGCATCAAGAGGGCCGGCGGCTTCCCGCCTGTAGTCCGCCTGCAGCTCAAGGCCGTTCACCAAGTCAGCTAAGTAGAAAATTTTTGCCAACTTAGTACGGCCGAGATTCCGGTCATCCTTCAGTTCAGCAACGATCCTATTCGCCAGCACGAGCCGCTTCTCTAGAACAGTCTCGAACAGTGGCTTACGGGGCGTCGGTGTGGATTGGACATCCCGCGGCCCGGAGCCGAAATAATCGATCGCGTCGTCGCCTACCAGAATGTTGTTGAATTCTCCTTTAACTGCTCGGAGGTTTTCTCTCATATCTCTCAGGGCCTCGAGCAAATCCGAGTCATTCGTTTCAACTGCATAATCCCGAATCTGGAGGATTCCCGCCGACTTCCCGAGGACGCCCCCGTCAACGAAGTAGTTGCGCTTGTAAGGAACAAACAATTCGTTTTGAGTGACGAAACGTGTGCTCCAGAGGCCGTATAGATCCTTGACCTTCCGAACCAGGCGGTTTGGTCCGACAACGCCACTCTGGCGAACAATCGGATCTAAATTCCGACTCCAGAAGGAATCAATGTCAGGAGACATTGGGTTCCTAACATGAAGTTCGTTGGCACCTCTGACAGGGTTGTTACCTGGAAACACCGTTTCTACGCACTCGTTTTCAGCGAAGCCAATAGCCAAGGCGTAGGCGAGTACGTCTTTGTCGGGCTCGTAGTTAGGGCTAGGCGCCCACACTTCCATCGCGTCGGCCCACATGGGATAACCGAACTCCGAGAAGGTTCGTCCTAGCGCATACCAGAAAAAGAGTCTCTCTGCCTCGTCAGGCGTTTGCGCTTGGTAGGAGTAGTGACTGGAATGGCCCGAAAGACAGCGGGAATCCCTTAGTCGCATCATCCTAGGGTCCAGGTGGAAATGCGGAACCTCCGCTGCCCTTTTTAGGGTCCTACAAGGTGTGAGGTCATCCATGAACCCTACAGTTGTGCCACTCGGCTCGCCGTAGACCTTCGTATTACTTAGCCGGGCATCCCCAATGGGCAATCCCCCCGTCTTTATTCCTTCCTCCGCTTTGCGGCGCCCGCGCTTGAAGTCTGTCGTCCCTTTGCCTATCCAAGACTTCATAGGTTCTTGGGAGGCGCCTAGAGGAACCACGCGTGCGTCTTGAACGAGCGTTTGACATTTCTCCTGAAGGAGGTCAGGGTTCTCCCACGGCAACTCCGAAAGATCCTGCTTCCGTAAGTGTGTCAGATCAACCACGGGGATCGATCGGGACTCATCAAGCTGAGCCTTAGGCCCGACGTACCTCCAGACCGTAAACGCCACTGGAAATTTTCCATTCACGTCGAAGAAGGCTTTCCCATTTACTAGGAAACCTGCACAATCTTCGAAGTCGCCTAGAATGTTACGGCGCAGGCGCTGGAACATCACGCGATCGGTAAGCCAAGCAGACTTCGTGAAAAGCAGCAGTACAGATTCCCCGGGGAGCCCACTTGCCTTCGCCTCCTTGCAGATCAAGCTCATCTGCGCCAAGAAACAGCAGTATCGCTCCGCACTAGCATCCCGACCGACAACGTCAATTATCGATTGATGCACATCGTAGTCGGTTGGCCCTGATGTTTGGTCGTCGTCGCTCCTGTAGGGTGGGTTGCAAAGGAATGCTATTGGCTTGTCGGGCTGGTGACCTTTATCGGCGAGGTAGCTACCGACCTCATTCAGGTACTCTCTAGCACTCCTCTCAAGGAAATTGAGGCCTCGGCCCTCGCTCGTCTTAGGCACGACGGTGAACTTACCGTCGTGCCACCTGTCCCCCTTCATTCGCTTTTCTACCACATAGAGGAGATCGGGGGAGATTTCGCTTACCACCTTATGCCGCAGCTCTAGCGGCGACCTCCAATTTGTAACCAGGTTTCCGCTGCCGCAGGCCGGATCAATCACGATGTAGTTCTTACCGAGATCCTCTACGTGCTGCTTTGCAACCCACAGCGCGAACTTTGAGAGAGACAAATCGGTGAAGAACACGCCGTGACGGACTCTATAGCCTCGATCAACTGCGTCTAGCGCTTCATCGTAACGAGCGAAGAAGTCGTCGATGTGTTCGTGCGGCTTCAGCCGCACCGTGTGTGATTCGACGAAATCCTTGAATAGCATCCGTTTGCCGGGAATCAGGTCCCGCACCAGTTCTCCACCCAATGTGGCTTGATCGGGTGTTCGCTCGCTTACCTCAAGGACGGAGTGCTCTCGCCATGCGTAAACCATACTGTAAAACGCGTTGACGGCGCGGGTGGGATGTTCGTCATCGAAGTACTGAGTCATCTCTCGAAGAACTCCGCAGAAGTTCTTAGGAGTAACGGAGCGACGAACTCTTCGCGTAGCTCTTAACGTTTCTTCAAAATTGGCTAGCTCCCTTCTGACACCGTCAACATTGGTGGCAAGTAGCTGGTCAATAAGATGATTTCCAGACCAGATAGTCTTCTTAAGTACCTTCCCTCGGTACGCTTCAAGGGTTTTCGCCATGCGCTTGCCTACAGCGCTCGGCGACCCTGTCGCCTGCAAAATCTCACTCCGCATGTCGATGGGTATATCTTCGACAAGCCACACACCTAAAAACTCTTTGGCTGCGACTACGATCGTCGAAAAATCCAGTTCGCGGTTATAAGCCACACTTTGACAGACAGCGCTGAACCAATCGTTTGTCCGCCCCTTAAGCTCTAGGATAAAGTGGCCAGGAACGTATCCATCTGCCCCGGTCGCCGCTGCTTGCCTTTGAAAGGAGCTTGGGTAGAGGGTTCTAAAGTAAGTCAGAACAAGATCCTCGCTCGACTTCTCCGTTGGGGTAGCCAAGAATCGCAGAAGGCCTTCAACATGAGAAGGCAGAGATTTAGCTTGCTTGCTCATAGACCGGTTTTTCAGCTTTTGCGGAGGAGATTTGCCGTGCACGGGCGGAGCATGTTTTCGATTTACATGCGGCGGGCTAGCAGCGTTACCATACTATCTGTCTCCTTGTAGCACTAGCAACTTGTTCCAGAGCCGCTGAGTAACAAGTTCCCACCGCGCACTTTGCGACGGATATTAATGTCGGCAGTCAGACGACGGAGGGTTCCCACGAGGTGGAGAGCGGGTGACTCAGTCAGCGCTTCATTCGCACAAGCACCCAGACGCCGATGGCGTCTTCTGCCGCCCGCTAGCGCTGCGGAGGGTTTGCTGCTGACGTTTCTCCCCGAGGGGAGAATGTCACGAAACGCCCTAGTTCAGCTTGAGGCCAAGAGTTTGATGAAGGCGGCCAGGCGCTCTGCCTCTGCGGTGGTTAGGTCGTGAGGGATATTGTCGACAGTGACTACTTGGCCCTGTCTGACGGGAAAGGCTGTCGAATAACCCGTCAACGACACTGTGGCTCGGACGAAAGCATCTTGAGCGACAGGTTGAGCGGCTTCTGTTTCGATGGCTTTTGAAGTCGACGGGCGCTCTTTCTTTTTAGATTGCTGCGTGGCTCGCGTTTTAGCAGTAAAGTTAGCAGGATCCTCCCGCCACCGAATGTACATTTCAGCTGCGCGTTTTAGGCGGCGCCCATACTCCTTTAGCGAACCCGGATTGAAGTCGCGAGCGCGCTTGTTGTTGAACCGTCGGATTATTGGATCTAAATCATCTAACGGTAGGCTTCTTCGCTCCTCCTCACTTAGTATCGAGGCTACGTTCCTAACCGCGACACCTAACGCTTGGGCTGTTGCTACAGGAATGATTCCGCGGTCGCCTGCATGGCTGAGGAAATCAAGCAGATCTTCCACAGAGTGGACTTGTGACATATTGACTCTCCAACGTTATATTGTTCATGACAGGTGAATATAACGTTGAGAAAACGAATGTCCATATATCATTTTCCTCGAGCATTATATCAAACACTAAGGCGTGATCTAACCGTCTACCCCATTGTAGCTGTGGTGGGAGCCCGTCAGGTGGGCAAGAGCACATTAGGCAGGCAGATCGCAGAGGAACTTGGGATTCCCCACCGAACGCTAGACGATCGTGACGTTTTAGCACAGGCGTTAGAAGATCCGGAGGGGCTTCTTTCAGACCTTGGGGAGGGTGGGTTTATAGATGAAGCACAACGAGCTCCAGAGCTCTTTCTAGCCCTAAAAGGCGTCGTCGATCGCGAGCAGAGGCCTGGCCAATACCTGATTAGCGGGTCTAATCAGCCGAAAATGACTGGCGCAGTGGGTGACTCTCTCCTCGGTAGAGCTGCTTACCGCACACTTCGTCCTTTGACAATGAGTGAACTCAGGCTCGAGGAGGAGTACGCCGGATGGAGCTTTCTCTTTGATAAGGAAGACGAAGCCGTAATAAGCGAAATTGAGCGACGGATAGAGGCAAGCGGAGAGCTTGATTGGAAACAGGCGGTCGAAACCGGCGGATTCCCGCGCTCCGTTGCAGCGCCTCCGGATCTTCGCCGCCGGATCCTCGATGATTACGTGCAGGTCTTTGCTAACCGCGATATTCGGGAGCTTCTCGCTGTCGAATCAGGCGACAGGTTTGAGCAATTTCTCCGCCTGATTGCGACCCGCGTGGGGCAAACCCTGAACGTACAAGGTTTGGCAAACGATCTCGGCATCGCCACATCGACTGTTCAGCGCTGGATCCGAGCTCTCGATCGAAGCTTCTTACTCGAACTGCTCCCAAGTTACTCCCGCAACGCTGGTCATCGTGTTATTAAGGCGCCTAAAGTCTTCTTAACCGATGTCGCCTTGGCTCTGGCTGCCGCAAGGGAACCGGAGCCCACCGGATTTCATCTGGAGAACCTCATCGCGACGGATCTCTGTGTTTGGAGAGATCAAGGACCGGGACGAAGCCTCCACTACTGGCGAACCAGATCTGGACAAGAAGTCGACTTTGTCTTGGCTAAGGATCGCCGCCTCCTGTCGGTAGAGGTGAAAACAGCCAAGGCCGTCGACGCGGGAGATGCTAGACACCTTTCGACCTTTTGTGACGAGCACCCGAACACCGACCGAGGCGTTCTCATCAGTAGTGATCCGAACGTTCGCCTTTTGAAGAAAGGCATAATCGCGGCGCCTTGGTGGGGCCTTGTCTAAACTCTATGCAGCTTTCCGGACGGAGGCCGACCCACAAATCCTTTCTCCTGTTTGTAGTAGAACAACTTCTCTTCCCTCTTGACACCACCCCTCCCGCACCATTAGGATCGTTCTCCCCGGACGCTCGCGCGCCGGGTATCGAGCGCCCCGAACCATCTTCGCCGCGCTCGCTGGTCCCGAAATCAAGCATAATGCGTCAGCTGCTGTCCCTTTCGCTCGTACTCGTACTTCGACTCGTAGGACTAATTATTAGTCCCACGACAGAAGGCGCGTACGCGACGCGGGTGCACAGCAGCTAAAGCACACCAAAGCAGTCGGTCACGGGCCTTCTCGGAGAGAGAGGGCCTGTTTTTTTTCTCCCCCGCTGAGGAGAACGGAGATGGCGAGAGTACACATATTCGACACGACGCTCCGCGACGGCGAACAATCGCCGGGCGCAACGATGACCCCATCCGAGAAGCTACGGATGGCGCATCAGCTCGAGTCGCTAGGTGTCGACGTCATCGAGGCGGGGTTCCCGATCACGTCGATCGACGACTTCAACTCGGTACGCACGATCGCGAAGGAGATCCGCGGGCCGATCATCACCGGGCTGGCGCGGGCGAAGAGCCTGGACATCGAGCGGGCGGCGGAGGCACTCAAGGGCGCCCACCGCGCGCGGATGCACGTCTTCCTGGCATCGTCGTCGATCCACCTGAAGCACAAGCTGAAGATCACCGAAGCGCAGATGCTCGATCAGGCCGTCGAGGCCGTCCGGCTCGCGCGCACGCTGGTCGATGAGGTGGAGTTCAGCCCCGAGGACGCGCTGCGGACCGACATCCCCTTCCTCTGCCGTGTCGTCGAGGCGGTGATCGAGGCGGGCGCGAAGGTGGTCAACATCCCCGACACGGTCGGCTATGCTCACCCGGCGCAGATGCACCAGGTAATCTCGACGCTGATGAAGACGGTTAAGGGGATCGAGGACATCACCCTCAGCGTTCACTGTCACAATGACCTTGGTCTCGCTGTCGCCAACTCCCTGGCCGCTGTCGAGGCGGGTGCGCGTCAGGTCGAGTGCACCATCAACGGCATCGGCGAGCGCGCGGGCAACACCGCGCTCGAGGAGATCGTCATGGCGCTGGTCGTCCGCAAGGATGCGTACGGCCACGAGACCGGCATCAACACGCGTGAGATCCATCGCGCGAGCCAGCTGCTCTCGTATCTGACGGGCATCCACCCGCAGCCGAACAAGGCCATCGTCGGCAAGAACGCGTTCGCTCACGAGGCCGGCATCCACCAGGACGGGGTCCTGAAGGAGCGCACGACGTACGAGATCATGACGCCGGAGATGGTCGGCGTGCCGGAGACGGCGCTGGTGCTCGGGAAGCATTCGGGCCGCAACGCCCTCAGCGCGCGATACCGCGACCTCGGCTACGAGCTCAGCGCGGACGACGTCGAGCGCACGTACAAGCTGTTCAAGATGCTGGCGGATCAGAAGAAGACGATCTTGGACGAGGACCTCATCTCGATCCTCCACCACGGCACCATGGAGGACGTCCCGCTGCGGTTCAAGCTGGTGTCGCTGCGGGTGCTCTCCGGGACGGTCGAGTCCGAGGCGCAGGTGAAGCTGTCGGACCACGATCACGAGAGGCAGCTCTCGGTCGGGCTCGGGGATGGTCCGCTCGCGGCTGCGTTTGCGGCGGTGGATGCGCTGATCCCATTCAGGTCGGAGCTCGAGGAGCTGGCGATCACCGCCATCACCCCGGGGCGGGATGCGGTGGGTGAGGTTAGCCTGCGGCTCAAGGTCGAGGGGAAGACGTTTACGGGGCGTGGGGCATCCCCGGATGTTGTGGATGGGGCCGTGCGGGCTTATCTACACGCGCTCAATAAAGCTGCGCACGCGAAGGAGCTCGAGGTGAAGCACATCGAGCAGGCGAACTACATGTGGGGCGTTTGATGGAACAGCGTTGGGTTGCCAGTTACCGGTTGCCAGTTACCGGTAACGGATTGCGGCTGATGGTCGGGGGAGCGCGATGAGCGGTTCGGCTCCTCGTTCCGTCCTCCTCTACGACACCACCCTCCGCGACGGCACCCAGCGCGAGGGCCTCTCGCTCTCCGTCGACGACAAGCTGCGAATCGCGGACGAGCTGGATGCCCTCGGCGTCCACTACATCGAGGGCGGATGGCCGGGCTCGAATCCGAAGGACGCGGAGTTCTTCGAGCGCGCTCGTGACCTGACGCTGCGCACCGCCAGGATCGCGGCGTTCGGAAGCACGCGGCATCAGGCGAACCGCTGCGAGGACGACGCCAACATCCAGGCGCTGGTCGCGGCGCAGACGCCGGTGGTCACACTGGTCGGCAAGACGTCGGTGCTGCACGTGGAGCGGGTGCTGGAGACGACCCGCGAGGAGAACCTGCGGATGATCTCCGACAGCGTCTCCTACTTAAAGGGGTTGGGGAAGGAAGTGATCTTCGATGGAGAACACTTCTTCGACGGATACAAGCTGGACCCGGAGTACGCCGTCTCGGCGATGCAGGCTGCGGCCGCGGCGGGTGCGGATTGCGTGGTCCTGTGCGACACCAATGGCGGGTCGCTGCCGGACGAAGTCGCAGAGATCGTCACTGCGGTCGCACAGCAGGTGAAGGCGCCGCTCGGGATCCATACGCACAACGACGGCGGTGTCGCGGTCGCGAATGCGATGGCGGCGGTGCGTGCGGGGGCGGTGCAGGTGCAGGGGACGATCAATGGCTACGGCGAGCGCTGCGGCAACATGGACCTGGTCCCGCTGATCGCGAACCTCCAGCTGAAGCTCGGTTATGAGGTGGTCCAGCCGCACCAGCTCGCGCGGCTGACCGAGATCTCGCACCTGGTCGCGGATGTCGCGAACCTGAACGCGGACGCACACGCGCCGTACGTCGGGCGCAGCGCCTTCGCGCACAAGGGCGGGATCCACGTCGCGGCGGTGCACAAGTTCTCGAACAGCTACGAGCACATCGCCCCGGCGCTGGTCGGCAACGAGCAGCGGGTGGTCGTGAGCGAGCTCGCCGGTCGCAAGAATGTGCGGATGCGGGCGGAGGCCCTTGGTCTGGAGCTCAGCGGGCGCGAGCTTTCAGTGCTGCAGCGGGTGAAGGAGCTGGAGAGCCAGGGCTTCGCCTTCGAGGCGGCGGACGGCTCCTTCGAGATGCTCGTCCGGCGCTCGGATCCCGATTATGAGGCGCCCTTCGAGCTGCTCGACTTCACCGTGATCGTCGCCAAGCAGGGGGCGGAGACGTCCCGCGTGCAGGCGACGACCAAGATCCGCGTCGGCAGCGAAGTCATGCACACGACCGCGGAAGGTGACGGTCCGGTCAACGCGCTGGACGGCGCGATCCGGAAAGCCCTCGTGCCGCACTTCCCGCAGCTCGCGGAAGTCCATCTCGTCGACTACAAGGTTCGTATCATCGACGCGCATCGCGGCTCGGCCGCAAAGCCCCGCGTGGTGATCGAGTCCGCACGCGGCGAGGAACGCTGGAGCACCGTCGGCTGCTCCGAGAACGTCATCGAGGCAAGCTGGCAGGCTCTGTGGGACTCCCTCGAGCTGCCGCTGCTCCGAGACCAGGACGCGGAAAACGCACGCCGCGGCATCAGCTCAGTCGTCAGCAACGTTCGCGCATCGTTATCAACGGCATTGCCCACATCAGTCCAGGCTTGATCCATATGTCTACCCCGCGCACGCTCTTCCAGAAGATCTGGGACAATCACGTAGTCAAAGCCGCGACGCCGCTTACGCCGGCGGTTCTCTATATCGATCTCCACCTCGTCCACGAAGTCACGTCGCCGCAGGCGTTCACCGAGCTTCGCGAGCGCGGCCTCCAGGTCCGCCGTCCCGATCGGACGATTGCGACTATGGACCACTCGACGCCGACGACGCCGCGGGTGAAGGGTGTGATTCCGGTGACCGACATGCAGGCGAAGGCGCAGCTGCAGCAGCTCGTCGACAACTGCGCTCAGTTCGGCGTCCCGCTTTTCGCGCTGGGCAACGACAAGCAGGGGATCGTGCACGTGATCGGGCCTGAGCAGGGGCTGACGCAGCCGGGGATGACGATCGTCTGCGGCGACTCGCACACCTCGACGCACGGCGCGTTCGGTGCGCTCGCCTTCGGCATCGGCACCTCGGAAGTCGCACACGTCCTCTCGACGCAGTGCCTCATCCAGAACAAGCCGAAGACGATGGAGATCCGCGTGAATGGCCGGCTTCAGCCGGGCGTCACGGCGAAGGACATCATCCTCGCGATCATCGCCAAGATCGGCATCGGCGGCGGCACCGGGTACGTCGTCGAGTACACGGGTGAGGCGATCCGCGCGCTCTCGATGGAAGAGCGCATGACGATCTGCAACATGTCGATCGAGGGCGGAGCACGCGCCGGCCTGATCGCTCCGGACGAGACCACGTGGGAGTACATCAGGGGCCGCCCCGCCGCGCCGCAGGGTGCCGCCTGGGACGCCGCCGTCGAGGAGTGGAGGAAGCTGCCGACCGACGAGGGCGCGACGTACGACGCCACCGTCGTTCTCGACGCGAACACGCTCAAGCCGATGATCACGTACGGGACCAACCCGGGCATGGGCATGTCGATCGACGACACCGTACCGGATCCCGCTCAGCTGGACGACGCGAACCAGCGTCACGCGCTCGAGAAGGCCCTCAACTACATGGGCCTGCAGGCGGGTCAGCCGCTGCTCGGGCAGGCTGTAGACGTCGTCTTCATCGGCTCGTGCACCAATTCCCGTATCTCGGACCTGCGCCAGGCGGCAGCCGCGATCGAGGGTCACCGCGTCGCCCCGGGGGTCCGCATGATGGTCGTCCCCGGCTCGCAGCTGGTGAAGAAGCAGGCTGAGGAAGAGGGTCTCCGCGAGATCTTCGAGGCCGCCGGCGCCGAATGGCGTGAGGCGGGCTGCTCGATGTGCATCGCGATGAACGGGGACCAGCTGTCGCCCGGGCAGTACGCGGTCAGCACCAGCAACCGCAACTTCGAGGGGCGGCAGGGCAAGGGTGGGCGGACGTTTCTGGCGAGTCCGCTGACGGCAGTTGCGGCGGCGATCAACGGGAAGATTACGGATCATCGCGAGGCGTTCGCTGGCGTTTGATTCAGTTCGAAGCTGAGATCTGAAGCATCAACTAACTGAGCATTTCAATGGATCCGATAAAGAGTTTCACCTCGACGGTGGTCGTGCTGCCGATCGACAACATCGACACGGACCAGATCATCCCGGCGCGTTTCCTCAAGGTTACGAACAAGTCCGGGCTGGGCGACGCGCTTTTCTCAGACTGGCGCTACAACGAGGATGGCTCGCCGAAGAGCGACTTCATCCTGAACTTCCCGGCTTCCAAAGGTGCGCAGGTGCTGTTCGCCGGCGACAACTTCGGCTGCGGGTCGTCACGCGAGCATGCGCCCTGGGCGCTGGTGGGATACGGATTCCGGGCGGTGATCTCGACGTACTTCGCGGACATCTTCCAGAACAACGCGCTGAAGAACGGGCTGCTGCCGGTGATCGTGCCGTCCGCGGTTCATCAGAAGCTCCAGGCACATCTCGGGACGGATCCGCAGGCGCAGGTGACGGTGGATCTCGCCGAGCAGGAGCTGACGCTCCCCTGGGGGGAGAAGGTGCACTTCCCGGTGGATCCTTTTGCCAAGCATTGCTTGTTGAATGGCATCGATCAGCTCGGATTCTTGACTGGAGCCGCTGGGGAGATCGAGCAGTACGAGCGGACTCATCCGCAGCGGGTGGTGACTACGCTCGTCGGCTGAGATCCGGGCGGTGAGGTTTCACCGCGAAGACGCGACGGGCCGCGAAGAAGGCGCGAAGGGTTTCACCACAGAGGACATAGAGGTCACGGAGGAAAGACAGACCCTTGGAGATAGAAGGTGTTTTGTTGTTATCTGGCATCCGGTATCCGGCATCCTGTTCCACTTTTCTCGCTGAATGAACGCTAAAATCCTGCTCCTCCCCGGCGACGGGATCGGTCCTGAGGTCACCGCTGAGGCGGTTCGTGTGCTCGACGCGGTTGCTGAGCGCTTTGGTCACAGCTTCGAGTATGTCGAGGGGCTGATTGGTGGGGCGGCGATCGACGCTACGTCGGGTGCCACTGCACTGCCGCAGGAGACGCTGGATCACGCAGACACCGTCGATGCGGTGCTGCTCGGCGCGGTCGGCGGGCCGAAGTGGGACGATCCGAACGCCAAGGTGCGCCCGGAGCAGGGGCTGCTGGCGATCCGGAAGGCGCTCGGGCTGTTCGCGAACCTGCGGCCGGTGACAGTGGTGCCGGAGCTCACGGGAGCCTCGCCGCTCAAGGCCGAGATCCTTGCCGGCGTCGACCTGCTCGTGGTGCGCGAGCTCACCGGCGGCATCTACTTTGGCGCGAAGACGCGTGAGAAGCTGCCGAATGGTGGTGAGAGCGCTTCCGACCTCTGCGTCTACACGACCGAGGAAATCGAGCGGGTCGTGCGGGCGGCGGCGAAGCTGGCGCAGGGGCGTCGCAACAAGCTGACTTCCGTCGATAAGGCCAACGTGATCGAGACGTCGCGTCTGTGGCGGAGCGTCACGACGCGCATCATGGCTGAGGAGTTCCCGGACGTTGAGGTCGAACACATTCTGGTTGACGCGTGCGCGATGCACCTGATCCGCCGCCCGGCCGACTTCGACGTGATCGTGACCGAAAACATGTTCGGCGACATCCTCACCGACGAGGCGTCGATGCTGGCGGGCTCGATGGGTCTGCTTCCGTCGGCGTCGCTCGGGATCGAGCAGCCGGGCAAGGCGACGCGCATCGGCCTGTACGAGCCGATCCACGGGTCCGCTCCGGACATCGCTGGTCAGGGCGTGGCGAACCCGCTCGCGACCATACTCAGCGTAGCGATGCTGCTGCGGCACTCGCTCAACCTCGAGGAAGAGGCTGCGGCGGTGGAAGCTGCGGTAAACGTGGTGATTTCCGGCGGTCTCCGCACCCGGGATCTGGTATCCGGCGGCGCGTCCTGGTCGACCACCAGGCAGGCTGGTGACGCAGTGGTAGCCGAGCTCGGCGGGCGAGTAGCTGCGTGAATTCGCCGGCGGGGAAGCCCGCGATGATCGAGCCGGTGCGATTCGAGGACGGGCGGCCGATGCTGCTCGCCGGCCCTCGGCAGAAGAACCGGTTCGCGGAGATGGAGACGGCGGTTCCGAAGCAGTGGCAGGAGCTGGAGCGCCTCGGGACGCTTCCCGGGCAGGTCGGCACGACACGCTACGGGGCGATTGCCGGGACCGACATGGATGCTGGGATCGTCGAGTACATGGCGGCGGTTGAGGTCGAGGACCTGGCAGCCGTGCCGGAGGGAGTCGGCAGGATGCGGGTTTCGGCCCAGCGCTATGCGATCTTCGAACATCACGGGCACATTTCCGGGCTCCGGAAGACGTGGGACTCGATCTGGGGCGCCTGGGTGCCGCAGGCGGAGTTCAAGCCGGGCCGCTACACGGACTTCGAGCGGTATGACGAGCGGTTCGATCCCCGGACGGGTTCGGGTGTGATCGAGATCTGGTTTCCGATAGAGGATAAAGAGTAGCCAGGACGAGCTGCGGCTCCGCTGCAGTCTTATGTCGTTCAGATTGAATGTAGTTCACCCCAAGCGCAGCAAGACGCGGAGGGATCGATGTCACAGGAACGTACCGGCGCACAGATCATGGTCGAGGCCCTCATTCGTGAGGGTGTCGAGGTCGTCTTCGGGATCCCCGGAGGCGCGATCATGCCATTCTATCACGCGCTTCCGGACTACACGGAGCAGCTCCGCCACATCCTCTGCCGGCACGAGCAGGGCGCGGGTCACGCCGCCGAGGGCTATGCCCGGGCGAGCGGCCGCGTAGGCGTCTGCATCGCCACCAGCGGTCCGGGTGCGACCAACCTGGTCACGCCGATCGCGGACGCGTGGATGGACAGCACGCCTCTGGTCGCAGTGACGGGTCAGGTAAGCTCGCTCGCGCTCGGAAAGGACGCGTTCCAGGAGACCGACATCACCGGAATCACCGTTCCGATCACCAAGCACAACTACCTGGTCAGCGACCCGAGCGAGCTGCCGCAGGTGTTCAAGGAGGCTTTCCACATTGCCTCCACCGGACGCCCGGGGCCGGTGCTGATCGACGTCACCAAGGATGCGCAGCAGGCGCGGATCGTCCCGAACTGGGACGTGAAGATCAACTTGCCGGGTTACAAGCCGACCGTCGTAGGCAACCGCCGCCAGGTGCGGGACGCGATCGCGCTTCTGGCGACCGCGAAGAAGCCGCTGATCATGGCCGGCAACGGCGTGATCTGGGGCAACGCGGCCGCAGAGCTGGTTCAGTTCGCCGAGCGCACCGGAATCCCGGTGATCACCACGCTGCACGGGAAGGGCTCGATCCCGGAGGATCACCCGCTCGCGCTCGGGATGCCGGGCATGCACGGCTGGGTGCACGTGAACCGCGCGATCCAGGAGTGCGACGTCCTCTTCAACATCGGCGCGCGTTTCGACGACCGGGTCACGGGGAAGGTCTCGACCTTCGCTCCAAATGCGCAGGTGATCCACGTCGACATCGATCCGTCGGAGATCGGGAAGAACATCGCGACGCGAGTGCCGATCGTCGGTGACGCCAAGGGGATCCTGCAGGCGCTGCTCGAGGAGATCCCCGCGAGTGACCACAGCGAGTGGCTGGCGCACATCCGCGACATGCAGGAGAAGCATCAGGGCCGTCAGCAGTACCTCAAGCGCCCCGATACCCCCGCGCTGATGCCGCACGACGTCTACGACGGCCTCAACCGCGCGATGCTATCACGCGGCAAGTGCAAGGTGTGCACGGACGTCGGCCAGCATCAGATGTGGGCCGCGCAGCTCATCGACTGGATGAACCCGCGCAGCCACATCACCAGCGGCGGCTCGGGCACCATGGGCTTCGCGGTCCCCGCAGCACTCGGCGCGGCGGTCGCCTGCCCCGACGACACGATCTGGGTGATCTGCGGCGACGGCGGCTTCCAGATGACCAATCAGGAGCTCGCCACGATCAAGCAGGAAGGCATCAAGAACGTGAAGGTCGCCATCATCAACAATGGCTACTTGGGCATGGTGCGTCAGTGGCAGGAGCTCTTCGAGGGCAAGCGGTATAGCGGGACACCTTTGACGGGACCCGACTTCCCGATGCTTGCTAAGGCATACGGGCTGGCTGGGGTGCTCGTGGAGACGATCGAGCAGGTGGACGAGGCGATCCAGAAGGCCTGGGATTACGATGGCTCGGTCCTGCTCGACTTCCGGGTGGAGCGCGAGGCGAACGTCTTCCCCATCGTGCCGCAGGGGAAGAGCATCAGCGATATGATGACGGAAGCGCCGGAGGCAGTCGGCGCATAGCGCCGACTGGGGGTTACCGGTTACCGGTTGCCAGGTACCGGTCAGGACCCTCGGTCGCCATCAGCTCGAATGGAAGGGCTCCGCCTCAGGTGGCGGACAAGACAGCATAGAAGATCAGAAACAGCAGGGGTTAACCGGCAACTGGTAACCGGTAACTGGTAACCCTTCTCCGAAGGAGAACAAACATGAAACGCACAATCGTCGCACTGATGCAGGACCATCCCGGTGTCCTGCACCGGGTGGTCAGCCTGTTTCGCCGCCGTGCCTACAACATCGACAGCCTCACGGTCGGGCGGACGGAGACGCCGGGCGTAAGCCGGATGACGATCGTCGTCGATGGTGGAGACATCGAGCAGGTGACGAAGCAGCTCTATCGGCTGATCGAGGTGCTGAAGGTGAGCGACGTCACTGATGACCCGGTGGTCGAGCGGGAGATCGCCCTGATCAAGGTGCATGCGCCGAAGGCGGCGCGCGCTGAGATCGTCGCGCTCTGCACGATCTTCAATGCGAAGACGGTCGATATCGGACCGAACAGCATGATCGTCGAAGTCACGGGAGATCCGACCGAGGTCGAGCGCTTCCTCGATGTAGTGCGTCCGTTCGGGATCAAGGAGATGATGCGCGCAGGCCGTATCGCCATGATCCGCGGCTCGCAGTCGCATCAGGCTGCGCTGGGCGACGATTCGGCTGAGGCGCCGACCGCCACTTTGGCGCTCGCGGGCTGAGGACGAAACAGGATACCAGATGCCAGATACCAGATGCCGGATCGAAACCCTTGGTCCGGGATCTATGTGACTCTTCAGCATCGCAGCGGTCGCAAACGGGCGACCGGTTCTTATCTGGTATCTGGCATCTGGTATCTGGCATCCTTTACAGCACCACACTTTTCAGACTTCAACACATTCAGACTTTTCAATGGCCAAACTCTTCTACGACAACGACGCTGACCTCGGCCGCCTGTCGAACAAGCGCATCGCAATCATCGGCTACGGCAGCCAGGGGCACGCTCACGCCCTCAGCCTCAAGGACAGCGGCGTCGACGTAATCGTAGGCCTTCCGGAAACGTCGAAGAGCCGCGCCAAGGCTGAGGCCGCCGGGCTCACGGTCCGCAACGTCGATCAGGCTGCTGCCGAGGCCGACGTGGTGATGATCCTCGTCCCGGATACCAGGCAGGCCGAGGTCTACTCCAAGTCGATCGCCCAGCACATGAAGCCGGGCAAGACGCTGATGTTTGCGCACGGCTTCAACATTCGCTACGACCAGATCGTCGCTCCGGAAGGTGTTGACGTGAGCCTCGTCGCCCCCAAGGCGCCAGGTCACCGGGTGCGCGAAGTGTTCGAGCATGGCGGCGGCGTTCCGGGCCTCGTCGCGATCCACCAGGACGCATCGGGCAACGCGCTCGCCGACGCATTGGCATACGCCAAAGGCATCGGCTGCACTCGCGCCGGGGTTCTGCAGACGACGTTCACGGAAGAGACGGAGACCGATCTGTTCGGCGAGCAGGCCGTCCTCTGCGGCGGGGCTTCCGAGCTGGTCAAGGCCGGCTTCGAGACCCTCATCGAGGCTGGCTATCAGCCCGAGGTCGCCTACTTCGAGTGCCTCCACGAGCTGAAGCTCATCGTCGACCTGATGTACCAGGGCGGCATGAACTACATGCGCTACTCAGTCTCCGACACCGCCGAGTACGGTGACTACGTCGCCGGCCCCGAGGTGATCAACGCCGAGAGCCGCAAGGCGATGAAGCAGCTCCTGACGAACATCCAGGACGGCACTTTTGCCAAGAACTGGATCCAGGAGAACCAGGATGGTCTCCCGAACTTCCAGAAGCGCCGGATGAAGGATGTGGATCATCCGATCGAGAAGGTCGGCAGGGAGCTTCGGGCGATGATGCCGTTCGTGAATCCGAAGGTCGTAACGCCGGGCGCCGGCGGGGCGTAAACAGCAAAGAATTCACCGCGAAGACG
>ERZ1066118.972-NODE-972-length-20981-cov-31.957374_pt1 | contig 20981 bp, 20 predicted proteins | sample MGYA00382765_ERZ1066118 | MGnify/ENA primary metagenome ERZ1066118 (study PRJEB33369, sample SAMEA5778348) | biofilm metagenome | biome: Industrial cooling water; feature: Water cooling tower basin; material: Biofilm | place: United Arab Emirates | collected...
TCAACTGTCAACTGTCAACTGTCAACTGTCAACTGTCAACTGTCAACTGTCAACTCTTAATACCAGTTGTAGCAATTCCGCGAATAAACTGACGCTGACCTAAGAGAAATAGGAACACGACGGGCAAAGTAGCAATGACCACCGCAGCCATCAACAAAGGCCAATTATTGGTAAATTGTTCTTGAAACTCTGCCAAAGCCAGCTGCACAGTTCTTAATTCTGGACGAGTGGTAAAAACCAAAGGTTTAAACAAATCGTTCCACTCGGCGATAAAAGTGAATAAAAACAGCGTTACCAAAGCAGGACGAGATAAAGGTAGCATCACTCGCCACAAAATTTGCAGTCGATTTGCACCATCTATTGCTGCTGCTTCTTCCAACTCGACGGGGATAGTTAAGAAAAACTGGCGCATGAGAAAAATACCAAAACCATTCGCTGCCGTGGGTAAAATTAGCGCCCAGTAAGTGTTTAACAAGTGTCCCCAAGTTAATACGAGAAAAATGGGAATCACCAGGAGTTGAAAGGGAATTACCAGGGTTGCAAGAACGATGAGCAATAGTGCTTGGCGTCCGGGAAATTTTAGCCGCGCCAGGGCGTAACCAGCGATCGCCGAGGTGATAATCTGGAAAGCGGTGACAGCGATCGCTACCAGCGTCGAATTCGCAAACGCCAGGAGAAAATTACCTCGCCGCCACGCCTCCTGATAGTTAGCAGGCGTTGGGTTAGCAGGAAAGATGCTGAGTGTCAGATTTGCACCGGGCGGCGCGAAGGACGTGAGAAACACAACCAATAACGGTAGCAACACAATAACTGCCCCCAAACACAGCAAAACCAGGCTAAAGAGTTCCCAAAACCCGGATGATGGTTGATTTGGTGATGTTCTGGGCATAAAGTATAGATTTCGTCCTATCGAATGAGTGGGTCTGGGGGAGCTAATAGTACCTCACCCTCAACGGAACATCGTGAGGTAGGGTGGAGGTACAGGACTGCCCAGCTAAAAGGCAGGTATGTTTAATATCTGCCTTTTAGCATCTGCCTTTACTATGCTATGATATACAGCATAGATTTAATCCCCATGCTAGTATTCGAGGCAAAATTACGTGGAACAGACAAGCAGTACGCCATCTTAGACGAGATGATACGTACCGCTAGGTTTGTGCGTAACTCATGCCTGCGTTACTGGATGGACAACAAGGGGGTTAACAAATATGACCTCAACAAATATTGCAGAGTACTAAGAGAACAGTTTGAGTGGTGCAATAAGCTTTCAGCGCAAGCTTGTCAGGCCAGCGCTGAAAGAGCTTGGAGTGCCATAGCTAGGTTCTTCGACAACTGCAAGAAACAAGTTCCAGGTAAAAAAGGCTTCCCGAGGTTCAAGAAACATCAAACTCACGGCTCTGTTGAATACAAAGTCGATGGTTGGCTGCTATCGGATGACCGATTGACGATTACATTTAGGGATGGTTTTAAAGCTGGAACCTTTAAAATGTGGGGAACTCGCGATTTGCATTTTTATCAAAAAGAGCAGATCAAGCGAGTGCGCGTCGTTCGTCGGGCTGATGGATATTATGTGCAATTTTCCATTGACGTTGAGAGAACCGAAACGCATGAACCGACAAATCGAATGCTGGGGATAGATGTTGGGTTAAATCATTTCTACACTGACTCAGATGGGAATAAAGTAGAAAACCCAAGGTTTTTACGGAAAGCCGAAAAGGCTCTTAAACGCGCCCAAAAACGTGTTTCTCGTAAAAACAAAGGGTCAAAGAATCGTAAAAAAGCCATCGGGCGGTTAGGTAGAGTGCATCTCAAGGTACAACGGCGGCGTAAAGACTTTGCAATCAAGACAGCAAGGGCGCTTGTCCAGTCTAGCGACTTGGTAGCCATTGAAGACCTAAAAGTGCGGAACATGGTCAAGAACCATCATCTAGCCAAATCGATTAGCGATGCTTCATGGACATTGTTTAGAGACTGGTTGGAGTATTTTGGTAAACTTTTTGATGTGCCAGTCATTGCGGTAGCACCTCATTATACGAGCCAAAATTGCTCTAATTGTGGTTATGAAGTGAAAAAAACCTTGTCTACTCGCACTCATAAATGTCCGCATTGCGGATATATTGATGACCGCGACACAAATGCTGCCATTAATATTTTAAAAGTGGGGTTACAAGGTCTGGCACAACTACCGTCGGGCAGACGGAAAGTAACGCCTGGGGATGATTTGACCCGCTGCTCGGATGGTGAAACTCAAACGAGTAAGGTTGCTCGAAGAACCAGGAAGCCCAGGTAGCGATACCTGGAATCCCCACCCTCAAAAGGGTGGAGAGGATGTCAAGCTTAAAGTTTAGGAAATGTTTTGCAACCAGTCTTAATCTGTTAGCCGGAGATTTGTTAAGTTAAACTAAGCGATTTTGTCCCTCACGTTCAATTGATGAGGTTTGCTTATCCCAGTTCAGGTAAATTACGCCAACAGGAGAAAATCAACTTATGCAGCAGACTGTAGCTAGCCCAGCCATTGACTTCCAAACCGAAACCTACAAAGATGCATACAGCCGCATCAATGCGATCGTGATCGAAGGCGAACAAGAAGCCTACGAGAACTACATTCAATTGGCCCAACTGCTGCCACAACACAAAGAAGACTTAATCCGCCTCTCCAAAATGGAGAGTCGCCACAAAAAAGGGTTTGAAGCTTGCGGGCGCAACCTCCAGGTGACCCCGGATATGGAATTCGCCAAGGAATTCTTTGCTCAACTGCACCAAAACTTCAAAGATGCTTATGCAGAAGGCAAAATTGTCACTTGCTTGCTGATTCAGTCTTTGATTATCGAATGCTTTGCGATCGCAGCCTACAACATCTATATCCCCTTCGCCGATCCCTTTGCCCGCAAAATTACTGAAGGGGTTGTTAAAGATGAATACACTCATCTCAACTTCGGCGAAGTTTGGCTGAAAGAACACTTTGAAACCGCAAAAGCAGAGTTAGAAGAAGCCAATCGCCAAAACCTGCCCATCGTCTGGAAAATGCTCAACCAAGTCGAAGACGACGCCCGCGTTTTAGGCATGGAAAAAGAAGCTTTGGTAGAAGACTTCATGATCTCCTACGGAGAAGCACTCGGTAACATCGGTTTTACTAGCCGCGAACTGATGCGGTTGTCTGCCCACGGACTGGCAGCTGCCTAACGGGGGAGCTGGGGAAGCTGAGGGAGCTGGGGAAGCTGAGGGAGCTGGGGGAGCTGAGGGAGCTGAGGGAGCTGAGGAGAAATTGTTGTTGATTCTCCCTTGTCTCCCTTGTCTCCCTTGTCTCCCTTGTCTCCCTTGTCTCCCTTGTCCCCCTTGTCTCCCTTGTCCCCCTTGTCTGCCCATCTGCTCAATTGCGTAACATTTTTGTGTAGTATTTTTAAGGGTCGATCCCAGGATCGATCCAGCGAAACTCTGCGTCCAGTCCTAATTACCGACTTACTAAATAGTTATATAATGTTTGGTCTCATCGGTCACTTAACCAGTTTAGAACATGCCCAATCCGTAGCCAGAGATTTGGGTTTCCCGGAATATGCCGACCAAGGGCTGGATTTTTGGTGTTCTGCCCCACCGCAAATCGTCGATGATATTACCGTCACCAGCGCGACGGGTCAAAAAATCCAAGGGCGATATGTAGAATCATGCTTTTTGCCCGAAATGCTGGCAAATCGACGGATTAAAGCCGCAACGCGCAAAATTGTGAACGCTATGGCGCTGGCGCAAAAAAACGACATTCATATTACCGCATTGGGTGGTTTTTCTTCGATTATTTTCGAGAATTTCAACCTCAATCAAGTTACCGAAGTTCGCAATACCAAACTAGAATTTGAACGCTTCACGACGGGGAATACCCACACCGCCTATGTAATTTGTCGGCAAGTCGAAGAAGCGTCGAAAAAGTTAGGGATTGAATTGTCAAAAGCGACGGTAGCAATTTGCGGTGCCACGGGTGATATCGGCAGTGCGGTTTGTCGCTGGTTAAATACTCGTACCGATGTAGCAGAATTGTTGTTAATTGCCCGCGACAAAGATAGACTGCAAGCGTTGCAGGACGAATTGGGACGGGGCAAAATTTTGGGATTGGAAGAAGCCCTACCTTTAGCAGATATTGTAGTTTGGGTTGCCAGTATGCCCAAAGGTGTGGAAATTGACCCCACAACTTTGAAGCAACCTTGTCTGTTAATTGATGGTGGATACCCCAAGAATCTGGGAACTAAAGTTCAGCATCCGGGCGTTTATGTCCTCAATGGCGGAATTGTAGAACACTCGCTGGATATTGACTGGAAAATTATGCAAATCGTCAATATGGACGTGCCAGAACGTCAGTTATTTGCATGTTTTGCTGAAGCGATGCTGCTGGAATTTGAACAATGGCACGACAGCTTTTCTTGGGGAAGGAATCAGATTAGCGTGGCAAAGATGGAACAAATGGGTGAGTGGTCGGTTAAACACGGCTTCACGCCCTTGCTGACATTTTAGTAGCTAATGGTGCGTTACACTTCGTTAACGCACCCTACAATGTTTTATGTTCGCCCATGCCGTCGCAAATACGGCGATCGCGCGGGGTAATATGGGGATGATGATGGATGCGATCGCGCAAAACCTGACATCCCTGAACTAAAATTTCCTCTAAGTTCAAATTCCACAGAATCACCTTACCATCAGCACCAACACTTGCTAGCATCTGACCATCGGGACTAAAATTAACGCTTTTAACTTCTGCTTGGTGATGCTTTAAACTTTTGATTAAAGTGCCATCAACGTGCCAAACTCTCACCATTTTATCGTTACTTCCCGATGCGAGGGTTTGACCATCCGGACTAAAGCTAATGCTATTCACCGGACTTTTATGCCTTAAAATACCGAGCAAAATCCCGCTAACAGTCCAAAGTTTTACCGTGCCATCAACACTTGCAGAAGCAAGCGTTTGATTATCCGGACTGAACTTAATATCGGTGATTTCACCTTGATGTTCCTGCAAAATTTTAAAGTTTATATTTTGACTTAAACTAGCAAGCTTCTGACTATCTGAAGTGAACTTTATCCAGGTAGGTTGATTAATTTTATCCGGTAATTGCTGGGGTTCTTTAAAAGAGTAAACAGTTTGATTCAGTGACATGACAATTCGCATTTTAGTATCGGCATTTATGCCAATGCCCCATAAGTTTTTGAATCTTCTACCCGCTCGAATGCTTTGGATTAAAGCATCCAACTTTTGATTGGATTCAAACAAAGACTGGGAATATAAACTTAAGGCATTCAGTTCTTTATTTCTGGCATCTATAAACGATTTGAGCCAAATTAATTCAATTATTAAGGCGAAAAACAACCCCAAAACGATGAAAGCGCGGATATTTAGCGCGAATCTTAATTTTCGTTCGTGCTGAAGTTTGGCTTCAGTTAATTTGCGTTTTTCTTTTTCTTGGCTCAGTTGTGTGAGCAAGTCTTTTTCTCGATTTAGGCGTTCAATTTCAGCACGATCTTGGGTTTCTATTTTGCGGAGTTCGGCTAATTCAGCTTCTTGAGCAGCAGCTAAAAACTGATAATCTTGATGGCTTAAACTTTTACCCGTCGCCCAAGCGAGGGCATCTTGCAGAGCTTGTCCTCGCAATAATCTTGATTCATCTTGACACTGAGAAGCTAACCAGGCATTTAAACATTCAGCATAGGGGCGCAAATCTAAAAATATTTTCTCTACCCAATTTAGGTTAAAAATAGATTCGTAGATGCGATTGTATACTTTTAATTTTCCTGCATGACTAACGACTAATCCAGATAATCTTAATTGGGTTTGTTCGGGAGTATCGTCGGCGGGGATTTCTCCTTGTTGGAGGATTTTGTGATATAGTCCTAGTAACCTGCCAGCAGATTGGGGGTTTTTGGTGATGCGATCGCGTATCGTTTTAATATGCGCCGGTTCATCATGAGATTCCCAATTTTCGATAATCTGGGATTTTACTAATGGGGTAACGGGTAATTGGTAATTGGTAATGGATGTAGATAATTTTGTAGGTAGGAATTCAGTATTTTGAACTACTAATTTACAAAGTTTTTGGGTCAAAAAAGGCTGTCCTCCCGTCCATGCCAAAATTTCTTTTAAAGTTTCTTCTGGGCGATTAACTTTTCCCTCGAATCCTTTTAATAAAGGTTGAGCTTCCTGAAATCGAAACCCATGCAATTCTATCGCACGACCAATATTAAATGGCGTGCGAGTGGGATCGGAAATTAGATCGGAAGGCGTCGCCACTCCCAAAAGTGCAAACGTGAGACGCTGATAATCTGGTTTTTGAGCGCGTTTGTTATGGCAAGATCGAATCAGGGCGAAAAAGTCATCTAGAGGTTCTTTAAAGCTGAGAACGCTATCAATTTCATCGATAAAAATAACGATTTTTTGAGAAACCTTGACAAGCAGCACTTCTTCTATTAATTCGCCCAAGCGTTGGACTGGGGGAATGAGTTCTCTGTCTTTCCACCAAGTCATAAATTCGATTGGGTTAAATAGCTCAAAACCGCACAATATTTTGTAGGCAACGCCGCCATACCATTTATCTAAAGAAACCTGCTGGTTACCAATTGCTGAAAGGTCGATAGTCGTGCAGGCAATTCCTTCAGATTTGAGCCGTTGCATCGTTCGTACCAACAAGCTTGACTTTCCCATTTGGCGGGAATTTAAGACATAGCAAAATTCCCCAGCTTTTAGTCCTTCATAGAGATCGTTATCAGCTTGTCGGATCGCATAAGTGGGTGCATCCTTGGGTAAACTGCCGCCAATTTGATATTGATAGTTTGTCATTGTGCTGAGATTACTAACTCCATTTTTGTGGGGGCATATTGAGAAATTTACGGATGAGATTAACTGCATTTAACTTGTCATTGATGGAGCGCAAACCTAAGTTGAGAAGGATGCGATCGCCCGATTTAAGAAACAGCGCAATCTGACAGTTAGCGTTGCGATCTGGATTCCAGCCAACGGCTTCGACTTGGACATCTATAATATGAGCTAAAGGGTGCCAAATAACTTGAGTATTCAGCAAACTGCGTCGCTTAATCGTGAATCCATTATAGTCCCGATCAAAATGACAGATAACAACTCGTCCGGCAAAAATCAGCAGGGCAATACTAGCCACAATATTCAAGGCAAGGAATAAAGGTATCCACCAAAGATAGAACATCCAAGAAAGTTGTAGGTAAATAATCAGAACTAGCAACAAGTTACCGACAATCCAACCACCTGTAGCCATCCAAAGTGAATAAGGTCGATAGCGTAATTTTAGTTGAGTTTTTGTTTGTTCTAAAATTACCATTTTTTTACTTTCCAACTAATGATTAGGGGTAGGTTGTGTTGAGGTACGGAACTCAACATCAGCGATCGCGATCGCCCAGAAATAAATTTCTGGCTTAAAGCTAAAACCCGTTAAAACGGGTTGTTAATTAAATCTATTATTTACGCCTTTTAGTGTCGGAACTCCTTTGAGAAACGAACCACTTAACAGCAGTACTGTCTGGGTATCTAACTCACCCGTTACCTTCACACCTACCGATTTTTGAAACCGCCGAATTGCCGAAGCTAACTCTGGTTTAGTGTTAACGGTTTCGCCTATCTGCTGAAGATAAAGCAGGGCTATTTCGCGGGTAAGTGAAATATCTTGAGGTCGGAAAATTGGCAAATATTGTCCGCCGCCAAATTGCTCAAACCGCGCGCGACGGATGCGGTAAATTCTCCCCCAACTTGGGTCGCCAACGATGGCAAAATTGTCATTTAAACCTATCAATGCTACCGCATGAGGTAGCCTAAAAATACCGCTTCCCGACCAATATCCCAACACACCAGGGCGGTTTATCTGCTGCATTTGCTCCCAATTTGCATCTAATTCTATTCCATCCATTCCCATAGCGCGAGTTGCGACCAAAAGTTGCGGCATCGATGTTCCTAACCGGGTGGTTCCTGCTAGCTTTGCCACGCTTGATTCAGTTGCTTCTATTCCCCAAAGTCGCAATACCGTTGCTAAGGCAGAGGGGCCACAACTACTATTAGAAGTTTGTCTAAATACGCCATTTGGCTGAAGGTTATCTTCTAAATTTGCGTGAATTGGTGCTAAAAAATAAGCTTCCGCTGCCTGAAATCCACCCAATCCTAATAATCCAATCAGCACAACAGCGACGACTTGGACGCGGGCAGTATACCAGCTAATTGCGAAACCAATGCCGCAGATAAATACTAGCAATAAACGCAAGATTGTCCAGGTAATTTTTAGACTGTAAACGCGCCATTCAAAGGGTAAAGCTGACATTTCAGGAACAAAACGAGCGAGTAATATTAAACCGATGTACAGACCTAGAAAGACTATTGCCAGGTAGTTTTTGCCTTGAAAAATGTCGTTGGCGTTAACTCCTTTCCGTGCTAAGGAGCGTCCTAGTCGCAGTCCGGAGAATAACAGCAATGAGGATAAAATTGTAGCGATCGCTATCTCCTGTCCCATCTTTCTTTACACCACTTGGGTTATAGTGTTCACCAATACTATGATAATTTCGGGGAACATATTTGAGCGGTTAGAACATTTTGCCAGCCATAAAATAGTATGCGATCGCCACCACAGGATAAGAAGCTACCTGCATCGACATCACAGTAGCAGCGAGGCTGGGACGTTTGTCTTTGAGGAGTCTGGCGATCGCATAACCTTTCATCACAAATCCAAAGATAAATCCAATCAGCAATAACCCCGCTGTCGCTGCATAAAGATAAGTAACTCCTGCCGAAATCGTCATAGCTCCCATGAGAAATACCTGGGCAACTCCCATGCCAACAAACAGCAGATAAACTAAAAATGCAAACATCCCTTTGCTCAGGTTTTTTAAGAAACCTACCCGCTGACAAAAATAGAGGCACATCGCAGCAGAAATCGCCCCACCAATTACCGCTACGGGAAAAACTATAACAAAAAATATGTTACTGAATAAGCTAGCTATCAGGTAAAAAATATTGCCTGCTACAGCTAATCCACAGGCTTTGTTGTAAGGAATTGATTCTATTTTATGCAGAATAAAAGCTTCGATGCTGATGATTGCTAGGAGAGGGATGCCATAGCTAGAAATTGATGTGGCTGCGGGAAGAAAGAAAACATTGGCGGCAAATAACGCCCCTTTGGGGAGGCCACAAGCTATTGCTGGTAAAGCAAGAATCAGTAGTAAAAAAACAGCGCCTAATGTAACTTTGATGAAGGATTGCCAGTTTTTCAGAGAAATAGATCGGCGCGATTTGTAAGTTGCAAGTTCGCGATCTTTATAGACGAAGATAGAAGAATTGGAATTGGGATTAAGTTGCATGGTTATTCTCCTGGGTTGAGCGTTCTACATTTATATATATCTGACGCGGTTTGACTTATGCTGGCAGGAATAGGAATCGCCTGTCAAAAATTTCACAGTTTTTTACCTCTGGTTTCTGAACACTAAATCATAACCAAAGCATGGGAAAACTCAGTTGTGAATCAATTAAGGGCAATCTCTTCACCTCCTGTCCAAATCCTTGCTTGTCTCTATTAAGACAGGTTGATATCTGAGAACTCGACTGACTTTATCGAGATTTCATCGACTTCTCATCGACTTATTCGGAATAAGGCTAAAAACCCAGAAGCCGGGTTTCTTCACGAAACCCGGCTTCTAAGCAAAAAAGCCCCCCTTGGCAAGGGGGGTTGGGGGGATACCCCTTAAGCCCCCCTTGGCAAGGGGGGTTGGGGGGATACCCCTTAAGCCCCCCTTGCCAAGGGGGGTTGGGGAGATCCCCCTTCTTAAGCCCCCCTTGGCAAGGGGGGTTGGGGGGGATCGATGCGTAATGCCGTTTTCCCATGAATGCCAAACACTTGGGGCTTCGCGGGTTTAGTTAAATTGTTTATTTAAAGCATTGGTTATTGGTAAAACCCGCCCCTACAATCCGGACATTTTGATGTGTAGCATTACTCACATCTTGCACCTACGCGATAAACAGCCCCCAAATCAATTCCGGGCTGAAAGCTTAAGTTAGCTAAAGCTAACTTTCATCAAGTTTTTAACCCGTTTTAACGGGTTTTAGCTTTCAGCCAGAAATTTATTTCTGGGCTGGTGCAAGATATGAGATTACCAAGGGAAATTGGTATAAATCCTGTTAACTCACTTGGGAAGAAGCTTGTTGTATTTGCTGCATTTCGAGGCGAATTTGGCGCACAGCTTCTTGATTACCGGCTTTTTGGAATAAAACTATAGCTGCTTCATAGGATTCAATTGCCTTGTTCTTTTGATTCAGATAATTGTAAGTAGCAGCGATTAAATAAACGGTTACAGCTTGATTTCCAGGTTCGTCTATTTTTTCCTGAATGGCTAACGCTTGCTGGAAAAAGCCTATGGCTGAATCAAACTGATTGCGAGTGAAATAAATTCGTCCGATGTTTCTCAAAACAATTGCTTCGCTGCGGGCAACTTTCAGTTCTCGGAAAATTGCCAAAGATTGCTGATGGGTTTGCAACGCTCGATCGTATTGTTCCTGATATCTGTAAACAATTCCTTGGTAATCTAAAAAGGCAGCTTCTGATGAGCGATCGCGCAATTCTCGACTAATCGCGATCGCATCGTCGTAAGCCTGTATGGCTTTGCTATACTCTTTTAATCCTTCGTAAGCCTGGGCCAGCTTCTCCAACGCCGCCATTTCCCCCTTGCGATCGCCTATTCCCCGCAGGATGCCCAAAACCTCCTGGAAGGTTTGCGATGCTTCTAAATATTGGCCTTGTTCGTTCTGTCGCAATCCCTTTTGATATAATTCGATTGCCGCATCGCGGTTGTTTTGACTGATTTGGGTTTGTGCGATCGCCAAATTCTCAGGCGTGGCGGCAAAAACGGGTTGACTCAGGGATACAAACAAGGTCAAGGGAATCAGACTCAGGTGTTTTAAATTCAAAAACATGGTTAATACCTCTGCTTGACTTGGTAGTTAATGGTTTGTACCTTCTAATCTTTCATATGTCTGGGCAAAAGCGACTTATGCAGTTTTGCACCCCAGTGTAGGAGGATGTCACAATTATGGCTATGTGTTTGCCATTTAGCTGCAATGCCGCGATCGCTTAAAATCCATCCCCAATATATCCCCACTGTCAAATCCTCTTTACTCCGAAACGGCTTTCCCAGCCAAAAAATCCTGGCGGAGGACTTAGGCATCGCTCAATCTACCGTCAGCAACTTTCTCAACGGCAAACCCGTAGATTACGCCAATTTCCTGGAGATTTGCCAAGCTTTGGGGCAAGAGTGGCGCAATATCGCCGATTTATCCGATAACCTGCCCCAAAACGAAGTATCGGACTTTAAAGCCACAATTTTAATTAACCATCACCCAGAATGCGATCGCCTCGCCATCCAATTGCAGCAAACTTTGACTGCCGCAGGTCACAATGTAGAAATGCAGGCAAAATCTCTACATTACAGCGATTATTTTTTGCTGCTATTATCAAAAGCAACTGCTATCAGCGAAATAATTTTAGAAACAGTGCAACTCGCGAGAGAATTGCATCTCAACACTCCCCAAAAACCAGCTATTTTACCCATCTGCCTAGATTTACCTTGGGAATATAATCTACCCTTCGATTTACTGGAACTTTTACAAGGAATTCAACCTTGGAAGTGGGATTGTACCAAAGATATTTCACCCCTAGCCTCAGAAATTTTAAAGCTGATTCAAGAAAGTCGCACTTGCTTACCTTCTGACCATGAATTAGCTATATCCTGGAAAAACATTACTTCAGAAAGGCTAGAAGCAGAATTACCAATGCCCAATGCCTCACCAGAATTACCAGAAGGGCAAGTTGAATTAGCTTCTCGCTTTTATATCGAACGTAGTCCCATCGAAGCCCGCTGCTATGAAACAATTGTTCAACCTGGTGCTTTGATCCGGATTAAAGCCCCTAGACAGATGGGTAAAACGTCCCTAATGTCAAGGATTTTGCATCGCGCCGAAGCGCAAGGATCGAGAGCGATCGCTCTCAATTTCCAACTAGCGAGTAAGCGAATATTCAACAATTTAGACACATTTTTACAGTGGTTTTGTGCTGGAGTCGGTCTAGCTTTGGGACAACTTGAGCCATTATCCAACTGTTGGCAGCTAGCCGATATTATTGGCAGCAATTTGTGTTGTAAAGCTTATTTTGAACAGTATTTACTATCAGAAAATTTGCCGCCATTGACTTTAGCTTTAGATGAAGTAGATCGTATCTTTGAATTTCCCGAAATCGCCGATGATTTTTTAGGATTGTTGCGAGCGTTGCACGAAGAGTCAAAGCGCTGCGACAAATGGAAAAAGTTTCGGTTAATTGTAGTTCACTCGACGGAAGTTTATATCCCTATAGATATGAATAAATCCCCGTTTAATGTGGGATTGCCGATAGAATTACCAGAATTTAACCAAGAGCAATTGCAAGAATTAGCAAGGCGACATGGACTTGATTGGAATCAAAATAAAGTCGAACAATTAATGGATTTAGTGGGAGGACATCCTTTCTTAGTTCGACTGGCAATGTATCATATTGCCCGTGGGGATATTACCCTCGATCGATTAGTGCAAGAATCGGCTACAGAAGCTGGAATTTACAGCGACAACCTGCGACGGCATCTGTGGAATTTAGACAAATATCCAGACATAAAATTGGCGTTTGCACAGGTAGTAACGGCTGCAAAAAGCGTGCGATTGCCTTCAGAACAGGCATTTAAATTAAACAGTATGGGCTTGGTAAAATTGGATGGTAATGATTGTATTCCCAGGTGTAAATTGTATCGAGAATATTTTAGCGATCGCCTTTTAACAGTGGACAGTGGACAGTTGACAGTTGACAGTTGAATTTTGTATGTAATCTGACCTGTAAGTTTAATGATACCAAAAGAATCTAGAGACGGTTATGCGATCGCTCCTCACCCCTAAAGCTTGAGTATAGATTAGTAGCGATCGCTTGTTTAAAACAGGGATTTTTCAACTAACTTATCGGTTGTTTTGCTAGATTTGAACGATAATTAAGCTCTCTAAACTCCTTAGTTTCGCTGATTAATTCTGACTTGTTACTGTGCTTGAGTTCCCAAACCTTAAGCAAAATCAGATATTCATAAAATGCCTGCAAGGTACACCAAGCAAATCCAGCTTTACCATCTAAACATCCACCCAGGAAAAAATACATATAAAACCAGCGCAACAGAGGTCGAAAAGGCAAGCGCAGCGATAAATCTTTGAGGGCGCGGCGTCGTTTTACTTCCGTACTGCCGAACAATAAATCGCGCCAATTAACTTTATGATGTTTTAACTGATAGAGCGTTTCTTTTGCTTCATCGGTGGAGTAGCGATTGTGTTTTTCTATCCAGCGACTGAAGCCTTTTGAACAGGTGTAGTGAGGATAGGTTTCCTGGAGAAAACTTGTGGCACCATTGCAGACTTCTCTCTCAGTATGACCGTAATCTGTAAACCACACTTTATCTTTGCGAAACAGGCGCATTTGATAGCGGGGATATTGGGTGCTGTGGCGAATCCAGCGGTTCATAAACATCACCCTTTCCGCTACATAGTAGCCAATGTATTTTGAATTTTGAATTGCTCGGATACATTCAGCAAACAGCGTCAGGGTCATCCGTTCATCTGCTTCCAAAATATAAACCCATTCGTATTTAGTGGGGATATTTCGTAACATCCAAGTACGCTGCTTACCTTGGGATTCAAAGCGGTGCTGCACCACGCGGACAGGATATTGTTGGGCAATTTCTACAGTGGCGTCGCTGCTGTAGGAGTCTACCACGATGACATCATCGGATACCCCGGCGGATTCGATGCAACCAGCGATGTCAATTTCTTCGTTATGGGTGAGGATAAAAATAGAAAACATCGGCGTTAAATTACAACTCACACAAAGGAATAAACTGCTATGGAAACCCGTTCTCAACCGCAATTCAATCAAATACTTTACGATCGGGATTTTTATCTGTGGATACAGACGACGGCAAAATTGCTCAAAGAGCGTCGCTTTGACGATGTGGACTGGGAAAATCTGATTGAAGAAATCGAAAGCATGGGAAGAAGCGAGAAAAAGGAACTTAAAAGCCGATTAATTGTCCTGATTGAGCATCTGCTCAAGCTGATGTATTGGGAAGCCGAGAAAGCCTATAACGCCAGGGGTTGGCGCAATACAATCGTCGAGCAAAGAAGGCAGATTAGCTTATCCCTTGAAGATAGTCCAAGCCTTAGACCCCTGTTAGGAGAGATGTTCCCCGATTGCTACTGCATCGCTAGAGAGGACACGTTGCGAAAATATCAATTATCTTCAGATCTTTTCCCAACAGAGCCTCCTTTTACGCTGGAAGATGTTCTTAACCCTGATGATCTGCCCCAATAGCAGTCTGAAGAAACAGTTTTAGAAGTGCGATCGCTCCTCACCAATCAAGGTTTAATTATAGAGCGATCGCATTCCTAGTTGCTCGATGCTAAAATAAACTAAGTTGAATTTTTACCACCGAGCTAGTAACCCTTAAGCTTCTACTTTCTGGGCGGCTAGCTTTTTTTTGCCCTTTAAAGTTGCGCCCAAAGCACCCAAGGCAAGTAAACCCAAAACCGAAGCGGGTTCGGGTACTTGGGTAACTGTAATATCCCCAGAATTTGTATCTACTAATCTTGACTGCAATCCATTGATATCCTGGCGGAATTCCAAAGAGCTACCAATCGTTCCTTGCAAGAAATATTCTCCGATGAAAACACCCCCTCCTGCTATGTCAAAATCGCCAAATAAGGTTTGATTGGAAGCATCAAAATTGAATGTGAAGAATGGAGAGTTTGATACTCCATTAGTAACAGTATTATAAGTTCCGAGCAGGATATTAGATGGATCGAAGAAAGATACACTCAGGGATTGTAAATAATCGGTTGGCCCAGCCCCGCTTTCTGAAATAATTAATGGTGCTGTCGTTTCGTCATAGTTGAACGTCCCTAAAGCTGAGTAGCCAGCGTCACCTTGCCAGCTAAATTTAAACTCGATCGCTTGAGCGGGATTGCCTGTTTCTAAGGCAAGCGCCATCGCCAGAACAGCACTAGCGGTTACGGTAGCGGAAATTTTATTTAAAAGGTTGTTCATTGTTTTAACTCCTAGTTGTGGTAGTGACTCGGTAATGATGCATACTTAACCAACACCGAGTATCGTTCTTCACCAATGACTGTGTCCAAGCGATCGCCTCTTCACTGACGACAGAATTAAGAAGCGATCGCACTCCTAGTCCATCGAGGCTAAAATAAACTCAGTTGAATTTTTACCAGCGAGCTAGTAACCCTTAAGCTTCTACTTTTTGGGCGGCTAGCTTTTTTTTGCCCTTTAATGTTGCGCCTAACGCACCGAAGGCAACTAAACCCAAAACCGAAGCCGGTTCGGGAACAGCAGTGCTAGTGAAAGTTACGTCACTGATTTCGTCACAATTAAGGCTGCACTCTCGATAGCTCGATAAATCTGCATCGTAGAAAGGGTTGTATTTGTTACCGTCAGCAGTTTGGAAGCTCAAGCCTGCAAAAGTTAACTGAATATCCTGGTTTGGGAAGAACAAATTATCGTTGGGAGTGAGATCAGGTCCTGTTGGATATGAACCGACTGGCAGCAAGCTGCTAATAGCAACTCCATTCCTTTCACCAGTAATCCCTGCGATCAGAAAAGATCCTGGATCTGTTCCTGGATCGCCAAGGGTTAACGTTCCCGTGGCATTGATTCCTGTTCCGCTATAGGAAAAGTTATACAATTGTGCGGCAGAAACTGGAGAAGATGCCATCAGCACTGCAGCAGCCACGGCTTGACCTACTCCAGCCAGAATTAAAGACTGTGTTAACTTCACGGAGGATCTCCTTTTAATTGGTTTGAACTGGAAAATCGAACCTTGAGGTAAAAACGCTACTCAATTTGTGTAGCTTCCTCAAGCACTTTCGCTGATGATTTAGGGATTAGATTTATTGGGGTTAAGCTTTTTGGGAAATTGCGATCGCTCTACTGTCTGGTGTTAACGAGCGGGTTTACCTGTATAAGCGGCTACAAATGACTCGCTCAATGCGATCGCCAAGCGTCTCCTAGCGGAGAATCGCCCTGTTGGATTCACTTAGAAGGCTTGGGCTTTACCCCAGCCATCGGTAAAAACCATTAAGTAAATACTGCAATAAAAACTTGGATTTGTCTATAAAGTTTAGATGAAGCGTTACGTATATTGGCGATTTTTTTGTGAATATATCGTGAAGCTTTACGTATACCTACTTATAGTACTTTTCCTACTTTTTCAAACTTGAAAAAACGTACTTTTCCTACTTTTTTACGTCGCCGTCCTGGTTTGGCTCCCTGGGGTCAACAGAGAGGGAGTACACCTCCCACGGTATTCTGGTAGAAGCTACTCAACGTTATCTAAGTTCCTTGCCGTGGCAACTACTGAGCGCAAACCGTTTCTATTAGATTTTGAAAAGCCGCTAGCCGATTTAGAGGCACGCATCGACCAAATTCGCGAACTAGCTGCCGAAAACGGCGTGGACGTATCCGAAGAGATCCGCCAGTTGGAGACGCGGGCGGTGCAGCTGCGTCAAGAAATCTTCAGCGGTTTGTCACCCGCTCAGCGGTTACAAGTCGCTCGCCATCCCCGCCGCCCTAGCACCCTCGACTACATTCAAGCCATCAGCGATGAATGGCTCGAACTTCACGGCGATCGCGGCGGCTGCGACGATCCGGCTTTGGTCGGCGGCGTGGCGCGGGTGGCGGGACGTCCGGTGGTGATTCTGGGACATCAAAAAGGAAGAGATACTAAAGATAACGTGGTGCGTAAATTCGGTATGGCGTCCCCCGGCGGCTATCGCAAAGCGATGCGGCTGATGGAACACGCGGATCGGTTTGGGATGCCGATTATCACGTTTATCGATACTCCAGGCGCTTGGGCAGGGGTAGAAGCAGAAGAATTAGGACAAGGGGAAGCGATCGCCTATAACCTGCGGGAAATGTTCCGTCTCGATGTCCCCATCCTTTGTACCGTCATCGGTGAAGGCGGATCGGGTGGCGCGTTGGGGATTGGAGTCGGCGATCGCTTATTCATGTTCGAGCATTCCGTTTACTACGTTGCTTCTCCCGAAGCTTGTGCCAGCATTCTGTGGAAAGATGCCGCTAAAGCACCCCAAACAGCCTCTGCTTTAAAAATTACCGCTCAGGATCTCAAACAATTGGGAATTTTAGACCAAGTATTGCCCGAACCCTCCGGCGGCGCTCACGCCGATCCTCTCAAAGCAGCAGCAACCCTCAAGCAAGCTCTGTTGCAGAATTTGGAGGAACTGTCCCAATTAACAGCTCAACAGCGGCGCGAACTGCGCTATCAAAAGTTCCGCAAAATCGGCATGTTTGCGGAAATTTCTGCCTAGCGATACTTGCTTGCACTAAAGACGCAGTCGCTAGTGATATAATTCTGAGGGGAATGTAAAGATTTTTAACGTTCCCATCATCTTCAAGCGTTGGTGTATCTCTCACGCTCTAGTTCAGAACCTACAGACAGCATTTTTTATCCCTCGTACAAGGCGGTACTCCCTCCTGGGTGTGGCTATTCAAGTGTCGGGTTTAGTTATCAAAAATACCTTGACACAACTGCTTTCACCCCATCCAATCCCGCGTGTCCGACTGAAAATTGCTGTGGTTACTGACTGCTGTAGGAGAAATTACACAGACTGGCGCTGCTGAAGCAATGGAAGATTGCATGAATTCTACTAAAGAACGACAGGCTCTGATTACAGGAGCCAGCAGTGGCATTGGCAAAGCAGTTGCTTTGGCGTTTGCTGAAGCTGGAATTAACGTTGCCTTAGTGAGTCGCTGTGCCGACAAACTAGAGGCAGTGGCTCACAAGGCTAGCTCATTTGGGGTAAAAGCGCAGGCATACCCCTTGGATTTAGGCGAGATTGACCGGGTAAAACCAAAAATCACTGCGATCGCTGCCGATTTTGGCGGCATAGACATCCTGGTTAATAACGCTGGGATGGGTTATACCGGCACGGTTTTAGACACGCCCCTAGCGGATTGGCAACAGGTAATCGACTTAAATTTGACCAGCGTTTTCCAGTGCATTCAGGGAATTTTACCGATGATGCGCCAGCGGGGCGGAGGGACAATTATTAACGTCAGTTCGATTGCCGGTATGCAAGCATTTCCAGGCTGGGGAGCCTACTGCGTTAGTAAATTTGGCCTGATGGCTTTGTCTAAAACCTTAGCAGCAGAAGAACGCGCCAACGGAATTCGCGTCACCGCTATCTGTCCGGGTTCTGTCAATACTCCCCTGTGGGATACAGACACAGTTAATGCTGACTTTGACCGCGCGGCAATGTTGACACCAGAAATTGTGGCGCAGTCAATTTTACAGACGGCGCTGCTACCAGAGAAAGCAGTAATTGAAGAGTTAACCCTCATGCCTAGCGCTGGCACACTCTAGGTTGCTATCTGTTTTTTTCCCGATCCTCAACCAGTAATCTTACCAAGACACATCATGACTATGGCTCCTACCAACGGTACCAATGGCTCCAATGGTTCGCGATCGCTTTTGATCGGCAACGACGAACTTTCTCGCGTCACCACTCGCCCCGATCGCAATACTTTAAACGGTGCAGAACCCAACTTGCATCCCCCGGCAGCAGACCAAAACGAAAAGATGATCGATGCCGTGCGGGAAATCATTATTGGAGTAGGTGAAGATCCCAATCGCGAAGGATTGTTAAAAACCCCCAAGCGCGTTGCAGAGGCGATGCGCTTTCTCACCAGCGGTTACAATCAATCCTTGGAAGAATTAGTCAACGGCGCTATTTTTGACGAAGGCCACAACGAAATGGTTCTCGTCCGGGATATTAATTTCTTCAGCTTGTGCGAACACCACATGCTACCGTTTATGGGCAGGGCGCACGTCGCCTATATTCCCAATCAAAAAGTTGTGGGATTGAGCAAGTTAGCACGCATTGTAGAAATGTATTCTCGTCGCTTGCAGGTGCAAGAGCGGCTGACGCGCCAAGTAGCTGAAGCAGTTCAGACGATTTTAGAGCCAAAAGGCGTTGCCGTTGTCATGGAAGCTACTCACATGTGTATGGTAATGCGAGGCGTGCAAAAGCCCGGTTCTTGGACGGTTACCAGCGCTATGGTAGGCGTGTTTCAAGACGAGCAAAAAACTCGCGAAGAATTCCTCAACTTGATTCGCCATCAAGCGGCATTTTTTTAATAGGTAATAGGTAATAGGTAATTGGTAATTGGGAAAAAGCTGATTTCCGATTGCAGATTTAAATTCAATTCTAAAATCTAAAATTACCCATTACCCATTACCCATTACCTATTACCCATTCGCAATTGTTCAAACAGCTGGGCAACTTTGTCTAAGTCTTTGTCTCCAGGCTTACGCTCGACTCCACTCGATAAGTCGATACCGCCCGGTTGTAATTGATTTAAGGCATCCAGAACATTATCCGGGGTCAGACCACCGGCGAGCAACCAAGGGCAACTGGGGTGAAACTGTTGTAAGCTACTCCAGTCTAAGGTTGTGCCGGTGCCTCCCAGCATCTGCGGATGGTAGGCATCTAGCAACAGCGTATCGACCCAACTGGTATAATTTTCTGCCTGCTTGAGTCCTTCGCAGCTTCGCACTCTTAATGCTTTGATTATTTCCACCTCCGCCAGTCGCTGTCGCAGTTGTTGGCAAAATGCCTCTGTTTCATCCCCGTGCAACTGGACGCCGGATAAAGGAGCCTCTGCGACGGTTTGGCAGATTTCCTCAATTGTGGCATTGGCAAATACGCCAATTCGGTCAACTTTGATTGATAAATTCTTGACAACTACGTTAATTTGTGCTGGCGTCACGTAACGCGGGGAAGTGGGCACGCAGATAAAGCCTAAAGCGGTGGCGCCCATTTGCGCGATCGCATCTCCCTGTTCTGGTATAGTAATCCCGCAAATTTTAACTCTCACCACCAATTACCCATTTTGTATCAAAGTTTTAAGCTTATGTTAACTCTTAAAACAAATTGCAGCCTGGTGGCGCGGTATTTTGATAACTTTTGTTGTTGTTTGGTGAGATAGGAAAAAGATTTTGCTTAACTCAACTTTACTTTTGGCAGTACAGGCTACCGTTCCCAGCACCGCCGAGTGGACTCCGGCGGTAGGTCTAGTGATGATTTTGTGCAACCTGTTAGCGATCGCCATTGGTCGTTATGCGATTCAAAATCCCGGTGTCGGCCCAGATCTGCCCGCAGACAAACCCGCATTATTCCGGAAATTCGGCATCCCTGAGTTGCTGGCAACTATGAGTTTTGGTCACATCCTGGGGGCTGGGGTAATCTTAGGATTATCGAACGCGGGTGCGCTTTAACTGTATAGGATTTAGGCTCATATTCCCGGTTTCTCAGAAAAAAAGAAACCGGGTTTGCGATCTCGTTTAAATTACCCCGTCGTTTTATAATCCCCTTTGTGCCTTAGTTTCTCACAGCAGGAGAAGGAATCTTGATTCACTCGATATTACTTGCAGCTCAGGCTACCGTTCCGGCAACCCCAGTTTGGTCTTTTAAGATTGCACTGGTGATGGTAATCTGCAACATCCTTGGACTGGCGCTGGTTCGCATCGGCACTCAGGATCGGGGAACCAAACCACCCTCACCCGTACCTGGATTTGGCTTCCCCCAATTGCTGGCGGGTACTAGCTTCGGTCACGTTCTAGGAGCTGGTGCAATTTTGGGTCTGACCAACATTGGCGCGCTCTAGATAGTCAGTTTTAAATTAGCTGAGACTGTGGAATCGGTAGCATTGCTACCGATTCCTTTTTGATTGGAACTGACGAGGTCAAAAACCGGGTTTCTTTGTAGATCTCTGGTTTTCAAATCCAGGATTTTTCACAGAAACCCGGTTTCTTTGTAGATCTCTGGTTTTCAAATCCAGGATTTTTCACAGAAACCCGGT
>ERZ1066118.973-NODE-973-length-20946-cov-12.765258_pt1 | contig 20946 bp, 22 predicted proteins | sample MGYA00382765_ERZ1066118 | MGnify/ENA primary metagenome ERZ1066118 (study PRJEB33369, sample SAMEA5778348) | biofilm metagenome | biome: Industrial cooling water; feature: Water cooling tower basin; material: Biofilm | place: United Arab Emirates | collected...
AAGATCGCCTAGCCGATAACACCAGTCTGGTTTACCACAATGAAGACATGGTTCATCTCGCGTGACTTCTTGAATTTGTTGTCGTACCATAAAATTAGAATCCTTGGGTGTTCTAGCACCCTGTGAATTGAGTAGTAGGAACAGGTACTCTGGTCGCCAAACCTTCACCTGCCCTAGTTCGTTGGAATAAAGCGTCAGATTGCCTTATGGCGACCTGGCGCTTTTGACATTTAAATCAAAGCTCGTTATGGTTATCCTCCTTCTCTACTGAAATAGATTCATCAATGGTGGTTCTCTTCTGCCACTTTTGAAATTCTTCTTTTGTGTAAATTGGCTGGCTAATATTTCGCTGGTAGTAAAGGAACCTAAACGCTTCCCAGTGTCCAAAGAGAGAATCCATTTCTGCTTTGTTTGTACCAGCAATACCGTAGTAATATGACCACTGCAAAAACGCTACTAGTCCCTCAACTACAACTAAACGTTCTGTTTGAGGAGATGCATCCAGCACATCTATGATGAACTCACTGCATTTAGTCCAGGGAAGGTCAAGTTCTCTCACTTCGTCAGAGTCAAACTCTTGACCCTCACCCAATTGCTTTGCGATTCTAAGTAATTGGATTCTTTTGAATTCGTCAAAAGTTCGTTCTTCTAAAAATTTTTCCTCTACTGGTTCTGCATCCAGTTCTATTTCTGCCGCTACTGCTTCCTTAAGATATTTGTCATGCCAGTCTGGTTCTGCAAGTTTTTCCTCCACCAGCTTGGTGACTGTTCTAACTATGTTAAAAACATTGAACGACTCAAGCGAGTCAATCCCCTTAGCAATAGTCAGCAGCAGGTCGGCAAAAACAACAGGGACACGAATTGTCTTCGTACCTCCCTTATGTCGCCAAGGCGATATGAATAGGACGGCATTTTCCCTGTAACCACCTCTAGCAGCCATTGGAACGTAATTGTTGACTTGTTACAGTCATAAATTATCAGTAGCGAACGAGATCTAACCAGCCCTTGGGGCTAAAAGTTAATTTATCTTTACTTAGGAAGAAAAAACTAAGCTTTGTGTCAGGGAGAGCAGAAAAAACTGGGCGCAGAATCAATTCCGCCTTTCTGGAGGGAGGCGTTATATCCGAAACTAGACCACCATGAGGATGTTAATGTGTTTTCTTTTGTAGACCGAGCCGACTATACCATTCACCAAGAATTGTCAGAATGGAGTAGAGTTGCCAATAGTAATCTCAGTCGGGCGATTGAAGATAACTCGCCCCTGCGGGATCGGGTTCAAGCCAATGCCGGAATGATAGCACTCATACAAGAGGGGGCGCTCCTGCAACCTGAAGATTTTAGAGGTATGCGAGATCGTGCTGGTAATTTACAAGCTGGGGCAATTGTCACTGACATAGGTGAGTACATATACGTAGACTTTCTCGCGAGTGCGCCTTGGAATATTACAGGAGACGAGCCAAGAGCTGTGAGGAGAGCGGCAACAATGCTGATGGCTCAAATAGTTAGGGAGAGTATAGATAAGGGCTACGGCGGTCGGGTTGTCGTTGATGCCGTTGGCGGCACTGCTGACTTTTATCAGAGAATGGGATTTATCGAAACAGAAGCAGGATCGACGATTACGCCAGAAATGGCATTGACTCCCGAAGCGGCACGAGATTTTCTAGATGAGTTGACAGGAGAGTAATGATGTTAGAAACACCCTCAGAACGAGAGAAGTATATGCAAGAGTTGGACGAATTGGAGCGTTCGTGCGGTGGGGTATTTGCTTGCATCACCCCAGAACGACACAAGATCCTGTGGGAGCAGAAAGCATCAAAGCTTACGCAACAGATAGCCGCTGCCGAAACTGTTGAACAGCAAGAATACTTACAGCAGCAACTAATCGAGCTGAACCAAAGGGAGCAGAGGAAGGCAGATCGTATAGCCCAAGTGCATTCTCTTTTGGCTCCAGAATCTTAATGCTATCCGCTTTTCTGGGTTAAATCCTGATGAATGCAACTCACGGGTCGGGGGTAGTTCAATCGCCCGGAACGCAGTAGCGCTCTTGTCAACTTGTTGTTGATTCAGTAGTTCGGGGTCTAAATCGTCATACCGCGATAACACGACCCACAGATGCGAGCGCTTATCCTCAAGAGTCTAGGATTGTCCTAGACAATTGCTCCAGATATCACCACGAGCGCTGTTGCTAACCCGACCTCCTACCAGCCTCCCCTTCTACTTCAGAGCGTCCAAAGCTTTCTGGTTGGTTATCCCTTTTTCGGTGGCTAAGAACTGGAAAAACTTTCTCAAAGCTACCCGCAAATCATTGTCAGTGGCTGAATCCCAAACCTTTTTCTTATACCAACTGCGGAAATGGCTATTCACCATGCCCCGCGTAATTTCTTCAAGCAGCTCCACATCTGTATGTCGGCAGATAAATTCAATGAACATATCTACAATGCCAGTGTGCTTCCTCACCGTCTTCGGGACGTATTTCGCTGCTAAGTAAGAAGCAAACTCGGCGTTGAGAGCATTCAGGTATTGTCTAAATGGTTCTCTAGCTTTCTCCGCTGCATCTAGGGCTTGCAAATAATCGTCGAGTCGATCGCCTGGAATGACAACTTTGCCTGTAAAAACCTTTGGCATGGCTGCATCTCCTATTAGTCCTGATTAGCTAACTATTTCCAAAATAGATGTCTTGTGGCGCGGCTGAGGGGTTATTTTGGGGCAGTCCTACACCCAGCCGAGTTAAATAACGAAATTGCGTTGCTGCTGACGACAGACCGAGCTACTAGGCGAGAGTCGCTTTTGTCGGGGTTTATGGAGAAGAGTCAGAAATAGTAAACTATGACAAACTTGACGTTTGAACTTGTTGGGGGTTGTCGGAGTTTGTCGAGGTAAGAGCGGAATGCTCACTCAACAATAAGCGGCAGACTCAATGAACGAAGCAATAACTATTGAGCAATTTCAACTACAGATGTCTATCGATAAGAAGGAACTGGTACGGCGCGTGTCCCAAAGGGTGGACAAAGGGACAGACACCGTTGAGGAGATCGTCGATGCCACCTTAGAAGAAATCTATTCGTCCCTGAAACAGGGAGAGAGCGTTTCCCTACGGAACTTTGGCACTTTTTATGTCCGACGGGAGCGAGAAAGCTGCGTCTTCAAATTCAATCCCTCACAACGTTTGCGCTCGTTGTTTGGCTGGTCGTCCACTCACAAGGGTGAGTTGTAGCGGACTCGAAAAAATCTCTCTCAAGTTACTCATTGGACTCTTGACACTACAATCAACGCCGCGTCAAATTTGTCAACAATCCAATCGACAAGGTTCTTCTGGTGGCGAGGTTTGTCGGAGTTTGAGCAGTCGAGGAACCGCCCCAAATCTTGACAGAGCTTTGTCAGGGTTGTCGGAGTTTGTCGGGATTTGTCAAAGGAAGTAAACTACGACAAACTTCGCGCTTGAACTTGTCGGAGTTGTCGGGGTTTGTCGATATTTGCTAAAGGAAGTAAACTACGACAAACTCCGCAATTAACTTGTCGGAGTTGTCGAAGTTTGTCGAGGTAAGATCGGGATGCTCACTAAACAACAGGCGGCAGATTTCCTGGGTGTCAATGTACGAACGCTGGAGCGCTACACCCAGGAGGGGAAGATCGGCGGACGCTACGAGAAGGGCAAAACTCGCTCGGTCGTGGTTTACGACGAAGAGGAGTTACGCGCGTTTAAAGCCGCACAGGAGACAAAGACCTATAAACCAGCAGTTGACCCTACCCCGACAAACCCCGACAATGATTCAGCTGCCTTGTCGAAGTTTGTCGAAGTTAAGCACCTACTCCCCCTGCTGGATGGACTAAACCACCTAGCGGATGTGTTGAAGGTATTACGTGAGGAGCAGGAGATTGACCGCCTCACCGTCCCCATCCAGCACAAACTCACCTTGAGCCTAGCTGAAGCTAGCGCCCTGTCTGGAATTTCTCGTCAGCGACTCCGCGCCGCGATTAAGGATGGCACACTTACCGCACAGCTCATCGGTAGGGGCTACCGCGTGAAGCGCACCGACCTAGAAGACTACGTTGATAGTCTTTGACAACGAGCATTTGGTCTGGCGTTCGAGTCTGGGGTAATAGCAAGAGGTGAAAATTCTGGTTTTAGTTAGCGGGGCGAAATGAGCAGTGATACCGAAAGTTACGCGCTTGGATTTGATGAGTCACTTTCAATACTGCAATCGCGACTGAATAAACTGTACCAATTGAAGTCTCTGAAATGTAGGAGATTCAAAGCCTTATTGTGCCGTATTAAATTGCTGCACCAAATAGGCTATGTGTAAAATGGGACACATTATAAATAAATATTGCAGAGTCCGCTTTATTGATTTACTAACTTACCCAAAAATGATCTAAGACAAATCAAAATTTTGCACGGGAAAACCAAGCTTTCATCACTTTTCGTCCCTTACACTTGCCCATTAATGAGCGTTTTAGGGAATGTTTCATTTGGAGGCAACACACTCAGCTTGTGGCTGAAACCGCCTCAGCTCAAGAGTTCTGTAACTGTGCTTAATATAACTTTACAGCGTGTCCCATTTTGCAGGTATCTCGGCGGCTATCCCATTACGCCTTATAGAGCGCTTTTACTTCACGCATTGGGAAACGAGTTTTCTTGAATTTTGAATAATCAATCAGTCACGATACCAGCTAAAATCATCACAATACCATCTATGTAGAACAGATTCACAAAGTTCACGTAATTTTTTTCTTCCCTCTAAGTCTTTAAGCAGTTTGGGAATATATACATAATAAAAATGCTCTTTGTTTTTAGATATATTATCCATATATGTAATTTTTACATATTCTCCCAACTTGGGGTCGATTTCTAATGAATGGATGAAGTCTATATAAGTAGAATGCATATCCATTATGCAATGGCTATTTAGCTGACCTTTACCAATAAGAGCTCCCAAAAAATATTGACACATTTTAAGTAAAAAAAAGTTAAAGTTTGTAGTTTATTCTATACAAATGCATCGCCTAGAGTTCCCAACTTAACATACGCCTTTCTACCAACAAACCGCTCCCTAGAGCTAGTTAAAACATATGGAATTATCTGAACATTTTTGCCTTGACGATCCTCAAGCTTTTGGAACTCTTCGCAAGTTTTTTTTAGTCTTTGGCTTCCAACAAAATGTAAATCGTCGGCAGAAATTTCCTGCTTTTGGTAATTAAGATATGCAGTTTTCATCCCAGAGTAGTGTAGCAGAAATAGACCCAATGATTTGGGTGGTATACTACCTGGTAATCCCTCATATTTAATAGCTCCTAGTGCATTATGTTGATTTCTGATATCCAAATCTGCGTGAGGTAAACCAACAAGATTAACAAACTGTTTTTTTTTCCATATCCCTCTGGAGACTGTAATACCTATTTCATTGATAACAACAGAAGTTGTTCCCTGATTATAGACTTCAAATTTTAGATATTCTGCCCTTGGGTGTTGAAGTATAAGAGGACCATCTTGGGCACGTTTGACAATTAAATCTAATTTTGTAGCGTCCTTAGTGTAATTTTTCAAGTTAATAATTAGTCCACCAACTGAAGCGAAGGCGCTAATAATTGCAGCGAATGCAGTTATCGACCTAAGTGGATCGCTTATCAAAACAAACCAAACTGTACTTAGGCTGTTTAGGAAAAAATTTACAACATTCGCCATAAGTATATCTAGAGATGAAGCTTCGAGCGGACTAGCCCTCTTGTCTCTCAAAACAAGGCATAAATGAGAGACAAGATTGTTTGAGATGAATCCGTTAAGGTCTAGCCTACCAACCGCCCTAGTCCAGCTAACTTCTGCTCTAAATCAGCCACCCTATCTTCAAAGCTAGCGATCGCTCCCTTGATGCTACTTGGATCTGTTTTACCTAGATATTGGGCGATCGCCTCGCGCAGTACTTCGGCTTCCTTAACCAGAGGCAGCGGCAATCGCCCTGGTTTGATGCAGAAAAAGCCTAGAACTGATATTTTCAGCCATTCTCGTTTACAGATAGCGACTAGTCGGAGCTAAGCTTCTGTTACCCCATAATGGCACGACGTACTGACACCTACCAGTTCGCGCTTCCTAAGTTTCATGAGATCGTATGTAGCCCCTTCTTCTGAACAATATTGAGAAGTCTCAATGCAGGACCGCCAGGTTTTTTTATACCTCGCTCCCAATCCGAAATAAGATTTTTTGAGACGTTTAGATAACGTGCAAACACGGGCTGCGAGACATGCTCGCGTTCCCGAATTTTCCTTATCTGCTCTGGGCTGATGTCCTCAACAGGGGAAAGGCACGTTTCGTCAAACTCCCGCATAGTTTGTTTGTTGATGGCTCCCACGTCATGCAGGGCTTCCATCGTTTCATGGATAGCGGCGAATGCTTCACTGCGATATTTCTTGCTCATATTCTATAATCTCCGTCATGCTTCCCTTGCTGATAAGCGCCGTAAGATGCTCACTAGATAGTTTTAGAAGCTCCTTCGCAGCCTTTTTAAAGGCATTTAGTTCATCCTTGCTGATATTGTCCCGCTTGTTTTTGGGAAAACCATAGACGAAAAAAGCCTTATCCCCACTGCGAAAGATAATAATGCTCCGGTAACCGCTAGATTTGCCTTGCCCTTGCCGTGCAATCCGCTGTTTAATGACACCGCTGCCAAGGTCGGCATCAATTAACCCCTTTTCTGCTCTGGTAACCGCTTCGCGTAGCATCTCGTCAGTTAATCCTTCGTTGCAAGCAAAGCGTTCAAACCAAGCATTTTTAAAAACGCGCAAGCTAGGTTCTCTTTCAGGCTACTGTCCTATAGTATCACACTTAGTGTTATATGCAAGTCACTTTTCGATTTGTAGCGTAAAGGTAGCGAAGAGGCAATTTGCCGTCGAGTAATAGCCAATCCTTAACAAATATCATCTTGCATTAGCTAACCAACTGTCCTAATCCTGACATCTTCCGCTCCAGGGTGGCTACCCTTTCTTGGAGGTCACCGATCGCCCCTTTAACCGCAACCGGATCGGTCTTCCCTAAATACTGCCCGATTGCATCCCGCACAACTTCCGCTTCTTTGCGTCCAGATGCTCTCGCAAGCACCTGAATTTGTTCTTGCCAGTCCTAGGGAACCCTACTCCCGATCATCGATAGCTGTGCCATCCCCGCTCACCCTGCTATCAGTGACTTGTCAAGGATAGCCGCTCATAACCAAACCCCCGAAATCAGGGGCGTTGTTTCCAGGGATGCGCGGGAGATCTGTAACCTTACTTAATAGATAACCTTTCTACCTATAGCAGTTCTCAGTTGGAATGATGGTGCATTCACGGACTGTCATGAAGATGGCGGAGACGGTCAGTTTGTTGTTGCGAGATTCTAGACAATTCCTTCAAACTTGCGGCTCCATCCTGATTCCGCAATGTCATTTCGTTGACTACAATAGCTCCCAAGACAATTACTACCGCCCATACTACCAAGGTAGCAACGGTGGATGAGATTACCCTGCCACAATTCGGACAGCTTTTAGCTCCACTTGATACTTGGTGTCCGCAATCAGGACAGTTGATTAATTTAGACATATTATTGCCTCTAGCTTTTCCAAGTTTGCTGCTGCCACATACTAGAAACAAATGGTGCAACTACGGATCTTGGAGTAAAGATTTGTCGGTTAACAGATTGTTTGTCGCTTTAACAGATTGATGTAATCAAAAGAGAAAACCTTACACCGCAAGCGTTGTCAGTTGTTGAAGCGATTGCTAATCTGCGCCTTGTGGAGGATGCTCAAAAAATTACAACTCCTTGAGTCGCCTTGATTAATGCAGTTCTAATTTGTTTTGGCAACACAACCGAAATCTACTGTAAGGGCGCAATCTCTTGCGCCCCTACTAAACGCTGCCATGAACGGGATTTGCGGCACCGCGTAGATCTTTGTTGGCTTCCTCTAGATTGGCTCCTGTGTCTAGTGAATAGAGGTGCCCCAATTTTGGGAATACTGATTACATAGAGTATCCCCAGCTATCTTTTCTATATATGAATGATATTAATCAGTACTACGAAATCCTTGAGCTTAAACCTGGTGCGTCTTTAGAGGATGTTAAGCAGGCTTACAAAGACTTGGCAATGGTTTGGCATCCAGATCGCTTTTCTACTGCAAATCCTAGAGTAAAAGAGAGAGCGCAAGAGAAACTTAAAAGAATTAATGCAGCTTACGAAATGCTGAAGTCCTGTAATTTTAGTTCTTCAACTCAAACTTCCTCATCAAAAAATGAAAAACCTGGGTCAGTAGATGCTAACTTCTATTATGAACAAGGAATGGAAAAGGCTAAAGGAGGAAGATATCAGGAAGCTATAGAGGATTTTAGTTATGCAATTTGTATTAGTCCTGATTGTGCTGAAGCATATAAATATCGAAGTATTGCTCACTTAAAAATCGGTGAAAACCAAAAAGCAATTAATGATTTACAGCTAGCCGTCGATCTATATCTTAAACAAAAAAATCTAGCTAATTACCAAGATGCACTAGAGCGGCTTACCAAGTTACGTTCATCTGAACCACCTGTTAGAAAAAATACGCAACCGAAAAACATCGATCCAAAAGATGTTGATATTTCTCGTCTGTTTCCTGGTTGATATTATTGTTACTTCGGACAGACATTTATTATGAAGCATAGCAATCAACGATCGGAGGCGAGCGTTAAAAAAAATATTCAGTTTTGGTAGCTATTACCTAGTGAGTTCAAGTTTACACAGGGGTAGCAACGTTGTAAAGTACCCCTCTGGCTTCTCACAGGTAGTTCTAAACACGTCCCCAACTTCTCTAGTCAGTAAGCCAGAAACTTGTACAAACAAGTTGCATGCCACAGCCTTTTAGTTCAGGCGAACGCTGGCTCACTACTCCAGTTTGCTGTGGAATTTTTGTTCGAGGGGACGAGTGCAACAAAACTGTGCGAATGATGTACCAAAAAGCCCGATAATATGGGGCATGATTTCAACTGACCCCCAATCGCTCCCCAATTCGGTCAAGCCCAGCGACACGGCAGAGCGGTTGATCGAGATGTGGCTGCACGGTTTGTCGCCTTCTACCAAGGAGCGTTATCGACGCACGGCGCGGCGCTTCCTGGCGTTTGCAAACAAGCCGCTGCATTCGGTCAGTTTGGCAGATCTCCAGGGGTGGCAGAATTCGATGGCGGGGCTATCCCCCAACAGCCAGCGGACGGCGATCGCTACCATCAAAAGCTTGCTCTCGTTCGGGCATAAGATCGGGGTGTTGTCAGAGAATGTGGGTTTATCAATGCGATCTCCCAAGGCTCCCGACTGCCTGCACGAACGAATCCTGTCCGAGCAGGAAGTTCAGACGATGATTGACATGGAAACCAACCAGCGCAACCGCGCTATCCTGCGATCTCTCTACTCCGGCGGCTTGCGGGTGAGCGAACTGTGTCAAATGAAGTGGAAGGATTTAAAACCCCGTGGGGAATCGGGACAGGTGACGGTGCTGGGCAAGGGCGGTAAAGTCAGGACGGTATTACTACCTATTGGTGTGTGGCGAGAAATATCGAACCTGCGCGGCGATGCCCATGCCTTAGATGCCGTGTTCTGCTCCAGAGAAGGAGACGAAGGAGGGCGACACCTAGATCGCACCCAGGTTTACCGAATTGTGGCGGCGGCAGCCGATCGCGCTGGCATCGAGGGGAAGGTTTCGCCCCATTGGTTGCGTCACGCCCACGCCTCCCACTCATTAGAACGCGGCGCTCCAATTCATCTGGTGCAGCAAACTTTGGGTCATGCTAGCGTGGCAACAACTAGCCGTTACCTGCACGCCCGACCCAACGACAGCAGCGCTATGTATTTGCCTTAGATGGAGGGGTTTCAGATGAAGAGAGCAACGACTGTATTAGAAGATTATTTTGAGTTTTTAGACCCCGACGACATCCGCATTAAAGGACACCGCATCGGGATTGATGACGTAATTGATTACTATCTGCAAGGATATTCGCTGCTAGCAAATTCTCGCGGAATTACCAAGCCTGAATCTAGAGAAGATTCACGCAACCATTACCTACTACCTGTACAATCGTGCTGAAGTAGACGCTTATATGGCACGACTGACAGCGTGGCGGGAGCAGCGATATCAAGAATCGCGATCTCAGCCTTCCCCTGTAGTGCAACGTATCAGAGCCATTAAAGCCGAACGAGCGAATCCGCAGGTGACGCAAGAGTGAAGGTGCGTTTCTTGCTCTTACGAAAATTTGCCGCCTCGTCTTGGGGTAGCCGTCAAGCGTCTCAACCTTAATATAGATATCTTGCGCGTGGGCGACCCTGGTGCGCCAATCTTAGGAACATTAGACCCAGATGTGTTGCATTACCTGGAGTTATCCCAACGGCTGTTAGTAACAGACAACCGCAAAAGTATGCCAGAGCATTTAGCAGCACACTGGGCTGGTGGTGGACGTATTTGGGGACTATTCTGGGTGCGTCCCCAGACACCGAGCTTGGCAGTTGGCACAAGAACTCATGCTGATTTGGGAAACATCCGAGGCAGAGGAGTGGATAGATATAGTGGATTGGATTCCGCTTTAGAGGCAGTGAGTGGATTATCTCGCCAACTTTGTAAGTTTCTTTTTGATTGCAGTAGGAACATATATGTTGGAAAAACAACCAGAGCCGAAAAAATACGAAGAGTATACTAGCTTGATTCTTAATGACCCTAGGGTTCAAGAACTTTTAACAAAATATATTGGGACAGTTAACATCAAAGTAAAATCCCTGGCTAATTTAGGATTAGAAGACTGGAATTTAAGAGGTAAGAAAACAGGATGTATATGGAATGTAGATGGCTTTGGTTACGATTCTAGTGGAGAACGTGTTTTAATTGAATGTAAACATTCGAGTAGCCGAAAAATTGAACAAAATGAGTTAGCAGCATTTGCTTATATAATTCAGGACGTAGGAGCAAAAACCGGAATTATTGTAACAACTCTTGGACTTCAATTTGGAGCAAAGCAAATAGCAAAATCAGAAAAGATAGACTTAGTAGTTTTAGATTACGATTCAACAGATAAGAATTTTAAAATTACTTTTAATACACTTGATGAACCAACGCCAGAAAATCCAAGCCATTCGATTATGGCACTTACTGATGAAATTCATATTGGTTTTGGTTTTGTAAGTTCGTCAGTAGTAACAACTTACCCTCTAGAAGAAGCATTACAACGACTTCGGCAAAAGACGAACAGAGTAAATTTTTCTGAGGCTGAAATTATAGAAGAAGCAAAAAGAATGGTAGAATAAGCATCTAATAAATAATGCCAGTAAGTGGCAACCAATACTGTTACCTAAGCCCTAAAACTTTGTGCCGCCTTCTGCATTGGTGGCGGTGACAAAAAACAAGCCGGAAACTTCTCTGAAATGCCTATAGAGAAAACGTTTCAGTCATTGTATGGCGGCTTGTCGTAGCCTCACTACTTTTACCCCTTTTGGGCGCTATAGGTTGGCTTATAAAAAATGGTAATTAGAAAAGCAAGCACTTGAGTGGAATGGATAAAGATAAAGCTATTAAACTCATCGAGCAGTTGATGAATTATGGTCTTGCACCAGAGGAAGCTCGGTGGATTGCTGAACGAGAATTGCAGGCAGTTGAAGAGAGCCAGCGAACCGGCAAAATACTAAACCAACTGAAAGGTACTGCTGAAATTGGGTTGAACAGTTTGGTATCTGTACTTAATTTTTTAGCCTCTCCTGGATATTTTGCAGGTGCAGCGGCAGGAGGTAGTTTCCTTGTTTATTTATGGGGGAGAGAACAACAAAATAAGTTCCTACGTGAGTTCAAGCAACAGGTTAATGAAAGGATTGACGAAAAACTTGAGCAGTCTAGGACGCTAGACTTAGATGAATTTATGGAACTCTTCACTCAGGCTATGGAGATTGCTTCCAAGTCAGCGTCGGAATTGAAACGGCAGGCTCTTGCTCGTGCCTTGGTTAACTCTGTTGTTCCACCAACAAATCAGGTATCCGGTAAACAAGCTCTCCTTCGTGTTCTTGCACAAATTTCAGATGAAGAAATGCTAGCGCTTACAGCTTTGTATAAACACGAGAGCGTTGCTGACGAATTGAAGAAGTTTGCAGGTATATCTATAAATGAATTAGTCGTGGCACTAGATTGGAGTGAGTCAGAAACCCTTGTTGCTTGTGAAGGTCTCCGGCAACTTGGTCTTGTGTATGATCCTCGCGTCGGAACCTGGAACTACATGGGTAGAGACAGCCAACAGTTTGAGGCTTGTTGTATCACCGCGTTAGGGAACAAATTGTTGATATGGTCTCAGGGTCAAATAGATTGACACTAAGCTCGGCGCTCAAATCTTGCTGCTACATGGGGTAGTGTAAAGGTGCGCTGCAACCAGGGGCGCTCATAAGGAGAGAAACACCGAATATTATTAAGGATTTGGTACTTAGCCCACTTATTACAAGTCCGGTCTAACTGCTCCTAGTTCTTGACGAAGTTCAGTCGCTTTTTGGTAATCTCTAGTAGCTCCAAGTTGATCTCCAAGTTCAGCACGGATATCTCCTCGTAAGTCGTAGGCATCAGGGTACGAGGGCTTTAACTGGATTGCCTGGTTTATGTCTAGGATAGCTCCAAGTCTATCTCCAACTTTCTGACGCACAAATCCCCGGCAGTAATAGGCTAATGCATCTTTTGGAGCTAGCTGGACAGCTTTGTTCAAATCCGCCATCGCTTTGAGCCGATCTCCGAGTTCATAACGGGCAAGTCCCCGATTGTAGTAAGCCCTAGCATCCTTTGGATCTAGCCCGATGGCTTGGTTATAGTCAACAAGCGCTCTCAGCTTGTCTCCAAGGCTATAAAGGATAACTCCCCGACGAATGTAAGCTGTAGCATACTTTGGATCTAGCCCGATGGCTTGGTTATAGTCAACAAGCGCTCCTTTAACATCCCCCTGACTAGACTTATGCATACCTCGGTTGACAAAGTTCTGGGCAGCACTGCGTCTAGAACCCCAAACAGCAGAGCCTTGAACAACAGGATTATCTGTAACAGTAGGTTGAGCTTGAACTCCGACTGCTGGGTTCATCAGCAGAGCAGCTAAGCCTAGCACTAGTGGAATAGTCGCAGTAGGGGAAAACTGCCTATATGTTAGTTGCCAAGGCATGAGCAGCGTTTGAGTACCTAATGTAAAATAAAATACTACCTACTGGCGTGTAAACTAGCCAAAACTACTTGGTCTGGAGCGAAAAGATAATTTTAATACAAGTATTATATGGGAGTTAGCGGTTTTTGGTGGTTTTTCAAGATTGAAGAGTCTGAATGGGCTGAGATTAAGTCGGAGTTCGACTCTGCAGCAGTGGAGATAGCTAGTCTGCCTGAAGTTCAGCCATTTTCTTTACGACCCGTAGCACCACCTGTTACCGAAAGATATGCTGAAGCAGTTGTCGCGGGAGTGCTGGCAGGCGCGGAACTGGGCAAACAGCTTTTTCATCACCCGTTTCAGGAGCTAGCATTCAAGATTCTCATAGAGAAACCTGACTGGCGGCATGACGAGCGCCTAGTTGAATTAGCTCTACAATCGCGTGTCCTGCCTACAGTTGTGCTGATGACAGGTATAGGTAGAGAACGGTTTGCTCAGCTGCCAGGATATTTGGGAAATATGCTGCTCCATCCACAAGATATAGCCAGTGCCTTAGAGTCAGTCTCGCGCACGCTAGACGTTGACTGGGAAAGCTATTCGGCTAAAGCCAAGTGTACTTTAGACTACGGCGGTCCCCCTGGGTCAGACTTCGATCTTGATGCTAACCGTGACGTGGCTGAAATTCTGCACGCACTTCCCAATGCCTTGCAGCGAGTCAAGAATGATAGGGCTGGTCTGCTGGTCTTAAGTTCGTGGGGTGCTCCAGACATAGACACTCCTCAAGACTTAGATGCGGCAGCAGAGGAGGATGACATTGAGTTTTAACGCCAGTTAAGCTACAGCCAAATAATACTAAGTTTCGCCTTAACGCAAGTACCATTCAGTCTAATACCTTTCTGTTGGTCTCAAATTGTGCCATCAAAAGACCCTGATTCGGGTGGCTCTTGCGCCCCATCCCCAAGTTACTTCCTTAGCTCTGGCGGCAGCATCCAGAGAGTACATTTAGGATTTTTGTCTTCTTGGCACTTGATAATCCGATCTAAGTTCCATTCCACCAGGTTGCGTCCCAAGGTATTAGTGGAATCATTGTACTTGAGCGACATCACCCAACTGCCACTACCAAAACCAACTAGCGCTACTATAGCCAAAGCCATCAGCGGCGAAAACCAGTCTGCGAATTTAATCCAGACTGTATTCCGTTGAAGTTTAGCGATCTCCGTGTTAGCCCCATTGATTTGTGCAATTGCTGTCTCAAGTCCCGCAGTCGTCTGCCCAATCCGCTTTAATAAAACCTTCAAAACGTCTTCATTCGTTTGTCTGTCAGTCTCTATGCTGGCTCGAAATGCCGTCAACTGCTCCTTTAATTCAGTCGCTACTCTAACCGTTGCCTGCGATTGGGACAGCACTTCAGTATTCGCTTGGGCAATTGCCGATGTAGCAGCACTACCCGATTTTTTCATCTCAGTAACGACAGCTTCACCAAATTGCCTCAGCTCTTGAATTAGCGTTTCGGCTTGTTGTTGATTCGCTGCACGAGTCCCTTGGGCTGACTGCTCAATTCTTTGCCGCTCATTACTTATTCCGCCCAGGACATCTTCGCACAGTTGCACGGTATACTCCACCGCACCAATATACAGAAACAGCACATCATCATCCGGTAAGTTTAACCGCTTCGCCGTCCGCATGATATTCTCTTTGTGTTCTGCCGTCATCCGAGTAATGATGCCATCTAAGTAATTGTCATCAATGAAAGTCATTCACCCAACCCCAAATACTTAGACGCTTTTTTCACCTCTTCCGTCATATCTGCCAGCCAGCGATAAGCCCGCGTGCGTTGGCTGCGCTGAAGGATTGTCCTTTGGGCATCCGCCGCCCAACAGAAAGGTAGATCGTTATCCTCAATTACATCCCAGGAAGTCCAAAACATCTCTTGCAGATTTAGCTCGACTCCACCCAACTGCTCGATTACCTTCTTTCTAGTCTGGGATGCATCGTAGCGAGTAAAAGTGTGCGCCTCCCCAAACAGCAAGTTTTTCACCACGACATAATCAGCGCCATCTCCACACAGTTCGACCACATCCTTCAGCGCACTGACCGAACTCCTAGTTTTCCCCAAGACATGAATGATAGTGACTCGATAGCCGGATTCAGTCGCTACATTCAATAGATCTAATTCGCGGATGAAAGTGGTAAACGCATCCCTAGATCTCGCAGGCAGATCCACCAGAATCAATTCGCTGTAATCTCCCAGGCTGTCAATTAAATAATCTGCCTCTCCCCTGACGGTAAAATCTACCCGCTCGACTGCATCCGGTGCCCCAGATACGATCTCTTGTGCTTTATCTCCTACCCGCTTGTAGCAGCGATACAAATCAGCATTGCTCGTATCGGAATCAATCGCTTGACAAGGCACAGACTCGGTGCGATAGAGATCGAGCAATAACCGAGCAACTGCCGACTTACCTACCCCACCCTTGTCACCATAAATAAAGATGAGTCGTTTGAGGGCAGAAACTAATTCTTTATCTTGTTTACTTGCCATACTATATTTCTCTACTACAACTCATCATTCCTAGGAATATCCGCAAACTTACCTCGGACAACTGACTTAGGTTTAGCCGAAGCTTTTGTATCGGATTTGGTATCTGATTTCTCCCGGTCTTTGATATCTGAATCCGTATCCAACTTTGGCTCTGCTTCTGCTGTAACTGACGGTTTAATATCTGGTTGTGATGACAATTGCTCCGGTGCAGTCGTTGGCTCTACCGCTGTCGGAGTTGTCGTAGTTTTACTTCTTTTACTTTTAGATTCAGTTAAGTACTGCTTCAGTGTTGCTCCTTTAATGCTGATTCCTTCCTCTGTAAGGATGGCTGCGATTTCCTCATAGGTATAGCCGCGCTTCAAGGCTTTATTAATCATTGCCTTGGATTTCATAATCACTTCTCTAAGCGTCATCCCCTGTTTCGGCTTCGGAGGAGTTCGCGCCTCTACTTTCGATAAAATCGACTTGAGTTTATCCTCATCAATGTCAATTACTGTCTGCTTAGGAGCCATACCAACACCGACTTACTTTCTGTAAGTCTAGCTGACTTATTCCAGGTCAGAAATAGAAGCGGGTAAAGATAAGTTAAGTTTGACCATCCATCCTAGAGCAACCTTTCCCCAGCCCTACCACATCTATTCTTTTTCCCAGTAGCCGCTGGACACCATCCCCTCAATCCCAGCCCAGACCTCGGCTACTGCTATTTCTTTTCCCAGTAGTCCTAGCTCTTGGTGTACTCACTACACAATTTTTGCCTAGCGGCACCGCTGCGCTAAAATTGTTGCGTTCGCCCTGCGGGGCAGTTGCTCCATCCCCTCGTCAAGCGTGCTAGTGGGTGGGGGCTACTGGGAAAAAGAATATGCCTCATGCCATCGCTCGCATCGCCAAACTCAAAGGTGGGGGTATTGCCGCCTCAGAACAGCATACCAAACGACAGCGGGAAACTCCAAACGCCAACCCTGAAGTTAGAAACATCCGGTTTATCGGTCAACCAGACACAGCTTATACCCCTGACTTGGAAGCCCTAGTCAAGCAGCGCATCGGCGAGCAGACGATTCGGAAGAATGCAGTAGAGTGTGTGGAAATGGTTTTGACGGCTAGCCCTGAATACTTCCGACCCGATGACCCTGGTAGGGCTGGATATTATCACCCACAGCAACTAGAGTCTTTCCAACAGGCAGTGCATCAATGGCTGGATGAGAAGTATGGCGACCGAATTGTTAGAGCCGAGTTGCATTTGGATGAAGCCACTCCACACATTCACGCCTATCTTGTCCCCCTAGATGAAAAAGGTAAACTCAACTGTCGGGTATTGTTTGGTGGGCGAGAGAAACTGAGCAAGTTTCAGGATAGCTATGCTCTAGCAATGGCTCCACTAGGACTGGAGCGCGGTATTAAAGGCAGCAGAGCTACCCACACGGAAGTTAAGGAATACTATGCGGCTGTCACTCAACCACCAGACTTGACGCTAGACTTTGCGACTATCCATCACCAACTAGCAGACCGCCAACGGGCAATTAAAGAAAAAGAAGATCTAGAGCGCACCGCCAAGGCACTTGCCAAAGAAAAGGAAGTTTTACAGCAGCGCCTGGATGATTTGGAATTCAAAGTACACTCCCAGAAACGGGAACTTGAAAACTGGAAAGCTTTATACACAGACCTAGCAAATAAGGTACGCGACCTACCTCTAGAACAAGTTGCCTATGAACTGGGTCTAGACCCAGACCCTCTAGACAAGCACAAGTGGAAGCACGAAAACCATACCATTAATATCACTGGCAGCAAGTTTTATGACTGGCAGCACCTCAAAGGAGGTGGAGGCGCAATTGACTTAGTAATGCACGTAAATTCTTGCGACTTTAAACAGGCAGTAGCATGGTTAAACGATCGCTTTGGTGAAGGAGCAATGCTCACTGCTACCAGCTACCATGCTAGGGAAATTGTCCAGAATGAACCAGTCCCTAAATTCACTCCACCAGTCCAAGAAGAGAGTCAGTGGCAAATTGTGAAAACTTATCTCACTCGTGAACGCAGATTACCTAGCAGTCTAGTAGAGAGGCTCCATCAACAGGGGTTAGTTTACGCCGACTCTAAACAAAATGCTGTGTTTATTCGCCGCGCTTTGGATGAGGAAATCATCACTGGTGCAACACTCAGAGGCACAGCCGGAGTAGACAATTCCTTCAAAGGATTAGCACTTGGATCTAAGCGAAATACAGGATGGTTTCACTTCCAAACGGGAGGACAATCAAGCGACCCAATTCAACGAGCAGTGTTGGTAGAGTCTCCGATTGATGCGATGTCATTTGCCGTGTTAGACCATACCGACTCACGCAAGACGATTTATTTATCTACTGATGGAGCTGGTGTTGTGCCGCTAGAATTTCTCCGGCAGCTACCAAACAAATCAGTGGTTGTTGCTTACGACAATGACCAGCCTGGTAATTTGATGGCGCAAACAGTGATGGAGCAGTTGCCTAATTCGGTACGCAGACTTTCAAAAGCGAAAGACTGGAACGAGGAGCTAAAGAATATGTTTCACCTGGAGCAACAGCAAAATAGGCAGCGGGAAAACGAACGGCAGCAGAGCCGAGGATTTAGTCTATAGATTTGAGATCCTAAACGCTAATGATTGGCGCAACCACTTACCCGCTCTACCTAAATTACAGCTAACTTCAACTACCATTCACACTGGTTGCGGTGCATATGAAGCGCTTCTCTGCTGAGGAGCGCAGCCGCAGCTTCAGGTAGCTTTCTTCGGTCAAACTTGCCGTAGTATGTACTGCGTAAGCTAGGAGCAACAAGTACCTCCATCGTTTCTGGATCGACTGCAATTAGATGAAGGTCAAAGAGTATGTGAATGTCTGCTCGCAGCAGCAACCCGTTTGAGAGATGATTAGTGTTATCGCCACGATAGGGGATGATATGAGCAGCTGACAAAGCTTGCTTGGCATCGCAATCCGAGATCGCACAGCGACCTTTGTAGACATCTAGCAAGCTGCGACGAAATTCAGATTGCCCTCGCCGTAGAACAATGGATCTCTCAACCCGTTTCCTGGCATCTTGAATATTGACTGGGTTGAAAGTTCCATCAGTATCGGCAAGCTCTTGAGCGGCAGTAAGTTCTTCTTCAGGAGCCGCAACTAGAGCTTGGATGAATTCCATGACATTTTGGTAATCATCCGTCATTTCGTTTTGATGATAGAGAGCTGCGGCTTTCTGTAAATCCTCAACTGCTTCCTGTATATCTCCTATCTCAGAACGTGCAATACCTCGGTCGTGATAGGCATCAGCAAATTCTGGGTCAATCTCTAGTGCTTTGGTGTAATTTTCAATCTCACTCTGCTTATCTTCCAATCCCTTGTGAGCAATTCCCCGATTGTAGTAAGCAGCGGCATCGTTTGGATTGATATTTAATGCTTGATTGTAATCCTGAATTGCTTCTTGATAGTTTTCTAAATCGGAGTGGGCAATGCCTCGGTTGACGTAAGCTTCAGCATCGTCAGGATTGAGCTGGATAGCTTGGTTATAGTCTTCAATTGCTCCCTGTTTATCTCCTTGAATAGAGCGGATGAACCCCCTATTGTGGTATGCATCAGCAAAGTCTGGAGCAAGACTCATAGCTTGACTAAAATCTTCAATTGCTTTGTCCAGATTCCCCAAGCTGAAGTGGGCAAGTCCTCGATGGTTATAGGCATCGGCAAAGTCTGACTCAATACGAATAGCTTCGCTGTAGTCCTCAATCGCTGCTTGTGTGTTTTCTAATTGGTCCCGAATAAGTCCTCGGCAATAGTAGGCATAGGTATCTCTTGGATTAATACTTAATACATAAGTGTAAAACTTTTCAGTTCCAATCCTTGAGCGGTTATTAGAGCTTTGTGGCTCATATGTCTTTGATAAATGTTTAAGTATTTCCAAGTAGGAAGAGTTGTCGATCTTGGTAAATCCTAGCCCAAAATTTCCACAAAAACGCTGAAATTCAGAGAATTTTTCCGAATTTAAGAGCTGTGGTGGATTAAGAAGCCATCCATTTCCAAAGGCATTATATGTAATCTTACCTTCCTCATCTACTACTTGCTCTATTCCTTCAACAACAAATCTAGACCAAAAATAGTAGCGTCTTGGCTCTCCTATTCCTACTATTAAAAATACTGTATCCCCCTCCGCATTCAGTACAGACTTTTTGTTTGTTGATATTCCTAGTTCATTCTCGTATCCGGGCAAACCTCCAGGAAGTCCACCCATTTGCTCGTAGTTATGGTATTGAATCCAAAAACTTGTACCGATTGGCTTAGGGAACCTAAATTCACCACTACTAGCTCCGTGTCCCAATCTTGACATTCTCAATACATGAGCTTCCCAATATTTATCTAGAAACTCAACATATTCTTCTTTGAAGCTTGACCCCGAACCCCGAAAATCAAAAAATGCACCAGAAAATTCTGGTTGATTCTTCAGCCAGTTAATCTCTAAAGGTTTGCCATAGTCAACGACTGAATCCCATTCAAAATCAATCCAACCGTCTTCAAGAGCAACAATACGTCCACGAGCAAAAAATCCTCGCGGTTCACTGCCAACTCGTTTGAAGTAAGCTCGCTCGCCAAGCTGAATAGATTTTACGTTTCCACAAGTCCAACTGCCAACGTAACTTTCTAAGGCGGCAAAAGCTTCTTTAGCTTCATTTATTGCACTTTCAATATCATTGCCCCAATCATCCTTATTAGACAGAAAAATCCTTGTTGCCATCCCTTTTATCCTGCTAATTAATTCTGCTTGCACCCAGTTCTAGAGTACCCACAGACTTTCCTTGGATAATGCGTTCTGCATCGGCATTGGGTGTGAAAGGCTTCAGCAGCAGTAGCAGGTATTGGAGGAAAGCCGCGTATCTCGGCTTTCCTCCAATAAGGTGTAAAGGTAGCGAAACTGCATCCAACCGCCATACGTTCTCTGAAACTTCCACCTAGCAAAGGCTTAGAAAAATTTCTCGCTATTGGTAAATTGGGAAATCTTGAATTGCCAAAATTTTCTGGAATGCTTGTCTATCAAGTATTTTGGCTATGGCGTGGCGGCAAATGGCAGCTTTGCTACCTTTACGCCTTTTGGGCGCTCATATCAGTCGTAGGTCACTGAGCCGATACCAAAGGACATCTCCCCCCTTCATGCTCCGGCGCTCATCCCAGCGGACATAGCAGCCGCCATCGTCTTTGACACTAGTGATGATCCCGTGCCAGTTGTATGACTTTTGGGCTGGGTCTTTGTGCGCTACCTTGTCGCCC
>ERZ1066118.976-NODE-976-length-20823-cov-13.934611_pt1 | contig 20823 bp, 22 predicted proteins | sample MGYA00382765_ERZ1066118 | MGnify/ENA primary metagenome ERZ1066118 (study PRJEB33369, sample SAMEA5778348) | biofilm metagenome | biome: Industrial cooling water; feature: Water cooling tower basin; material: Biofilm | place: United Arab Emirates | collected...
TTTCCGTATTTATTTATCTTTACATAGTTTGGTTTTATTTTGCCTACCTACTTAAGCATTTCTGTTTGGAACCCCTTGGTACAAGCTAAGAGTGAAAAGTCTTTGCAGGCTTTTGCCAACTGGGTAGAATCATTATTACAGCAACAGACGAAATTAAAAATTGCCTGAGCTATTTTTGACCAGTCTTCTGGTTTTTTCCAACCTGCGCTTTCAAACCACTCTTTAATATCTTTGGTAATTGCCGCAGCATGATGAATCCAAACATTTTTCTCACTATTGTTAGCTGTTTGTGCGTAAGGGAGAAGCTGTAGCAGAACTTTCTCGTTTACATCTTCTCCAGACTTAAAAGCTTCTTCAATCGCTTGAAAATTTTCCTTCCCTTTCTTACGCTCCTCATGGTAAACTTTCTGATGGCGTAATCCAGCCTGGGTATAAGGGTAAGAACTAATAAATTCTTGAAATAACTTGATAAATTCGTTCTTTTTCTCTAAAATAGTAACCTTATCGTTACTATGTAGTTTATTTTTACTCATCTAGTTAATACTTGTATATAGGAATAATTTATTGTAATACTCAATACTAAGTATTTGCCATAGCCGCTGGATTTTCCCCACCCATAAGCATAATGGTTTCATATTCGTTTTCATTAAGATAGCGATAGCTTTGAGGAGGACGTAAGTAAGATAGTTTTTCTTGTAAATGATGTAATTCAATAGGTTTTTCAAATTTTTTTGCATTTGTCAAAAAAATTCCTACTGCAACTGATGCACCTTCATAATATTTGTAAAATTCTTTACGCTTGATACCAGCATGGTCTTTAACTTCTTCCCAAAATTCTTTTAACTCCTTTTTTGAAACTTCTTTTTCAGTAACAAATTTTACCTCAAAGAAGCCTAAAAAAGTTTTTTTAGGAGATGATGCGTATACAACAACAATATCTCCTGTTTTCACACGAGTCCGTACTCTACGTAATTCTACTTGCTTGGTTTGTTCTTCAAAAATTTTATTGGCATATTCAGGCTTTATTGAAATTAGAAGTACATTACATGGCATGACAATTTTTTACATATTGAATTATCTATTTCCTAAATTATACAACTTTATAAATACATCTTTGTTAATTTTATTGGGAGAGACAAGCAACAAATTATCTTGTTTTAGAACGTACTGTAATTCTTGAAAAGAAATAGGATTTTTAAATAATTCTGTATCGCTAAATCGAATCGCCATAATTTCGCCTTTCTTATTTTTTAATATTCTGTTAACATCACTTTCCTTATAAACTCCTAATTTTTGAAAACGTCGATAAAGCTCTTTTGGTTCATCAAAAACTACCTCATCAACATAAGAACAAGCTCGAATATAGCCTACTTTGTGAAAACCTTTTCCTTTTCCTTCAGCTTGAGTTTCGCTTACATACCAGAGAATTCGACAAGGAGCATTTAACCCCCTAGAGTTTATTGCGGCTCGGTAATAAACTCCTTCACGATTAAATGCTAATTCTGCTTTGGCTCCAAACCCATCCAAAGGAAGCTGTTGACTTGCTAAATTTTCATCAAATAAACATGAAGCCCATCTAGGTTGAATAGGAATAATAAAGGTATTAATTTCAGAGTCAGTAATTTTTGCAGGAAAAATAAATCTTTCAATATCTACTGAATATTGAGCATCTATAACTAAGTTTTCGTTACTCAGGTTACTAGCAAGTTTTCCAATAAAATTATATTTATCTCCAAACTTAGAGATTAAATTATTAAGATAAGCTGACAATTCAGAAGAAGTAAGTACAACTTTTAAATTTGCTTTTAACCACCCATTTTCAACCTTCACAAAAGCGTCTTCTTGAATAGCTTCAGTAACGAAATCTTCTAAATAAGGGTCAGTTATTATTGTGAAATGTCTCTGTTCATGAGATGATTTTAATATCGACTTAAAAATTATATGCCGCGCAAGGGTTGGGGAAAGATTATGATTCCCAACTCGAAGCATAGGAATTTCTAATTCATATTCTTTGTGCCTCCCATATACAATTAAAGCAAGTAATCTATCGTTTGACTCTTTGACAAGAATACATTCAAATTTATTAGACTCTACTAAATAACGTCGTAATTGCTGCTGAAATTCTGTTGTATTTTCTTTTAGCTCAGAGTTACAAAAATAACTAGCTATAAATTCTTCTTGCCCGCTTTTTACTTGTATTTGTTCTAAAGATGTACCAGAAAAACGTGCAGGTTGGTAATTAGGTTTATCTCCAAGTTCATCTAGTTGCAAAATAAGTTTTTCGGGATGAATAACCGACAACTTAAATTTTTCGTATATTACATCTGCTAACTCTAATAATTTCTTATCTTTCGTTAAAAATACATGAGACTTAGATGTAATACTTCTAGCAATATAGCGTAAGCTATATTCATCAATTATCAATTTATTTTCTTTCTTTATTTTTTGTAAAATATTTAAATTATACTCTAAATTTTCAATATCGCACGGTAAGCAAGTGAAAGATTCTGCAAAATAGCGTTGACTATTTTTCTCTTTAATATCATCAATTTGGTCAATTTTATTAAAAATTTCATCATTTATACACAAATTTAATTCAGTTTCTACCCAGTCAGCTAATAATATATTTTGTTCTTCACTATCCGAATTGTCATTATTTTCAATAGCATATAGTTCCAAAAAAATATCATGGGCAATTACAGCACATAACTTTGACTCAAGCTGCTGCTGAATCATTGTAGAAAGCAGAGGAAGATTATTGTGTTCTAAAACCCAAAGAGTAAGGATTGTTTTTTTCTTTTTGCTCCTGCCTTGCACATCCCCACGAGCAGTAAAACCAAAGCTCGACCACATTCCTTGTAAGTTATAGTCTCGACGGCACTTTAGCTTAATCCCTCGAGAAGATTTCGTTATCAGTTTGAGGTGATCAACAAGTTTTTTGGCTACTCCCTGACCCCGACAGTTCGGATCGATACACAGATGAGCAATAGCAAACCAATCCCGTGAATGTCGGTACAATAGATAACCAACGCAGTTACCCTCAGAATCAAGCGCTACAAGGATTTGACGATGCGCTGCTCGTTCCTCAAATCCCCCTTTGGGCATGTGACCAAGTGTTTTTGAGTAAGCTCGCCACAATTTCATAACCGCCGCTAGATATGGAGAATGATTATCTATTGCTTCAACTTTGATTTGTCTGTCAGTTGTCACTTTTGCTTGCCTTAAACTGTATTTTTAGCTTTACGATCCAATAATAAATCCTCATTTGTTTTTAGTATGATTTTTTATACGTTCTATTCCTTATAGAAACCAAACGCTATCACCTATATTTGTATAAATTGTTACGTATTATAATTTTGTCATGTGAACCTTGAAAGGACTGGTCAGACTTAACCAGTCCAATCATTACCGTAAGTATTTCCCATAAATGAATTTTTATATTTTTTACTCTGTACTTAAGCTTACAAATGTCTAACTGTAGACAACGCTTATACATACTTGTTGTTAAAACTACAAAGCGCTTGCCGTAAGTATAAAGCTTTAAGTTTGAGCCTCTGTACTCTCATTCACTTGAAATAAATCTCTAATATCTACATCCAACTCTTGGCAAACCTTTAAAACTCTTAACACGGCGCCAAGATTTCTGCCATTTTCCCAGTTTTGAATCGTTGTTTTAGTCAACCCTGATACTCTAGCTAGCTCATCCTGACTCAACCCTTTTAGCTTTCTATACTCAGATAACTTAGAAATCACCTTTAAATCTTCATCTTTCTCTTTGGGCATAATGCAGTTAGCTAATTTAATTTAGCCAAGCTAAGTTGACAAGGCTAAGTGAATTTGGTTAAATAGATTTATTAGGTGGTAGTTCCTGTCCTGAAAAACAAAGCCACCACCTAAAGAGCCACAAAACACTTAGCTAAATAAAGTTAACTAATTATGCCCCAAACAGCAATTAGCTCTCAAGTTTAATTTGAACGCGCGTTCTGCACTTAGTTCGCATAACAGCAGTTTTTACCCAATAGCATCCTTCATTGCGGCGCCCAATTTTGTTATAGCCTTGTCTTTAACGTGGTCACCAGCAGAGCGTGATGCTTCTGCCAAAAGGGTGCAGATAGCAGGACTAGGCTTAAAAGAACCTATTAAGTAACCCAAAGTTTTGATGTAATTGTCAGATAAGTAAATGGCTGATAACAACTTTACCCCTTGGTAGTCACCGCTGGTGTAAGCTTCATAAGCCTTTCTCTGCTCATCAGTATCAGGGTCTCCAAGCACATCAACGATAGCTGCTCGAACTTGACTGATTTGCTCACTTGTTAGTTCTTTAGTTTGTTCTACTGTTTGCATATGTTAAACCCAATTTTCAAAATCTTGTGCGGCTACTTGAGATGCATACAGAGCATCCCAATTACGAGCAAGGTGTTCTTTAACGATGCGGGAAATGAAATTAATTGCATTGTCCCGGTCGTAATAAATCCCAACCTTCAAAAATACCAGATTTTGGGCGCCCAACCATATATAGCTTACCTGGCGTCTTACCATTTCATTCACATTTGGTAAAATCACATGACGCAAAGGACTTGGAGGAACATCTTCAATTTGACGTTCTATAGGTGGCAAAGCATCCATCCCCTCATAGTAAACTTTTTGTGCCCATTCTTTATAAACCATACCTCTACCATTAGCATCAAAGCGTGCCAACTGCTCGTAATAGCTGCGATTTCTGCCAATCCAACCTCTTACGTACTGTCCTATTAATGCTTTATCAGTATCACCCGATACCCTCTTAAAGGAATCTATCCTCTCAGCATCCAGAGGCGATACGTAATAATACGGAAACGAAAATTTCATCGAGTCTTGTATGACAGGCGATTCCATTGGCTCCTGGTGGTCATTTAATTCTATCGCTTCCATTATCTTATGTTATAAATTACTATAACCATATTATATGCTGTAACATTATCCTATAAAATATAATATGAACAAAGCAACTAGAACGTAATCATTGCCCTAAAAACAAAAAGCATTCTCCTTAAGCATAATTACTCATCGAAAGCCAATGAACACTCCAATAGACTACTTGCCGTCAGAGCGAATAAAGCCAAGAGATTTCCTACGGGGCCTACTAATAGGTAGAGATTACAGTGAAGTAGAATACCTCGAAGCAGAAACTAGTAACTCTTATCGCACTCAAGCTATTAAAGTTCTTTCTTGCCTACTACGTGTAAGTCCAACCACCGTTCGTAATCACTGGGGTAAGACATTAAATTTCGAGTCAATGCCCGAAAATTACCAACTTGTACTTGGATACATTGAAACTGCGGGTATTAATCAAAAATATGCGACCCTCATTGTCAAAGATAAGTACATCCCTTCCAGACTGGCGCCGAAAGAATTTCTGGACTACGCTTTAGGATTGGATAAGCTAACAACCGAAGAGATATCAATACGCTTATCCAACAGCAATTTCTTTACAGAGTGCGCGCGTATACTATCCCAAGTTTCAGGATTTGGATATCGAACCGTAATCAATTGGGGATGTGATATTAGATTTCACAAAATGCCTCAAGAATATCAACATATCCTCTACTATGCTTCGGAAGCGATAAAAGTTAAGCAAACGCAGTATATAAAAAGCAGTCTCGCTGCTGCGTAAAATACCTGCTCGCCTGACTGCATTAGTTTTAATAGAAATGAACAAAGCCTTATAGTACCTATGTATTAATATCTGATATCAACGATTAAAGCGCTTCAAAGCCAAGTATTGATTCAGGTTTCGTCACGCAGCACATCCTCCACAGCAAACAAATCTGAGGGTAGACAATCTAACACTTCGCATAGCTTCGCAATTTTTGCTGCATGTTTTAGTTTCATCCGTATCTTTCTCCCAATAACGAATTGTAGAGGGATCTACGCCAACTAAATCGGCAAGTTGACGTAAAGAGCGTACTTATATGAAGATTTTGTTACTTATTATGCTTCGTTTGTTGTCTCAGTATCAAATTTTACTCCTAAGTCAACACCCAAAGCTTTTTCAATTCCCCTTAGTGTTGCAATTGGTAACTCTTGAATTTTTTCATTTTCTACCCTATTCCAGTGGGGCACGCTTATACCTGCTGTAGCCGCTAATTCAGTAAGAGATTTATTTGATAAAACTCGGTAATCTTTTATACGTTTACCTAACCCAGGAAACTCTTTGCTGAAGGTGACTCGCATCCACGCTATTCCATACAAAATACCTCTTTAGTATCCCCCCTCCAATTAAATATCATCACAACTTGTTAAGTATTGCATTAAAGGTATTACTTTTGATGTAATATCGAGAAAATAAGAGAAGCGGTCAACGCATTGGAAACGAAACCGCTTTCTTGTCCCAATATTTGTAAGGACTGTTGTTTATTATGCCTCAAATTATCGAAAATACCCAACCGATTAGAAGTAATCAACAATTACCAGGTGCCCAAAAGCTAAATCTGGTGCCGCTCAAAATAAGCTATAGTTTTGACTACGAACGTTTTGCGAATCCAGACCTAGAAGGCAGAGCAAAAAATACCCTTGGCAACTTCCTGGGGTTTATGCGCTACACATTCGACGGCTTCATCTCGATTGGTCAAGCACTACAGAATTTTTATATTGACTGCTTGACATCGTGTCCAGATGGAAAAAAAGTCTTCGATGAATGGCTAGATACGGATTTCGGCACCTCCAAATACGTCGCATCCTCAGCAATGAAATTTCATGGGTGGTTTCAAAATTTACACCCAAGAGTACAAGATTTACTTCGCTCCCGTATTCAAAACTGGAGCATATCGGCAATATCCTTACTGATGAAAGCAAGCGAAGAAATTTTAGAAGAGTTAGTGAGCGGTGGAAAGAAAACAGCCGCACAAGTAAAACAGTTTATAGCGAAAAAATCTGGTAGTGCTTCTACAAAAACATCCAGTGGTAAAGTATCAAGCATTACTAAACCAATCTCTCAATCTCCAGTAGATTCTTCTACTTCAACATCTAATGATGACTTGGCTCAAGAATATAAACAGGCGCCTGAATCCTTACTATCCGTTCCTGCACAAAAACTGGCGCGTGGAGTACGTATCATCGTTCAAAACGACTCTCGTGGATACAATAACCACAGTGGAATCATCACAGATATTGGTAACAATGATGATTTCTGGGTTCTTTTGGATAACACTGTAGCTCAAGGCGATGTGACTAAAAATTTATACAAATCAAATCAACTTAAACCAGAAACTCAAGGAATCCTTACCCCGAAAACTTCGGCTCAAACTCTTACTGTTACTGATATTGAACAAATCAAAGCAGAAGCAATCAGGCAGTATAAAATAGAACACTTAGAAGAAGAACAAGGACGATATCTAGAAATAAAAGGCGCCGCGATTTCCGATGCCAAAAAAGAAATCGCATCTTTTGAGAAACATGCTCAGAATATGACCGATAAAGTTTCTATGCTAGTTAAGCAGTTAGAGGAAAAAGAACAAGAAATCGCACGCTTAAACTCTTTGGATGTTGAGAACCAACGGTTACAACAACGAGTAACAGAACTAGAAAACGCGCTTCTAAAAGCGTCAGAAGACAGTTGGGGTAAGACTTTCAATACTCAAGCTCAAAAAGTACTGAACAAAGATGTTGAACAGAAAGCAGCGTTGCTATTGTCTGAAGTCGAACAGTTAAAAGCGCGACTCCAAGAAAAAGATGCTGTTATTGCTCACATGCACCAAACTTTGGCATCTGATAATAATTCTGTTATTTCCGAGTTTGGAGAAATTGGCGAGAATTTAGGTTGGAATGGTTGGCACCGTTCTGGATACAGAGATAAAAACGGTACGTTGCATAAAGGCATGAACGCTATAAGTGCATTTGTTTCTGACTTAACGCACGAGTATCAATATCACTAAAAACGAAAAATATTTTTACTAAGCATAATTACTCAACAGACGCAAATGAATATTCCAATAGACTACTTGCTGTCAGAACAGATGAAACCGAGAGATTTCCTACGGCATCTACTAATAGGTAGAGATTGCAGTGAAATAGAGTACCTTGAAGCAGAAACCAATAACTGTTATCGTACTCAAGCTATTAAAGTTCTTTCTTGCCTACTGTGTGTAAGTCCAACCACCGTTCGTAACCATTGGGGTAAGACATTAAATTTTGAGTCGATGCCCGAAATTTATCAACTAGTACTTGCATACGTTGATACTGCGGGTATTAATAAAAAATACGGAACTCTTATTATTCAAGATAAGTACGTTCCTTTAAAACTGACTCCAAAAGAGTTTCTGGACTACGCTTTAGGATTGGATAAGCTAACAACCGAAGAGATATCAATACGCTTATCCAACAGCAATTTCTTTACAGAGTGCGCGCGTATACTATCCCAAGTTTCAGGATTTGGATATCGAACCGTAATCAATTGGGGATGTGATATTAGATTTCACAAAATGCCTCAAGAATATCAACATATCCTCTACTATGCTTCGGAAGCGATAAAAGCTAATCAAGTGCAACATCTCAAAAATAGTCTTATTACTGTATGAAGCGCGCGCTCTTTCATCAGAGTAAACTTTCAAGATTTCGCCTCTTGTCCAAAACGCTCAAAGAGTAAAAACAAATTAAATGCGTAACAGTTTAAATTACCACAACAACTAACGCTTCAATATCCAAAGCGAAATCAACCAAGCATGAAGGTAGGAAAACAATTGCCTGAAGGAATTCCCTTCAAGCAGACAGGTGTAAAAATACCTTCCTACTGCTGCTGCTATCTTATCCGACTGTTTCAACCACTCGGAAATGAAAACCACCAAGCTCGTTACTACTTAGGTTCATGCGCCAATCGAGTGGGAGCGATTTCAACAGCATCTGCAAGGTACAGGTGCAGCTTTTACGCGCGCAGCAGTAGAAAGAGGGATTCAATTTGAAATTATTCATGTTTGGAAAACTTCTTCCAAACAAGACGCTCGTCAACTTGAGATTCAACTCAAGCGACGTAAAAACCATAGCCAGTTATTAAGGAGAGCGAACAATGCCCACGAGAATCAGACGAAGAATGAGTCCATTTAATCTTAGAAGAAATACGCGCGGGAAACGAGCGCTATCAAAGCTCGAATCCTTCAGTTGCTGTCAGCAAGGTCGAGAGAAAACCTGCACAACAGCTAGAAATTACATTCGTGACAACAATATTCAGCCACCATGTATTATCACTGTAACCAAGAAATCGGGTAAAGACGATAAATTCTTCTTATCAAAAACTGGACTATTTGAATATCGGTATGCTGTAATTAATCACAAGTTATTTTTATCAGAAATAGTCTAATTAAAGCTTATTACTACTAATGCTTACGCTTGTATGAATAAGCATACATCAGGGTACACTGTAATGGCTTTTTCTGGCGCCTACCTTTACGCTTAAGCGTGAATGGTAGTTTTTTTATTATAGCGGTTCTAACACCAGTGAGGTACAGTAAACCCCTTTAAAATAAGCTTTTCAGGTTTTAACATCTACCTCATTCGACTAAGAAACGCTATATAAAAGTGTAATTTTGATGCATCTTGCTAAGAATACTTCTTTTCTTATGCTTACTTTCGTAACTTTAAACATAGCTATTCAGAGCGTTATAAAAAAATTAGTTAGAGTAGCTATGAAAGTACTACTTCGTGTAATGCTTACGGACACAAATCTTTTTTCTTATCGGGATAAGTCACAAAATAATTTTTTAAGTAGCTGCATCCCCAACTTAGTAAATTATTTAAATCTAAACTCCATAATTTGATGTTTTTGTCTGAACTTCCAGAGGCTAAAGTTATGCTATCAGGACTAAAAGTGACGCTGTTAACCGAATTTTGATGCCCAGTAAGGGTGGCAATTTCCTTGCTGGTGACCACATTCCATAATTTGATAGTCTTGTCCGAACTTCCAGAAGCTAAGGTTTTGCCATCAAGACTAAATGCGATGCTGTTAATAGAATTTTGATGTCCAGTAAGGGTGGTAATTTCCTTACTAGTAGAAACATTCCACAATTTAATAGTCTTATCTTGACTACCAGATGCTAAGGTTTTGCTGTCGGGGCTAAACGTTATGCTTCTAACCAAATCTTGATGCCGAGTAAGAGAGGCAATTTCTTTACCATTGACTACATTCCACAATTTAATGTTATTCCAACTAGCAGAAGCTAACATTTTACCGTTAGGGCTAAATGCAACTCCACTAACCCCAAATAAATGCCCATTCAAGGAAGTAATTTGTTTACCAGTGGCTACATTCCACAATTTAATAGTTTTATCCGAACTTCCAGAAACTAAAGTTTTGCCGTCAGGGCTAAATATGACTTCACTAACTCCTAATAGATGCCCATTAAAGGAAGCAATTTGTTTACCAGTGACCACATTCCACAGTTTAATGGTTTTGTCTGAACCTCCAGAAGCCAAAGTTGTGCTGTCGGGACTAAATGCAACGCTGTTTACTTTATCTTGATGCCCAACAAGAAAGGCAGTTTGTTTACTAGTGGCTACATTCCACAATTTGATCGTATTGTCATTACTAGCAGAAGCTAAGGTTTGACTATCGGGGCTAAATGCGACGCTGTTTACTTTATCTTTATGTCCGGTAAGCAATGGAATTTGTTTATTGTTGGCGACACTCCACAGTTTAATGGTTTTGTCTTGACTTGCAGAAGCTAGAGTTTTACCGTCGGGACTAAATGTAACACAGATGACTACATTTTGATGTCCAGTAAGGGAGGCAATTTGCTTACCAGTGGCAACATTCCACAATTTAATGGTTTTGTCTTGACTCGCAGAAGCTAAGGTTTTACCGTCGGGGCTAAATGCGACACTGAACACAAAAGATTGATGTCCAGCAAGCGAAGCAATTTGTCTACCAGTGGCGATATTCCACAATTTGATGGTGCTGTCCCAACTAGCAGAAGCTAAGGTTTTGCCGTCAGGACTAAATGCAACGCTCAAGACTCTAAATTGGTGACCGTTAAGAGAAGCAATTTTTCTACCAGTGGTAATATCCCACAATTTGATAGTGTTGTCTTGACTACCAGAAGCTAAGGTTTTACCGTTGGGGCTAAATGCAATGCTGTTTACCCTATCTTCATGTCCACTAAGGGAGACAATTGGTTTACCAGTAGTGACATCCCACAATTTGATAGTATTGTCATTACTAGCAGAAGCTAATGTTTTGCTGTCGGGGCTAAAGGCAACGCTGCTAACCGCACCTTGGTGTTTCCTAAGAGAGGCAATTTGTTTACCAGTAGGGATATTCCACGCTTTTGTTGTTTTTCCTCTAATAGCAGAAACTGGGGTTTTTTCGCCCAGGTTAGGTGTGGCACTGCTAACTTTACGCTGATTCCCTGAAAGGCGGAAATTTTGCTTAATTGAACCGACATTCCACAATTTGATGGTCTTGTCATCACTAGCAGAAGCTAGGGTTTTCCCGTCGGGGCTAAATGCAACGCTGTTTACTCTATCTTGATGTCCAGTAAAAAAAGCAACTTGCTTACCAGTCTCAACATCCCACAACTTGATAGTCTTATCATCACTGGCAGAAGCTAAAATTTTGCTGTCAGGACTAAATGTTACACTGTTCACTCCAAATTGCTGCAACTGGTTGCGTTCGCGGATATTTAACAATATCTGCTGTAAATTAAGTACTGGGCTGTAAGCTGGATAATCAGCCAAGGATGGTTTATTTTTGACTAAAGTTTTTAATTCCTGCCCAGCCTGTATTGCTAATTGCAAACTTGCTATTTCCCCTCCTCCTTGAAACTTTTGTAATACATTGACTCCATCCCTTTCTAGCCTTGTTACAGTCAAGGCATAAAGTTGTTGCCGTGCTTCTCCAGCTACAATCAAAGCAATCACAGCCCCAACAATAGATACAGCTAATACTCCAGTCCCAACACTCACTTGTAGTTGGGTTTTACGTTGCGCTTCTTTCAAACGCTGATTTGCTTGTTTTTCTTCCTCTAAAGCTAATTCTGCTTTTGCTTGTGCTGCTGATAAAATCTCTTTTGCCTGTCTTTCTGCATCCAACGCTATTGTAACTTCCCGCTTATCTAACTCCTGACTCGCACGTAAAAATCGATTGTCTTCATCGCTTAAACTTTTATTATTTGCCCAAAGTAGCGCATCCTGCAACGCTTGCCCTCGTAACAAACGTGATTTATCTTCATAATTAGATGTAATCCAAGCATCTATAGCATCAGCATAAGGGCGGAGTTTGGCTAACTCTTGCTCTACCCAAGCTAAATTAAAAACAGACTCGTAAATTCGGTTATATATTTTTAATCTACCATCCCGCCTCACTACTAAACCTGTCAACCGTAGTTGAGTTTGTTCGGGACTATCTGAGGCGCCTATCCCTTGTCCATTTGACACCAAAATCTGCTGATATAAACCTAATAAACGTCCTTTTCCTTTTTCAAAGCTCAGTAAAATTCTATCTCGAATAGTTTTGAGGTGATCTGGTTCATCCTGTGCTTCCCAGTTTTCAATAATTCGCCCTCGCACCAGCTCTTCTACTAAAATAGAGGGGTTTTCCCCGCATTTTCCTGCTTCATTTCTCAGCAACCGACAAACTTTCTGAGTTAAAAACGGTTGCCCTCCTGTCCAGTTGAAAACTGCCTGCATCAATTGCTGAGGATTTCCTAATGCTGCTAAACCTTTCGTCAAAGGTTCTGCTTCGGTTAATTCAAACCCTGTTAAATCTATTGCTCGTCCAATATTAAATGGTGTACGGCGCCTATCTTGGATTAAATCAGATGGTGTGGATACCCCAAGTAAAGCAAAGGTTAAACGATTGTAAGCCCCTTGAAATGCTCGATTGTTATAACAGTCCCGGATAAGGGCGAAAAAGTCATCCAAGTTAAATGGTAAGCTAAGGATACTGTCAATCTCATCAATAAAAATAATAATATTTTGCTCAACTCGCTTTAAAAGTATAGTCTCAATAAACTTGCCCAAATGCTGCACAGGCGATAGCAAACTGTTTTCTTGCCACCAAGTTTTTAACTCGAAATCAATATAAAGATTAAAACTTTCTACTAAATAATCAATTATTCCTGCATACCATTGTTCCGGAGTAATATCTGCAGTACCAATCGCTGTGATATCTATTGTAGCGCAAGCAAAACCATCATCTTCTAGCCTCTTCATGGTTTGCACACGCAAGCTAGATTTACCCATTTGCCGAGAGTTGAGGACATAGCAGAATTCTCCATTTTTTAAACAAGAGTAAAAATCTTCATCAGAAGAGCGTCGTACATAAGTAGGAGCATCTGTTGGTAAACTACCCCCAACTTGATAAAAGTAGCCATAACTCGGTGTCGGATTCATTAATTAACCCCCAAGCGAGCGCAAAAGTACTGCCTATATAAATTACACAAAGGTGTTACTGCATTACCCTGAAATTTAACTAAACCCATACTTCGTAACTTAAATGCTTCGCTGACACCAATTACCACAGGTTGCTTTGATACTAATACACTAACCATTGCTGCCTGTAATTCCGTGTTTTCTTGCAAATTTAACAAATGACGGCGTAAATGGTCACTGTATGGTCCTTCTTCCGTTGGGGCAATTTCCTCTAACTTTTCCAATGTTATTCGACCACGAGCAATTTCGTACAGTGCCATACGTAATAAGTAAGGATGTCCTCCTAATAAGTTACTTAATTTTTGTAATTGCGAGTTATCCCAAGCCAAACCGTGACGTTCAATTAAATCCTTTAGTTGTTCTAGATTTAGTTCTGGTAATTCTACTGGTAAACCGACATTAAAAGGTGATTGATTAATATTTAAAGGAACATAAACCTCTTGAGAATGAACAATCACCAATCTTAGCTTTTGCCAGACAGCATTATTTTTTCCTCGCTCGTGCCAAGCTCTTAACATTCCAAAGAAATCAGATGCAATGGTGGGATGTTTGAATATTTGATCCACCTCATCTAAACCTAAGATAATTGGATTTTTAATTTCGTTTAACAAATAACGCTGTAAGTAATTAGTACATTTACTTTTGCTCGCAGTAATATCATCCCAAAAATGATTAACTTTATCTGGTAAATTTAATTCTTCACTAATACTTCGACAGAACCATTGTAAAAATTTGTCTAAGCTATCAAGCAATTCTATATCTACTAACTGAAAATTAAGGTATGGTGTTTTGTAATTATGCGTGTTAGCAAAATTTAAAATACGGCTAAGTAGAGAAGTTTTACCTAATTGCCTTGGTGCTTTGATACGAATGAGGGCACCAGGTCTTAGGATAGCTTCGTTACAATCAATTTCAATTGGTGGACGTTCAATATAAAATAGAGAATCTAAAGGTACTTGCCCTTGAGGATACTCAAGTAAATTAACATCAAAATATCTGTTATTTTGGTGTTTTTCTAACGACGCTTCTAGTTGTTCAACCCTTCGCTTGTCATCACTATTATCAGATATAACATAGCTATCAATTTTATTATTACAGTTATCTTTCAATTTTAAAACAGGCTTGCATGACTCTGGTATGCTTTCTAAATCAATTGAAACACACCCAAAATCAAAAGCATCTCCGTAACTTCTACCCGCACCTAAAGCATCATAAAAGCCTGTTGCGAACTCAATTGCGGCTTCATCTCCTATCGCTTGATTCATACCAATAACACAGTTTACGTGTTGGTAAATTGCTTGAGCTTGCTCCTCAGAATAACACGCATTTAACAGCACACATTCAACTTTATCTTTAAATAACTTAAATAGCCTTACTAGTGATTCTGTACTAACCATTTGTAAATTTCCAGCATTGTCCTCTAAAGTCAATCCATACTTTCCACCACCATGTCCTGAAAAATGTACTATTTCTGGTTCATAATCGAGTAAAGCTCGACGCAAATCATCTGGACGTACTGCCCATCTAGTAATAATTGCAAACTCTTCTCTTTTTCTTGCGCGTTCTAAACCTGCTTGGATCTCTCGTACTTCCTCATCCAATCGCAACTTCGATGTATCCTTAGGGTTAGCTGATACGATTAAGATTTTTTTCACCATGATTATAGATTGTAAGGAGAATGTCAGCACACAAGCTTTGATACAAGCTTAGTTCCTAATTTTGATATAATTATACTCATTAAAGTCTCTTTTCCTAGTCATAAATACTTAAATTAATGTAATAATATCATCTATTCTGCACGATATTTACTGTTCACATAACGATGAAGACACTATTCATATAATAAAAACCTGATGCTAAACAGCCTGAAGACATTGTTTTATAAGCGATATTTATAGTACATTCTCACTATTAATAAAAGTCAAATATGTCTAAATACTCTCTGGTCTAGTTTCAAAAACATCTCTAAAAACTTACCGATAACCTGCGTCAAGATTGCTCAAAAATTCCTTAAAGTCATAGCCCTTACTCCTTAGATATCAGGAATTTAACCCGCAGGCAAGCACGCTTACTATTTCTGGTAAGAGGATAAGAAGGCAGAAGTTGGTGGTTGGCAGGCATACACACAACTTCTCCCTGTATCAAACTTTTTTAGTCCAGTTTTTTACTCGCAACCAATCCCGTCCCGGTCGCGATCCAGTCCGTGCGGGTCGTCTCCCACAACCCTGAACTGTCGGCGTGGCATATCCGCGCAATCTAAATCTGGGGAGTTGGGAGGAATGCAAAAGTCGGGGTAAGATGAATCGCAGTTTTCTTGTGGCTTGGGCTGTGGCTTTGCTGCTGTACGATTCCCACTCCTGCGAAAATCCCACGGCATGACGGGGTTGTCTTGACTCCATATTCCCAATCGTCGCTGTTTGGCGGCAGTTTCGGCGCCAAGTAAACTTTGCTGCAACTGGGGAGAGCAGCCCTTTAGGTACTGGCGATAGACTGCGGCGTTGCCTTCCTGAACCAAATTAGTGTTGATACTGCGGTAGACATCCAGGTAAGATACACCATGCTTTCCGAATTAATGAAACAGGTGTTTGTGGTACGATATAACGCTTAATGTTGGATTTTATAATTTGCCTACACACGAGATTTATAGTCTCACAACACTGAGCGAAATACAGGCAGTATTTTATACATTTAGGTATGACTTGATTAGGTTTCAGAGCGCCTCTTTGATGTGGAGGCACGCTCTTATTATTGAAATGTCTATCAAATGAGGAACAGTAATAGGCGCCCATTACAATGCTTCGGCTGTTACCAATCCTGATTAATTATTATTTATATACTAAGTGCGATTATCTAGGTCTTGGTTTCTTTGGATTTGTTGGTGCTGGAGTACAATTGTCGTTCTTTGTAGGGTTGGAGGCTTGAGAGGCGCCGATATTAAGATTGCGTAACTGTATTGTATTGGGTTTAGATGTGCTAGGAGCATCGTAAGGATATCTATAACTAAGTTCTAAAGCTGCTAGCTGAGTTACTTCCCGTGGAATTTCATAACTAAAACTTATTTTCGTCGGAACGTTGTATATAAGACTTGTAGTTACCCAACCAGCATCTTGTGGTTTGCCATCTACGACTTGTCTGCCAGCATATTGATTTCCATTAACATCAATAACTCTACTTGCGGCGCCTCCACCACCCTGATAAAATATTTTCTGGTTTTCGGTTTTCAGATTAGTTGCTAAGACACTGCATACAACTGTTTTACCAGTTCTTTTACAATCTTGAAATCTATACTTTATATTGTTTTCTTCATCAAGCTCTTGTTTCGATTGCTTTATACCTTGTGCAATGCTTGTGGAGCTAGCATTCACCATCGGTAAGTATGACAAAGCAACAGTTGCTACAGTCGCCCCGGCGCCGAACATCACGGTAGAAAGGGCTAGCACTTGAACAATATTCTTTGTACGAAGCATAAATTATACTCTCTCACTAGACACGAAAGTCATTGTCTGAAAAAAGTATAAAAAGTTCCCCTAAATCTTTTTATTCAGTAGTACAAGTTTTATTATATACAAACTATCAAGTCATATTTTTGCCATTAATCCTAAATTTGCCCGTTGGCAGAGCGTTTATAATACTTAGAATGTTTAACGCATTTTGTATTATTAAATACATTTTTGTTAATTCATTCTTGGAAAACTTAATTACAGTTACCTTGGCGCCGTCTCCGTAATTCTCCCAAGACATCTTGAAGGTTAGCTATGTAAACAAAAAACAATAGATTTAATTACAAATATGACTACTGCAATTCAATGTCCTACATTTAGACCTACTTTAAAAATTGGCAACAACGGACAAGATGTAAAAGAAATGCAAATTCGTCTTAACCTAAGATTTGCTTCTATTTACACTCCACCTTTACAAATTCCTGTTGATGGTGATTTTGGTTCTCAAACCCAAGCTGCCGTTAAATTTCTCCAATGTCTTGCTTTTTTACCTGTAAATGGTATTGTCGATGCAACGACTTGGAATTTTATCTGCTTAGGTGCCGCTAGCTTACCTATTCTAAAACTTAACAGTTCTGGAAATGCAGTTCAAGCTGTGCAACGCGCTTTGTCTCTATCTGGTTTTTATAACGGCGCCTTTGATGGTATGTTCGGAGCAAAAACAGTACAAGCTGTCAAAGCTTTCCAAACATCCAACCGTTTAACATCTGATGGTGTTATTGGCGCCAATACTTGGACTGCTCTAATTAAACTTGATACTCAACTAGACCGTTGCTACTGTGAATATTACGGCGGCGGTTGTTAGCCGTAGGTTGGGTGTAGCGCTCTGTGGTACACCCAACACAAACCAGAATTTAGTTTTGTCAGAGTTGAAAAGTCAGGAATAACTCAAGAAGAATAATAACTTAAATCCGAATCCTTACGGACGACCTCCGATGTTCTAACCAATAGGAATGCATCTTCTAGCAATACCTCTAATCTGCCTATTGCTACCAAAACCAGGAACAATTGTGAGATTTTAGGCGCCTGTTTTATGGAAGCACGTTCTTAATTGTTGGTACATCTATCAAATGAGGAGCAGTAATAGGCGCCCAATTACAATGGTTACGGCTGTTACTAATCCTGATTAATTATTATTTAAATACTAAGTGCGATTATCTAGGTCTTGGTTTCTTTGGGTTCGTTTGTGGCGGACAAACACAGTCTTTTCCAGAACCAGGGTTGGATGCTTGGGAGGCGCCGATATTTATATCACGAAACGGTGCTTTACCAAGGAGTTTTTTAGAAGTCCAATAACCAAGTTCAACAACTGCTAATTTACTTACTTCTTTTGGTACTTGAAAGCTGATGCTTATTTTGGTGGGAACCCCTGCGATAAGCTCTGTCATTATTTGGGTTGAATTTTCGTTCTAACCTATTTTAACTATTTTGGCAGTATATTCATTGCCTGAAACATCGACCACTCTAGAATCGCCTTCAGCACGTCCCCAATTAGCATGAAATTGTACTCCTTGATTTTCGTTATTGAGATTCGTAGCTAAAACATTACAAGTGATTGTTTGATTACTTCTCTTACAATCTTGAAATTGAAATTTTAAATTCCGTTCTTCATCAACTTCAACTTTTGACTGTTTCAAACCTTGTGCAATATGAGTAGAGCTAGCATTCACCATTTGTAAGTATGACAAAGCTACAGTTGCTACAGTTACTCCGGCGCCGAACATCACGGTAGATAGGGCAATCACTTGAAAAATATTCTTTGTACGAAGCATAATTTATACAAATTGGTTTGACGAGAAGTATAGTCTCGGAACACTCTAAAAAGTTCCCCAAATAACTTTATTCCGTATTTATAGCAATTTTTTATACTGACATGTGATAGTTTAGGCACCTGTTAGTATTGTGCTTATCTTTACAAATGATGCATTTATATTAAAATTAACATATTATATAACAAAAACAAATATTTTTATGATTTCCATAACTAGACATGTAAAAATTTTTATAATGTCTGCTGTAATGTTCAATATAACTTCTTTTTCATACTTAAATGATACACTTGCTACTCCTATGAAAGTAGCACAATCAATTAATTCAAAGTCAACAGATAGGGAAAATATAGATTTAACTGATGTTTGGATTCGTACTTTAACTGTGTTTGCGATTAATTCAACAGGTTGTACTTCTACAGACTCTGGCAATATTAATGGTACAAGCACGAATTCAGACCAAGAATTTGCCATAATTCAAAGGGGAAATAAACTAATATTTCCTACCGAGGCAATTTCCTGGTCTAATGGTATTAATAGCGGTAGTTACTTACTTTCTGCTCAAGGCATTGTCTCCGGGAAAAAAGTTAAAATCATATATTCAGGAAACTTATTACAAGGATTTACTCAGGAGTTTGAAGGAACTATTAGTAATGATGGCAATACGATAACTGGAGAAATTTTTTGTCAAGCATATAGTGGAACTGCAACAACTACGCAAAACTTTACTTGGAAAAGAAAAATCCAACGCTAACAATTATGAGCGTGTTTTATCTTCACGTCCATCTGAATTAACGCGCTTGTTAAATGATTGTTCAGTTGTTTGTACCAGGTGCCCGTTTTAACACAAGCAACTCAAAGTGGGTATCAACTTTACGAATTAGTAATCGAGCGTATTAGCTACGGAGTTAGACAGGCGCCGCAACATCTCACCACAGAACAGCAGCTACATCTGCTTGATACTCATCCTTTATTTACTGGCAAATGCCCAGAGTGCGGACATACCTTTAATCGTGATTACGCAGCGATAATACATTACGATTGTCCTGAGTGCGGTTGGATGGATGACAGCATTTAACAATGACAGGCGCCCATACACTGCAATCTATAATTATCGGTGCCTATGGTTAGTACTTTATAACTATAAATATGAGAACTAATGGTTATATACACCGCTCGTAAGTACAAGTAACAACAACAACAACGTTTTCCAGACGAACGAGTTGCGGCGCGTTGTGTACATAATTACTCTTAGTATCCAACGTATATCAAACTTGTCATGTGTGGTTGGAATACATACAACTCCTGTAACAGGCGCCTTAAAAACATATATTTGGTTAAGCGTTGTGTGAACTATACACAACGTTAAATCCTTACTCACCAGGCGCTGTGTATGTTTTGGTGTATATAACCAATGGTTCTGAAACTTTAATTTAAAAAGGCGCCTCAACCTATATTAGTACTACGAGTATGGTACGCTGAAATAACATTAGTACTACTGCGCCTTGAAAAAGGCGTATTTTTCTATTTCATAGTTTAGGTTATTGCTTGAGTGGCGCCTGTCTAAAATGATTAAAATAATGCTTATTACAACTACAACATACAAATGCATTATTTAGCCCAGGTAAATATCGGCGCCACTCCTGTAACCTTGATTGGTTTAGCTTATATCCTTCTAAGTATCGTTTACTTCTTTTTCATGATAGCTTGGCTAATTCCACGTTTTAGTAGACTTAACCCAAACGCTATCACTATGTATATTTTACAAATTATATTTATTCCAATTCCAATATTTATAAGCGGTTCTATTTTAGTTTTTCAAGGTTGGCGCCTCGACCCTATTCTTCAATTCGGTAATTTCTTACTATTTGTAGTATTAATGTATCTATTAATCAAAGATGTCACAATCAATATTATTTCTCGAAATAGACCATAAATCGGCACCAACTGCGTTTTAAATATCGACATCAAATATATAGACAGCAAAAAGCGCCTCCATAAGGAGACGCTTTTTAGTTTATTCAGTTGTGTAAGTTCTTAACCGTTGATTGCAGGAGCAGTCAATGCTACAGGAGCAGCTTCGCCGCTAGCTAAGTCTAAGGGGAAGTTGTGAGCGTTACGCTCGTGCATTACTTCCATACCTAAGTTAGCGCGGT
>ERZ1066118.978-NODE-978-length-20815-cov-6.008092_pt1 | contig 20815 bp, 19 predicted proteins | sample MGYA00382765_ERZ1066118 | MGnify/ENA primary metagenome ERZ1066118 (study PRJEB33369, sample SAMEA5778348) | biofilm metagenome | biome: Industrial cooling water; feature: Water cooling tower basin; material: Biofilm | place: United Arab Emirates | collected...
AGGGTTTGGCGGATTGTTCAGACCTTCCCTAGAAGTAGCTCGAGTCCAATACCCCGCTCATCTCCGTCGAGCAGGTGGCCTTCATCGCAGATTACCAACGAGATGCGCTGTGCAAATGCTGGGTCAGCGGTCAGAATCCCCGACAATGTCTCTGGTGTAGCCACCATCGCGCGGACCTGGTCGAGACCGTGCGCCTCATCGCCTGTGGGTATCGTTCCGCCGTACGCACAGCGCGCGCTTACACCCATGGCATTCAGTCGAGCGACCAGGCTCCCTTTTAACTCCGATGCCAGGGAGCGTAAGGGCACCAACAACACGGCGACGTCCCGAGGGCGCGCGCCTAGGTGCCAGTAAAGCAACGTCTCGCACAACGTCGTTTTGCCGGCGCCGGTCGGCATCTGTAGTGCGTAGCTCTCGGAATTCGTCAGCAGTCCGCCGCGGATCGCTTGAATCTGCGAGGGAAAAAACTCCCAACTTGACGGCCGGCGATCGACGAGCGACTGAACTAGCGGCGTCCAAAACGGATGCGCGCCATCGTGTAGAACGGCGCGTAAGTTGGTCTGTTGGAATCTTGCGAGCAGTCGTGTCATTAGGCGCGCCACGATCCATGCCTCGGGCCCGTCCTCCAGTGCGATCGCCTCGTGTTTATGCGCTCCTGTAGCCAAAGCCACAATCTGCTCCATGGCCCCGGACTTCAGCGCTTCCTGGAGGTTTCGGGCAAAGGTGGACTGCAACTCCTCCGGGCGTGCTAAAAAGTCGTAGCACGCGGCGCGCAAACTGTCGGGGTCAGCCGGCCGCTCCGAGCGTCGCATTGCTAGGTACGCGGACGCCGGGAAGTCGCCGAAGTAGAACGATGCGGCGGCAAACAACGCTGCGTCTTCGACCGATATGCCACGCTCCCGCCTCTGGTCCGCCGTCATCTCAGCGCAGAACTGCAAGAACGCGTTGCCTAACTGCGCCCATTCCGCTGGGGGGACCTCGGGTTGATGCAGGTTGGCGAATAACTCCCCGACTAGGGAGATGTAGTAGTCGTCCAGCCGGTGATCGATTATCCCTAGCTCGATCGGCAACTGGGCGAATTGGAAGTAGCGAAGATGCCTCGCGGTATCGGCGTTGTTGATCCACCGCTGGAGGGACGGCCTCACGGTGAGACCGACGCGTGGGCGGCGGCGAACGCCGCCGTGTAGGTCGCCTTCAGGTCAGGCACGGCGATCACGACAAGTGTGAAGTCGGGGTCGGAGGCAGCAGGTGCGGTAAGTAGCTCCTGTTCTACCAGCGAGTTGCAGATCACCGCCACGGCGCGGTAACGCTTGGCCGCCGGCATGTTGTCGATCGCGTTAATGAAGCGATTGAGCATCGGGATGTCCACGTCGCCCAGGTCGGTTGTCATGGCGCGTTCGCGCAACCAGACCAACGTACTCGCTAGCCTGCTGGTGCGGTCCTTTTTGCAATCCTCAATTGCGCTCGCGATGGGTGTCGTCGTGTTGCGGGTGGCCTTGGCCTTGACTTCGGAGCATAGAACCTCGTCTGCGGCGCTGGGATCGGGGCGATTGGGCATGATGAAATGCAGAACGTCGGACTTGGGCGCCGGCTTGGTGCGGTCCTGCTTGAGACGCCACTTCTTGGGGCCGATCGCCTCGGCCGGGAGCGCTTGGGTGGCTTGGTAAAGGTAGCCAAGCACTTCGCCGAAATCGCCAGACATCGTTGCGCCCGCATCGGGCAGGCGCGATGCCACGATTTCTGCGCGCGGCAGACTGGTCCGCAGTACCGCTGCGTTGAGTTCGGCGTCCGTTATGTAGCAGCGCCGCAGCGGTTCGCCAAGGCGCGCTACAAGCAGCGCGAGATTCGCTGGGGTAATTCGAATCAGGACGTAGGGATGGTCTTGTTCATGCTCGAACCAAGGCGCCGCATCCACGAAGCTGATTTCGAGATCGTCCATGACAAGGAATTCTCCTGCAAAGTTCAACGCCGTACGATCGGTTCACGAAAGAGCCCGCCAGCACGGCCTATGGGCGGGTGGAGGCTGCGGTGTGCCCGACATGTAGGGGGGGCGGAGCAGCCGAAGAAGCCTAGCATTGGTGAAGCGCAGGTCGCCTGTTGTTGCATCTAGCGCCAAGCATCTGTGTCCGTTCTCGGCCGACGAAAGACGGTCGACATTAGCGGCGTCTAAGCTATGTTTTCTGCCAATTAGTCCATTCAAAAAGGCTTCAAAGACATATCACCCAGTTGAAGCGGGAATGCCTGCTTCCCGGCTCCGCACTCCGGAGTCAGTGCGTGTAGCGGAGGCATCCACGTGCCATCCAGCAAACTTGAAGCGGTCTACTGCGTGTTCATCGTCGCGACGGCGGTCATCGTCGGCATCATGAAGTGCGTGCAGTGCGGTCCCGTCATCCGGGACTAGTTCAACCCACCATGCGGCACAGCGAAGAGGCCCGGGCATTGTCCCGGGTCTCTTCGTTTATGCCGTCCAGAAAACTCAGGAGAGAAGCAATGCATCTGGTACAGACCATGGCCTACGCCGGCGAGAAGCCCTGGCACGGCATCGGTAACCGGCTCGCCGCCGGGCAGTCCATCGAGGAGTGGCGTCGCCAGTCGGGTATGGACTGGGCGATAGAGGAGTCCGAAGTCCGGTACATCACCGGCAACAACAACGTCGGCGTCATAAACGCCTTCCCGGAACAGAAGGTCCTCTACCGCTCGGACACCAAGGCGCCGCTCGCGGTGGTTAGCAAGCGCTTCAAGGTGGTCCAGCCGGGCGAGATCCTCGAGTTCTACCGCGACCTGACGGCCGGCAACGGCTTCGAGCTGGAGACGGCCGGAGTACTGCGCGAGGGCAAGAAGTTCTGGGCTCTCGCGCGTACTGGCCAGAGCGTGACGCTTAAGGGTCGGGACCGCGTGGACGGGTATCTGCTGCTGGCCACGGCCTGTGACGGGACGCTCGCGACGACCGCCCAGTTCACCTCGGTGCGCGTCGTTTGCAACAACACCTTGTCGATCGCTTTGGGCAACAGCAGCGGGGCCATCAAGGTGCCGCACCGCAGCCAGTTCGATCCGGATGCGGTGAAGCGTCAGCTTGGGATCACCGTTTCGGCGTGGGACGGCTTCGTGGCCCGCATGAAGGCGCTCTGCGAGGTGCAGCTCGCGCCGGATGCCGTCGACGATCTGCTGCGTCGTGTCCTGACCTACTCGGTGACAGAGAGCCGGGACGACGTGGTGAACGAGCAGGCGCTGGCTAGCGTCCGTGCGCTGTATGCGGGTGGGGGTAGGGGGGCGATGCTGGCCTCGAGCCGTGGCACAGCGTGGGGCGTGCTCAACAGCGTCACCGAGTACGTCGACCACCACCGTCGAGCCCGCAGTGACGATCACCGCCGTGAGGCGGCGTGGTTCGGGCAGGGCGCGCAACTCAAGCAGAAGGCGTGGGAGGAAGTGCTCAGCCATGTGGCTTGAGCACCTTTGGGTGGGTTGGTGCAGGGCTACGCCTTGCGTCGGCCTGCCGGCTTCGCCTTGGCCGGCGGCTTGCTCGCCGCAAGCAGCCGAGCCGCAAGCTTCGGGTCATCGACCAAGCGATCCAACAGCTGGATCACCTCCGGCTGCTTCTCGAGGTCGATCTGGCTCAAGCGGAGTAGGGCATCGGCGAACGCGCCGGTATCCGCCACGAGGTAAGCCTTGGGTACATCCAGCGCACGGGCCAACTCATCCAGCGCTTCGAGGCTGACCGAACTGGTCTGCCGTTCGTAGCGGTTGATCCGGGTGGAGCCCTTGTCTTTGCCCAAGCCCATCAAGTCCCCAAGGGCGCGCTGACTGAGCCCGCGAAGCTCGCGTGCCTGAACGAGACGTTCGGCGAATAGCGATTGAGCGGGCTGCTTCGACAAGTGGAGGAATGACCGAGCAAATGGGCTTCGATCATGACCAAACCACTACATGCGTGGCAGACTCTACGTGTAGCGTAGATGGCGGTCAACGGCGACAGTCGAGCCGTCGGCCGCTACCCCAATTGCCGCGCGAAACCCAACTCAACTGAGGAAAGGATCACCCATTCATGTTTGGCATCTTCACGCTTCTCGTTTTCCTCGTCCTCCTGCCCCTGTCGATCTCGGCGGGTAACCGATACGCCAAGGGGAAGCCGCTCAACAAGGCCCAGCTCCACCTGTTCGTCCACGCGGACTTCTTCCAGAACATCCTCGGCAAGCACTACACGGCCGCGTGGTGGGCGGGTTGGACGATCATGATCCTCTTCGCGCTGTATGCCGGTTACTGGGGCTCGGCTATCGTCTTCGGCGTGTACATCTGGAGCCGCCTGCGCTTCCAGAAGATCGTGGCTCGCCCGGCGGCAGCCATCGACGCGGCGAGCTGACGGAGCGTCCCGGCCCTCGGTCAAGCGAATCACGGCCGCGAAAGCGCGGTCCATTTCATTCCCTCTCGGAGTCACCCCATGACGTTCCTCAAGAGCGCCCGGCCGGTTGCCGCGCGTCGTTTCCCCATGCTGGCCTGCGGCGCGCTGGCTCTCGTAACGCTCAGCGGCTGCAGCAGCCATCACGACTGCACTTCGGGTGCGGTCGAAGGCCTGATGATCGAGATCCTCGAGTCCCGTGCCATCGACGAGCGGGTCCGTGACGCCGCAGGAGAGGCCTCACTGCGCAACATCGTCACCGAGGAAGCCCAGGAGGATCTCGGGCGCTACCAGTGCGTCGGTGAGCTGGTCTACACGCCCGCAGAAGGCAACGACGTCGTCACCCAAGTGAATTACGGCGTCCAGCAGCTGCAGAACAGCGATGACGAGTTCGAGCTGACCTATCAAGAGCCTCAGCTGGTGCGGTTCGAGTTCGGCGTTGCCCTGCGCCAGGGCATCAGCGAAAACCAAGCCATGTTCGAGGCGCACAACGAACCCCGCTGAAGCTTCCCTCAGCGTTCAACCCCCAAGGCCCGGTCGGCAACGACCGGGCCTTTTCTTTGTCCGGAGAACACCATGAGGCGACTCAATGCCGTCGTCAGTAGTACGACTGTCGGGCTGGACCGCCCGGCGTGGCTGGAAGAGCGTAGGAAGGGCATAGGCAGCTCCGACGCGGCCTCCGCCGTGGGGCTGTGCCCCTACCGCAGCCCGCTGGAGCTGTGGGCGCAGAAGACCGGCAGCGTGCCGGTGAACCCGTTGAACGATGACGTCGACTCGCCGACCTACTGGGGTACGGTGCTCGAACCCTTGGTGGCGGACGCCTACGCCAAGGCGACGGGACGGAAGGTGCGTCGGGTCAACGCCGTACTCCAGCACCCGACCTTCTCCTTCATGTTGGCCAACCTCGACCGGGAGATCGTGGGCTCGGACGAGGTCCGCATCCTCGAGTGCAAGACGGCCGGAGAGCATGGCTCGCGGAAGTGGCGGGCAGGCGTACCCGAGCACATCCAGATCCAGGTGCAGCACCAGTTGGCGGTCACGGGGCAGGGTGCGGCCGACGTGGCGGTGTTGTTGTGTGGTCAGGAGCTACAGATCCACCGCATCGAGCGGGACGACGAGGTCATCTCCCGGCTGGTGATTCTGGAAGCCCGGTTCTGGGAGATGGTCACGTCCGGCACCCCGCCGGCAGCGGACGGGTCTACGTCCTCCGCCAAGGCCCTGCGCGAGCTGTACCGGGGCGCCGACACCGTCATCGACCTCGGAGAGCAGGAAGGCCTCGTCTCGTCCTTCGAACGTCTGCTGGCCCTAGGGGCAGAGCTGGATGAGCGGGAGCGGGAAGCCGAACGCCATCGACAGGCCATCCAGCAGGCCATGGGCGAAGCCTCCGTGGCGGCCTTCGGGCCGCTCGGCGAAGCGCACTTCAAGCGGGCGAAGGACAGCCTCGTCCTCAACGTCAAGAAACTCGAAGCCGACCATCCCGCCCTTGTCGCCTCCTACCGGGAGAGCAAGTCGGGTGCGCGTCGGTTTCGCCTCGTCAGTCACCCACAGGAGCACCGGCCATGATCAAGGGTCTCGCCATCACCCCGCCCGTCATCGGGCGGATTTCCATCGGTCGTGTCGTGGAGCGCAACGGCAAGCGCCTTCCCGAGAAGGACGACCAGTTCACCCTCACCACCCAAGTCCAGACCCGCGAGGGCTGGACCCTGCACCCACTGGATGAGCAGCTACGTCGCGCTTCGGACGGCCAGAAGCTGCGATCAATCCCGGTCCGGATGCTGTTCAACGATCCGGACCTCAACCTGCGGGCGGACTACTCACTGTTCGATCGCACGACGGGCCGCCCTCGTTGCGTCGGCAACGGCGAGTCCTGCCGGCGGATGGGGGAGGGCGGTGTCGATCGTCTGCCGTGCCCGGGGCCGGACGCCTGCGCCTTCGCCATGGGGGACTGCAAGGCCTACGCCCGCTTGAACGTGCTGATCGGCGACGGCGAGGACGATGCCATGGGCACCTTCGTGCTCCGCACCACCTCGTTCAACACGATCCGCACCTTGGCCGCGCGCCTTCAGTACTTCTGTGCGGTCTCGGGCGGGCGACTGTCCTGCATGCCGTTGGAGCTGAAGCTGCGGGGCAAGTCCACCACGCTCAGCCATCGCTCGGCGATCTTCTACGTCGACCTGGTGGTGCGCTCTGGGATGACGCTGGAAGCCGCAATCAAGGCTGCGCAGGAGCGGGACGAGCAGCGTAGGGCGGTTGGGCTGGATCAGGCTGCTCTGGACGAAGCGGCGCGGCAGGGTTTCGCCAACGGAGCTTTCGAGGACCTCGCCGAAGACGTGCCGGCCGTCGTGGAGGAGTTCTTCCCCTCGGAAAACTCTGCCGTAGGTCCCGATACAACCATTCCGGCGATCACCGGACTGCGGGGGCGACTAGAAGGACAGCTGCAGCGTCAGGTGCAGTCGTGAGCGGCGCTGCCGCACCCTTTCGCTACGGGCTCTCACCGGAGATCGTCCGATGGGTTGAGGACGTGCTCTCTAACGACGAGAACAGCACGAACGCGGAGCTGGCTTCGTACTTCCAGCGACAGGGGTTGAGCCGACTGCAGGCGGAGTCGGTGCTACGTCATCGGGAGGACTACCTGCTCAACATCTACCGCACGGGCGAAGGCCCGTTGCACTCAGGGTGAGAGCCGAGGGATGCACAAGACGATGGGCGCGCTAGTGGTGTACGCGTTCGCTACCTTTGGGCTGTGGACCTACCCGAAGCGGTTCCACCACGAAAGGGGCTAGGCTGGCGAGCGACGGGGGGCCTTCGGGCTCCCCGTCCATCCGGGGAACCTTTCTTTTTGGCCAAGCGTCGAGGGAGATTCCTCGCTATCTCGCCTGTCTCTAGAATGTAGGTGGCAACTTCCGGATAGCTCGATGACGAAAGGTGAGATTGCTGCCATCGTTTTCTCAATCGCAGTAGCGGTTGCGTTGATTCTCTTTCTGGATGCAGTTCATCCAGATAGACCAACAGCCTGTTATGACGGTTGGTCGTCGCCTTCCATCGGGCGACAAGGAGCTTGCTCCCACCATGGAGGTGTCCGGGAGGGGGGTGACACCACCCCGGGCTACCTGCTGTGGATACCCTTCGCTGCAGGATTCGCCACGCTTTGCGGCTTGGCAGTTTGGTTCAAGCTTTTTAAGGTGGAGGCACGCACTTCGGTAGATCCGATGCTCACCGTTATCATGGCCGCCATTGAGTCGAAGGGCCGCATTAGATTCAGATACCAGAAAAAGGGCAATGAGGCAGCTGAAGTCAGGGAGTTGTCGCCAAAGATTGTGAAGTTCTTGGTCCCTGGACGAAGTTCGACGCGATGCGTTGTTGGGCATTGCCACAAAGCCAACGAGGAACGCACGTTTGCGTTGTCGCGAATGAGCAACGTGACGCGAGTGTAGGCATCGCTGCAGCTGTCTAGTCTGATGAGCCGCCGGCAGTAGGTCGGAGCACCCGAATACCCATGTCCCGTCACCAAAGGAACTGAGTCCGTGACAGCACTTGAGCGTCTCCTCGAATCGTACCGATCCGCAGCTGTTTCCGAGCGCGAGAAGGGGACCTATTTCGAGGAACTCATCCTCTGCTACCTCCAGAACGAGGCCACGTACCGAGACCTCTACGCCAAGGTACAGACCTGGGCGGATTGGGCAACGGCTAACGGCTTCTCGGCGAAGGACGACGGCATCGATTTGGTGGCTGAAGTTGCACAGACTGGCGAGGTCCACGCCATCCAGTGCAAGTTCTACGCGCCCGACTACAAGTTGCAGAAGAAGGACATCGATAGCTTCTTCACGGCATCAGGTCGAAAGCCGTTCTCCCATCGCGTCATCGTCAGCACGACCGACCATTGGTCGGAACATGCCGAGAATGCCTTGGTTGACCAGCAACCGCCGGTCAGCAAAATCACCCTGCGCGATCTCGAAGAAAGCCAGATCGATTGGGCCAAGTACCAGCCGAAGTCAGCGGCTGTACTCAAGCCGAAGAAGAGCCTTCGTCCCCATCAGGAGAGCGCACTCAAGGCGGTCACGGCAGGCTTGAAGGAAGCCGATCGCGGCAAGCTGATCATGGCCTGCGGAACGGGCAAGACGTTCACGAGCCTCAAGATCGCAGAATCTCTAGCAGGCCGTGGAAAGCGCGTTCTCTTCCTCGTTCCGAGCCTTTCACTGCTCTCGCAAACGCTCACGGAATGGACGCAGGAAAGTGCGGTGCCGCTCCACAGCTTCGCCGTTTGCTCCGACAGTGACGTTGGCAAGAAGAAGGGGCGCAAGGAAGACGACGCCGTTCAGACCTTTGCCCATGAGCTTCGCTACCCCGCGACCACTGACGCGAAGCGTCTGGCGCAGGGGGTTGCCGTGCGGACTGATGCCGACCACATGACCGTGGTCTTCAGCACGTACCACTCCATCGAGGTGATCCATGATGCCCAAGCGAATCATGGACTCGATGACTTCGATCTGATCGTCTGTGACGAGGCGCATCGCACTACTGGAGCGACGTTCGACGGAGAGGACGAAAGCGCGTTCGTTCGCGTGCATGACGCGGCCTACATCAGGGCGGTTAAGCGCCTCTACATGACGGCCACGCCCCGGATCTACGGCGATGGTGCCAAGGCCATGGCGGAACGCGACAACGTCGCGCTCTACTCGATGGATAACGAAGCGTGGTACGGCAAGCAGCTGTTTGTCATCACGTTCTCGGAGGCCGTGAAGCGGGGAGCCTGCTGAGCGATACGACGGTGTCCATCTACTTCGCCCTCGACTTCAGCACCTTCGCGTGGACGATGCCGCGAAGATCGTGGGCTGCTGGAAGGCGCTAGCGAAGTTGGGCATTCACGAAGACGGGTCCGAAACACCGGAGCCAATGCGACGCGCGGTCGCCTTCTGCCAGGTCATCGAGCCCGGCAAAGGTGGGAAGAACCACAAAGTCAGCTCCAAAGAGATCGCCGGGATGTTTCAGGCAGTCGTTGAGGCCTATCAGGACGCTGAGGACATCGAGGACGGCGCTAGGTTGAAGTGCGAGGCCCAGCACGTGGATGGCGGCATGAACGCCAGCGAGAAGGAGGCCAAACTCGATTGGCTGAAGGCACCAACGCCCCCTGACACTTGTCGCGTCTTGAGCAACGTCCGTTGCCTCTCGGAAGGCGTCGACGTCCCCGCCCTGGACGCCGTGCTCTTCCTCACGCCACGCAATAGTCAGGTGGACGTCGTCCAGTCTGTGGGTCGGGTGATGCGCAACGCGCCGGGCAAGAAGCGCGGCTACGTAGTCCTGCCCGTGGTGATCCCGGCAGGGGTAGAGCCGCACGACGCCCTCAACGACAACCAGACCTACAAGGTGGTTTGGCAGGTGCTGCAGGCGTTGCGTTCACACGACGATCGCTTCGATGCGATGGTGAACAAGCTCGATCTGGTCGGGCCGGATCGCAGCAAGATGGAGGTCATCGCCATCACCGATGCCGTCCAGCGGAAGTCATCAGCCCCGAAAGACGGTAATGCCAAGAAGGTCGCCAAGGCCAAGGGCAAGTTCGGGATCGGCGAAGACGCTGGTGACTACGTGAAGAAGCCCGAGCAAGTCCAGATCGAGTTCGAAGTCGGGGAGATCGAGCGAGCGCTCTACGCCAAGGTGGTCGAAAAGTGCGGCAATCGCCACCACTGGGAGGATTGGGCGAACGACATTGCGCGCATCGCGCGAACGCATATCGACCGAATCAACGCGATCTTGGAAGAGCCCGCCAACACGCGGGAGAAGAAAGCGTTCGCAAGCTTCGCTGCGGAGCTTCGAGACGACCTGAACGACAGTATCTCGGACGGTGAGATCGTTGAGATGCTGGCGCAGCACTTGATCACCAAGCCGGTGTTCGACGCCTTGTTCGAGGACTACAGCTTCGCCAAGCACAATCCCATGAGCCAAGCCATGCAAGGCGTGCTTGACGTGCTTCAGGAGCACAGGCTGGAGAAGGAGGCGGACACGCTGCAGGCCTTCTATGCCAGCGTGAAATTGCGCGCCGAAGGCATCGATAGCGCCTCGGGCAAACAGAAGATCGTCGTCGAGCTTTACGACAAGTTCTTCCGCAATGCCTTCCCGAAGATGACCGAGCGCCTCGGTATCGTCTATACGCCGGTGGAGGTCGTGGACTTCATCATCCACAGCGTCGCTCATCTTCTGCAGGCCGAGTTCGGCCAGACGCTAGGCAGCAAGGGGGTGCACATCATCGACCCCTTCACCGGGACCGGCACCTTCGTCACGCGCCTGTTGCAAAGCGGCTTGATCAAGCCGGAAGAGCTGCCGCACAAGTACGAGCGCGAGATTCATGCCAACGAGCTGGTTCTTCTGGCGTACTACATCGCCGCCATCAACATTGAGGCGGTTTACCACGGCATCGTTGGCGGAGATTACAAGCCGTTCGAAGGCATCTGCCTGACGGATACCTTCCAGATGTATGAAAAGGACGATCTGGTCGATTCGCTGCTTGTTGACAACAGCGCGAGGAGAAAGCGGCAAAAAAACCTCCAGATTCGCGTTGTGATTGGTAATCCGCCGTATTCCATCGGCCAGGGAAGTCAGAACGACAACAACCAGAATGTTGCATATCCGCACCTTGACGGACGGATCGAGGCGACGTACGCAGCGCACTCTAGCGCGGCGCTGTCAAAAGGTCTCTATGACAGCTACATCCGCGCGATTCGCTGGGCTAGCGATCGTATCGGCGATAGTGGTGTCATCGGCTTCGTGACGAACGCGAGCTTTCTTGATACGGCGACGTTTGATGGGCTGCGTCGCTGTCTGGTCGACGAATTCAGCACCATCTATGTTTTCCATCTGCGAGGCAATGCCCGCACGTCCGGTGAATTGCGTCGTCAAGAAGGCGGCAACGTTTTCGGCCTCGGAAGTCGTGCCCCAATTGCCATTTCGCTGTTGGTGAAGAACCCGGATTCCAAGCAGAGAGGAAAGATTCTCTTCTGTGACATTGGCGACCACCTTAATCAGGCTGAGAAGATTGCAAAGATCGATTCCCTTCGCAGCGTTGCTGGCATCTCCGCGGAGCAGGGTTGGGTCGAAATCACCCCTGATACACATGGAGATTGGATTAAGCAGCGAGACGACAGCTTCCTTCGGTACATGCCGCTTGGCGACAAGAGGAGTGGTGGCCCGGCGTTGTTCGAAACGTTTTCCCTTGGCGTGGTCACAAATCGCGATGCTTGGTGTTTCAACGCATCCAAGTCCGCTGTTTCTTCGAACATGAGTCGGATGATTGAGTTCTACAACTCCGAAGTGGATCGATTCGATGCTGCGTATCCCGGTTTGGAAAAGAAGCAAAGAGAGATGCTGATTGAAGACTTCATCGTCACAGACCCTGGGCGAATCGCGTGGACGCGTGGCCTGAAGCAGGATATGGCGAAGAGCAAGCGTTTCTCTTTCGACGCCTCCAGCCTCGTCCATGGGCTGTACCGCCCCTTCAACAAGCAGTGGCTTTACTTCAGCCGTAGCCTCAACGAAATGGTTCTACAGATGCCGCGCCTTTTCCCCGATTCGACGTCGGAAAATGTCGTCATCGGCGTTTCTTCCTCGGCGTCTCGTAGTGCTTACTCAGTGTTCATTAGCGATAACGTCGCCGGCTTGCACGCGGTGGATATGGTCGGTTCCCAGTACTTTCCGCTTTACGTTTACGACGATCTGCAGAGTCGGGTCGCAGAGACCGCATCAAGCCAATCAAGCCAATCAAGCTTGTTCGATGGGAGTGGCGATTCTTCGGCAGCGATGGCTCGTGAGCGGCGAGATGCGATCACCGTCGAAGGCTTAGCGCACTTTCAGTCGGCGTATCCCAATGAGCCTCTCAGTCGTGAGGATGTTTTCTATTACGTCTACGGGATGCTGCATTCGCCGGATTATCGTGAACGCTTCGTCGATAACCTTGGTAAGGAGCTGCCTCGCATTCCCCGTGTGAGGTCTGCTGCGGACTTCTGGGCATTCAGCAGGTCTGGCCGCGCTCTTGCCGAGCTGCATCTGAATTACGAGTCCGTTCCGACCTACGGTGACGCGAAGATCGACACCGGTGGCAAGGTTCTGACCGATGCCGACTACCGGGTCGAGAAGATGCGATTTGGCAAGTCTGGTAAGGACAAGGACCGCACGACGATCCACTACAACGCCAAGATCACCGTCACCGGCATCCCGCTCGAGGCGTACAACTACGTGGTAAACGGCAAGCCGGCCATCGAGTGGGTGATGGAGCGCCAGTGCGTCAAAACGGACAAGGACAGCGGCATCGTCAACGACGCCAACGACTGGGCAATCGAAACCATGGGCAACCCGCGCTATCCACTTGAACTGCTGCTTCGCGTGGTCACTGTGAGCCTCGAGACAATGAAGATCGTTCGGTCGCTCCCGGCGCTCGACATTCGAGAAGACGGCTGATCCCTCGAAGGAGTCTCGGGAAAGTTGGTTCCGCTATAGAAAGTTGGTTCCCATAGCCCGGGGAATTTGGTTCTCCGGGCTTCCGGCGTTGTCCGAGGGCGTTCTGCGCGAACTGATGGAGGGTTCTACCCCGTTTCCGCGGACGGTTTGATTAAGGCTTGAAACTCCCGGTCACGCCTCGCAACTCTACGGCGCATCCGCGGGTTGTGGAACCGCTCCAGGTAGGCAAAGACGTCGGCCCGAGCTTCCCTTCTTGTGCTGTAGCGGGTTTGGTAGATCCACTCTCGCTTCAGTAGCCCGAAGAATCCCTCACATGCTGCGTTGTCGCCGCAATGGCCGACCTCGCTCATGCTGCAGACCAAGGCATGGCTGCCGAGGAACTTCTGGTACGTATCGCTGATGAACTGCCCGCCGCGATCGGAATGCAGGATCACCTCGTCGCCGCCCTCGCGCTGCCAAACCGCCATCTGTACCGCGCGAACCACCATGTGGCGATCCTGCCGGTGATGCATCGACCATCCCATGATGAGTTTGCTGTACAGGTCGAGGACGACGCAGAGATGGAGTTTTCCCTCGTCGGTGACGATCTCGGTGATGTCGGTTACCCACTTCGTCTCCGGTTCGAGCGCCGAGAAATCCCTCTCCAGAAGGTTCCTGACGCCCTCGGGACGACGCGTCGGCGGCTTGCGCGGAAAGCCACGCTTCTTTCGCCGTGGCCAGCCCTGGAGCCCGGCCTTGGCCATGACGCGGGCCACCCGATTCAAGCTGGCGGGCATGCCTTCGTCGGCGAGGTCTTCCTGCATCCGACGCGCGCCGATGATGCCTCGGCTGTCCTCGTGGATTTCACGCATGCGCTCCAAGAGACGCGAATTCGCCTGGGCACGCGGCCCCGGCTTTCGCCTGGCCCAGGCGTAGAACCCACTGGTCGACACTTGAAGGCAGCGGCACATCATCCCAATGGGGTAGTCGCTGCGGCAGCGCTCGATCACCGCGTACCGTTCGGCGATTGCTTCGCGAAGTACGCTGCCGCGTCTCGTAAAAAATCTCGTTCCTTGGTAACACGCGACAGTTCGCGCTTGAGCCGAGCGACCTCTTCATCGCGGGGCGTCCCGCCGCCGGGGAAGGCCTTGCTTCCGCCCGAGTCCGCTTCGCGAACCCAGCGGGTCAGCATGTTCGGGTTGATGCCGACCTCTAGGGCGACTTGGCGGCAGCTCGACTTCGACCGCCGAACCAGTTCGACGATCTCCCGCTTGTATTCAGGACTGAAACGCTTGCGCTTGGACATGGACACTCCTTCGACCCAGTATGGGTCTTAGTGAAAGTGTCCGCAGAATCGGGGTAGAACCCGGAGGCCAGTGCTGTCCGGCCTCGCGTCTGAGCGTCTTTCGGATCTAGGGTCAGATTCTTTTTTACAGACCCTAGGCGCTGTTCCTGAGGGTCTGGATCCCCTGCACCATGACCTGGTCGAGTTCGATCAGGAGGAAGTGCCATGACCCTAATGCCGCCGCGGCGAAAGCCCCGGTGGGTGACCATCAAAGCTGTCCAAGAGCGCTTTAGCATCGGTCGCTCAACGGTGTACGAGTACACCGACCCCGATTGCGCCAACTACATACCCGAGTTCCCGAAGCCGGCCAAGATCGGGCGGAACACCCGCTTCGTCGAAGACGAACTCGACGAGTACTCCGAGTTCCTGAAGCGGACGCGCTCAGGGTAGTTGCGACGCTATTTTTGCAAGCTGTCCATCAGCTTTTTCCCGTGATTTTCCCTGTGTCGCTTCGGAATATTCAGCGGCGAATGCGGGGCGCGATTCGGGAATGAAATCATTTACTTAGTACTGGGATAGCTGAACGGGCGAAGTCATGGACTTCAAGCCCGCTGGTTAGCCGCGCGTTTTCGCCGGTACTAGGTCTTCACCAACCCGCATCGTCGAGGGTGAGGCTGCTCTCGATGATCCATCGAGAGTGAGCTGCACCATGTATTACGACCAAGGTATTGATGAGTTTCTTGAGCTTCGTACTCATCTGCTTGACGAGGATGGGCATGAACTAGTGACCGAGGCGCGGACGTCTGTGCAGTACGTCAACAACGTCATTCGGTTGGTCGACAACCTGATGAACACCGCCCATCCGGTCTTCAAAGTTCTTGATCAGAGGGGGGCGAAGGTGGTTCGCATGGATCATCTTGGCCAACGAGTCCTCATGCTCTCAAAAGGCGCTGCAGGCTGGTATGAGCGCCACCTGCCGCTCTACCGCATCAATCCCCTGTTTAGTCTGTTCAAGCGGTTCCTGGGTCCGTTCAGTGCGATTAATGGCACTCCTCTTGCCTCGGACGTCGACCTGCTTAACAAGGCAGTCGAGAAGCTTCGAGCGTTTCGCCACAGTCCAGCATTGAAGCGTCGCCTGGCAAACATGCGGCGCTGTCGGCTGGATAACGAATTCTCGGCACGCAAGCTGTGTGCAGCCGTCAGGAGTGAGTTCAGGCGCACCTTGGTGGTTCGCATTGACCTTGGGTATGTCTCCGTTCGGCGCGATGGCAAGGGGTACGGCGCTGCTCCGGTGACCTTCGCGAAGGCCCGCCGGGATCGCGACAAGTTCTTGGCGAAGCTGCGCAAAGGGCCTGACTCGAAGTACGTTGTCGGCTACGTGTGGAAGATGGAGTACGGCATCGACAAGGGCTATCACTTCCACATCGCCGTGTTCTTCGATGGGCAGTACCGTTGCCGTGACATCCATTTGGCCAACCGCCTCGGGGCGCTCTGGAAAACGTTGGCGACCGACGGTCTCGGGACTTTCTTCAACTGCAATCTGCGGAAAGAGAAGTACGAACGCAGTGGCTTGGGCATGGCGCACTGTGGTGATCACGAGAAGTGGCACAACGTAGTCGAGTACGCGATCGGCTACCTCTGGAAGGCTGACCTGTTCCTGCGATTCCGGACGCCCGGAAAGCTGCGCGCGTTCGGGGTGGGTGGCCCCTATCGCACTTAGCGCGTGACTCGATTCACCTGCGGTGCCCTCGACTTGGCGAGAGTCTTGTAGATTTCGTCCAAGTCAGGGCGCTTCAGCAGTCGCTTCGCCCACGCTACGTCAGAGTCCTCCTCCCCAAGGTTTGGACCTCGTTCGACTGCTGCATTCAGCATGTCCCTCTGATGGATGAAGGGCTGCTTCTTGTGCATCCTCAGAAGTTCAGCTGCGACCTTGTCTTGGGCGACTCGGGCAACGTCAGCTTTCGTCTTCGCGCCCTGTATGCCGGCCTCCATGGCCAGCATCTTCCTCGCATACGCCTCGACTGCCTTGAACTCGGCGTACTCCGTGCCGTCGTGGAACGCCAGGATCTCCGTGGGCAAGAACAAAAACCCCAGAGCTTCGACGGTGCGCCCCTCCGCGTGCAGCCTTTTGGCTGAGTCGATGGACCTCTCCACGAGGTAGCGCTGGTGGTCCGTGAGCGCCGACTTTGGCGCGAATTCCTCCGGCGGCTCGTCGAGTCTTGCCAAGCCCCGCCTAACCCGTGCCAGGGTCTGATCGAACGTCGGGGGCTCCCCGGTGAACTCCGCGGCCCAGAATGCGTCCTTCAGAAGAGGATTTCCCGACATACGACGTCCTTGGGGCCCGGGGCCGAGCAGATCCGACAGGATTGTGGGTTCGGGTCGTTGTATAGCGGTCCAGAGGCAAACGGCAACCGAACGGCAACCACTTTGCGACCAAGAAAGAAAAAGGGCCTGCGATTTCTCGCAAGCCCTTGTTTTAATTGGTGGCCAGGGAGGGAATCGAACCCCCGACACGGGGATTTTCAATCCCCTGCTCTACCAACTGAGCTACCTAGCCATGTCGCCGAAGCGAAGCCGAAACTTTAGCAGCGGCATCGGGCGCTGGCAAGGGTGGGGGCGGGTCTGAATCGGGGCCAACATCGGACGGTGGGTAGGGGCGGACGACGCGGCCCTCGGGTGTAGCGTTCGCTGGCGCCTCTCCCCCGGCGCGTGGACAAGGAGTACGCCATGACCTCGACGTTCCGCATTTCCGCCCTCGCCGTGGCTTCGCTGGCGCTGGCCGGTTGTTCCAGCCTCGGATCGACCGCCGCCACGGAGCGGGAGGCCGCGTCCCTCGCGCGCTACCAGGCGGCGGCGGGCGAGCCTGTCGGCAGCTTCCGCTTCTTCCGTATCGATGGCTACAACGTGCTGGGCGAAAGCGCGGTGGCCGTGTGGACCAGCCCGCGACAGGCCTATCTGGTGGCGGTCGAGGAGCCGTGCCCGGGATTGCGCTGGTCCCTGTCGATCGGCCTGACGTCGAGCATGAGCCGCGTCTATGCCGACTTCGACCGCGTCCAGACCCGAGATGGCAGCTGCCGCATCGATTCGATCCGTCCCGTCGATGTCGCGGCGCTCCGCGACAGTGAGCGGGCGGCGAGGCAGGCTCCGGTCAAGATCGTCGAACGCGAGGCTTGAACGGCTTTCGCGCCCGCCTCTCAGGGGGCGGGCGGAACGTAGCCTGCAGGCTTCTCCGCGCCGCCGCCGAACAGGAACTTCTCCATCTCCGCCTCGAGGAAGGCGCGATGCTTGGGGTCCATCGGCGAGAGCCGGTTCTCGTTGATCAGCATGGTCTGGTGCGCCAGCCATTCCTGCCACGCCGGCTGCCCGATGCTCTCGAAGATGCGTTTGCCAAGCGCGCCCGGCCAAGGGGCGAAGGCGAGGGCGGGGGCATCGACGCCGTGCTTGGCGCAGTGGACGGTACGGCTCATGGCAAGGACTCCAGAAGGGTGCGGATGGGGCGCGGCAAGCCGAGGGCATCGTAGTCGTCGCGTGCGATCCAGCGACGCTCGTTCGTCATGCCGACGGATGACCCGCCTTCCTGGCGCGAGGGGTCTCGGGCCTCGGGAACGGGGTGCAGGACGGGCGAGGCGTGCAGGCGGTAGTGGCTGAAGGCGTGCACGAAAGTCGGCAGCGCCACGCCTTCCCTTGCGCCGAGCGCATCGCGCAGGGCTCGCGCCACCGCGTCGTCGGAGGCTTCGGGCACGCTCCACAAGCCCTGCCACACGCCCTTGCCCGTGCGGCGTTCCAGCAGCACGCGACCCTCCGCGTCGCGGAACACGAGCAGCTGGATCGCGCGCGTCGGCGTCGGCTTGGCCGGCTTCCGCGCCGGAATCCGCGTCACGGCATCGTCGGCGTGCGCCCTGCACTCGTCGCGCATCGGGCAATCGGTGCAGCGGGGGTTGCGCGCCGTGCAGTGCGTGGCGCCGAAATCCATCAGTGCCTGCGTGTAGTCGGCGAGGCGCTGCTGGGGCAGGCGGGCTTCGGCGTCGATCCAGAGACGGCGCTCGATCGCCGGCTTGCCCGGCCACTCCGTTTCGCCGAGCAGGCGGGACAATACGCGCTTCACATTGCCGTCGAGGATCGCGTGGCGCTGCCCGTGCGCCTGCGCGAGGATGGCCGCGGCGGTGCTGCGGCCGATGCCGGGCAGGGCGGACAGCGCGTCGATGTCCTCGGGTAGCGTGCCGCCGTGCCGCTGCACGCAGGCCTGCGCCGCGCGATGCAGGTTGCGCGCGCGACTGTAGTAGCCCAGCCCGGACCAGAGCGCGAGCACCTCGTCCTCATGCGCGCCGGCCAGCGTCGGCAGGTCGGGGAAGCGGGCGAGGAAGCGCTCGAAGTAGCCGATGACGGTCTGCACCTGCGTCTGCTGCAGCATGACCTCGCTCACCCACACGCGGTACGGCGTGCGCGGGTGCTGCCACGGAAGATCGTGGCGGCCATGCACGTCGAACCACGCGAGCAGCCGGTCCGCGAACGACGCGTTGGTGGGTGCGCGGGTCATTGGACCGGCTCGCTCCCGTCGTCCGCCTCCGTGGGAGCGGCGACGTCCTCGTCCATCTCGACGGTCACGCCTTCCAACCGGACGCCGTCGAGCGCCACGTCGGGCAGCACCGCCCGCACGCGCAGCGGCGGCAGGGCAGCGGCATCGGCGTCCTCCCGCCACGCCATCACCGCCGCCGGCGTGCCCTCGATCTCGACCTCGTGGGCGTCGCGCTGCAGCGTGAGGCGGGTGGTCGCGGCCATGGCGGATTCGCCGTGCTGCGCGAGGGTGAACGCCAGCGGCGAGGCGCTGGCGGAGAGCGGTGCGGGCAGGGCGGGCCAGGCGTCGGGCCACGCCGCGATCTCGCCGCGGGCGTCGAGCGTCCACGGCGCGAACTGCAGCCGCCCGAGTGCCGTCGCCGCGGGGATCGGGCCGGCGCCCTCGAGACGCAGCGCCATGCCTTCGAGGCGCAACGGGCCTGCCTTCGGCCGAGCGTCCAGCTGCAGGGCCAGCGCCATGGGCTCGACCCCATCCGCCGTCGTGTCGATCCATTGGCCGCGGAGCGCGAGAGTCATCGGCGCATCGAGGGCGAAGCGCGGCAGCGTGAGCTCGACGTCCTGCAGCGCGCCGCCCTCCCAATGCAGTCGACCGCGCGTGAGCGCCAGCCCCTCGAGGCGCGGCAGGTTGGCGACGTCGCCCGCAGGCTGGGCATTCCACCAGGTGAGGGCCGCATCGAGGTCGATGTCGGGAGCGTCAAGGCGAAGGGCGTCGACGCGCAGGGATTCACCGCGGAGCGTCGACCACGGCAGGGCGATCTCCAGTCGTTGGGCGGTCAGCACCCGACGGCCGGTCGCGTCCCGCACCTCAAGGCCAGGCAGGAACAGCCAGGGCTGCGGACGCCAGCGGAGCGCCGGTTCACCGTCGTAGGTCCAGTCGAGGCCGGTGGTGCCGCCGGCCCGCGCCAGCGCGAGATCGGCGACACGGCGCGCGTTGAACCACCACGGCGAGGACAGCACGGCGAGCAGCAGCAGCGCAGCCACGACAGCCAACGCCCGCAGGCTGCGGCGGAGGAGCGGGCGCTGGGGCGGGCGCGCGGCGGGTGGCGCGGGAACGTCGGCCGGGGCCGGGCTCACGACGTGCCGCGCTCCGCGCTTCCCAGTTCGGGAAGCAGTGCATCGACGAACGCGTCGGGATCGAAAACGCGCAGGTCTTCCATTCGCTCGCCCAGCCCGACGAAGCGGATGGGCAGGCCGAACTCGCGGGCCAGGGCGAACACCACGCCGCCCTTGGCACTGCCGTCGAGCTTGGTGACCACGAGGCCGCTGACTTTCGCCGCGGCGAGGAACTGACGCACCTGGTTCACGGCGTTCTGGCCGGTGGTGCCGTCGATGACCATGAGCACCTCGTGCGGGGCGCTGTCGTCGATCTTGGCGAGCACGCGCGCCACCTTCGAGAGTTCGGCCATGAGGCCCTGCTGCGTGTGCAGCCGGCCGGCGGTGTCGGCGATCAGCAGGTCGAGCCCGCGCGACTTCGCCGCCTGCAGCGCGTCGAAGATCACCGCGGCGGCATCGGCGTTCTGGCCTTGGGCGACCACGGTCACGCCGTTGCGTTCACCCCAGACCTTCAGCTGTTCGACGGCGGCGGCGCGGAAGGTGTCGCCGGCGGCGAGGGCGAGCTTCAGGCCGTCCTTCTGGAAGCGGTGCGCGAGCTTGCCGATCGTGGTGGTCTTGCCGACGCCGTTGACGCCCACGGTGAGGATGACGAAAGGCGCGCGGGCGGTGTCGATCACCAGCGGCTGCGCGACGGGGCGCAGCATGGCCAGCAGCTGCGCGCGCAGATGGCGCTGCAGGGCCCGGGCGTCCTCGAACTCACGGGCGCGCAGGCGGCGGCGCAGGTCCTCGACCAGGGTGTCGGTCGCGGTGACGCCGACATCCGCGCCGAGCAACACCGTTTCGATCTCGTCGAGCAGGGCGTCGTCGAGCTTCGGGTTCGACGAGAACAGGCCGCGCAGGCCGGTGGCGAAGCGGCTCTGCCGCAGCTTCTGCCACCAGCTCGCTCCGGTCGGCCCGGCGGCGGGTTCCGCCACCGGCGCGACGGCGGCGGGCGCCTCGGTGGCCGCCTCTACGACCGCCCCTACGACCGTCTCGGCGGCCGTTTCGGTGGGCGCGGCGTCGGTTTTCGCGGGGACGGCGGCTTTCTT
>ERZ1066118.979-NODE-979-length-20813-cov-7.792803_pt1 | contig 20813 bp, 17 predicted proteins | sample MGYA00382765_ERZ1066118 | MGnify/ENA primary metagenome ERZ1066118 (study PRJEB33369, sample SAMEA5778348) | biofilm metagenome | biome: Industrial cooling water; feature: Water cooling tower basin; material: Biofilm | place: United Arab Emirates | collected...
GGCTTGGTGCGGTCGAAGCGGATGGTGCCGCGGTAGCCGAACCGGTAACTGGTAACCGGCAACCAGTTTACTACCAGAGCGCCGCCAGCTGAACCGGCATGTTCGTCGCCAGCCCCAGCGCGTACTCGGCCCACCAGCCGCCTGCCGAGGGGCCGCCATTGCACGACCCGTCCGACTCACCCGGCCGCTTGATCCAGAAGAAGGCGTCCACGAGGGGGTGCCCGGTCGTTGCGCTGGATGATTCGCCGAGCGCGCGTCCCAGCGGATTGCACCACTCGGCGGTAGAGCTCTCGCCGAGGCCATTCCGGCTCGTGTCGATCACGAAGTGCTTCCCACCCACTCGAGCCGCGAGAGCCTCACCGTACTCGAGGTTCAGCCTGGTGCTGAAGTAGTTGGAGACGTTGAGGGCAAAGCCGTCCGCGAAGCCGATTCCGGCGGTGTTGAGCCGATCCGCCATGACTGCGGCACTCTTCCAGCCGGGGTTCCCGCCATCGACGTAGACCGAGACGTTCGGCTGGGTCTTCAGCGTTCTGACCGCGTCGCGTATGAGGCTCATCCGTAGCTTCTGGTCGGCCGCGGTGAGGCAGTCGAGCGCCGCCAGCGCGTCCGGCTCGAGGATCACGACCGCCTTGCGTGCGCCAATCGCCTTGGCGAAAGCGGAGATCCAGCTCCTGTACGCGCTGGCGCTCGTCGCGCCTCCGCCCGAGTAGCCCCTGCAGTCGCGGATGGGGATGTTGTAGGCGACGAAGACGGGGAGCGCGCCGGCCTCGGTGACGGTGTTCATCCGCTGGCCGACTGCCTTCGCGATGTCGCCGTTCCAGTCACCGAACCAGTCCGCCTGCGCCCGCTGAGCGATGTAGCCCATGAGCTTCGCGTCCTCCGGCCGCGTGGTCGCCCAGGCACTCGCCTGCTGCTTCGCGTTGGAGTACGGATCGGCGAAGAAGGTGGCGCCCTTGAAGAGGTTCAACCCCGCCCGCGCGACGAAGATCGACGCGCTACGCTCCGCCACCACCCGGCCCGTCTTGTCCCGCGCCTGGAATGAGATGAGGTATGGGCCCGTGCCGCTCCACGTCCACCCGTCAGCGTTGATGTAGGCATACTTGTGCGCCGACGGACTCGTAGCGTTCGCCATCTTCCCCCAACCCGCCCCGTCGACCCTCCAGTACATGTCGTACTGGTTTGGTGAGTACCCCTTCAGGACTCCCGCCAGCTTCTGCTCCCCGGAGAAGATCGCGCCTTCCGTCGGCGACCACATGTCGATCGGAGAGCTCGACAGGTTGAAGCTCGGCCTCGCGCCCAGGGGCGAGATCTCGGAGGCCGTCGGCGCCGTCGGAGCATCGGCGCAGGCGGCCGCGACAGCAATTATCGCCATGAGCGGGAACGAGCGGTTGAGCGACTTCGATGAACGGACTGGAGGTGCGGAAAGGGAAGCGGGAGGCATGGGTTGGATAAAAGCAGAAGGTTCGCACATCACCAGAAAGGCGACGCGTGGAGTTCTCGGCAGAAGCAGGGAGCTGCCCTGCCGGCGGCGAACAGCGACTGGAACCGTAAGAGCTGAAAGGATCCTGCGAAGCACCGCCAGGGAGGAACGCAAGCGCATGGAGGATATACGCTTGCCTGCATTCCGTCAATCCATCAAAACGCCAAATGTTCCATTACGTCCACCTGACGAGGCGCGCACCCACACCTGCCCCGTTTTCGAGTTTCGCGGCCCTCGCGTGCCTTCGTGCCTTCGCGGTGAACCTGTTTCTCCTGCCTCACCCCCGCACGCGAATCTCGAACGGATTGGACACACGCTCCTCCATCGGCGGCTTCTTCTCCCACGGACCGTTCGGCTGATAGTCCAGGATCGCGCTGTCGATCACCAGCCGGAAGGTGCCGGTCATCTCGGTCTGGAAATGCGGGAAGACCTCCGACCCGCTCTCACCGCCGACGATCTCGACCCTGTCCTCCAGCGACTCACCGGGAGCGAGCTGGATCGGCTCACTCAGGCAGGCATTCATCCCCGGAATCCAGGCGGTGGCCCAATCGCCCGCGTCGAGCTTCTCGAGCCGAACACCGTACGCGCCGTTGCAGTTGAGGAGCGAGACCAGCTCCCCGGTCCGATTGGTGTAGGTGTAGTTGATCGTGGTGCGAAGGTGCGTTGCGTCGCGGTCCAGAAAGTAGATGCCGGCATCGGTAGCGATGGCGAAGTCGTGCGAAGGAGCCGGAGTGGCCGGGAGAGCAGGCGCTGGATCGACGGCGGCTTCGCCGGCGGGCTCAGCCGAGCAGGCGAGAAGAGCCGCGCTAAGGGTGGCGAGGGCAACGCGGTTCTTTGCTTTCATGGGCTTCTCCTGCCAGTGGTCAAGCCGCCCGGACCGTCCGCGCGCATACAGCATGACGCTTGATCAACCCGGGGTTGCACACGCCATCGGCAGGCGGGCGTCAGCAGGGCCGAAGCGCGCGTTGCAGCAGAGCAACGTAGCGCTGGATCTCGCCGGGATACTCCATCGTCCGCAGCCGACCCGCTTCCCGGGAATGCGCGAAGAGGCGGGTAATCGATACCGAGACCTCAGCCTGCGATGCCGCGAGCAGCTCCTGAAGCCGGAGCGTCTCGGTGTACGGGATCAGCCGATCCTCGTACCCGTGCGCGAGCACGATGCGCTGGTCGAGGCTCGGCAGCAGAGGCCTTGGGTCGAGCTGAGGCGTGCGGCGAATTGCCGCCTCCAGCAGCTGCTCGCCGAGGAGGCGACCTGGTTCGAGCGGAGGCGTCACTCCGAACTGCGGCGCCAGCAGGTCCCACAGCTCCTGCTGGTCCTTCGGCAGCGTCGCACGAAGATCGCGCTTCAGAGCATCATGCACCTTTTCCGCAGCGTACGCCCCGCGCCGCCCGACCTCCGCCGCCAGCTCACCTGACGCCCGCCGCAGCTCTTCCATGTGCTCGTGGCCGGGGACGTCGGTGAGGTAGTTCCCGGCGACGATCCAGCGGCCGTACGGATCCGGGTCGGTGCGATGCCGCACGCCCTTCCACTCGTGCTCTCCCGTCATCATGAAGTGCAGCGTCTGCCCGAGATCCGCGTAGCCCCCGAAGCCGACGACAGCGCGGATGTACTCGCGGATCCCGGGCTTGGCCGCGCTCATCAGCGCCTGCGTCGCACCAAACGAAAAGCCGACGAGATTGAGATTCTCGCTGAGGATGTCGGAGCGGCTGTTCAGGTAACGCGCGGCCGCCGCGATGGTGGTGTCGCCTTTCGCGGGGTTGATCTGGAGGCGGCGCCAGGCGGGAACGTCCGGGATCAGCACGGAAGCGCCGGAGCTCGCGAGGCCGTGCGCGAACCGGAGGAGAACCGGATGATGACGCCCGGGGACGGTGATGCCGTGGAGCAGGATCCAGCCGGGAAGGGGAGCCTTGCCCGCGCGCCTGATGTATGTCGCCGCGACTTCCTCGCCGTCGACCTCGAAGCGCACATCCTCGTGGGTCGAGATGCTGCTCGGGTGCTGGACATAGCCGCGCAGGAAGCGCAGTACCCTGATCATTGCGCCCCTCCTGATCGGCTGGCGGTGCCGACCGCCTCCGAGATCGAGGAAAGCCCCGCGCGCTCCAGCCGCTGGACGAGCCCCTCGTTGATCTCCCGTACCAGCGCAGGTCCGCGGTAGACGAAGCCGGTGTAGAGCTGGATCAGGTCTGCGCCCGCCCGAATCCGCTCCCACGCATCCTCCGCCGAGAAGATCCCTCCAACGCCGATGATCGGCATCTTCCCCTGTGTGCGCCCGTAGATCCGCGCGATCACCTCCAGCGCGCGCTTGCGCACGGGCTTTCCGCTGATGCCACCCGCGCCGAGCGCCTCCACCTCCGCGGCATCCGTCGTCAGCCCCGCCCGCGAGATCGTCGTGTTCGTCGCGATGATGCCGGACACACCCTCCTCCAAGGCGATATCCACCGCCTCGTCCAGCTGCGTGTCAGTGAGGTCAGGCGCGAGCTTGAGCAGCACCGGTGAACGGGTCGCGGATGCGTTCGCCCGCGCGGTGACCGCCCGCAGGAGCTTCCTCAGCGGCTCCGCGTCCTGCAGATCCCGCAGACCGGGGGTGTTGGGCGAGCTGACGTTGATGACGAGGTAGTCGGCGAAGCGCTCGAGCAGCTCGATGCTGCGGAGGTAGTCGTCGACCGCCTCCTCGTTCGGCGTGAGCTTGCTCTTGCCGAGGTTGACCCCGAGCACTGTCTCGCTGGGGGAGCTCGCGAGATGGGCCGCCATTGCTTCTGCGCCGGGATTGTTGAATCCCATCCGGTTCAGCAGCGCCTCATCCTGTGGCAGCCGGAATAGCCGCGGCCGGGGATTGCCCGGCTGCGCATGCGCGGTGACGGTGCCGATCTCGACGAAGCCGAAGCCGAGCGCCCCCAGCGCATTGAACGCATCCCCCTTCTTGTCGAGCCCCGCCGCGAGACCGACGGGATTCTCGAAGTCGATCCCCCAGAGGCTCGTCCGCAGTCGCGGATCACGCACGGCTGAGCGCGTGCGCACGAGCGACCTAACCGCTTTCGGCAGGGTACCGAGACCGGTGAGAACGACTTCGTGGGCGGTCTCCGCCTGAAGCTTGAACAGCGCCGCTCGCGCGAGCGGGTAGAGAGTGGGCACGGCTCTTGTCCGGCTCAGGTTTCAGGGATACAGGGAGCACCGCGAAGTTGCGAAGGGCGCGGAGCAGACGCGAAGGAGTGAAGCAGGAAGGAAGCAACCATTTCTTTGTCGTTCCGTCGCTCCTTCGGGCCCTCGGGGTGAAAACTCTGGGCACCAAGCTACGCGGCCCCGCCGGAGCGGCAACCAAGCAGTTTGTATTCTTGACGCTATCTGACGGCGTCGGCTACTCTTGCGGCAAGCGCGGGAGTGGCGGAGGGACGGCCTTTTTGGGGAGGAAAGCGCAGCGATGGGTACTCAGGCCATGAACGGTAACATTGTCTTCCTCTCGGCTGCCCGGACGCCGTTCGGCACATTCGGCGGGAGCCTCAAGGATTTCACCGCAACCGATCTGGCGGCGTTCGCCTCCGTCGCAGCTATCGAGCGCGCCGGCATAGATCCATCCAAGGTCGAGCAGTCGGTCTTCGGGAATGCTCTCCAGACCTCGAAGGATTCGATCTACCTTGCGCGTCACGTCGGGTTGCGCAGCGGGATCCCGCAGGAGGCGGCGGCGCTGACCGTCAATCGGCTTTGTGGCTCCGGCTTCCAGGCGGTGGTCTCGGGCGCACAGGACATCCTTACGGGTGAAGCTCAGGTCGTGCTTTGCGGCGGTACCGAATCGATGAGTCAGGCTCCGCACGTGGTGCGCGGCGCGCGCTTCGGGGATCAGCGGCTCGGCCCGGCAGGCGCGCACTACGAGGATCTGCTGTGGGAGGCGCTGACGGATACCTACGCCGGCTGCTCGATGGCCGTCACCGCCGAGAACCTGGCGGACAAGTACGGCATCACACGCGAGGAGGTGGACGAGTACGCCGCCCGCTCGCAGCGGCTCGCCTACGAAGCATGGGAAGCGGGCGCCTTCGCCGACGAGATCGTCCCGGTGAAGATCAAGGGTCGCAAGGGCGAGACACTCTTCGAGCGCGACGAGCACCTGCGGCCGGACACGACTGTCGAATCTCTCTCGAAGCTGAAGCCGTACTTCAAGGAGGGCGGCACCGTCACCGCCGGCAATGCCTCCGGAATCGGCGACGGAGCCGCTGCGATGGTGATCTCCTCGGAGCGCTGGGCGGAGGAGAATGGGGTGGCGCCGATCGGCCGACTTGTATCCTGGGGCGTCGCGGGGGTCGACCCGAAGCTGATGGGGATCGGTCCGGCCCCGGCGAGCCGACGGGCGCTCGATAAGGCGGGGATGACGCTGGAGGAGATGGATCTGATCGAGCTGAACGAGGCGTTCGCGTCACAGTACTGCGCCGTGGAGCGCGAGCTCGGCTTCGACCGCGCCAAGGCGAATCTCTCAGGTGGCGCGATCGCCCTGACGCACCCGCTGGGCGCTTCGGGAGCACGGATCACCGTCCATCTTCTGCATCGCCTGCGGAAGCGGGGGCAGAAGTTCGGGCTCGGCACCGCCTGCGTTGGTGGAGGGCAGGGGATTTCGGTCGTGGTGGAGGCGTATTGATGGCGTCTGACAACGACGCGCTCGAGGGAGATCGAGGCCCGAGCAAACGCGCTCGGCTGCTCACCCTCCTCATCCTTGTCCCAACACTGCTCGTCGGCTGTTTGGGAGATGAGCCGGCGGCGACGCCTGAGATCCCGGTCGGAACAGAGGTCGGCCAGCGGGCACCCACCCTTTCGGGTCAGATCTCCTCCGGTGAGGCGTTCAGCACCGAGTCACTCGCCGGAGGAAAAGCCGTTCTCGTCTTCTACACCAGCGGCGAGTGCGGCCTCTGCCGCTTTCAGCTCGAGCAGCTCGAGGCGAATATATCGGCCTATCAGCGCGTCGACGCGGACGTGATTGCCGTAACGCTCGACCCTGCGGAGCGTGCAGTTGCGATGCTGGAGCGGCCCGAGCTTCCGTTCCCCATCGTCTCGGTTGATTCGGCGACCTTCCGGAGCTGGGGCGTCATCGACACCGAGAGCTCATTCGTTCTGCCAGGTACCTACGTCCTGGATGATGCGGGCGTGATCCGTTACCGCCACATTGGTCGCAATGCAGGTGATCGCACCACCGACGCTGAGATCGTCGCGGTCCTGGAGAGCATCCCCGCGTCCTCCTGATTCCATGATTCCTCCTCGATCGTCACTGACGTGTGCAACCTCCCCGAAAAGCCGACAGATCCGCCACCACTCCCGGAACGCACAGTCTCGAACGAGGTGTTCGAGATGGTGATCCGCCGCGCCGCCGAGCTTCAGGCGAAGGAGGCCGATCAGGCGAGCGGCGGCGATTCGATGAGCGGGGCGGAGGTGCTGCGGATCGGCCGGGAGCTCGGTCTTTCGACGCGTCATCTCCACCAGGCGATGGCGGAGATCGACGAGCCGCGCCGGGGGAAGGAGGGAATCATCTCCAGGGTGTTCGGCCCGGATGAGACTCGGGCTTCCCGCACGGTTGCAGGCTCGGCGGAGAGTGTCGCGAGACAGCTCGAGCGCTACCTGATCGAGAAAGAGTACCTGTGTGTCCTTCGGCGCCTGCCTGACCGCGTGCTCTTTACCCGGGCGCCCGGCGCGGGGGCGGTGGTCGGCCGCGCGATGGCGAAGGCTTTCTCGCGTTCGGCGATGCTCGACGTCCCGAATCTGGAGATGGCGGTGAGGCCGCTCGAGGATGGTTTCGCGTACGTGACCATCGCGACCTCGGCGTCGACCTCCAGGACGACCGCAGCGGCTACCTCCATCGTGGGCGGCGGGTTCTCCGCTGCTGCCGCCGGCGCGTTCCTGGGGATTGCGATCGCCCCGCCGGTGGCGGTTCTCGCTCTTCCGGTGCTGGGAGGCGCCGTGCTCGGAGCACGCGCGATCCACCTGAACCTCCTCGAGAACGTGCACGTGCGTCTCGAGTCGCTGCTGGACCGGCTCGAGCACGGCGAGCTGGACAGGGCGGGACCCGCCCACGGCGGCGGCCCGAGGCATCAGAGAAGATTCAAGTCGCTGGAGGAAGGTCTATGACGCAGGTCCGGCGGGTGGGGGTGCTCGGGTGCGGGCTGATGGGTGCCGGGATCGCGCAGGTCTCCGCGGCGGCGGGCTACGAGACGATTGTGCGGGAGGTCTCCGACGAGGCGCTGCAGAAGGGGCTCGCGGGGATCGACAAGCAGCTGTCGAAGGCTGTCGAGAAGGAGAAGATCACCGCAGCCGATCGTGAGAGCACCCTGGCGCGGATCACCGGGAGCACCGACCTCAGCGCGCTATCGGGATGCGACCTCATCATCGAGGCAGTGGTCGAAGACCTCGAGGTGAAGAACGCGATGTGGAAGGAGCTCGATGGCATATGTGCGCCAACCGCCATCTTCGCGTCGAACACCTCTTCGCTGACGATCGCCGACATGGCCGCAGCGACCAACCGGCCGGAGCGAATGATCGGCCTCCACTTCTTCAATCCAGTGCCGGTAATGCAGCTGGTCGAGGTGGTCCGGACCATCGCCACTGACCAGGACGTTTTCGAGAGTGCGATGGAGTTCGCCCGCTCCCTCGGCAAGGAGCCGATCGAGTGCCGCGACAACTCCGGCTTCGTCGTGAACCTCCTGCTCGTCCCCTACATGATGGACGCGATCCGCGCGCTGGAGCAGGGCGTCGCCACGATCGAGGACATCGACAAGGGGATGCGGCTCGGGGCCGGATATCCGATGGGTCCCTTCACCCTCTGCGACTTCGTCGGGCTCGACACGCTCGCCAAGATCGGCGGCATCATGTACGAGGAGTACCGGGAGAAGCGCTACGCCGCGCCGCCGCTGCTCAAGCGGATGATCTCGTTCGGCTACTTCGGCCGGAAGAGCGGCAAGGGGTTCTACGACTACTCGCACGATCCGCCGGTAGCGGTGGGGCTGGGGCTGTAGGAAGAGGGCTGACTCGAAGCTGTCACCATGGACAGCGGGTTCTCTCCTTATCTTCAGCTGGAGAGTCGCTCAGTCCCCGACTACCTCGGCTGCGGTCGCCGGGGCAACGCCATCCATCAGGTAGCGGGTCGGCTCCTTCGCCATCAGCTCGTCCTGGTAGTCCGCATCGGGCGTGAGCGTATCCATGAAGGAGCTGACCGAGAACACCGCGTTCCCGCGGCCCGGAGGCCCGTATCCTGGAGGGGGCCGATGCCCGTACTTCTCGAGCGTCTCCTTGTAGATCTCCAGCAGCCGCACGTGATACTCGAGCGGAGCACCCGTGGGATTCGCCTTCCCCAGCGGCGTAGTCGGCTCAGGGCACCAGGTGGTGAACCGCGGCGTCACCCCGCGCGACATGAAGAAGTCGAGCCCCTCACCAGTCGACCTGATCGCCTCATCGACGGTGCTGAAGCCGTACGGCTTCGCCATCTCGACCCCCGCAACGAAGTTCGGGATTACGTAGCGTGCTCCGAAGATGTCGCGTGCCTCCAGGATCCGGCGGTGCCACTCCTCGCGCCCGACGTAACGCTGCTTGCCCGGCGAGACCTGCTTGAAGATCGCCTCGTCCCACACCTCGTAGTTGGGATGGTAGATCTGGATCCCGTGATCCTTGAAGATCTGCGCCTCCGCCTTCGGCAGCGCCTGAGCAACGACCTTGCCGATCCAGCGCCCGGGGAAAGCCTCCTCGATCGCGCGCGAGTAGCGCCCGTAGAACTCCGCCTCCTTCAGCCCCTCGACGGAGGAGGTCACGCTGCCGCCCGTGAGCGTGTAAGCGTGTGAAGTTCCTGCGGTGTCGTACTTGTTGATGATCCCTAGCGCCTCGATCACCTCTTCAACCGGCTTCACTCCGGTGTACGGCCGCCCCGCCTGCTTGTGCTGACGCCAGTTGTGATTGATGTCGCAGAACTGGCACTCCTCCTTCGCGCCGAAATACTGGCAGAGGCGCAGGACGGTGAGGTAGATGAGATACCCCCACTGAATCGTGGGTGCGATCTCCATCACCGACTTCCCGCTCTCCAGCTTGTGCCGGTAGTACTCCGGCATCGGCGGCAGGCCAACATCGCCGAAATGGGCACCCTCGAGCGTCAGCTCCAGCCGCCCATCATCGCTCCGTCTGATGCCGTAGGGCGAGTCAGGGTTCAGCCGTACGGAGACGATCGTCCGCCGTAGCTCAAAGGGGCCGCCTGTGAGCGCCACTTCTTCCGGCGGGCGCCGAACGGCGGCCTGGCCGAGGTCCTTCAGCGGCTTGTGGTCGAAGGAGAAGATGAAGTACGACTTCGGCTTTACCTCACCCGCATCATTGTCGGTGAGGGCGGAGTCGTCGAAGGCGATACCCGTCCGGAGGAGATCCTCCTTGAGAATCGCCTCTCGCGGGATATGCGGGAATCGAGAGGCGAGCCCCTCGAGTAGAGCTGTCCTGGTGCTCATGCGTCTTCTTTCAGGTCGATAGTAACGGCGGGGAAATTTACCGAGACCAGACCCGGAAGGGAACTCCAGCTCCCAGCCCTCTCAAGTAGCTGCGAGCCATCCTTTTCACCGCGAGGGCGCCCATAACGTGAAGGAAAGAGTTGCAATGAGGAGTGGGCCCGATCAACTCATCTGAGCTCGTTCAGTTCTTCGCGTCCTTCGCGCCTCCGCGGAGAAGTCGTTTTCCCCCTACGGGTGAGCTGCGCGCTGGAGGCGGTCGCGAACACCAGCCCAGGCAGGGTCGGTGGGAACGCGCTCGACCAGGATTGCGCCGCAGCCTGCATCGTCCATGCGGTGGAGGGCAGCATAGAGGTCCCGAGCATACTCCCTTGCGTCTGCGGACATCCGCACGTGGTGGTGGGCCGCGGAAGGTATTTGCTGGGAGATGGTGATCACACCAAGAATACCGGCGGAATCCGCTAGGGCCCGCGCTTCTCCCGCGAACTCCTCTCGCGCCGCCGCGCCGGAGAGCACGAGCCGCGCGCGCGGGGCGTAGTGCCGAGCCAACATCCCGGGAGCAGGACGGGCTGCGGCTTCGTCGAAGTGGCCGGCCAATCGGAGCTGCTTCCCCAGAACAGCCTCCAGCGCAGCCACCTCCAGCGTTCCGCTGCGTAACAATGTCGGTTCGGCGCCAGTCAGATCGACGACGGTAGACTCGATTCCGACGCTGCACTCGCCGGCATCCAGCACCATGTCGATTCGGCCGCTGAGGCCCTTCAGCACGTGGGCAGCAGTGGTCGGGGAGATCTCCGTCGAGCGGTTGGCGCTGGGCGCGGCAACAGGAACCCCCGCGGCGGCCAGCAGTGCGTGGGCAACAGGATGGCTCGGGACGCGGAGCGCGACGGTCTCCATGCCGGCAGTGACAGAATGGGGAACGATCGGCTTCTTGTGTACAACAAGAGTAAGCGGTCCGGGCCAGAACTCGTCCGCCAGCTGCACCGCCTGATCGGGCCAGTCGAGAGCTAGCTCGGAGGCAGCGGCTGTATCGGCGACGTGGACGATGAGAGGATTGTAGGAAGGCCGACCTTTGGCAGCGAAAATCCTGCTGATCGCTTCTGTATCGAGGGCATTTCCGCCAAGGCCATAGACGGTTTCCGTGGGGAAGGCGACGAGACCGCCGGAGCGAAGAACAGCAGCCGCGGAATCGATAATTTCCGGCTCCGGCGCGCTCGGATTCACTGCTTCAATCCTCACGTTTAGGCGAGGATAGCCGGGATCAGCGCTGCTTCTAACGCGCTGTAATACCTAGAGATAACGGTGATGATGACCGCTGCGGCGGGAGCTGAAATTGGTCTCCTTCTTGCTCTTCCAGAGGCCCAACGGGACGGTATGACTCGTCTCTCAGGGAGCAGCGGAAAGCGCGCCGCGGCACCCGCCCGAATCAAGCAAATCGTCGCGGATTCCGAAGCTAACATTGGTACAGCGTGACCCTAGGAGACGACATGTTCTGGCTACTCGTAACTGGCCTCTGGGCGGGGATGCTGCTTTCGCCCTTCGTTCTTCTCTACCTCTTCCTGCCGACCGGCCGGGAGTGCCCGCGATGCGCCTGCGACACTCTGCCGATCCGTTCGCGGATGCTTCGCCCCTTCAGGTCGATCGCGATGTTCCGCTGGTGCATGGCGTGCGGCTGGGAAGGTGTGACTCGCCACTCGGCAATCCGTCGCCCGCTCCCGACCTTCGAGGTCGTGCCGGACGATAGCGGTGAGGCCGATGACCAGGCACCCTGGCGCCAAAACGCCTGAAACGGCGTTCTGACGCGCTCGCACAACGTGTCGCGAGCGCTGGCGGGCCTCAGCCCCGTGAGCGCCGCCTGATCGCTTCGGTTCCCCCCCTGAAGGCATACGCTTCGACCCCTGCGCGCTGCATCGCTTCCGCGACCTGAGCCGCCTGGGTGCCCCGATCACAGTACAGCACGTAAGTGCGGTCGCGACCCAGTGACCGCGGATTCGTCGTGAGCTGCCATGCAGGATGGTTGACCGAATCCGGGTAGTGCCATGCGTCCCATTCCTCCTCACTCCGGATATCGATCACAATGGCGTTGCTCGGAACGTCCTCGGTGAAGAGGTATCCAGCCGCCAGGTCGATATCGTCGATTGCACGCAGGTCCAGGATCCGGCGCTTCTCGAATGGCGCCATCAGAATGTCGGGATCGAGCTTGGCCTCCTCGCGCTCCGTCTCCCGTGTCGTCGCGTTGGTCGCAGGGTTCCCGGGTGCAATCGCGCAGTACTCCTTCACCTGCGACGAGATCGGGTACGTGCGGATCCGCCTCGAGATCTCGACGATGTCGAGCTTGTCGAACCCGATCAGCGGCCTGAAGACCGGCACCCGGCTCGCCCGATCAATCGCGGCGAGATTCGCGAGCGTCTGAGACGAGACCTGGCCAATGGCCTCACCGGTGATAAGAGCCTGCGCCTTGAGAATCTGTGCGAGCATGTCGCCGGTGCGGTACATCAGCCTCTTCAGGACGAGCTGCCAGAACTTCGGCTCCGTTCTGGCGCGAAGCTCATCCAGGACGCTGCTGAAGTCGACGACGTGGAGGTTGGGCTGTGTGCCATAGCTCCAGTTGTCTGCGAGGATCTTCGAGACCTGCGCGACCGACTTCTCGTACGCCTCGCCAGCAAGGTTGCAGAAGAGATAGTCCTGCCGGACTCCGCGCTTCAGCATCATCCACGACGCAACGGCCGAATCGAATCCGCCCGATATGAGACAGACGGCGCGACCCTCGACCGCGAGCGGAAGGCCGCCCAGCCCCTGTGACTTACCCGAGTAGAAGTAGGCGTCCTCGTCCCGGACCTCGACCTCCACCTCGACTTCCGGATTCGTCAGGTCCACGCGCGAGTCGATGTTCAGCGCCGAGCCGAGCTTCCTCCCGATATCCCCCGAGCTGTAGCTGTGGCGCCCGCTGCGGCGCGGCCGAACGGCGAAGCTGCGTCCGCGGACGGCTTCGCCAAAGTGCTCGACTCCCGTCCGGATCACTTCATCCAGGTCTGCGGAAGAGCGGGCTACCACGCTGGAATAAGAGGAGATACCCGGAATCCGCGAGAGGAATTCGAGGTCCTCTGGCGCAGCGGCGGTTCTCAGAAAGAGGCGGGTCCACTGCACGTCGATCTTGTACGTTGCACCTGTAGTCTGAAGCGCGTCCTTCACGTTCTTGACGAGACGCTTCATGAACCTGCGGCGTGTTCCGCGGGCCTTGGTGGAAAGCTCGGACGAGAGGCGAATCAGTACGAGTCGCTCCTGAGCTTCCGCTCCCTCCGCCGCAGGTGCGACCGGGGTAACGCTCAGCTGCCACCTCCGAGCTTCGGTCCCACCGCGACCTGCACGAGCTGGCCGGGTGAGAAGTACCTTCTCGCGATACGCATCACATCCTCCCGCGTCACCCGCTGCACGCGGGCCGGGAAGCGGTCCCAGTATTCCGGCTCGAGCCCGTATGCCTCGAGTGTCGCCAGCCGGGAAACGACTCGCGCTGGAGTCTCGAAGGCGCGCGGGAGTGACAGGATCAGCGCCTCCTTGGCGCGATCGAGCTCCTCCTGCGAAACAAGCTCCGACGCGATCCGCGCGATTTCATTTCTGATCTCGGTCAGCGCGTCCGCAGCGACGTCGGCATCCACCGCCGTCTCAACGATCCAGCCGCCTGCCTGGACCGCCGCCGCGAAGCCGGACCTCACGCCGTACGTCCACCCCTTGTCCTCGCGCAGATTCGAGCCGAGGCGTCCGGTGATCGTGCTGCCGCCGAGGATGTAGTTCGCTACCGCAGCAGCAACCCAGTCGTCCGAGACGCGCGGCATGCCGAGCCCGGCTACCCGGATCTCAGCCTGGGCCGCCTCCTCCCTAACGATGTTCAGCAGCGTGGAGCCAGCGGCGAGCTTCGACGGCTCGGCCGGGTAGCTGGGCGTCACCGCGCTTCCCGTCCATCCGGCGAATGCCCCCTCCAGCCGGGAGCGGAGATCGCCTCCGGAGAGATCTCCCCCGATGACCAGCACGCTCCCCTCCGGGCGATAATGAGCCTGATGGAAGGCGACCAGGTCCTCGCGCCTGAGCCGGGACACGCCTTCGGCAGTCCCGATCGGCAGCCGGCCGTAAGGGTGCTCCGCACCGAACACGGCGCGGCTCGACTCGTCGTCAGCGACGTTTGCAGGCTCGTCGAGGCGGGCATCAAGGGCATCCAGAGTCTCCGCGCGTACCCGCTCCAGCTCCCGTTCCGGAAACGCAGACCGCGCGACCACAGCGGCTAGCAGGGCCAGGCCTTCGTCGAGCGTCTCGGACAGGAGACCAAGATCGATCTCCGCATGGTCGTGCCCCACCCGCGCCGACAGCGCAGCCCCAAGCATGTCGATGCGCTCGTTCAGCACGTTGGCCGAAAGCTCGTCGGTGCCCTCCGTGAGGAGCGCGCCCACCATCGAGGCGACTCCGGGTGCGTTCCCGGGGTCCATCACCGAGCCTGCCGGCACGACCATTCGGATCGCTACCTGAGGCAGATCGTCGCGATGCACCGACAGCACGCGCAGGCCGTTGCGCAGCGTGAACCGCTCCGGTCGCGGAACGCTGGGGACGGGTGGTGCTCCAATCTCCGGGAGCGGAAGGGCCGCGGCTTCGACTCTCATCTCACTCAAAATCCACCTCTTCGCTCTCCGGCTCGCCCGAAGGAAGCACGATCAGTGTCGCCCTCGTATCCCGCCCGAGATACTCCCGCGCTACCCGCTGGACATCAGCCGCCGTTACATCCGCGTACCGGTTGAGGATCCGCTCGAGATCCTCAGGTCCATCCAGGATGGTCGCGGCGTACGCGAGCTCCTCCGCGCGGTCCTCCATGTTCGCGAGCTGGTGGATGTGATCGCGTCGCGAGCGGCGGATCGCCCCTGTCACCTCTGCCTGACTGACGCCGGCGCTGATGACGGCGTCAAGAACCTCGTCTACCGTCTGCTCGATTCGTTCGATGGCGATGCCGGATCGAGCGGTAGTCACGATGCCGAAGATGCCGGAGAGCCGGGTTGGATAGAGATAGGTATCCGTCTCCTGCGCGAGCTCGCCATCACGGACGAGGGCGCGCTGCAGGCGCGAGCTTTCGCCGTCTGCGAGAACATAGCTGAGGACATCGAGCTGAACCCATTCGTCGCTGCCATACGGCGGGACCGCCCACGCCTGGTAAAGGCGCGGGAAGGTGACGCGGTCGGCGAGGGTGTCGCGTCCCGCGGACGGGGCAGGGACCGTGCTGGCGGCGGGCTGCTCCAGGCCCCCCGGCGGAACGTCTCCGAAGTACTTCTCGGCCCAGGCGAAGCCCTGGTTAACCGAAAGGTCGCCGGCGAGCACCAGCACCGCATTGTCGGGTGCGTAGTAGCGCTGGTAGAACTCCCGCGCATCCTCCAGCGTCGTCTGCTCCAGGTCGGCAGTGTAGCCGATCGTGGGCCACGAGTAGGGGTGATCCGCAGGGAAGAGCAGCTGGTGTAGGCGCTCGAAGGCGAGACCGTAGGGGCGGTTCTCGTACGATTGCTTCCGCTCGTTGATCACGACGGAGCGCTGAACCTCGAGCATCTCCTCGTCCAGCACCGGTAGGAAGTGCGCCATGCGCTCCCGCTCCAACCAGAGGGCGAGCTCCACCGCGTGCGAGGGGACGACCTCGTAGTAGTTCGTCCGATCCAGCCAGGTGGAGCCGTTGTTCGTACCACCGACGCGCTCGAGAAGCCGGTCGAAGTCACCCTTCGGGCAGTGCTCGGAGCCCTCGAACAGCAGGTGCTCCAGAAGGTGCGCAAGGCCGGTGCGACCTGTTCGCTCATCCTTTGACCCGGCGCGATACATCACGTGCACCGCGACGATCGGGGAGGTGTGATCTTCGTGGATGATCACCTTCAAGCCGTTCGCGAGGGTCGTGCTTTCGTGCGGGACCCGGAGCGGCTTCAACGTCTCTTGCATATCGGGCAGGATCCTGGTCAATCAACAGGTGAAGAGCGCCGGCCGCAGGGGCCGAACCCTTGCGAGGCGCAGCCATAAAATGTAACACCGAACGGGTCATCGCCCCACCCGAAGCGCCTCATCCAACTACCACAGCCGATGGAATACGTCCCCGACGTCTCCCCTGATCTACCGACGCGCAACTGGCAGATAATCCTCGCACTCCTCGGCAGGCTGCCCCAGGGGGCGATGAGCCGCAGCTTCGGACGCATCGCGGATATTCAGCTGCCGCGAGCGGTGCGGCGACGGGTCCTCTCGACTTTTGCCTCCGCTGTCGGCGCCGACCTCTCGGAGGTGGCGGCGGATCTGGAGGAATTCCCCAGCATCAACGCGTTCTTCGTTCGCCACCTCAAGGAGGGGGCGCGCCAGTGGCCTGCCGACTCCGCGATCATTGCCTCTCCGGTAGACGGCATCATCGGCCAGTTCGGCGAAGTCACCGCAGGGAAAGCAATCCAGGCCAAGGGACACAGCTACTCCATTGCAGAGCTTCTCGCCGATCAGGCGGAGGCGATACGCTACGAGGGAGGATCGTTCCTGACGATCTACCTCAGCCCGCGCCACTATCACCGGATCCATACGCCGATCGCCGGCACGATTTCCAGCGGCACCTACATCCCCGGAACGCTGCTGCCTGTGAATGGACCCGCGGTGATGCACGTCCCGCGGCTATTCGCGCGAAATGAGCGGCTGATCTGTTACGTCGACAGCGTGGCGGGGAGGATACCGGTCGTCGCGGTGGGAGCGTACAACGTGGGTCGGATCTCGGCCGCATTCGACCGCGAGTGGGGTGGGACCGGCAGGGAGACATGGGTGACGAATCGCCGTCCGCTCTCCATTCAAAGCCGGAGCTACGATCCTCCCAAGCCGGTCGAAACCGGGGGTGAGATCATGGCGTTCCACCTGGGATCCACGATCGTAATGCTCTTCGAGCCCCAGGTCCGGTTGAACCAGGGGCTCGAAGCAGGTGCCGAGGTGAAGCTGGGGGCGCCTCTGGCGCACTAGGGCTCAGGCGCCGCCGGCGAGCGGCTCCCCCACGAACTGATCGACGAAGTGACCGGCCGAGAGCGGCTCACCCGTCGCCTCACGCAGCAGCTCGTTCCACGGCAGGGTCGCACCCCGCGAGAAGATCTGCTCCTGCAGGAAAAATCCGGCATCCGCCGACCCGCCGGGAAGCTCCCGCATCGCGTGCGTCAGCTGCGACGCCATCAGCTCGCCGAGCAGGTAGTTGTGGTAGTAAACGGGCGCCAGCGACAGGTGCAGCTTGGTCGCCCAGTCCGGCTCATTCCGTCCTTCCGGCCGCCGGATCAGCTGATACTTCTCGACGAAATCCCACCACAGGCTGTTGAGGTCCTCACGATCCGGGTTCGCGTACATCGCCTGCTCGAAGTGCACCATCACCAGCATCCAGCGCATCGCCACCAGCATCGAGAGGCGCTGCTGCTCGTGCACCGCTGCCTCCTGCTCCGGATCGAGCGTCGTTCCGATCGTCTGACGCAGCCACTCCGGATCGCGCGTAAGCCTTCCGAAGTACATCGCGATCGACTCCGTCGAGAGCGTGTGCGCAGCGGTACGAAGCAGGTAAGGAATAGTACGCGGGATGTACTTGTCGTAGACGGCATGCCCGAGCTCGTGCAGCAGCGTTCCCATCCAGCGCTCATTCGGCCGGAGGTTGCAGAGCATCCGCACGTCTCCCTCACGATCGATGTCGGTACAGAACGCGTGCTGGTCCTTGCCGTCGCGCTCGTGAAGGTCGCTCCGCTCCAGAACATCTTCCACCGGAAGCCCGATTTCCGCGAAGTAGTCGCGCGCGACCGCCTCATGGTCCAGAGGCGCGAAGATCGGGTCGAGGTCGACCTCGCCGAAGGCGGGCGCCTCCTGGCTGAAGAAGTCGTCCCAGTGCCACGGCCGGACCTCGTTCTCCGAGACGCCGTACCGCGCGGCCAGCTCCGCATCCAGGCGGCCCTTGAGCTCGCGGAAAGCCTCATCACTGCGGTCGCTGAAGTCAGCCAGCAGAGCGAACAGCTCGTCCTCGTCGATCTCCTGGAGCTCCAGCTCCATCGAGTAGTAGTTCGTGAAGCCGAGATCCCGCGCCGCCTGATTGCGGCGCCTGACGAGGTCGAGCAGAAGTGGGGCGATCCTGGCGCCGATTGCCTTGCTTGCTTCCCAGACCTCACGGCGGCGGGCGTTGTTCAGCTCCCCCTGCAGCAGGTCGCGCAGCCCGTTGTTGGAGAGCTCCTTCCCGTCGACAGTCGCCCGGAAGTTGTAGAAGATCCGCTCCAGCTCCGACTCCCGAAATGTGAGCTCCTCGATCATCTCCGGCGGGAGCTGGTTCTCGGTGTAGGCGTGCTCGAGGAGAAGAAGCTGGCGATCGATCAGGGCGTCGCCCGTTGGTCCCCCTGCGCGCAGGCGGCGCACGCTCTCGAAGCTCTCCTTTTCAGAGTAGATCTGCTTCACCCTGGTGCGGATCTCGGCAGACCGCTGGATCGCTTCCTCACTGCCCGTCGTCGCAGCCTCCCACGAAGCGAGATTGGACTCGCGGAAGAGAGGCTGGACCCGCTGGCTGTGTGCCTCGATGAACTGCTGCGCTTCTGAAAGATTGCCGCTCATGCGCCTCCGGAGAGGCCGCTGGCCTCGTCGAAAAATGTTGCGATCGCCTCTGTTCCGCGGGCGAAGTTGTCCAGGGAGAACCATTCATCCGGCGCGTGCGCGTTGCAGCCGGGCAGGGCGAATCCCATCAGCACGACGGGAGTGTGGAGGATGGTCTGGAACGCCCTCACGATCGGGATCGAGCCGCCTTCGCGGATGAACACAGGCGGTTTGCCGAACGCGCTCTGGAGGGCCGCCGAAGCTTTGTCGAAGATGGGGTGCTCCGGGTCCGCGTACCACGGCTCCCCGCCATGCAGGGCCTCGACCTCCACGGTGACTCCTGGCGGAGCCAGCGACTTCACGTAGTCGACGAACTTCTGCTCAATGTCCAGGTGACGCTGGTCCGGTACGAGCCGCATCGAGACCTTGGCCATTGCCCTGGCTGGAAGCACCGTCTTGGCGCCCTCGCCGGTGTAACCGGAAAGCAGACCATTCACGTCCAGGGTAGGTCGCGCCCATATCCTCTCGAGCGCGTTGTATCCCTGCTCGCCACCCAGCGCGGGCGAGCCGACTTCCGCCCGGAGCTCCTGCTCAGAATGCGGCAGCCCAGCGATCTGCTCTCGCTCGGCTGCAGGAATCTCCATCACCTCGTCGTAGAAGCCGGGAACGGTGACGCGTCCCTGCTCGTCGTGCAGCTGAGCGATGATCTTGGCCAGCGCGTTCGCCGGGTTTACGACTGCGCCTCCGTAGGAGCCTGAGTGAAGGTCGGAGCGCGCCCCCTGGACGCGGATCTCCATGTAGGCGAGCCCACGCAGTCCCTTGGTGATCGACGGAAGCCCCGGAGCGAACATCCCGGTGTCCGAGATGAGCACCGCGTCGCAGCCCAGCAGCTGTTGATTCTGCTCCAGGAAGGGCTCGAGGTTCGGCGAGCCGATCTCCTCCTCACCTTCCACAACGAACACCACGTTCACCGGCAGCTTGCCGCGGGCCGCCATGTGCGCCTCGACCGCCTTCAGGTACATGAAGACCTGCCCCTTGTCGTCGACCGCCCCGCGGGCGAAGAGCTTCCCATCACGGATCGTCGGCTCGAAGGGCGGGGAGGACCACTCATCGAGTGGCTCCGCTGGCTGCACATCGTAGTGTCCGTACACAATCAGCGTCGGCGCGCCGGGTGCCCCGCGCCACTCGCCAACCACGATCGGGTGCCCCGCGGTTGGATGCAGCTCCGCCTTCTGCAGCCCGGCTGCCAGCATCTGCGCTGCGACCCACTCCGCCGCCCGCCGTACATCTTCCTTGTGCTCCGACTTCGCGCTGATGCTGGGGATACGGACGAAATCCTTCAGCTCCTCGAGGTGGCGCTCACGGTGCGCTCGAAGATGCTCGACTGTGTCTGTCATGAGGGTGGAGCCAGGGTACGGAGGATCGGAAAAGCGTGGGGAATAGCAGACGATGTGCCGGGTTCAGCATCCTCTCCTTCACCACAGAGGAGACAGAGGATTACGGAGGAAAAGAGGGGGGACAGCGAGAAAGGATTTCCGTTTCCGTCCTATATTCCCTGTTTCTGTTCCTCCGTGTCGCCTGTGGTGACAATGTTGTTCCCAAGGGAGACGAAACTCGCCGCCCCGCGAAGACGTAGAGCTAATTCAGCTGCCGGGATCAGTTCCCGCCGCTTCGCCTTCTGCCCGCGGTTTGACAATCGTCGTCTTGTACGCCTCCGGCGGCGCATTCGGCTTCACCCGAACACCCTTCGCCGGGATGCCGACATTGACATGCCAGGGCCGCACGTCGCGTGTAGCCACGGCCATCGCTCCGACCATCGACTGCTCACCTACGTGCGTGCCGGCAAGCACCGTCGCGTGATAGGTGATCCGCACGCCGTCGCAGATGACCGTCTTCGCGTTCGTCACGTCCAGCTGGTCGACGATAGAGTGCGTGTGCGAGTAGACGTTGGCATAGTCCGATATCGACACCTTATTGCCGAGGACGATGCCGCCGCGGTCGTCGAGGAGCACGTTGCGATGCACGACCACATCGTCGCCGACCTCGAGGTTGTAGCCGTACGAGAACTCGACGAAGTGGAATGCCTTGAAGTTCTTGCCGACGCGCTTGAAGATGTACGGAGCGAGAACCCGACGGAATCGGACGCCGAGGTGGATATTCCCACCCAGCGGTGACTTGTCGAACAGCTGCCACATCCAGATGAGCGGCTTACGCTCCTGGAAGCGCTTCTGATCGCATTCGCCGTAGTACTCAGGCTCCAGCGTTACATTCCGGGCGTCCATCTGCGCCAGCGCGACCCGAATTC
>ERZ1066118.982-NODE-982-length-20798-cov-32.839175_pt1 | contig 20798 bp, 19 predicted proteins | sample MGYA00382765_ERZ1066118 | MGnify/ENA primary metagenome ERZ1066118 (study PRJEB33369, sample SAMEA5778348) | biofilm metagenome | biome: Industrial cooling water; feature: Water cooling tower basin; material: Biofilm | place: United Arab Emirates | collected...
CCCCTCCACCGCCTCGTGCGGCGCACCCGCGCCGACGAGCTGCCCCAGCTCTGGAACGTCATCCGAGGCGACATGAGCCTCGTCGGCCCCCGCCCGCCGCTCAGGCGCTACGTCGAGGCCTTCCCCGGCCTCTACGGGGCCGTCCTGCGCTCGCGCCCCGGCATCACCGGGCTGGCCTCCCTGCGCCTCGCCGCCTGGGAGGAGAGGCTGCTGTCCCGCTGCCGCACCCCCGAGGAGACGGAGGCCGCCTACCGCCGTCTTTGCGTGCCCCGCAAGGCGCGGCTCGACCTCCTGTGGCAGCGCAACCGCACGCTCTGCTGGGACGCGCTGCTCGTGGCCGAGACCGCCCTGCGGCCCTTCCGCCGCCCCTCTCCCGCGCGGCGGCGCCCCGCGGTTGCCAACCCCTTGGTCAATCGCTAGGAGTCCCGGCGACCGCGCCGCGAGTGAAGGACGAGGATGGTGCGCCACAGGCTCGTCTCGCGCCTCCTCAAGCTGCCACGCCCCGCCAAGCAGGCCATCATCACGGCCGGCGACGCCCTCGTCGCGCCGCTCGCGCTCGCCATCGGCGGCGCCGTGGAGGCGAGCCGCCTCCTCGCCTATCCCTGGCCGCTCGCCGCCACGCTCTTCCTGATGGCGCTCAGCGCCATGCTCACGCTGCTCCTCGGCATCCACCGCGTCCAGCTCAAGGCCTACGAGATCAGGGCCTTCGGCCTCACCGCGCTGCACGGCGCGGCGCTGGCCTGCGCCGCCGCCGTCCTCGACGGGCTGGCGGGCTACGGCACCGGCGGGGGCGTCTTCGTGGCCTTCGCCCTGGTCTATCCACTCCTCGTGGCGGGCTGGCGGCTCCTGGGCCTGCGGGTGCTGCTGGCCGTCTACCGCGCCGGCACCGACCAGGTGCGCGTCATCATCTACGGCGCGGGGCGCACGGGCCAGCAGCTCGCCGCCGCGCTGAGGACCGACGAGCGCGTCCAGGCCGTGGCCTTCGTGGACGACAACCGCGCGCTCCAGGGCACCATCGTGCAGGGCTTCACCGTCCACCCCCCCGCCCGCATCGCCGACATCGCCGCCGAGAAGGGCGCCGCGCGCGTCCTCCTGGCCATGCCGCTGGCCGCCCGCGCGCGGCAGGCGGAGCTGGCCCGCCGCATCGCCGCCCTGGGGCTCGAGGTCCAGACGCTGCCCTCCTTCGCCGAGCTTGCGGGCTCGGGGGTGCCTGCCGGGGGCTCGCTGCTGGGGCGGCTGCGCCGGGTGGACCCCGACCGCTTCCTCGGCCGCGCCCCCGTGGAGACCGACCTCGCCACCGCCGCCCACACCTACGAGGGCCGCTCGGTGCTCATCTCGGGCGCCGGCGGCTCCATCGGCGCCGAGCTCTGCCGCAAGCTCCTGGCCTGCAAGCCCCGCCGGCTCGTGCTCGTGGAGATCGGCGAGCTCGCCCTCTACACCATAGACCTGGAGCTCGGCCCCGTGGCGCGCGAGGCCGGGGTGGAGCTCGTGCCCGTGCTGGGCTCGGCCGCCGACGCCGCCCTCATGCGCCGGACCCTCGCGGAGAACGCCGTCGAGATCGTCATCCACGCCGCCGCCTACAAGCACGTCCACCTGGTCGAGACCAACCCCGTCGCGGGCGTCACCAACAACGTGCTGGGCACGCAGGTTCTGGCCGCCGCCGCCGTCGAGGCGGGCGTGCGCCGCTTCATCCTGGTCAGCTCCGACAAGGCCGTGCGCCCCCACAACCTCATGGGCGCCTCCAAGCGCCTCTCCGAGATCGTCGTCCAGGACCTCGCCTCCCGCTCGGACCCCGCCGCCGGCGGCACCGTCTTCGCCATGGTCCGCTTCGGCAACGTCATCGGCTCCTCGGGCTCCGTCATCCCGCTCTTCCAGGCCCAGATCGCCAAGGGCGGCCCCGTGACCCTCACCGACCGCGAGGTCACGCGCTACTTCATGACCATCCCCGAGGCCGCCAGGCTCGTGCTCGTGGCCGGCACCTACGCGCGCGGCGGCGACCTCTTCGTGCTCGACATGGGCGACCCCGTCCCGATCCACGACCTCGCCTGCCGCATGATCCGCGCCGCCGGCCTCACGGTGCGCGACGAGGCCCACCCGGACGGCGACATCGAGATCGTGCTCACGGGCCTGCGCCCCGGCGAGAAGCTCCACGAGGAGCTTCTCATCGGCGAGGAGCAGGCGCCCACGGCCCACCCCAAGATCCTGCGCGCCCGCGAGGCGGGCCTGAGCGAGATCGAGGTGGCCGCCTGCCTCAAGGGCCTGCGCGACGCCGCCCGCGACGCCGACCCCGTGGCCATGCGCCAGGTGGTCGCGCGCTGGGTCGAGGGCGGGCACCGCCTGGTCGCCCGCCGCCCCCACCCGGCCGAGTGACTCAGCGGGCCCCGTAGCCCTCCGGGTTGGCCCGCTGCCAGGCCCAGAGGTCGCGCGCCATGGCGTCCACGTCCCGCTCCGCCCGCCAGCCCAAGACGGCGTTGGCCCGCCGGCAGTCGGCCTCCATGGCCGCGATGTCGCCGGGGCGCCGGGGATGCACCTCGAAGGGGATCGCCCGCCCCACGGCCCTCTCGAAGGCCGCGTGCATCTCGCGCACCGAGGTCCCCCGCCCCGTGCCGATGTTGTAGGCCTCCGCCCCCTCCGCGACCTCCGCGCGAGCCAGCGCCGCCACGTGGGCGCGCGCGAGGTCGGTCACGTGCACGTAGTCGCGCACGCCCGTGCCGTCCGGCGTCGGCCAGTCCTCCCCGAAGATCCTCAGCGCCGCGTGCCGCCCCGCCGCCACCTGCGCGAGAAAGGGCATGAGGTTCTCGGGCACCCCCCTCGGGTCCTCGCCCATGCGCGCCGAGGCGTGCGCCCCCACGGGGTTGAAGTAGCGCAGCAGGATCGCCGCCCGGCCCCCGCCCGCCCCGGCCCAGTCGCGCAGGGCCTGCTCGGCCGCCGCCTTGGTGCGCCCATAGGGCGAGGTGGGGCGGATCGGGTGGGCCTCGTCGTAGGGCAGGTAGTCGGGCTCCCCATAGACCGTGGCCGAGGACGAGAACACGGCACGGCGGCACCCCGCCTCGTCCAGCGCCCGCAGCAGCGACACCGTGCCGCCCACGTTGACGTCCCAGTAGTCGAGCGGCCGCCGCACGCTCTCGCCCACCGCCTTGAGCCCCGCGAAGTGGATGGCGGCGTCGGGCCGGTAGGCCTGGGCCAGCGCCGTCATGCGAGGGGTGTCCCGCACGTCAGCCTCCGCCACCTCCAGCCCCCCGTTGGTGAGCTGGCGCACCCGCTCCAGCGCCACCGGCGAGCCGTTGGAGAAGTCGTCCACCGCGAGCGCCTCGTGGCCCTGCCCCAACACCTCCACCAGCGTGTGGGAGCCGATGTAGCCGGCGCCGCCGGTGACGAGAACGCGCATGATGACCCTCCGCGCGGGCTTCTAGGCGCCCCGCCGCCATGCGAACAAGGGGCCAACCAGGAGGTTCCCATGGACACCATCGGCTTCCCGGGCCGCGCCGCCCTGCGGGCCTGGCTCGACGCCCACGCCGCGACCGCGCCCGAACTGTGGGTGCGCCTCCGCAAGAAGGGCCACGGGGAGAGCGTCACCTGGGACGACTGCGTGGTCGAGGCGCTGCGCGTGGGCTGGATAGACGCCGCCAAGCGCCCCGAGGGCGAGGCCACCTGGCTCCAGCGCCTCGTGCCGCGCCGGCCCCGGGGGACGTGGTCGAGGCGCAACGTCCAGCACGCCGAGCGCCTGATCGCGGCGGGCGAGATGACGCCGGCGGGGCTCGCCCAGGTCGAGGCCGCGCGCGCCGACGGCCGCTGGGCGGCGGCCTACGCGGGGGCCGCGGCGGCCGAGGTGCCGGCCGACTTCCTCGCCGCCCTCGAGGGGCGCCCGGCGGCGAAGGCGGCCTTCGCGGGGCTCCGCAAGGCCGATCTCTACGCCATCCACCACCGCCTCCACACCGCCGCGAGGCCCGAGACCCGCGCCCGGCGCCTGGAGGCCCTCCTCGCCAGGCTGGAGACGCAGGGCCGCGTTCACTGAGCGAGCCGCGCCCGCCCCTGCGCCGTGACCTTCACGCGCGCCTCCACGAACATCGGCGACCCCTCCACCACCGCCTCGCGGCGCTCCTCCTCCACGCTCAGGCGCACCTCGACGGCGCCCGCCGCCTCCGCGCCCTCGGTGGCGCGCGCCGACAGCGCCTCGCGCAGCGCGGCCAGGGCGGCCTCGGGGCCGGCGAACCGCTCCGGCCCCCCCGGCAGGTGCGCCACCGCCACGCCCGGGGCCGGCGCCGTCACGGTGCCCTCGGCCGCCACCGCCACGCGGCCCACCACCGCGCCCACGGCGTTGGCGACCTCCGCGTGGTCGGGGACCGCGAGCCGCGCGCCCAGCCGCGCCGCGATCCCCGGGTAGTGCGTGGCGGCCGAGGCCCCCAGCGCCACCAGCGGCACCCCCAGCGACAGCGACGCCCGCACGACCCCCGCCCGCCCCTCCAGCCCCGCGACCGCGAGCGGGTGGCGCGCCAGGCTCGCGGGCTCCGCGAAGCCGTCCTCGGCCAAGGCCGCCTCCAGCACCGCCGCCGCGGACTGGTCGCGCAAGGCCCCCAGCACCAGCCGCGCGGCCCCCTCCGCGTCCTGGGCGATCCCCTCGCCCGACCCCGCCCGCCTGCGCGCGAGCAGCAGCAGCGCCTTGCGGGCCGCCTCCGCGTCGAAGCCCGCCATGAGCCCCAGCGCGTGGGCCGCGTCCGTGGGCGTGACCCCCGCCACCTGCGCGAGCCCCCGCCCCACCAGCCGTCCGAGCGCCGGCCCCTCCGTGCGCGACCGCACCGCCTGCGCGAGCGGCATCGGACCCCGGAGGCGCCCCGCCACCGCCGCCTCGCGCGCGTCGAGGCCCTGGGGCGGCGCGTCCCACAGCGGCAGCGCGAAGCGCCCCAGATCCTCCCCCGCCCGCTCCGCCGCGAGCGCCGCATCGAGAGCCCGGTGCACGACCTCCGGGTGGTCCCGCGCCAGCAGCGACACCGGCACGACCCGGCGCGGCCCGAGCAGGAGCGCCCCCGCGAGCCCCGGCTCCACCCGCACCTCGCTGTCGCCCCCCAGCCCATGGGTGCGCATGGCGACCGCCTCCACCATGGTGAGGAACGGCCCCACCCGCGCCCCCTCCGGGTCGAGCCGGGGCCGCCCGTCGCGCAGCAGGCAGATGTCGGTGGTGGTCCCCCCGATGTCCGACACCAGGGCCAGGGGCTCGCGCGCGAGCCAGGCCGCCCCCGCCACCGACGCCGCCGGGCCCGACAGGATCGTCTCGATGGGCCTGTCGCGCGCCACCTCGGCCGCCACCAGCGCCCCGTCGCCCCTCACCACCATGAGAGGCGCTCGGATCCCCCGCGCCGCCATGTGCCGCTGGCACGCCACGATCAGCCGGTCTATCAGGCCCACCAGCCGCGCGTTGAGCACCGCCGTCAGCGCCCGCCTGGGCCCGCCCAAGGCCGCCGACAGCTCGTGCGAGCAGGTCACGGGCAGCCCCAGGACGCGCCGCGCCACCTCCCTGGCGCGCCTCTCGTGCGAGGGGTTGCGCGTGGCGAAGCGCGCCGCCACCGCCACGGCCGTGAGCCCCTCGGGCAAGGCGCGCAAGGCGGCCTCCAGCGCCGGGAGGTCCAGCGCCGCCCTCTCCCCCCCCGCGTGGTCGTGGCCCCCGGCCACCGTCACCACCGGGTCGCCCCGCAGGGCCTCGGGCAGCCCGTCGCGCGACAGGTCGCCTGCGTCGAAGCCGACCGCCACCAGGGCCACCCGCCCCCCCTGCCCTTCCACCAAGGCGTTGGTGGCGAGCGTGGTGGACAGCGACACCAGCGCCACGCGGGCCGGGTCCACGCCGGAAAGGACCGCGTCGATCGCCGCCCCCACCCCGACCGACAGGTCGGGGCGCGAGGTCAGGGCCTTGGCCTTGGCGACCACCTCCGTCTCGGCGTCGTCCAGCAGCACGGCATCCGTGTAGGTGCCGCCCGTGTCCACGCCGAGAAGGAAGGTCCGGGGGGGATGATCCCCCCCGGGCCCCCACGTCACTGGGCCTTCGCCGCGTCGGTCACCGCGCGCGTCCAGGCCCCCTCGGGCGTGGCCGTGATGACGGGGTCCGAGCCCCCGGCCATCAGCGTCGCCACCGTGCGCTCGTAGGCGGCGGGGTCCAGCTCGGCGGAGTCGCCCAAGAGCTTGGCGATCTCGCCCATCATGCGCGTCTGGTGCTCGAGCGTCTGCGCGCCCGTCTCGTCGAAGCTCAGCACGATCTCGGCGGCCGCCTCCGGGTTCTCCTCGGCCCACTGCCAGCCGCGCATGGAGGCGCGCACGAAGCGGCCCATCCTGTCCACGAAGGCCGGGTCGCTCAGGCGGTCCTCCAGCACGTAGAGCCCGTCCTCGAGCGTCGCCACGCCCTGGTCCTCGTAGCGGAAGTTGACCAGCTGGTCGGGCGTCACGCCCGCGTCGATCACCTGCCAGTACTCGTTGTAGGTCATCGTGCTGATGCAGTCGGCCTGGCGCTGGATCAGCGGGTCCACGTTGAACCCCTGCTTGAGCACCTCGACGCCGTCCTCGTCGGCCCCGTCGGTGGCGATGCCGAGCTGGCTCATCCACGACAGGAACGGGAACTCGTTGCCGAAGAACCAGACGCCCAGGGTGTTGCCGGGGAAGTCCTCGGGGCTCGCGATGCCCGAGTCCGCCCAGCAGGTGAGCTGCATCCCCGACCCCGCGAAGGGCTGGGCGATGTTGACGAGAGGCAGCCCCCCCTCGCGCGCGGCGAGCGCGGCGGGCATCCACTCCACGATCACGTCGGCCCCGCCCCCGGCCAGGACCTGCGGCGGCGCGATGTCGGGGCCGCCCGGCAGGATGGTGACGTCGAGCCCCTCCTCCTCGTAGAAGCCCTGGTCGAGCGCCACGTAGTAGCCCGCGAACTGGGCCTGCGTGACCCACTTGAGCTGCAGCGTCACCGCCTCCTGCGCCCAGGCGCCGCCCGCGAGGAGCGCCAAGGCGGAGGCCGTCAGGAATCTCGTCATGTCCGTTCTCCCTGTTGTCTTTGCGACGGGTGCCAGAAGGTGGCCCATCGTTCCGTGAGCGCGATGATGCCGTAAGCGGCGCTGCCCGCAAGGGCGCCCATGAGGATCGCGCTCCACACCATGTCGAGCCGGAGCGCCCCGTTGCTGGCCGAGATGCGGAAGCCGATCCCCTGCGTGGGGCTCCCGAAGAACTCGGCCACGATGGCCCCTATGATGGCGAGCGTGGAGGCGATCTTGAGCCCGTTGAACACGAAGGGCAGCGCGGCGGGCGCGCGCAGCCGCCACAGGGTCGCCCAGTAGGAGGCCCCGTAGGTCCGCATCAGGTCCCTCTGCGCGCCCGTGGTGTCCGCGAGCCCGGCCGTTGCGTTGACCAGCATCGGGAAGAACACCATGAGCACCACCACGGCCGCCTTGCTCTCCCACCCGAAGCCGAACCACATGACCAGGATCGGCGCCGTGCCCACGATCGGCAGCGCCGCCATGACGCTCGCCACCGGCAGCAGCCCGCGCCTCAGCAGGTCGAAGCGGTCCACCAGCACCGCCGTGGCCAGCGCCAGCGCGGTCCCGATCAGGAGGCCCGACAGCGCCCCCTTGAGGATGGTCTGCACGAAGTCGCCCCACAGCAGCGGCAGGCTCTCCGCGAAGGTCCGCGCGATGCGCGTGGGCGGCGGCAGGATCACGCCCGGCACCTCCAGGCCGCGCACCACCAGCTCCCACAGCGCCAGCACCGTCGCCCCGAACACGAGCGGCACCGCCACCCGCGCCGTCCGCCCCCCGCGCGCGGCGAGCCGGGCGTTGAGCGCCCAGGCCCCGGCCCAGACCAGGAGCGCGAGCGCCACCAGCCTCACGGCGCCGCCCCCATCGCCCGCAGGGTCCGCCGCTCGGCCCAGCCCACCGCCCAGACCAGCAGCAGCGCCAGCGCGCCGGCCGCCACCAGCGCGGCCCAGATCTGCGCGGTGTTGCCGAACTGCGAGCCCACCAGCATCCGCGTGCCCAATCCCCCCCGCTGCACGGGCAGCTCCCCCACGATGGTGCCCACCAGCGACGCCGTCACCCCCACCTTGAGCGAGGCGAAGAGGTAGGGGACCGAGGAGGGCAGCCTGAGCCGCCAGAAGGTCTGCGCGCGGCTCGCGTTCCAGGTGCGCAGGAGGTCGAGCGTCATGGGCTCGGGCGTGCGCAGGCCCTTCGCCATGCCCACGACGACGGGGAAGAAGCTCAGGTAGGCCGAGATGACCGCCTTGGGCAGCACCCCCTGGAGCCCCACGGAGGCCAGCACGACGATGATCATGGGGGCCAGCGCCACGATGGGCACGGTCTGGCTGATGACCGCCCAGGGCATGATGCCGAGGTCCATGGACCGGCTGTGGACGATGCCCACGGCCAGCAGCACCCCCAGCGCCGAGCCGATGGCGAAGCCCAGGGCGGTCCCGCTCAGCGTGATGAGCACGTGCGTGAGCAGGTTGCGGTTGCTCAAGGATCCCTGGCGGCCCAGGAGCGGCTCGCCCACGGTGCTGCGCCACAGCTCGGCCGCGACCTGGTGGGGCGCGGGCAGGCGGGGGCGCTCCTGGACGTAGGCGAACCGGAGGGCCGGGCCGGGGTTGAGCGCGGCCAGCGCCAGCCCGCCCCGCGTGGCGCGCTCGGCGGCGGGGCCGCCCTGGACGGGCTCGCCGGCGCGCTCCGCGATGGTGACCGACTCCTGCGCGTTCATGGGGACGGCGGCCACGTACCAGAGCGCGAGCAGCGCGAGCACGACCGCCAGGACCGGCCCCGCGTCCCTCATCCCTTGGGCCAGGCGATGAGCGCCACGGAGACCACGCCGAGCGCCAGCCCGATGCCCTGCACGAGCGACAGCCGTTCCCCGAACACCACCACCGCCACCAGCGTGATGAGCACGAGCTGGGCCACCGACGACACCGCGATGGGCACCGCGAGGCCCGACTCGCGCATGAGCCTGACCATCATCAGGTTGCCCACCGAGAAGAGGATCAGCGCCAGCACGACCGTCGGCCACCACGAGGAGGCCGCGTAGGCGCGCAAGGTGGAGTTGGCGGCGATGAACACCGCCATGGCCATGGCGAGCCACAGGAGGCTCCCGGGGCTCACGCCGCGTCCCCGGCATCGGGCCCGTGCCCCGCCCGCAGCCCCTCGCGGACGCGGTGCGCCACGGCCAGGAACTCGGGGGACTCGCGGATGTCGAGCGGCCGCGCGGCAGGCAGCGGGCTCTCGATCACGTCGGTGACGCGCCCCGGGCGGGGCGACATGACGACGATGCGGGTGCTGAGGAACACCGCCTCGGGGATGGAGTGCGTCACGAACAGCGTGGTCTTGCCAGTGCGCGCCCAGAGCCGCAGCAGCTCCTCGTTGAGCCGGTCGCGCACGATCTCGTCGAGCGCCCCGAAGGGCTCGTCCATCAGGAGGAGGGGGGCGTCGAAGGCGAGCGCTCGGGCGATGCTGGCGCGCTGCTGCATCCCCCCCGAGAGCTGCCAGGGGAACTTGCGGCCGAAGCCCGACAGCTCCACCAGCGCCAGCGCCTCGGCGACCCGCCGCGCCGCGTCCTCGCGCGCGAACCCCATGATCTCCAGGGGCAGGCGCACGTTGGCCTCGACGCTGCGCCAGGGCAGCAGCCCCGCCGCCTGGAACACGTAGCCGTAGGCGCGCGCCTCGCGCGCCGCGTCCGGCGCCATGCCGTTGACGCGGAGCGTGCCCTCCGTGGGTGTCTCCAGGGCCGCCACGCAGCGCAGGAAGGTGGTCTTGCCGCAGCCCGAGGGGCCGATGAAGCTGACGAACTCGCCGGGCGTGACGGTCAGGTCCACCCCCGTGAGCGCCCTGACCGGGCCGTCGGAGGTCTGGAAGGTGAGGCCGACGCCTTGGGCCTCGACCACGGGCGGTGCTAGGCTCAAGGCCGCACCAGGGAGGGTTGCCATGCGCTCATGCCGCAAGATCGTGCCCGGTTCGACCTACGCCGGCAAGCAGGGCTTCAGCTATTTCGAGGGGATCGCGCGCGAGACGGTGGGGGCGCAGGGCCTCTGCCTGCACCTCCTGACCATCCCGCCCGGCGGCCGCGCCAGGGCCCACAAGCACGCCACCCACGAGACCGCCATCTACGTCCTCTCCGGCACCGCCGAGATGGCCTGGGGCGAGCGCCTGGAGCACCGCCTGACGGTCTCGGCCGGCGAGATGCTCTACATCCCCGCCGACACCCCCCACCTGCCCTGGAACCCCGGGGAGGCGCCCGCCACGGCCGTCATCGCCCGGACGGACCCGCACGAGCAGGAGTCGGTGGTCCTCATGCCCCACCTGGAGGCGCTGGTGCCCTAGCGTCACGGGAGCGTCACGCGGATCTGGCATGGTGGGCCCGGCGCGCCCTGCCAGGCGCGCCTCGCCTGGGGGTCCACCGATGCCGCTCAACGCCAGGGGGCCGCGCGCGGTGTCGCTCGCCGGCCCGCCCGCCTCCCGCCTCGCCCGCCATCTTCTCGACGCCGCCCCCGAGGGGGGCCTGGAGGCCGTCTGGGAGGAGCTGGCGCGCCACGCCGGCCGCGCGCCGCGCGTGGCCCACGACTGGGACCCCGCCACGGGCCGCCTGACCCTCACGGCGCGCTAGAGCCCGCGCGCGAGGCCGCCGTCCACGCGCAGCGCCTGCCCCGTGACGTAGCCCGCGCCGTCCGAGAGGAGGAACGCGACGGTGGCCGCGACCTCCTCCGCGCGCCCTTGCCGGCGCAGGGGGGCGGCCTGGAACCGCTCGGCGGGCTGGGGGATGGAGTCGATGAACCCCGGCGCGACGGCGTTGACGCGGACGCCGCGCGGCCCCGCCTCGTCGGCCACGAGCTTGAGCCAGGCGTGGAGGCCCGCGCGCAGGGCGCTGGAGGTGGGGTAGAGGGCGGAGGGCTCGGTGGCGACGTAGGAGGTGATGGCGACGACCGCGCCGCCCTCCGTCATGTGGGGGAGCGCGAGGCGCACGGGGCGCACGACGGACAGGAAGTAGACCTCGAAGGCGCGGTGCCAGTCCGAGGGGGTCAGCTCCAGCGCCCCGCCCCTGGGCCCGTGCCCGGCCGAGCAGACCAGCGCGTCGAGGCGGCCCCAGCGGGCCAATGCGGCGTCGATGAGGGCCTGGATGTCGTCGTCGCTCTCGTTGGACCCGGTGACACTGAGGCCGCCCAGCTCCGCCGCGAGCGCCTCGGCCTTGCCCGAGGGCGAGAGGAGCGCGACGCCGTAGCCGTCCGCCGCGAGGCGCCGCGCGCAGGCCGCGCCCATGCCGGAGCCTGCGGCGGTGAGGAGGGCGACCTTCATGGGGCATCTCCGTAGCGCATCTGCAAGCTCGCAACCGGCTTTAGGGTTGTTGAGTGATGACGGAGTCAGCCGGGGACTCTGCGCTCGCTAATCTGCATCACATCCAGCGGCACGGCTGCCTCGGATCGCTGGCAAACCCTTGAGGGCGTTGAAAGCGGCCGACATGATCGGTTCGTTTGGAACCTGCGCACAGTAGCGTTGTAGCAACGAGCGAATCTCCTGATCGGAGATGTCGGCGACGAGCGACCGCTCCTCGCACATGTCCGTCCCGCCAAGGTAGAGGTTCGCGCCCGTCCAATAGCCACGGACCCACGAAAGGAGGGCGTCTTCATCCAGCGAGTCCAGAGATGCGCATGATTCCATTCCCAAACCATCCGCCCACGCTGAACCCGGTTCCGCGACAGCGCCGCCTGCGGCGGAGAGCAAGGCGAAGATCAGAAGTAGGGTGCGCTTCAGCGCACCGGCCGACCTCCCGACCGAACCCGGGAGCGTTGTGCCGAAGCGCACCCTCCGCCTTCGTCCGCGCGACCGGATCAACTCCGTAGGGCGGGCTTCAGCCCGCCATCCGCCCCCGCCCTGCGGCTCGCCCCTCGCCCACGTGGCGTGGCTGGCTGAAGCCCGCCTTACAGGGTGCACCCTGCGGCGGGCCTCAGCCCCCGTCATGCCCAGCCCGTCGGCCGGCATGACAGCAGATAGCCCTACGGGCACGGCCGACCCCAGGATCGCGAGGGGACCGACGTTCTGCCGCAGGGCGGATGCGTGGGCCATAACGCGGCGCGGCAAGTCCTTCAACCTCACACCCCGCTCGCCGGCACCCCGCTCCGTTCCACCGGCCGCGGCGCCGTCAAATCCTTCCACCGCGTCAGCGCACGGCTGACGGCCCCCCGCGCCTCCCGCTCCACGAACCTTCCGTGCCCCTCCCGCGTCCGCACCTCCCCGTCGTGCACCGCCACGTATCCGCGCGTCAGCGTGAACCGAGGCAGCCCCGTCACCTCCTGCCCCTCGAACACGTTGTAGTCGATCGCGCTCTGCTGCGTCAAAGCCCGGATGGTCTTGCTCCTCTCCGGGTCCCACACCACGAGGTCCGCGTCCGCCCCCGCCGCCACCGCCCCCTTCCTCGGATAGCACCCCAGTATCTTGGCGATGTTCGTCGAGGTCACCGCCACGAACTCGTTGGGCGTGAGCCGCCCCGTCCGCACCCCGTGCGTCCAGAGCATCGGCATCCGGTCCTCCAGCCCCCCCGTGCCGTTGGGGATCTTCGTGAAGTCCCCCACCCCGAACCGCTTCTGGGCCGTGGTGAACGCGCAGTGGTCCGTGGCGACCACCGACAGCGACCCCGCCTGCAACCCCGCCCACAGGCTGTCCTGGTGCCGCTTGTCCCGGAACGGCGGGCTCATCACCCTTCGCGCCGCATGGTCCCAGTCCGGGTGCCGGTACTCGCTCTCGTCCAGCGTCAGGTGCTGGATCAGCGGCTCCCCCCACACCCGTGCGCCTCGCGCCCTCGCCCGCCGGATCGCCTCGTGCGCGTCCTCGCAGCTCACGTGGACGACATACAGCGGCACCCCCGCCATGTCGGCGATCATGATGGCCCGGTTGGTCGCCTCCCCCTCCACCTGCGGCGGCCGCGAATAGGCGTGCGCCTCGGGACCGGCGTTGCCCGCCGCCAGGAGCTTCCTCTGCAGCTCCGCCACCACGTCGCCGTTCTCGGCGTGGACCAGCGCCACGCCCCCCAGCTCGCCGACGCGCGTGAACGACGCGAACATCTCGTCGTCGTTGACCATCAGCGCGCCCTTGTAGGCCATGAAGTGCTTGAAGGTGGTGATGCCCCTCTCGACCACCTCCGGCATCTCGTCCCACACCCTCTCGCCCCACCAGGTCACGGCCATGTGGTAGGAGTAGTCGCAGGCCGCGCGCCCCGACTTGTTGTGCCACATCTGGAGCCCGTCCAGCAGCCCCTGCCCCTGCCCGGGCAGCACGAAGTCCACCACCATCGTGGTGCCCCCGGCGAGCGCCGCGCGCGTGCCGGACTCGAAGTCGTCGGACGAATAGGTGCCCATGAAGGGCATCTCCAGGTGCGTGTGCGGGTCTATGCCCCCGGGCATGACGAGGCACCCGGAGGCGTCGAGCGCCTCGTCCCCCCTCAGCCCCGGCCCCACGGCCGCGATGCGCCCGCCCTCCACCAGCACGTCCGCCGGGAAGGAAAGGTCGTGGGTGACGACGGTGCCGCCCTTGACGACGGTGCTGGCCATGGTGTCCTCGGGGCTCGGTTGCGGGGAGGGGGCGGCGCCTCAGGGGTTGTTGAGCGGCGCCAGCGGCGCAGGGGGCGTGATGGAGCCTGGCGCGAGCGGCGTGGTCGTCACGCCCCCCGCGACCACGGCGCCGGGCGGCGGGGGCGGCGCGACGGGCGCGGGCGAGGGCGGCAGCGCCAGCGGGTCGCCCGTGGCGACGACCGCCGGCGGCGGGCCGCCCTCGCAGATCGGCACGCCGTTGGCGTCGCGCAGGGGGAACCCGCTCGGCGGGTCCGTGCGCTCGATGGTGTAGAGGTAGCACCCCCGCGCGTCCTGCAGCACCACGGAGGGCGGCACCCCCGGCGGCAGCGCCGCCTGCACGGCGGCCGGCAGGAGCGGGGGCGCCAGGGGCGCGGGCGGCGCCGGCAGCGGCGCGCCGAAGGGCGAGCCCTGGGGCGGGCGGGCGGTCTCGGCGCAGGCCGCCAGCGCGGCCAGGGCGAGCAGGAGGAGGTGAGGCTTCACGGGATGTCCCTTCGTCATGTCGCCCCCTGCCTACCGCACGATCTCCGCCGCCTCCAGCACAGCGCGCAGCAGCACGTCGGCGCCCATGCGCGCCCAGTCGGGCGTGATGGCCTCGGCCTCGTTGTGGCTCAGCCCCCCCTCGCAGGGGGTGAAGATCATCACGGTGGGCGCCAGCCGCGCGATCCAGCAGGCGTCGTGGCCCGCCCCCGACACGATGTCGCGGCGGCTCAGGCCCAGCTCGTCGGCCGCCCGCCGCACGACGTCCGCGAGCCCCGCGTCGAAGGCCACGGGCTCGAAGTGCCCGGCCGCCTCGATGGCGATGCCCAAGCCCAGCCCCTCCGCGACGGCCCTGGCCTCCGCCTCCACCTCCGCCCGCATGGCCGCCAGCGTGCCCGCGTCCGGCGAGCGGATGTCCACCGTCAGCACCGCCCGCCCCGCGATGACGTTGCGCGAGTTGGGCCAGTGGTCGAGCTTGCCCACCGCCCCCACGGCGCCGGGCTGGTGCCTCATGGCGATGCGGTGGACGGCCTCCGTGATCCGCGCCGCCCCCAGGCCCGCGTTGACCCTCATCCCCATGGGCGTGGACCCCGTGTGCGCCTCGCGCCCCGTGAGGGCGATCTCCAGCCACCACAGCCCCTGGCCGTGCGTGACCACGCCCACGTCCACGCCCTCGGCCTCCAGGATCGGCCCCTGCTCGATGTGCAGCTCGAACAGGGCGTGGATGGGCCGCCCGCCCACCTCCTCGTCCCCCGCCCAGCCGATGCGCGCCAGCTCCTCCCCGAAGCTCCGCCCCTGCGCGTCCGTGCGCCCATAGGCGTAGTCCAGCGTGTGCACCCCCGCGAAGACCCCCGAGGCCAGCATGGCCGGGGCGAAGCGCGTGCCCTCCTCGTTGGTCCAGTTGACCAGGACGATGGGCCTGCGCGTCCGCACCCCCGCGTCGTCCAGGGCGCGCACCACCTCCAGCCCGCCCAGCACGCCCAGCACGCCGTCGAAGCGCCCCCCCGTGGGCTGGGTGTCGAGGTGGCTGCCCATGTAGACCGGGGCCAGGTCCGGCTCCGCCCCCTCGCGGCGCGCGAACATGGTCCCCATGCGGTCCACGGCCACGCTCATCCCCGCCGCCTCGCACCAGCGGCGGAACAGCGCGCGCCCCTCGCGGTCGGCATCCGTCAGCGCCTGGCGGTCGTTGCCGCCCGCCACGCCCGGCCCGACCTGCGCCATCTCCATGAGGCTGTCCCACAGCCGCTGCCCCGACACGCGCAGGTTGGCGCCCGCTTGCATGGCTCTCCCCTCGGGATTTGACCGCACGGTCAAGGGGACGCATACGGGCCGGACCCTGTCAAGCGCGAGCCCATGCCCGCCTCACCCACCCCCAAGGCCGACGCCAAGCCCGGGACGCGCATCCAGGCCCGCAACCGCGCCCTGATCCTGGAGGCGGCGCTGGCCGCCTTCAGCGAACGGGGCTTCGACGGCGCCACCCTGTCGGACATCGCCGGGCGCGCCGGCCTCTCCAAGCCCAACCTCCTCTACTACTTCCCCTCCAAGGAGGCCGCCTACCTCGCCCTTCTCGAAGGCCTGCTCGACGCCTGGCTCGCCCCCCTGCGCGACCTCGACCCCGGGGGCGAGCCGCTCGCGGAGGTGCTGCGCTACGCCCGCGCCAAGCTCAGGCTCTCGCGCGCCATGCCGCGCGAGTCCCGCCTCTTCGCCGGCGAGGTGCTGCGCGGCGCCCCCCACCTGCGCGCCGTCCTCGAGGGCCCGCTCCGCGCGCTGGTGGCCGACAAGGCCGCCCTGCTCCTGGCCTGGATGGACGAGGGCCGCCTGGCCCGCGTCCCCCCCACCCACCTCGTCTTCTCGGTCTGGGCCATCACCCAGCACTACGCCGACTTCGACGCCCAGGTGCGCGCCGTGCTCGGCCCCGGCCACGACCCCTACGCCGAGGCCGAGCCCTTCCTCGACGCCCTCCTCACCCGCCTGCTCCGGCCCCTCTGACGGCGCCCGCCCCGCCCCGTGGACGCGGCCACGGGCGCGCTATACTAGGCGGGGCGGGCGCGTGCCCGAGGCCGCCCCCCGGGGAGCGATGAGCGACACCGACCGGCCGGGCCCCGCAGGCCCCCTCGCCACCCCCCACGCCGCCCCCGCCGACCCCACCGCCGGCACCGAGGCCCGCGCCGAGGGCCTCACGCGCGGCGAGGTCATGGCCGCCCAGGCCCAGCCCGGCGGCGACCTGCCCACCCCGCCCGCCCACGCCCCCGCCGGCCTCTGGCGCCTCACGCTGGGCTCCGTGGGCGTGGTCTACGGCGACATCGGCACCTCGCCCATCTACGCCATGCGCGAATCCCTCCACGCCGCCGGGCGCCTCGAAGGCGGCCTGGAGCGCGGCGACGTGGTGGGCGTCATCTCGCTCCTGATCTGGGCGCTCACCGTCATCGTCGCCTTCAAGTACGTCGTCCTCATCCTGCGCGCCGACAACCGCGGCGAGGGCGGAACCCTCTCGCTCGTGGCCCTCGTCCAGCAGGCGCTCGACCGCCGCCCCGTGTGGCTCCTCGGCCTCGGCATGGTGGGCATCTCGCTCTTCTTCGGCGACGCCATGATCACCCCCGCCATCTCGGTGCTCTCCGCCGTGGAGGGCCTCGAGCTCGTCACCCCCGCCTTCGACCCCTACGTGGTCCCCATCACGCTGGCCATCATCGCCGGCCTCTTCTTCGTCCAGCGCTGGGGCACGGGCGCCGTGTCCGCCTTCTTCGGGCCGGTCACCGCCGTGTGGTTCCTCGTCATGGGCGTGCTGGGGCTCCTGCACATCGGCGACGACCCCGACATCCTCTGGGCGCTCTCGCCGACCTACGCGGCCGGCTTCCTCGTGGAGCACGGCCTCGCCTCCTTCATCGTCCTGGGCTCGGTCTTCCTGGCCGTGACGGGGGCCGAGGCGCTCTACGCCGACCTCGGCCACTTCGGCAAGCGCCCCATCCGCCTGGCCTGGACCGCCCTGGTCTGGCCCGCCCTCACGCTCAGCTACCTCGGCCAGGGCGCCCTGGTGCTCGACCGCCCCGAGGCGGCCGAGAACCCCTTCTTCCTGCTCGCCCCCGACTGGTTCCTGCTGCCCCTGGTCCTGCTCGCCACGGCCGCCACCGTGATCGCCTCCCAGGCCGTCATCTCGGGCGCCTTCTCCATGATGAAGCAGGCCGTGCGCATGGGCCTCCTGCCCCGCCTGGAGATCCTGCACACCAGCGAGACCCAGGAGGGCCAGATCTATCTCCCTCGCGTCAACGCCATCCTGGCGGCCGGCGTCATCGTCCTCGTCCTCGTCTTCGGCTCCTCCTCGGACCTCGCCGCCGCCTACGGCATCGCCGTGTCCGGCGACATGGTCATCACCTCCATCCTGGCCGCGCTCCTGTTCCTCAGGGCCTGGCGCTGGCCCCTCGCCGCCGTGGCCCTGGTCGTGCTGCCCTTCCTCGCGCTGGAGGCGCTGTTCCTGCTCGCCAACGGCCTCAAGATCCCCGACGGCGGCTGGGTGCCCATCCTCTTCGCCGCCCTCATGGTGCTGACCATGTGGACCTGGGTGCGCGGCACCCGCCACGTCCAGGAGCAGGCCCGCAGGGGCGCCACCTCGACCGAGGCCCTCATCGGGATGCTCGACCGCTCCCAGCGTCTCCAGGAGGTGCCGGGCACGGCCGTGTTCCTGACCTCGGACCCCGACGTGGCCCCCGCCGCCCTCATGCACAACATCAAGCACAACCACGTGCTGCACGAGCGCAACATGATCGTCTGCGTGACGGTCGCCACCAGGCCCTACGTCCCCGACGCCGAGCGCGTCTCCGTCCACCGCCTCTCGGACCGCTTCTCGCGCATAGACATCTGCTACGGCTACATGGAGGAAACCAACGTGCCCCGCGCGCTGGCGCTGGCGCGCAAGATGGGCGAGCGCTTCGACATCATGAGCACGTCCTTCTTCCTCAACCGCCGCACCTTCCGGCCCAGCAAGACGCGCGGCCTGCCCACCTGGCAGGAGTCGCTCTACATCACGCTCACGAAGTCGGCCGCCAACGCCACCGACTTCTACCGCCTGCCCACCAACCGCGTGATCGAGCTGGGCCAGCAGCTCATCATCTGATCCCTCCCGCCCCGGCCCATACGGCACCGGACGCGATCGTGCCTTGCCGCGCCCCTCGCGGGGGCGTATCCGGGCCCATCGGCCGCCGGCAACCAGGGCGCGGCCGGCTGAGCGCAGGCGCCGCGCCCGCCCCGAGGACGGGGCGCCGCGCATGGCCGAGCCTGACACCAACCGCCTGCTCGCCGCCATGGCCCCCGGGGACCTGGCCCTGCTCCTGCCCTCGCTGGAGCCGGTGGACCTCTCCCACCGCCAGGTGCTGGAGCGCCCCAACCACCCCATCGCCCACGTCCACTTCCCCGACGCGGGGCTCGCCTCCGTGGTCGCCATCGCCGGGGGGGGCCGGCGCATCGAGGCCGGCCTCTTCGGCTCCGAGGGGATGTCCGGCACCGCCGTGCTGCTGGGCGCGGACCGCTCGCCCAACGAGACCTTCATGCAGGTGCCCGGCCACGGCCGGCGCCTCCCCGCCGCCGCCTTCCGCCAGGCCCTGGACGCCAGCCCCACGCTGCGCGCCTTCCTCCTGCGCTTCGCCCAGGTCATGCTGGTCCAGGCCTCCCACACGGCGCTCGCCAACGGCCACGCCCACATCGAGGAGCGCCTCGCCCGCTGGCTCCTGATGTGCCACGACCGCGTGGGCGGCGACGACCTGCCGCTGACCCACGAGTTCCTGTCGCTCATGCTGGGCGTGCGGCGCGCGGGCGTCACGGTGGCCTTGGGCGCTCTCGAATCCCAAGGCCTCATCCGCACCCGGCGCGGCGGCTGCGCCGTGGTGGACCGCAAGGGCCTGGAGAAGCTGGCCGACGGCATCTACGGCGTGCCCGAGGCCGAGCAGCGCCGCCTCCTGGGCTAGCCCTCCCCCTCCCCCGGCCCCACCGGGACGCTCAGCGTGGCGTGGGCGCCGCCGTCCGTCCAGAGGCGCATCGTGCCGCCCAGGTGCTCCGCGATGCCCAGCACCACCGTCATGCCCAGGCCTCGGCCCCCCGCGGGGTCGAAGCCGTCGGGCCAGCCGCGCCCGTCGTCGGCCACGTCTATGGAGACGCGCCCGTCCCGCCGGCCGCCGCTGATCGTCACGCGCCCCGGCGCCCCCTCCGCGAAGGCGTGCTTGCAGGCGTTGAGCACCAGCTCGTTGACCGCGAGCGCGAGCTGCGCGGCCACGGACGGCGGCACGCGCATCGGCCCCAGCCGCGCCCGGCACGCCGCGCCCGTCCCCAGGGACAGCTCCCCCGCCAGCGCCTCCAGCATGGCGGCGAGGTCCACGTCGCCCAAGGCGCCGTCGCTGTGGAAGAAGCGGTGCGAGCGCGCCATGGCGCCCACCCGGTCGGCCGCCGCCGCGAGCGCCGCGCGCGCCTCCGCGCTCGCGGCCGCGCGGCCCTGGACGCGCAGGAAGGCGCCCACCACCTGGAGGCTGTTGGCGGCGCGGTGGTCGATCTCGCGCGCGGCCTGGCGCAGGAACGCCACCTCGGCGCGCAGGGCCTCGGCCTCGCGCCCCGGCCCCGTCGCGGAATGGCCTTCCGTCATGGCATGTCCCCCGAGTTGCCCGAACGTTCGCTATCGCGCCGCCGGGACGGCCCGCAACGCGCCAGACGGTGCGGAAGCGGACGAACCTCGCCCCCGCACCGTCCGCAACCGCACGAAGGGCGCGGCGCGCACGCCCCGCGCAACGCGCGGTGCCGCTACGCCTCGTCAACCATTCCAGGCGACCCTGGCCCGGACATTCACCGCAGGACCGCCCATGCCGATTCGCCCCGCCCTCGCCGCCCTGTCCCGTGCCCTGGCGCGGGCCGTCGGCATGGGCTCGGGCGACCGGCGCCCCCGTCGCCACTCAGGCGACCAGCGCCTCGGCCGCCCGCAGGTCCACGCTGACCAGCTGCGAGGTGCCCGGCTCCGCCATCGTCACCCCATAGAGCCGGTCCATCCGCGCCATGGTCACGGCATGGTGCGTGATGACCAGGAACCGCGTCTCGGTGCGCCTCGCCATCTCGTCCAGCAGGTCGCAGAACCGCCCCACGTTGGCGTCGTCGAGCGGCGCGTCCACCTCGTCCAGCACGCACACGGGGCTGGGCTGGATCAGGAACACGGCGAAGATCAGGGCCAGGGCGGTCAAGGTCTGCTCCCCCCCCGACAGCAGCGACAGCGTGCCGAGCGTCTTGCCCGGCGGCCGGCACCGGATCTCGACCCCCGCGCTCAGGGGATCGTCCCCCTCCACAAAGGCGAGGGAGGCCTCGCCGCCCCCGAACAGCGTCGTGAAGAGCCTGCGGAACTCCCCGTCCACCCGCGCGAAGGCCGCGCGCATCCTCTCGCGCCCCTCGCGGTCGAGCGCGGCCAGGGCCTCCGCCAGCGCCGCCAAGGCCCCCTCCAGGTCCGCCACCTCCCGCAGGTGCGCCCCATGGGCCGCCTCCAGCTCCCGCAGGTCGTCCTCCGCGCGCAGGTTGACCGCGCCCAGGGCCTCGCGCCGCCGCCGCAGCCGCTCCAGCTCGGCCCGCGCCGCCCCCTCGGCGGGCAGGAGGCGCGGGTCGCCCCCGAGGGCGTCGAGCAGCTGGTCCGGCCTGACCCCCCGCGCCTCGCGGACGCGCTCGCGCGCCTCCGCCAGCGCCCCGGCGGCCGCCTGCGCGCGCGCCTGAGCCGCCGCCCGCGCCTCGCGCGCCTCGGAGG
>ERZ1066118.986-NODE-986-length-20724-cov-22.317480_pt1 | contig 20724 bp, 5 predicted proteins | sample MGYA00382765_ERZ1066118 | MGnify/ENA primary metagenome ERZ1066118 (study PRJEB33369, sample SAMEA5778348) | biofilm metagenome | biome: Industrial cooling water; feature: Water cooling tower basin; material: Biofilm | place: United Arab Emirates | collected...
ACTCGCTTAAAGTTTTAGGAAGGAGGCGCCCACTGGTCACCTGAATCCTTACACATTCGTTTATTTTGCTGTAGGGCGCCTCTAGTTGAGGATTTATAGGCGCCTGGTACTTTACATGCACAATAACGCGATACAACTATATTAGTTATAAGGGTTAACCGAAGCAGAAATCGTCTCACTCAAAGCAGTGGGTGCAGTAGGACATCAAGTACAACAGACAAGTGGTAGAGATGTTATTACCACAGAGACGCAGAGTTCGCAGAGAGGACAAGTTTGCGAATAGAATATATTTTTATTAATCTAGTGGCTAACGAGTCTACGTATTTATACTTTCCTCAATCTTTCTTTAATGTAACAGTATTTTCCTGTAAGTTATATGAATTTTCCGTGAAATAATTTTGAACTATGCGGAAATGCTTGATTTTAATGATATTTGTAGATTACACAATATTTATGGCTAAGTTGATTCATAATGCAACTTCTCTCATAATGATGTGAATAGTATAAAAAATTTGTGTGTTACTTACTTTTGATATCTAGTTTTAGCTTAATTCATTAATGGAAAGCATAGAATTTCATTATTGTTTTTATTCTATCAGTTTGCTTGTAAACATTAGTGCTTTGACTATTTTTTGATAAATATTTAATAGTCAAACAATCATTAATAAAAACTAAAGTCAATACAGAAGCAAAATTTAACAATGGAAAACTCAGCCTTAAATAACTTGACTAATAATTCTCATTTATTTGAGCCAAATAATGTTGTCTCTATTGGCGCCGAACCTTCACCCTTTCAGTCTCCATTTTTATTAAACAATAGGCAAGTATTATCTTCTAGTCTTACTATTGATGAGGGGATTATACATACTTTTGATTCATCTGTAAGTTATTTACCATCACATTCAATAAAAGGTATTAATGTTACATCACTTAGAGGTACTAGCTTATCCTCAAAAGATTCTTTACTTGGTGATACTTTTGTAGTAAATGAAGAAGCTGCTAAATTTTCGGGATATGACGGTATCAATCAATCGCTGTCGCAGGCAATTATTGAGATAAAAAACTCTTTAAAAGATTTTATTCAGCAACCAAATTATATTGATAAATTACAAATAGCTTTTGGTACAAACTGGCAGCCAGAAACCGCTACAACTTTGATTAGAGACTTTGTAACTGGCGCCAATGCTCTGGATATAGAAATTATTGATGGAACACAGCTACAGTCTGCGGGAGCTTTTAGTCAAAAAACAAACACTATTTATCTTGCGAAATCATATTTAGAAGCAAATAAATATAATCTAGCTGAGATTGTTCCAGTGATTACTGAAGAACTGGGACATTATATAGATGCACAATTAAATCAAAGCGATAGTAATGGAGACGAAGGGAAATTATTTTCTCTATTAGTAGCTGGAAATGATTTGACACCACAGCAAATTAAAGATTTAAAATTAGAAAACGATTTTACAAATATAACTTTAAACGGTCAAACATTATTAGTTGAGCAGTCCACTAATGATATTTTAGGTACAGCAGGACGAGATAATTTGGTTGGTACTTCTCGAAATGACCGCATTACTGGTGGTTTTGCTGCTGATATAATTACTGGTGGTTTGGGCAGTGATACGTTTGTTTATAATGATATTAGAGATGCAGGAGATACGATTAAAGACTTTGAACTCCGTACAGATGTTATTGACTTGACGAGAGTTCTAAATAGTTTTGGATATAACAGGTTAAATCCTATTGGTGATGGTTATGTTCAATTTAGCGCTTACTCTAAAGGAACAATTGTTCTTTTAGATAGTGATGGAAATGGTAATTTAACTGCCAGACCTTATATTAATGTCGAGAATGTGACACCAAGTGAACTTAGTGGTTTTCCTGATCATTTTCTTCCTCGGCAAACGATTCCAGCACCAAGTATTAGTGCAGGTCTTACAAATGATACGGGGGTAAGTAATAGCGACCGCATTACCATTGACCCTACAGTCAGCGGACAAACCAAGGGAGCAACATCTTTACAAGGGAATCTCAACGGCAATGGTTTTATTAATATTAGCAATGCGCTGAACCCAGACGGCAGCTTTACTATTTCTTTAGAGCAATATGAGGTGTTAAGTAAAGGGTTACTACCTTCTGGGAATTATACTTTGGAATTGAAGGCAGGTAATAGTTCTCAAGTATTTAATACAACCACAGTAAATTTCACTTTAGACCGTAATGCTCCACCTATTAGTTTTAAATTGGCACCTGAAAGCGATACGGGTGAGGTAGGAGATAACATTACCAACAAATATGCGGTTACATTAGTTGGTAAGACTGAGCCGGGATTGGAAGTAATATTAGTAGAAACCCAGCAGAAGGTTACGGCTGATAATAATGGTAATTTTAGCTTTACAAATGTTACCATGCCGATTGCTGGAGAGGCGCCGTTTACAATGGTAACTGTGGATAAAGCTGGGAACCAGGGACGGGTGCAGCAGTTTTTGACGAGGGAAGGAATTAATGGGGCGCCGGATATTACTAGTAATCCAAAATTAATTTTTGATACACAAGCTCAAAAAACTTATACATATCAAGTTGAAGCTACTGACTCTGATGGAGATACGCTTACCTATACCCTTTTAAGTTCGCCTCAAGGGACAGAAATTGATGAAAATGGTTTAATTAGCTTTACACCATCAGGAATTTTAAAGCCTTTTTATGATTTGACTGTAGAAGTGAGTGACGGTCGAGGTGGTACAGATAGTCAAGCCTTTACTATCGAAATCACTCCGACACCAAAAAATAATAATCCTCAAATTGTTTCTCAACCAATAACAGAATTCGGTCTTTTAGCTTCTGGAAGCAACTCATCAAAAACAATAAATGCTATCGTAAGAGACTTTAAAGATAGTCATCCAAATTTTGAAGGAAGTGGTCCTTGGGGTATATACAGCGACATGGTAGCTAACAGATTGGGAGAGGATGGCAAGCCTATTCTTAATAATGGCTATGGTTTTATTACACCAAAGGATTTCTCACAATGGTATAATGATGTACCTGGTGTAAATATAGCTACTCCTGTATCCATAACTTTATCAGAGACATCTCCAGGTTCTGGAATATATCAATTTTCCAGTAATAGCTATTTTCCGATTGATAATCAACTTTTTGGGAACGAAAACAGAGTACATAACTACCATTTTACTACTGAAATCCGTACTTCATTCACTTATAAAGGTGGAGAGGTATTTAACTTTAATGGAGATGATGATGTTTGGGTTTTTATTGACAATCGACTAGTTGTTGCTTTAGGTGGAGTTCATGCAATTTCTTTTGGTTCTGTTCGTGTAGATACTCTAGGTTTGACTATTGGCAAAAGTTACTCAATTGATATTTTTCATGCTGAGAGACAAACTAGCGGTTCTAATTTTAATCTCCAAACTTCCTTAGATATTGAATCAAGTCGGCGCTATGTTTACCAAGTTAAAGCCACAGATTTAGATAATGAATCAATTACCTATAAATTAATTAATGCCCCTGATGGAATGGAAATCAATGCTAAGAGTGGTTTAATAATATGGACACCTACTCTTAAGCAAACTGGTATTCATGAAGTAAATGTTACTGCTACAGATAGTAGAGGAGGCTCGTCAAGCCAGACGTTTCAAGTTAATGTGAGAATAAGTAATCCTGGTAGTATAAGAGGTAAGGTTTTTGAGGATTTAAATAATAATGGTATACAGGATGGGGCTAATTTGCCTTCTCCATTAGAAAAAGGTCAACAAGGTTGGACAGTTTATATCGACGAAAATCAAAATGATATACGAGATAGAAACGAAATTTTTAGTACAACCGATATAAATGGCAATTATATATTCACCAATATTCCTTTAGGATTTTATAACTTAAATGTGGTTCCGCAGGATGGGTGGAGAACCATTCCATCTAAAGCAGTTCTTCTTAATAGTGGGCAAAATCTTACTGAATTTAATTTTGGAATTGGGAAAGGTAATACCAATCCAATTATTACCACCGCCCCAATTACTATGGGTTCAACTAATATAAATTACATCTATGATGTCAATGCCTTTGATTTTGATGGAGATAATTTAATCTACTCATTGCGAACATCTCCTATCGGGATGAACATTGATGAAAATGGTATAATTCGTTGGGTACCAGGAACAGCAGGAGCATTCCCCGTCGAAGTTCAAGTAGATGATGGTAAGGGTGGAATTGCTACTCAACGATTTGACTTGGTTGTAGCGCTACCTGTTACAGATACAGAGGCGCCTCAAGTCAATCTTGGCTTTAACAGTTCTGTGTTGAAACTGGGAGAAACACTAAATCTGAAAATCCAAGGATTTGATAATGTTGGTTTGGCTGATTTAGACCTTTCGTTTAATGGTAATTCCCTAACGCTCACTCCTGATAATATTACCAATGGATTTATTAATACTGCTTCTCTCACAGTTAACCAAACTGGAGTATTTGAAGTAGTCGCAAAAGCAACTGATTTTGCTGGAAATACTGATGTAGAGAGAATAGAAGTACGGGTAATTAACCCTAATGATAAAAAAGCACCAATAGTAGAGCTTGACGCAAGTGGATTCGACCCTTCCAATCTGGTGATTAACGAACGTACCAATATTATTGGAACTATTAACGATGCAGATTTGGAGTTTTACCGAGTTGAACTGGCGCCAATTAGTTTAATTGACATTAGTAATCCAGCAGCAATTGACTCAGATTACATAACTGTTGCAGAAGGAAGGGGTAATGTTAATAATGGCATTCTTGCTCAAATTGACCCTAACCTATATCGGAATGATACTTACTATGTCAGGGTTTATAGTCAGGACTTTAGCGGTAATATTAATGTTCAGGGTTTAGTTTTAGGTATTAACAGTCAGAGTAAACCTGGAGAGTTTAGCCTAGACTTTACAGATTTATCGATTCCGCTAACAGGTATTCCGATTGAAATAACTCGCAGTTACAACAGTTTAGATGCCAATTTCCAAGGTGACTTTGGTTATGGTTGGGAATTAGGAATGCAGGATGCAGCAATTGTGGAAGCATCTCCGACAGGGGTTGATTTGACAGTTGATAATTTCTTTGGTGGTAATAGCTTTTCTGTAGGAACGCGCGTTACGCTTAATACTCCTGATGGTCGCAGGGTTGGCTTTACATTTGACCCTGTAGTTGATGGGGTAGGACTTCTCGGTGCAAGATGGAAACCTTATTTCCGACCGGACCCAGGTGTTTACGAAACTTTGGAAGTTCCATATTTTCCTCTGAGCTTATACAATGACGGTTCAACAGGTCTTTATTTATTCGGCTTTAGCTACAATCCTAGTGATTACACTCTTACCACCAAAGATGGTACGAAATACAACTATAACCAATATCAAGGATTAAAAACTGTTGAAGACCGTAATGGTAATACTTTAACCTTTGCTGATGACGGTATTACCAGTTCCACAGGTGTAGAAATCGATTTTGTTCGTGATGCATCTGGACGTATTACCGAAATTATTGACCCTGATGGCAAATCGTTAAAATACAGTTACGATGCTAGTGGCAATTTAATCGAGTTTACTGACCGTACCAATAATGAAACTACTTTTAAGTATGAAGGCTGGCGCCCTCATTATCTCACACAAATCATCGACCCATTAGGTAGAACGGGCGTTCGTACAGAGTACGATGCTTCGGGGCAAATTAGCAAGATATTTGATGCTAATGGTAATGCCTTAGATATTAACTATAATTCGGCTACATCACGTCAAACTGTTAAAGACCCCTTTGGCAACGCGACTACTTACGTCTTTGATAAGCGGGGTAATGTTAGTAGCGAAATTGATGCGTTGAGTGGAGTGACAGCGAGAACTTACGATAGAAACAATAATATTATCAGCGAAACTAACCCCGAAGGTAATACTACCAGTTACACCTACGACGCTCGCGGTAATAAGCTAACAGAAACCAACGGCGAAGGTAATACGACTCGCTTTACCTATAATGCTAATAATGACCTGCTTACAGAAACCGACTCATTAGGCAATACGACTACATATATATACGATGCCAGGGGTAATCTTACCAGTCGTAAAGACGCTGCGGGTAAAATTACAACCTACAAGTACAACCAATTTGGTTTACTCACGGAAGTCGTTGATGCTAACGGTAGTCGGAGTACCTTTACCTATGATTTTTCTGGTAATATTACCTCACTTACAGACCCCACTGGAGCAAAAACTAACTTTACATACGACCGTAATGGTAGAGTCACCAGTGTTACCGATGCATTAGGGGCAATTACTAATTATATATATGATGCCCAAGGGCGCCTAATTGAAAAAGCTGACCCAGAAGGCAGTAGCTGTGGTTGTGGAAGTGGTGTAACTAGAACCGAATACAATGCAGCGGGTGAGAAAATAGCTGAAATTGATGCATTGGGGCGCCGTACCGAATACCGTTATAATGAACGCGGTTTACTGGTAGAAACTATTCATCCAGATGCAACTCCCAGTAATTTAAGCGATAATCCCAGAACTAAGAATGAGTATGATGCTTTAGATCGTCTCCTAGTTACTACTGATGAATTGGGACGTAAAACCCGTTATGTTTATGATGCCTTGGGGCGCCGCATCGAAATTATTTACGCTGATGCAACACCAGCAGATTTGAGCGATAACCCCAGAATGAAAACTGAATATGACCGAGCAGGACGTGTTATCGCCGAAATTGACGAATTAGGCAACCGCACTCAGTTAGCGTATGACCAAGTAGGAAGATTAATAAGTCGTACTAATGCCCTCAGTGAAACTACTACCTATAGCTATGATGCAGACGGGCGCCAAATTTCTATGAAAGACGCTTTGGGACGCATCACAAATTATGGCTATGATGCTTTAGATCGTCTCGTTAACACAACTTACGCCAACAACACGGTGATGACGACTACCTACGATGCATTAGGACGCATCATCGCCGAAACTGACTTAGCTGGAAATATCACTAACTACGAGTATGACGCATTGGGAAGACTCACAGGGGTAATTGATGCCTTAAATCAACGAACTGAGTATAAATACGATGCCGTAGGTAACTTAATCGAACAAAAAGACGCTAACGGCAACATTACTAAGTTTGAGTACGACACCTTGCGGCGCCGCAAAGCGATGATTCTGCCAGGGGGACAGCGCAACGAGACTATCCATAATAAAATTGGCAACCTGATTCGCGTTACCGACTTTAATGGTGCAACAACAACCTACGAATATGATGCTCGCAATCGCATCATAGGAAAAGCCTTCTCGGATGGTACACCTACAGAAAACTTTACTTATACCCTCACCGGAGAGTTAGCAACGGTTACAGATAACCGAGGTGTAACAAGTTACGCATATGACGAACGCGACCGTCTGTTATCTCGTACCGAACCCGATAATCGCCAAATTACTTACACCTACGATGCAGCAGGTAACATTCTCTCTCTCACAGTTCCTTCTGGCATAACCAACTACACCTACGACCCACTCAATCGCATCGACAAAGTAATCGCTCCTGATGGTGGCATCACCGATTATACATATGATGCAGTAAGTAATTTAATTAAAACCCAATTCGCCAACGGGGTAACAGAAAATCAACAATATGACTTATTAAACCGCTTAACTTATCTAGAAAACCGCAATCAAACGGGTATTATTTCTAGTTACAGTTATACTCTCGATGCGATGGGCAACCGCACCAAAGTAGTAGAAAATGACGGGCGTGTAGTTGATTACAGCTACGATAAACTCTATCGTCTCATTCAAGAGAAAATAAGCGATGCTGTTGCTGGTAACAAAACAGTTCAATATCAATTTGACCCCGTAGGCAACCGTTTACAGCGCATTGACTCAGTAGAAGGTACAAGCACTTACAGCTACGACAAAAACGATAGACTCATCGAAGAAGTCCTTGGTGGTAAAGTCACACAATACCAATACGACAACAACGGTAATCTCACCGCCAAAATTGAAAACGGGCAAACTCAAGCACAGTATGAATGGAACACCAAAGGTGAGTTAATTGCTGTTGAAACCACAGAAAACGGCGAAACTGGACGAGTTGAGTTTGAATATGACCATGAGGGAATTCGCGTTGCAATTAAAATTGATGGAGAAGAAACCCGCTTCTTAATTGATAGCAATCAGCAGCAATATGCTCAGGTAATTGAGGAATATAAGCCAAATGGCACAGTACAAGCATCTTATGTACATGGATGGGATTTGATATCTCAAACCAATGCAGATGGACGTATTTTCTATCAAGTGGATGGTTTAGGGACGACGCGGCAGTTAACTAATAATAATGGGTTAATTATCCAAGAGTATAACTATGATGCTTATGGCAATTTAACCCAGAAAGTCGGAAATGTAAGCAATAACTATCTGTTTGCAGGTGAGCAGTTTGACAATGCAGTGGATGGGTATTACTTGCGGGCACGGTATTATGACCCGGCAACGGGAAGGTTTGTGTCGAGAGACCCGTTTGAAGGGTACAATGTAAAACCTGTGACGTTACATGATTATTTGTATGCCAACAATAATTCAATTAATCTAATAGATCCAAGTGGGCTTGTTAGCTTAAAAGATTATCAATCAAAAGTTAGATTGATTGTTGCAAAAGTACAAGATTGTGTAAAAAGAACAGCAGCCACTATATCTACTGAATATATAGAAGTAGGGTTATACATATTTCTGACTAATGACGAGCGATGGTATGGAGGTTCAACAAATAAATTCAAAAGAAGATTAAACGAACATCAGGCAATCAAAAAATTTATAGAAGAAAGCATTGAATTAATTCCAGGGGTTCCCGCACAATATCGATTCGAGCTAGAGCAGTATCTTCTTGATGTAGCTGAAAAATTCCTTGGTGGAGGTTCAGAAAATAAAGCAAATAAAAGAAAGGCTTCTAGGAAAAAACCAAAACTTCCGTGTCCATAAGATTACCTTTATCAACATCTTTAGTGCAATCGCCTGTAGATTGAGTTGAACTTGTGAAACCCAACATTTATAAACATTGTAGGAGATTGCGATTGGTTTTTGGTTAGTAACTTCCTCAGTAGTTCTTGAACCTTGGCTGGGACAGTCTACTACTACTCCTAAAATACAAGGTTGGGTTTCACTATCGCTCTACTTATGAGTTATTGTGTGGCGATTGCATTTTGTAGCTGAAGAGAATGTGATCGCCGTAAATTTATGGTCTCTACAATAATTTTATTATGGTTATGCTACCGGAAATGATGCTATTAGCTTTTTGGTTTCTGGGGAGAGTGCATAGTCGCAAGGCTTGTCGTTAAACATCGCGGTTTGGGCTTGGATTAGGTTTGTATTGCGCGCGCTTCGATTTTAGCCAAAAATTTTACATGAAGTTTACGGTAGATTTACTGTTATTTGACATTACATTAGTTTTCTTAACAGTAAATTTACCTAATTCCTCAGCAATATTCTTATACTTGATTTTCAAGCGCATCTCAGATGCGTCTGAGAACTGGTAAATCCAATCAAATAAACTAATGCATGTTTAATGATTCTGTATTGATTTTAAAGTTATGTATTTTAAAAATAAATACATCAAAACTTTCTGTGAGCATATAATTTTTACAAAGAAATAGCATTACACCAAAGAAGCGAATAGACATGACAGTTGTTTATCATTAAGCATATTATGTCTCTTTTTATTCAAGTAGATAAACCTTTTGAAAAATCAAAAATAAAAATATGAAGACCAGTATTCAACTCGTGAGCTTATTAACCTGGGGAAGCTTAATATTCTCCAACCCAGCACAAGCATTGGATTTAAACTTTGATGACTCCTGGGAAAAATTTGGAGATGTCGAAATTGTTAACCCTCACAAAGCAAACTTATCTACTGATGGTTTATTTGATGATGATTTTAATTTAGGCGCCAATAATGGCAACTTTAATTACTCTGGAAATCCTGCTGGAATGGTTGGTTTTAGAGGTTTAGAAGATTTTCTTGGTGTAGATGTTAGTGTATTAGACGTAGGTGGTTATGCTTATGAGGGTTCTGCCATCAAAAAGACCATTAATGCCAACACTGGTGATGTATTAAGATTTTCATGGAACTTCAGCACCAATGAAACTTTTCTAGCGACAGAACCGTTACGTGGTTCATTTCTAGACTATAGCTTTTTCTTAATTAATGGGCAAATTCAGAAGCTAGCAGATGTTAATAACGCAATTGTTAGCGCTGGCACTTTTAATAAAGAAACAGGAATTAAAAATTACGAATACAGATTTAATAATGCCGGAACATATACAATTGCTTTAGGTTTAGTGGACATCAATGATTTTGCTGTTAGCTCTGGTCTTTCTGTTAATAATGTTAGCTTAGAAAAAATTCAAGCAGTACCAGAACCCCTCCCCCAACCTGTAACTATATTGGGAAGTGGGATAGTCTTGGGATTAGCGACTTTATCTAAAAATAAATATGCAAAACGTGTAAAAAATCACAATTAATAAACATAATACCACATTAAATTTCTTTTGAATCATGCTTGTATTAACAAATCAGTGGCAGACAAATTTGTTACCCTTGATAAAATTGCAAATTGTCCCCCAGAACCTAAACCTGCTGTCGCACCATTTGCATTATAGAAAAGGTCGCCGTTGGCACGATTGAAAACGATTCGAGCGATGCTACTTCCGGCGATGGTAGCTCCGTTGGTGGATGCGTTGATGGTAGCAAATTCGCTGGCGCCGAGGGTAGACCCACTAGCACTGCTGAGGGCTGTGAAAGTGGTTTTATCAACAACAATTTTGTCGGCGCCGCTTACAAAGTCGGTGATGGTGTCGATGCCGATGGTGCTGTTGAAGGCGGCGTTGATGTCAAAGACGAAGCTATCGTTGCCAGTACCACCTGTGAGGGTATCGTTGCCTGCACGACCGTTAAGTATGTCGTTTGAGTCATAACCAACAATAGTATCATTCCCAGAAGTTCCCGCCGCTTGCAAAACACGCAGATCGACTTCAGTCCCTGACCAAATTGTGCCATTGGCAAAGACAAAGCTTTCGATACGATCAGGATTGAAGCTGGTTGGTAGTGTGCCAGAAAATTGACCTTTGATTGTTAATTGATCTGTAGTACCTGCTATTTTGATGACGAGATCATTACCAAGACGAGACATCTGTAAATCGGCAGGTAAAGTTCCCGATTTAAATGTTACTTGGTCAGCGGAGTTTGATCCGGTATTACCATCATCGTTAATAATATCTTGTCCGTATCCGCGACCAAAAACGTATGTATCATTTCCAGTAAAACCTTGCAGCAGATCATTTCCTGCACGCGCATCAATTAAATCGGCACGGGGTGTACCACTAATTGTGTCATTACCAATACTGACTTGTCCTTCAATTGCAAGAGCATCTACAGCAGAGATATCCAAAACTGTTCCATTTGCGAACCTAAAAAACTCAACTGCATTGTAACCAAAGCGAGAAAAATGATCTCGAATCGTTAGGCTATCAGTACTGTTAGTAATAGTCAGGATAAGGTCTTGTCCACTTTTACGGAACACAACATCAGTAGGCTGAGTATTCGTATTAAACTGAACCGTATCGGGGAAATCTTCGTAAACGGTATCAATACTGTCTTCAATAATATCTTGCCCTGAGCCTCGACCAAAGCGATAGGTATCACCGCCACCAAGCCCCCTTATTACGTCATTACCAAGACCACCGTCTAGGGTGTCGTCTGTCCAGTAGCCAATAATGGTATCATTACCTACAGTTTGAGAAGCTTTGATGAGAGATTCTCGCACAGTTGCATCAGTCCACGAAACACCATCAGCAAAAGTAAACGTCTCAATGTCATTCCAGCCAGGAAACCAGGCGCCGTGGCTAAATTGTCCCTTAATTGTGACTCGATCTGTACTACCTTGAAAGCTAATGGTTAAATCATTACCATTTCTAGATAACACTGCCTTAGTTGAAGTTAAACCTGTACCAAAAATAATTTTATCGTCATCGGGATTTGAGACATTACTAACAGTTTCTTCGATGATATCTTGCCCAAAGCCAACGGCGAATAGATAAGTATCGCTACCATCACCACCTTGTAGGATGTCGTTGCCTGCCGCACCATCGATAGTGTCGGCGCCACTAGTGCCTGTGATGGTATCATTACCGGAGGTTGTCTGCGATTGGACTGCTTTTACTGTAATTTCTGCTTTGTTAAGCTTTACGCCATCGACAAAAGTAATTGTTTCAATAGCATTATAACCAGTCGAATTGAAATGTCCTTTTACAGTCAGTAAATCACTAGAACCTGATATGGAGATTCTTAAATCATTGCCAACTTTCAGAAGTTTCACGTCTGTATTAGCAATGCCTGAGAGAAAAGCGATTGTATCGGGGTAATCTTCGTAAACGGTATCAATACTTTCTTCGATAATATCCTGCCCTGAGCCTCGATTAAAGCGATAGGTATCACCACCGCCAAGCCCCTTCATTACGTCATTCCCAAGACCACCATCTAGGATATCATCTGTCCAGTAGCCGATGATGGTATCATTACCTGTGGTTTGAGAAGCTTTAATGAGAGATTCTCGCACAATTGCATCAGTCCAAGAAACACCATCAGCAAAAGTGAACGTTTCAATGTCATTCCAACCAGGAAACCAGGCGCCGTGGCTAAATTGCCCTTTAATCGTTACCCGATCTGTGCTGCCTTGAAAACCAATAGTTAAGTCATTACCATTTCTAGATAGCAGTGCCTTGGTTGAAGTTAACCCTGCACCGAAAACAATTTTATCGTCATCGGGATTTAAAATATAATCAACAGTCTCTTCGATGATATCTTGTCCAAAGCCAACGGCGAATTGATAGGTATCGTTGCCATCACCACCGCGTAGGATGTCGTTGCCTGCCCCACCATCGATAGTGTCGGCGCCACTAGTGCCTGTAATAATATCATTACCAGAAGTCGAGAGAGCCTGTGTTGCTCCTATTGCAACTTGTGCAGCCGTTAAAGTTGTACCATCGTTAAATTTAAAGAATTCGACCTGGGCAAAGTTTGTGGCGTTAAATTGTCCCTTAATTGTTAGAGTATCTGAAACACCAGTAATTGAAATCCTTAAATCATTATTAACTTTCAAAAAGGTGACTTCTGACCGTGTAACATTTGCCGCAAACTGAATTGTGTCTGGCTGGTCTTCATAAACGGTATCAATACTTTCTTCAATTGTATCCTGTCCTGAACCTTTACCAAAAATGTAGGTATCGCCGCCGCCAAGTCCACGCAGTGTATCGTTTCCTGCTCCGCCATCTATAATATCGGCAGTAAAGAACCCAGTAATAATATCGTTGCTACTTGTTCGTGCTTGTGTGAGTAAACGTTCCCTAATTTGAGCGTCGCTCCAAGTTGTGCCGTCGGTAAAGCGGATAGTTTCAATATCAGTCCAGCTTGGAAAATAGGCGCCGTGTGCAAATTGACCTTTAATTGTAAGTCGATCTGTGGAGCCAGTAAAAGTGATAATCAAATCGTTACCGCTACGACTTAATCGGGTATTTGCTGCTGTGATACCAGTACCAAATGATACTATATCAGCATCTTCATATGTTACTAGTCGTACTTCTTCCTCGATTACGTCTTGCCCGAAACCAGCAGCAAAAATGTAGGTATCAGAGCCGTCTTGTCCCCGCAACGTATCGTTTCCAGCCCCACCTATGATTGTGTCGTTCGACCAAAATCCTTCAATAATGTCGTTGCCACTAGTTTGCTGTTGCTGAATATATCGTATCCGCAGGTCGGCAGTACTCCAATTAACACCATTGGAGAAGGAGAAAGTCTCAATTTCGTAAGGACGATAGTTAATCGTGGTGTAGTCGAATTGACCTTCTATTGTTAAAGTTTCTCCGGTAGGTACAATCGTCAGACGCACATTATTTAAAGCAGTACCTGTGCGGTCAATGCGTAGGTCAGTGGGCAGAATATTGCTGCCAAAGATTATACGATCAGCATTATTCGAGAGGATATTTGACCATTCATCACGGATGATATCATTGCCGTAACCGCGATTATAGATGTAAGTATCGGAACCATTTCCCCCTTTAAGGGTATCGTTGCCTGTGCCCCCATCAATACGATCATCAAGATGGGTGCCAACGATAAGATCGGCGCCTGTTGTTTTGGCTGCGGCAATAATTTCTGCTGCTAAACTTGGCCAGGTTTTCACAGTGCCATCAGACCAGACAAAACGTTCGATCTGCCAGAAGGCAATTGTACCGAAAGGACCAGTTTCAACGTAGGTATATTGCTCCTGAATCCTAACTTGATCAGTTGTTCCTTTAATGCTAATAATTAGGTCTTGGGTTTCGCCATCGCGGCGGAATGTAATATCAGAAACGGCGATACCAGCTTTGAATTGAAGTGTATCTGGCGTAGAGTCTAGTACATAGTCAGGCGAGTCTTTAATAATATCTTGACCATCTCCGCGACCAAAAAGATAAGTGTCGCCGTCATCACCACCATCAAGAAAATCATTACCTGCTTTGCCATCAAGTGTATCTTTGTACCATGCACCATAAAGGGAATCGTTGCCTGTGGTTCCTGTAGTCACTCTGCGTAGGATGTCTTCCCAGGTGAGAACGGTGCCATTCGCAAACTGAAACTTCTCAACACGATCAAACCAAGCAACACCAAGCAGGTTAAATATGTCTAGCTTTACGCCTTTGAACTGGCTCTTGATGGTCAGCGTATCAGTAGAACCGGCGAATTGAATTACCAAATCATGGTTCGCTAGGTGGGTGAAGGTAATATCCGCAGGAGTAATTGTGTCGCCAAATACCACCGTATCGTCTGGCGCCCAGTTGTAACCGAGTATACTAGTGATAAAAGTTTGGGGGTATTTTGATTGGTCGTGAATAATATCTTGCCCTGAACCACGATCAAATCGATAGGTATCACCACCATCAAATCCCACTAGCAGGTCGTTACCTGTACTCGCGGCGAAGTCATCTGGGGTGCCAAAACCGTAGGTTGCATCATTGCCAGCGGTTGTATAAGTTTTGATGATGGCAGTTTGGAGGTCGAACCAGCTCCAAGCTCCACCCTGTGAGAAAAATAATGCTTCGATGCGGTTATCGATTGCAAACTTGGTCTGATAACCAAGTGGTGTATAAGCAAATTGGTCTTTAATTACAATGCTATCGCCAGTCCAGGCGAAACGAATTGTAAGATCGTTGCTTGCACCGTCACGGGATAAACGTAGATCGTCGGCTGTTATACCAGTTAATAGGAGTGTATCGGCGGCATTGAAGAGTGGATTGGTCATTACATCTTGTATGATGTCGTTACCATCACCACGTGTGTAGTAGTAAATATCACCGTTATCTCCACCTTGCAGGGTATCATTGCCAGTTAAACCCTCTAGCTCATCGGCAGTGCCAGTTCCCTGTAGCAAATCATTACCACTTGTACCACGTCCTACAGCGGCGGCAATATCACCGGCGCCATAAATTGTACCATCAGCAAACTGAATATCTTCAACACCTTTGCCTGAAACGGTTGGTGCAGCAGTCATGATTGCCAGTGGAGTTGCAAATTGATCCTTGATTGTAATCGAATCGCTGGAATTCTTGATGCTGATGACAAGATCAATTCCTCGACGGGTAAACGTTACATCTTGTGGATTGTAAACAGCAAGACGAATGCGGTCTCCACTTTCGCGACCTTCATTGTCAATAATAGTATCGCGACCAAAATTACGCCCATAAACGTAAACATCCTGCCCATTACCGCCAGTAATCGTATCGTCGCCTGCACCTCCAACATAAATTTTGAGACCACTATCATCACCTCGTCCAAGGGTGTCATTACCAGCGCTGCCCAGCACCACACCAGTTAATCCTAAACCTGCTATCAGTTGAGCCAAGGTGAGGGATGTAGTAATTCCGTCTACTGCCCGCACTAAACTTGCTACTTCAAAGTCAGATTTAATGGTATTAGAGTCAGCCCTGAGTAAGACTTTGCTCAACGTGTCGAGCATGGGTCCCCAATTGGTATTCCATGATGTCAAGGCAACTGATGCTGTGGTTGAAAGTTGCCGGATGACGTTGCGGTAGATGTCGCTTAACGTTGTTGGACTGTTTGCTTTCAACAAATCGTTTGATAGATCATAGGTTATTGATCCAAAAATCGACTTCAGTGGTCCAGTAGCAGCTAGTTTAATGGTTGCCCGATCAAGAGCATCATTCCAGTTGGCAATTAGTTCATTGATGTTTGCAACTGATGGCGCCCCATTGGCATCACGGGGTGTTAGTTGCTCACCTGCATAAGCTTCTAAAAAAGCTAACTTCCGCCGATCAAAGGCAGTAGTCATGGCAGTAGCGCTCACGGTATCAACTTTTGCCCAACGAAATAAAATATCATCTACTCGGTCTTTGAGAGCAGCCCACGTAGTTGTGTTTGGGAGTGCGTTGAAGTTGCTTACTAAATTTAGCAGCGTTGCATCGTTGGTCATGGATACTGCCAGATCGGGCAGAGTACCGTAACCTTTGAGTTTAGGTAGTGCGGCAGCAGCGGCGGAAACGGTTTTGTTACCAAGATACTGAGTATCTAATTGGCTAGCATCAAAGACAACATCAGCAATTGTGCCAGTTGTTCCGTTAGCGCGCGTGAACCTAGCAGTTGCGCGGATGATGTTACCTTGAATGGTGGTATTTGTGAGGTTAGTGGCACTGAGGCTAAGTGTGGTGATGCTATTTTGGGCAAGGGTCGTCAATTCACCTGCATCGGTGGCGCCATTTTTGTTGAGGTCGCGCCATAATCTGAGACTACTAAAGCCTGTATCTGTTGATGTAATAAGATTATCGTTGTTAGTGTCAAGAACTTTTAGAGCAGCAAAACCTGTGGTTGTAGCATTACCGAAGAGTTCGCTAATATCGTCAATTTTACCATTGTTGTTTAGGTCGCGGGCGAGGAAGGCATCGTCTCCTTTTACCCATCCAGTCTTTTCAGCAAATCCATCTTTGTCAAGATCAAAATAGACACCGTTGTCCTGACTAGTTAGTTCAATGCCATCACCATCCAAATCCAGCACTAGTGGATCAGTGCCGCTAAAAGTAGCACCAAACCCAGCAGCTAATGCCAGTTTAATTGTCCGCCGAATCGCGCCGATACTGACTTGATTGGCAACTTCTAATTGAAATACAGTTACATGACCAGTAGCGGCGCCTGTATCAAGGTCAAGCGAGTAGTTTTCAATGACTGCCTGTCCACCCCGTCCACGACCAAACTGCACTAAAAGCTGATTGCTAGTGGTTAGTCCGTAGCGAAATGTCGCCATCATAGGTACGTCAATTAGCGTTGTGAATGCTCCCAGTAATGAAACATTTCCAAAAGGAATGACTGATGACAAGGAACTGAAGGGTGACCAATAAGCCCAACCGTCCTCATTCCATGTTTGTCGCACTCCGCCAAAGAGTGGAATAATACCAGCCCAATACATGTAATCATCGGTTCCAGCATCGTGAACAAAAGTATTGTTCATCAGACCAAATGAATCACTGGCTCCATCATTACCTTGGCCTGTGCCGCCCCAAAGATGATTTTCGCCGCCATATGCAAGCAAGAAGTCGCGACCCTCTCCACCATAAAGAAAGGCTCCAGTTCCTTTGTAGGAAAGCAGCCAATCATCTCCATCTCCACCTCGGAGTTCCATCCTCTCGATCAGGCTTTTATATTGAGAACCGATCCCCACTATGATATCGTTACCTGCACCACCATCAGCTTTAACAATATCCGTTGCGATAAGGAGATCATTATCAGCCTCTCCAAGTATTCGTGCGCTCCCTGCGCCGAGCAACCAGTCTCGTCCTGCCCCACCTCTTATTTGCGACTGGTCGAACCCTATCAGAAAATCTTCGCCTGCACCAGCAGCAACCAGAGCAGTTCTAAAGCCCACAATAATATCAGGATTAGCTGTCCCAGAAAAACTTCCCTCATTGCGTAGAACAAGACCAAATTGCTCGTTCCAAACAAGCTTGGAAGGAAGACTTGCGTTAGGATTTACGGGAATTCCATCGGCGCCCAGAAACCGCTTAAAGTCAAAAGCCAGGGCATTATCGAATGGAACACCTTCAAAGATTGAGTTTAGTAGAGAGCGTATGCCTGTAAATACCGCTTGGCTCGCTGCACTGTTTTGATTGAGAAGTGTCGTTCCAGCTAGAAGACTAAGCCCGGTGACTCCACCCAAAGCTAGGGTTATTCCTGAACCAAATAGCGAAGTTAAGGCGCCAAGACGTACAAGTGCAAGTGTAGCTTCTTGCGTAAGTTGACTAGCTGATAAATTAGCCAGTCCGTAGGTCTCTTTGTCTACCAAGCCTAATTTGTCTGCAACGTAAACAATTTTGTTTGAGCTACGCTCACGAATAGCCGTGTAATCGGTCATTTCGATGCGCTCATAGGCACTGCCAGAAAACTTTGATGCTTCATTGCCAATTCGTGTCCCTAAGATTAGTTGAGAACCTGCCAACAATGCACTGAGCGTTCCAGGAGTTTTATATTGATCTCCTCCAATTTGAAAATTTCCAGGGAAGTAGTCTCCCATCTTGTACTTATTTTCCCAAACACCACGATCTGCAAATTGAATTTGTTCTTTAGTTAAAACACCATCTTGATTGATATTAAGTTCAGCAACAATTGCATCGATTAGGCCCTGAACAATATCAGAAGAAAATTTATCAAGGCCTTCCGCAGGGTATTTGTCGGGATTACTATTCTTTGCGATTGCATTGCCAATTAAAGCAGCACCGCCAAAGAAGCCACTATAAGTTGTAATTTGTGCTTGAATCAGAATCTGGCTTGCAGCGTCTCTATTAACATCTTTAATTAAATTGTAATAGTATAAATAAGCTCCACCGCGATCGCCTTTTCTCAGTAAGGCGTTCATAGCAATAATGTCTGTCTGGGTGATTTGAACTGGCATAAACTATTCTCCTCTGGAAAATTTATTTGAGAAATGTCAGATAATCGTTTGCAGAGTGGGCGTTGCATCCTTGCTCAAAGTAGATGGATTGTCATTTATTATCACCTCACCCAGTTTTTCCCAGAGAGGCATTTATAGACAAATTTATTATCAAAACAATTGCTATTAGAAATTTATACTGATAGCAAAATGATTTATAATTTTTTAAGTCCAGCTAAAAAGAAGGATTTTTAAAGCAGTTTTATCTCCCTTTAAAGCAGTGCTATTTAATTCAATTAGGTAAAAATATTATTAAGAGTATGAGCTATAGTTTTAGGAATTTTAGTAATATAAAATTATTTATTTGACGTTGAAATTTAAGTAAAATTGCCATTATAATTTTCCAATTTTATTTTTTACTCACCTGATTATTTTACATAAGACGCTTGCAAATTAGCAATTTTTAAGAGATGAACCAACTGTGCCTTTGTAAGAGGGTGGCTTAACAAGTATTTATAATCACAGTCTGTAACCTTTAATGATCCTTTGGGTACACTCTATTCTCTCTGATTCTTAGTAAAGTTTGTATAAAATTTTCATAAAGAAAGATGTATTATCTATGTATTTTTTTCGCACTCACCCTGTTTGGTCTACTTATGAAGCAAATTGGTTGTGAATTAGTCAGTAGCTATAATAACAAATTTAGACAGTAATTATCCTTATGCCTTACTTGCACGCATAAACGGATATTGCTTTTACTTGTTCAACTGTGGTTCCGAATCAATCTCATCCCCTAGGAAAAAGTTTCAATGTTTACAAATTAAATAAGCACCTACGTTTAGTAGTTGATTTGCACTAATTTATTTCCTAGGGGAATATTTTTTATAAAAAACAGTACAAAACGGCATCTATGGGGATATTGACTTGTTTACTGCCAGTCTGTAAATTTACAGGAATATTAAGTATAAATGTAAACGTTCCTGGTTGCATGGTATCAAATTGCAATCTAGGACGTATTGGGGCGTAAGAATAACCATGATTTTCTAACCACTGCCTGATTAAAGCAAGTTGCCTTTGCTCTTGAGCGTTACGAATAATTGGATCTGCAACAGCGCCGCTGCATACGGTCTGCAACAATTGTAGCTGCTCTATAAATTTGTGGTTCGGTCGGTGCCATTCCTGTGTCGAGCCAAGAAAATATATCTTTGTCAATCAAACGTGCTAAAACTTGGCTAACTTTTTGTAGTTCCGTATCTACCAACACGCTCTCCATTTTCGGTGGAATACGCTGCCTTTCCTCCATATTTTTTACGAGGTTAGGTAAAACACCAGCTAAACCAATGAGACGGTCGCGGGCAATTGGTGGCGCCGTTGCCATACTAAGTATAGGTAATACAGATGGGTGCTGGCGTAATGTAGCGGCTGTGATGTTAGTCAAATTAGCCGTCCAAGTTAACGCTGACTCAACTTGTTGCGTTGTGGTAATGCGAGTTTGACGGTATGCAACTGGAGCAAACTCCATAAACCAGGTGTTATATAGGTCAACTGATAGGGCAATATCCTGCTTCCATAAATGTGGTTTGTCAGCATTAACGGGCACTACTAAATTTCCTTTGGGTGATAGGGGCTGTATAAATTAGGGTTTTTCTACTGTAATAAAGGCAAGCAAAAATCTTTAAGATGCTACCCTACCCTTGAATGGCACTTACTTAAGGGTAAACGTATTGGTATAATAGGCTTGCAGGCTCTGG
>ERZ1066118.988-NODE-988-length-20653-cov-18.922420_pt1 | contig 20653 bp, 15 predicted proteins | sample MGYA00382765_ERZ1066118 | MGnify/ENA primary metagenome ERZ1066118 (study PRJEB33369, sample SAMEA5778348) | biofilm metagenome | biome: Industrial cooling water; feature: Water cooling tower basin; material: Biofilm | place: United Arab Emirates | collected...
AGCCAGCGCCGGGCCCGCCCACGCGGCCGCGGCGCCACCACGCCGGACACGGCCTGGGTGGCCGGCACGTCGCCCGTGGCGGCGGCGAGGGGGAGGGCGGGGGCAGTCACCGCCCCGCTCGCCGCCGCCACCGCCGCGACGCCGACGGGCGCCGGCGTGGCGGGCGCCGCGTCGGGCCCGTCGAGCAGGGCCAGGAGGGCGCCGGCGGTGGCGGGGCGGTCGGCCGGGTCCTTGGCCAGGCACGCCGAGATGGCGGCGGCGAGCGCCGGCGGCACGTCGGGGCGCAGGCTGGCGATCGGTGGCGGGTCACGCGTGAGTTGGGCCGCCAGCGTGGCCTGCGGCGACGCCGCCGCGAACGGCGACGCCCCGGTGAGCAGCTCGTAGGCGACCAGGCCGGCCGCGTACAGGTCCACGCGGTGGTCCGCGGCCGGGTCGGCGGCGAGCTGCTCGGGGGCCATGTAGGCCGGCGTGCCGATCGCCATCCCCACGATGGTCACGCGCGTGCCCGGAGCGGGCGGGTCTGAGACCCGCCCGTACGCGCCCCCGGGCCCTGCGGTGGTGCCGCCCGCGCCGAGCGCCTTGGCCACGCCGAAGTCCGTCACGAGCGCGTGGCCGTGTTGCAGGAGCACGTTGCCCGGCTTCACGTCCCGGTGCACCACGCCGCGGGCGTGGGCGTAGCCGAGCGCCTCGGCCACGTCGTGCAGCAGCCGCTGGACCTCGCGCGGGGTGAAGCCGGCGCCGCGGGCGGTGCGCGCGGCCGCCTCCGCGCGCAGCGACTCGCCCTCGATGAAGGGCATCGTGTAGTAGAGCGAGCCGGCGGCGGCGGGGTCGGCGCCGGCGGGCACCTCGCCGGCGGCCAGCAGCGGGACGATGTGCGGGTGCTGGAGCTGCGCGGCGAGCTGCACCTCGCGGCGGAAGCGCTCGCGGTTGACGCCGGCCGCCAGGTCGGGCGGCAGCACCTTGACCACCACGCGGCGCCCGAGCGCGGCCTCGGTGGCGACGAACACGCGGGCCATCCCGCCCCCGGCCAGCTCGCGCTCCAGCACGAGCGCCGGCGCCAGCGCGGCGGCCAGCGCGTCGCGGAAGCGGTCGTCGGCGGGGGCGTGCGGTGGCGCGCCGCCGCCGGTGACCGCCGGCGACATGCCGAGCGTGGGGCCGGTGGTCACGGCGGCGGCGCCGCCCTCGGGTGCGGTCATGAGGCCCAACACATGGTGCCGAACATACGAGAGGAGCGCGCCCCGTGTTGCGGCGCGCGTCTCCCTTGGACAGCCGGGCGGCGCGGAGGGTTGGCGGCCGGGGGCGGGCGCGGGGGTTGCGGACGCGGGGGTTCGGACGCCCGGGGATGCTCCGCCCTGGACCGGGCGTGACCGCGCGCCCGGTCCGCGGGTCAGATTGCCGCGTTCGCCTCCGACTCACCCGTTTCCTCCCGTCGTGTCCGTGCCGTCCCGCCGCTCCCCGCTCCCACGCCGCGCCGCCGGCGCGCTGTTCCCCCTGGTCGCCGCCGCGCTCGCCGCCCCGGCCGCCCTCCCCGCCCAGGCCGTGCTCGGCGTGGGCGACGACGCCCTCGTGCTGCCGCGCGGCGTCTTCCGCCTGCGCGTCATCGGCCAGCAGGGCCGCTTCGACGAGCGCTTCGGCGTCAACTCCGCCACCGGCGGCCGCCCCAACCAGCGCGAGAGCGTGCTGGCCGACCTCAACATCCCGAGCATCGGGGTGCTGCAGTTCCCCAACCTCGCGCCCGTGCAGGCCGGCCTGCGCTCGCTCACGGGGATCACCGACTACCAGCTCTCCCTCGGCGCCACCACGGCCACCGGCGACGTGCGCATCAACGCCGGCTCGCTGGTGGCCGAGCTGGGCGCGACGCGGCGGCTGTCGCTCGGCGTGGTGGTGCCCTACGTCGACACGCGCAACAACGTGACGCTGCGCGTGAACCCCAACGGCGAGGGGAACGTGGGCTTCAACCCCGGCGTGGCCGGCGGGGTGACGGCGGCGCGGGCGCAGAACACGGCGTTCGTCGCCCAGTTCCTGAGCGCGGCGCGGGCGCTGGAGGGGGCCGTGGGGCTCGGGGCCGGCGGCTGCGCCGGGTCGCCGCTGCCGCAGTGCCAGCTCGTGAACGGCGCGCGCCAGTTCGCCGGCGGCGTGGGCGCCATCTACGGCGCCGACGCGGTGGCGGCGGCCGGCTACGCCGGGGCCGCCGGCTCGCCCTTCGTCCCGTTAGGCGCGAGCGCGGCGCAGGCGGCCATCGCCGCGCGCGCGGCGGCGCTGCGGGCCGCCTTCGGCCCGCTCGGCGCGGGGATCACGACCCTCGCGCCCTTCGCGTCGCCCACCAACCTGGGCTTCGCCGACGCGCAGCGCATCCTCACCGAGGCGCCGTTCGGCGTCGTCGCGCAGCCGGTGGGCACCACCACGCGCCGCAGCATCGGCGACATCGAGGTGGCGGCCAAGTACAGCCTCGTCAACACCTTCGGCCACGCCGACCCGAACGCCCGCCTCACCCCCACGGGCGTCAACCTGCGCACGAGCCTGACCGGCGTGGTGCGCGTGGGCACGGGCAACGCCGAGGACCCGCGCAACTTCCTCGACGTGCCCACGGGCACCGGCGCCAACGCGCTCGGCGTGCGCTCCACCACCGACGTGCTGGTGGGCAAGTACTTCTGGACCTCGCTCGGCCTGCGCTACACCGCGCAGCTCGCCGACGACCAGCTCGTGCGCGTGATCGACGCGCCGGAGCGGGTGCTGGCGCCGCTCTACCGGCAGCAGGTGGTGCGGCGCGACCTCGGCGACTTCTTCGAGCTGGAGGCCACGCCGCGGGTGGTGCTCACCGACTGGCTGTTGGTGGCCGGCCAGTACTATTTCCGCGACAAGCGCGAGGACCGCTACACCGGGACGTTCGTGATCCCGGCCGCGGTCACCGGGTTCGCCGACGTGCCGCTCGACGCACGCACGCTCAACCTGGAGACGCGCGCGCTGGAGCGGCGGTACGGGGGCGGGGTGTCGCTGTCGAGCGTGAAGGCGTTCACGCGCGGCAAGGCGCGGCTGCCGGCGGAGCTGACGTACACGTTCCAGCAGACGACCAACGGCTTCGGCGGGGCGGTGCCGCGGCTGACGCTGCACCAGGTGCAGTTGCGCCTGTACGCCCGCCTGTTCGGCCAGTAGGGGCGGGTCCCCGACCCGCCCCTACATGGCGGCGCGGGGGCGGGCGGGGAGGGGCGGGAACTGCACCGGCATCCCCAGGTTCCGCGCCGTGAACCCCAGCACGTCCGCCTGCTCGGCGATCTGCTTGTCGAGCGGGCGGTAGCCGTGGCTCCCCTGCGTCTCGACGCGGATGAGCGCCGGCCGGTCGCACCCCTGCGCCGCCTGCAGCGCCGACGCCCACTTGAACGAGTGCGACGGCACCACGCGGTCGTCGTGGTCGGCGGTGGTGGTGAGCGTGGCCGGGTAGCAGGTGCCGGGCTTGAGGTTGTGTAGCGGCGAGTACTTCGCGAGCGTCGCGAACTGCTTGGGATCGGACGCCGAGCCGTACTCCGGCACCCAGAAGACGCCGGCCGAGAACTTGTCGTAGCGCAGCATGTCCATCACGCCCACCGCCGGCAGCGCGACGCCGAACAGGTCGGGGCGCTGCGTCATGGCGGCGCCCACCAGCAGCCCGCCGTTGCTCCCGCCCCGGATCGCGAGCTTGGCCGGCGAGGTGTACTTGTTCGCGATCAGGTACTCGGCGGCGCCGATGAAGTCGTCGAAGACGTTCTGCTTGCGGTCGAGCTTCCCGGCCTGGTGCCACGCCTCGCCGTACTCGCCGCCGCCGCGCAGGTTGGGCACCGCGTAGACGCCGCCCATGTCCAGCCACGCCGCCACCGAGGCGGAGAACGCCGGCTGCACGGAGACGTTGAAGCCGCCGTAGGCGTAGAGCATCGTCGGGTGGGAGCCGTCGCGCGCGAGCCCCTTCCGGCGCACGATGAACATCGGCACCCGGGTGCCGTCCTTGCTCGGGTAGAACACCTGCTCGCTTTCGTAGCCGCTCGCGTCGAACGGGACGTCGGGGGTGAAGAAGGTGGTGGTGCGCCCGGTGCGCACGTCGTAGCGGTAGACGCTCGACGGGGTGAGGTAGGAGGTGAAGGCGTAGAACAGCTCCGGGCTGTCCTCGCGCCCCGAGAGCCCGGCGAGCGTCCCCTGCCCGGGGAGCGCGAGCGTGCCGACCTGCCGCCCCGCGGTGTCGTGGATGGCGACCTGACTCTTCACGTCGGCCAGGTACTGCGCGAAGAACCGCCCGCCGGCCAGCGTCACGCCCTCGAGCGTGTTGGCGGTCTCGGGGATCACGGTGCGCCAGTGGGCGCGCGCCGGCCGCCCGAGGTCGACGGCGACGAGCTTGTACTTGGGCGCGCCGAGGTTGGTGTGCAGGTAGAGCGTGCGCCCCACCACGGCCACGGGCGAGAAGCTGGCCTCCATGGTCGTGTCGACCGGCGTGAGCCGGGCCCCGACGTCGGGGTCGACGGGCCGCTTGAGGTCGGCCACGTAGAGGTGGTTCTCGGGGTCGGTCCCGCGCCCCACGGTGGCGAACAGCCAGCGCCCGTCCTCGCTCACGAACCCGCCCACCCCCCACGTGGGCTCCTTGGGGTAGCGGAACACGGCGACGTCGGCCGCCTGCGGGGTGCCTAACCGGTGGTAGTAGACGACGGGGTCGCGCGAGGCGCCGGACAACGTCTTCCCGGTGCCCGCGTCGCGCGGCGGCGCCGGGTAGCGGGTGTAGAAGAAGCCGTTGCCGTCCCGGGTCCAGCTCACGCCCGAGTAGCGGATCCACTCGACCTGGTCCGGCAGGTCGCGGCCGTCGCTCAGGCGTTTGATCTTGACCGTGCGCCAGTCCGCGCCGCCCTCCGAGAGCCCGTAGGCGACGTAGCGGCCGCTCGGGTCGGGGAAGAAGCCGCTGAGCGCGGTGGAGCCGTCGGCGGAGATGGCGTTGGGGTCGAGCACGAGGCGCGCGGCGTCGACGTCGGCCGCGGCGGCGCCGCGGGTGGCGTAGACGGGGGACTGCTTCTGGAGGCCGGTGTTCTTGGCGAAGAAGAGCCGGCCGCCCTCGCGCACGGGGAGGCTCACGCGCGGGTAGTTGTACATCGCGGTGAGGCGGTCGCGGATGACGTCGCGCCCGGGCGTGGCGTCGAGGTAGGCGGTGGTGACGGCGTTCTGGGCGCGCACCCACGCGGCGGTCTCGGCGCCGTCGAGGTCCTCGAGCCAGCGGTAGGGGTCGGCGACGCGGGTGCCGTGGTAGTCGTCGGCCTGGTCGCCGCGGCGGGTGGGGGGGTACTGCACGCGGGGGGCGTTAGGCGAGGTGGGGGCGGGGGCCGCGGGCGGCTGGGCGGCGGCGGGGGCGGCGAGCAGCGCGGCGAACGCTGCGGCGGGCAAGCGGCGGATGAGCGACATGACGATGCGAGGAGGCGGGTGACGACTCCACTCGGGCCGGGGGCCGATGAACGTCGTGCAGTATAGAGGCGAGCGATGGCCGGGCGCCGATCGCCGGTGATGCAGCGTCGCAGTCGGCGACTGGGTCAGCGGTTCCCGCCGGGTCGCCCTGGAGGGAGTGCGGAGCCGGAGTGACCTGGGACGGTTGAGCCCGGTGGGGTTGCGTCGAGGGGTGTGCGGTGCCACCCTGCCGCCGGTTGGGGCGACTGTCGGAGGCCCCGGCGATGGTTGTGCTGCACCGTGCCGCCCGCCCTCCCGGCCCTCAACGCATGCCCACTGGCGCACCGCGCTACCTCAGCTACTGGGGCAAGGCGCAGCCCGACGCCGACGCCCCCTACCCGGCGACGCACCCCGCCGCCTACCACTGCCTCGATGTTGCGGCGTGCGTAGGCGCGGTGCTGGACGCCCGTCCGCGGGCGGTCCACCGCGCCGGCGCCTTGCTCGGAGTGGCAAGCGCAGACGACGTCCGCCGGCTGCTCGTGGTGCTGGCGGCGCTCCATGACCTCGGCAAGTTCGCCCCGACGTTCCAGGCCAAGGCGCCCGACCACTGGCCGGCAGCCCTCGGCCCGCTCGATCCGGACCGGATCGCGCCCGGGCGCCACACCGACGACGGCTTCGCCCTCTGGCAGGACCCGCTCGCGCGGCTGGTGGTGGACCGAGTGTGGCCCGGTGCGCGTCCCGCGCTCGGCATCCTTGCCGTGGCCGTCTTCGGCCACCACGGGAGCCCGGTCGGCGCGGCCCGCTGGGATGCGCACACTCGGTTCGGAGCCTTGGCGCTGGCCGACTCACTCGCCTGCGCGGACGCCCTGCTCGCTCTGCTCTGCCCCGAACCGGTGCGAGCCGCCCCCGCCGACCCCGAGGCCGCCCGGCTCGCCAGTTGGTGGGTGGCGGGGCTGATGACCGTGGCCGACTGGGTGGGCTCCGGCCAGCGCCGGTTCCGCTACACCGCCCCGCGCTCCGACGACCCGACGCTCGCTGGCTATTGGGCCTATGCGCAGGACGTCGCGCGCAACGCCGTGCGCGCCGCCGGCCTGGCGCCGCCGCCGCCGGCCCCACGCCGGGAGTTTGGCGCGCTGTTCGGCGTCACCTGGCCCCCCACGCCGGCGCAGGCGTGGGCCGAACGTGTGACGATCCCCGACGGTCCGGCGCTGTTCGTCGTGGAGGACGTGACGGGGGCCGGGAAGACCGAGGCGGCGCATGTGCTCGTGCACCGTCTGATGGACGCGGGACGGGCGGCCGGCGCGTTCTGGGCCATGCCCACGCAGGCGACCGCGAACGCGATGTACGCCCGCCAGGCGGCCGTGTTCGAGCGCCTGTACGCCGACGACCCTGACCCCCGGCCGTCGCTCGCGCTGGCCCACGGGCAGCAGGGCCTGCACGCCGAGTTCCGCGCGACGGTGTTCCGCGACGAAGTGCTTGAAGGCGCGGCGGCCGGCGCGCCCCACGAAACCGCCGGAGGCGCCGACCGGGACGACGACGGGCCGTCCACGGCCGCGTGCGCCGCCTTCCTCGCCGACGACCGCCGCGCCGCGCTCCTGGCCGATGTGGGCGCGGGCACCGTGGACCAGGCGCTGCTCGGCGTGCTCCCCTCACGCTACAACGCGCTCCGCCTGTTCGGCCTCTCCGACCGGGTGTTGGTAGTGGACGAGGCGCACGCGTACGACGCTTACATGAGCGTCGAGCTCGGCGCCCTGTTGCGCTTCCAGGCTGCGCTCGGCGGGTCGGCGGTGGTGCTATCCGCCACGCTGCCACGGGCGCAGCGTGAGAAGCTGGTGCGCGCGTGGGCGGACGGGCTTCGCGCCGCCGGCCGCCCGGCGCCGGGGCCCAACGGGGGGGCGCTGCTGCGATCCGACGCGTACCCGCTGGCCACCGTGGCCGCGGGCGACGGCGTGCGGGAGGAGCGCGTCGAGGCGGCCCCATGGTCGCGCCGGACGGTAGCCGTGCGCCTCGTGCACGACGCGGACGCCGCCCGGGACCACGTCGTGGCGGCCGCCCGCGCGGGCGGGGCGGCGGCGTGGGTGCGCAACACCGTCAACGACTGCCTCGCCGCGGCGGCGATGGTGCGGGCGGCGGGGCTCACCCCGATCGTGTTCCACGCCCGCTTTGCGCAGGCGGACCGGCAGGCGCGCGAGCAGGAAGTGATGGCGCGCTTCGGCCCGGGCGCCAGTGCCGCGGCGCGGCGTGGGTGCGTGCTCGTCGCCACGCAGGTGGTGGAACAGTCGCTCGACCTGGATTTCGACGCGATGGTGAGCGACTTGGCGCCGGTGGACTTGCTCATACAGCGCGCCGGCCGGCTCTGGCGGCACGCGACGCGGGATGCGGGGCGGCCGCCGGCGTGCGCGCGTGAGCTGGTGGTGCTGGCACCCGTGCCCGACGATGACCCGCCACCCGACTGGCTCGGCGGGGCGTTCAAGGGCACGGCGCACGTGTACGCCGACGCCGGCGTGCTTTGGCGCACGGTGCGCGCACTCGCCGCCGACCCGCGGGCCATCGTCACGCCCGACGGGCTACGCGCGCTCATCGAGGCCGTGTACGGCGACGACGAGACGCCCCCGGCGTTGTTGAAAGCGGCCGAGCGAGCGGAGGGCAAGCAGAAGGGCAACGCGGCGGTGGCGACCTATAGCACGCTCAAGGTGGCCGACGGCTACGACGCGAGTCAGAGCGCGTGGCTGAGCGAGCTGCGCGTGCCCACACGCCTAGGCGACGAGCAGACGACCGTGCGGCTGGCGCGCGTGGACGGCGGGCGGCTGGCACCGTGGGCCGCGGCGGAGCCCGCCTGGAAGGCATGGGCGCTCTCTGAGGTGCGACTGCGCCGCACGCGAGTGCCGCTCGACGCCGCGGTGCGGCCGGAGTACGCGGCGGCTGCCGCGGTGGTGCGGGCGACGTGGGGACGGTGGGAGCAGGAGCTGCCGGTGCTGCCCCTCGTGGAGGAAACGCCGGGTGTGTGGCGGGGGGAGTTGCTACGGACCGCGCGAGGTACGGTGGCGGTGTGGTACACCCCACCGCAGGGGGTCAGCTTCGCCGACCCCACGGCGTGTGCCTAACGGACGGTTGGTCACCATTCCGAACGGAGGACGATGACGTACGACCTGAGGAAGGAGCCGTGGATCCCGTGGCGGCGGCGCAGCGGCCGCGTCGAATGGGGCCCGCCCGCGGCGCTGGTGGACGGGTTGGGCGAACGAGACGGTGACCCCGTCGTGGGCCTCGCCACGCCACGGCCGGACTTCGACGGTGCGATGCAGGAGTTTCTGGTCGGGCTGCTCTCGGCCGCGCTCCGGCCGGCCGACGAGCGGGCGTGGCGCGCGCGCTGGCACGCGCCGCCGAGCCGGGCTGAGTTGCAGGCGGCGCTCGACGCGTTGCCGCCCGCTTTCCACCTGGATGGCAACGGGCCGCGCTTCTTCCAGGCGCTCAAGCCCGAGCTGGACAAAGGGGAGACTTGGTCGGTCGAGACGATTCTGTTGAACGCCCCCGGAGCCAAGCTGGATCATGCGCGCAAGCTCCAGTACGTGACGGACTTGTTCATCAAGCCGGGAACCGTTGACCGAGTCGGGCGGCCAGCGGCGGCCATGGCCCTCGTCACGTTGCAGTCGTATGCGACCGAGGGTGGTCGCGGGCATCTGACCTCGATGCGCGGCGGCGGACCACTAACCACCCTCGTCGAGCCGCGCGAAGACGCCCAACAGGACCCATTGTGGACGAAGCTTTGGGCTAACGCGGAGACGAGTCAACAGTTGGCGGGGCGGACTCCGCACGGCGCGGTGTTCACGATCGAGGACGCCTTCCCGTGGTTGGGACCGACCCGGGCCGCCGACGTCAAAAGAACTGCGCAGACGACGCCAGCTGACGCACACCCGTTGCAAGCGTACTTCGGGCTGCCCCGCAGGGTGTGGCTGTCCCTAGACGGTCCAGGAACTTGTAGCCTCACCGCGGAGACCGACCGGGGAACGTGCCCCGCGTTCCGGATGCGAACGTACGGCGTGGCCTATGTGGGCTGGATGCATCCACTCTCGCCGCACTACCGGAAGAGCGCGAGTTCGACGGAATGGTTCTCCGAGCACGGGCGTGCCACGGGGCTTGGGTGGCGCGACTGGCTGGGCATCGCGCTTACGACACCGCGCGCGGAGACAAACAAGCCAGCAGCCGCCGTAGCGGCGTTCGCCCGCCGCGCCGCCGACTTGGGGCTGAACCGGTTTCGTGTGCACGCGTTCGGCTACAAGACCAAGCAGAACAAAGTCCTCAGCTGGAATGACGCGCTCTATCCAGCGTTTGTGGCCGACGAGGAGCGACAGCGGCTGCTGGCCGCTACGGCGCAGTCGCTCGAAAGCGCAACTGAGCTCGCCGGCCGAGCGCTTGGTGACGCCGTCAAGTGTGCGTTGTTCCGCAAGCCGGATCAGGCCTCCGGAGACCTCGGTGCCGTGCGCACCGAGCTGTGGAACGCCACCGAGACGCCGTTCTACGACGCGATGGGCGTCCTCGCGGACGCGTCGCTCTCGCACGCCGATGCATTGGGTCTGGCCGAGGCGCGCCGACGCACCTTCGCCGACACGCTCCGCGACCAGGCCCTCGCCGTGTTCGACCGCTGGTGCCCCGCCGCGGGGATCCCGCCGGAGGTGCTGCGTCGCCGCGTGGTGGCGCGCCACACGCTCCGCGGCGCCCTACTCGGCCTGACCCCGTTTGGCGAAAAGCTCTTCCTCGCGCTCGGCCTCGCCCCGCCGGGCGGAGGACGGGCCGCCCGCGCCGCCGCGAAGGCGGCGGGTAAACGCATAACCCGCAAGGCCCTCACCCCCAAAGCTAAGGAGGCCCCGTGACCGCCCCCGCCGCCGAGCCGCCGCCGGCCGGCCCCGCTCCATGGCGCACCCGCGGCGAAGCCGCGCTCCGCTGGTGGCTGCGCTTGAGCCACCCCAAGTCCGGCGACCCCGGCGCCCTCGCCCAACTCCGACGCAGCCGCAGCCCGGTCGAGGCGCTGCGCGTCCGCGAGGCCCACACCCTCGCCCGCGCGGTCGGCGGGTCTCGGCCCGAGGCCGAGTCGTGGTTCCGCTACGCCGCGGCGGACCTCGCCCGCGTGCTCGCCCACGTCAAGGTGCACGAGCCGGCGCGGCACCCCATGCAGGCGGCCGGATGGAAGCGGTTCGCCGGGACGCGCCGGGAGAGCGACGCCGGCGACGACCGCCCGAAGCTCGCGGAGGGCCGGTTCCGCCGGCTGCTGCTCGCGGGCGACGGCGAGGACAAGGCGGACGCGTTCCGCCGGCTCGTCGCGCTGTTAGGCGGCACCGCGAACGTGGCCGCCCTCGCCGACGACTTCCTGAGCTGGAACCACCCGACGCACGGCGACCGCGTGCGCGAGCGCTGGGCCTTCCTGTACTACGCCGCCGGCGACGCCGCGCCCCCGCCGCCGAGCGCCGACGAGACCTCCCCCACCCCCGACGAGGACGACGCCGCGTGACCACCTTCCTGCAGCTCCACCTGCTGACCGCCTATCCGGCTTCCAACCTCAACCGCGACGACACCGGGCGCCCCAAGACGCTCGACTTCGGCGGGGCGCCGCGCATCCGGATCTCGTCCCAGAGCCTCAAGCGCGCGTGGCGCACCTCGCCCGTGTTCGCCGAGCGGCTCGGCGCGGGCATGGGGCAGCGGACACAGCGCCTGGGTGAGGAGGTGCGCAACTACCTGACCAAACAGGGCATGGAGGACGCGAAGGCCACCGAGGCCGCGCGGAGCATCGCCGGCGTGTTCGGGAAGCTCGACGCGCCGGACGCCGAGGAGCCGACGTACATCAAGCAGCTCGCCTTCATCTCGCCCGAGGAACGGCGCCGGGCGATGGAGATGGCCGACCGCGTGCTCGCCGGGGACGCGGTCACCCCGTCGGCCGAGTCGCTGTTAGGCAAGGCGGACGGCGCCGCCGACATCGCCATGTTCGGGCGCATGCTGGCCGACACGCCGGCATTCAACCGCGAGGCCGCCGTCCAAGTGGCCCACGCGTTCACCACGCACAAGGCCGCCGTGGAAGACGACTACTACGTGGCCGTCGACGACCTCAAGAACCCGGCCGACCACGACGACGTCGGAACCTCGTTCATCGGCGTGCAGGAGTACGGCGCCGGGCTGTTCTACCTGTACGCCTGTGTGGACTGCGACCTGCTCGCCCGGAACCTCGGCGGCGACCGCGGGCTCGCGGCCGACGCGGTGGACGCGCTCGTGCGCGCGGCCGCCACCGTGTCGCCGCGCGGCAAGCAGGCGAGCTTCGCCTCGCGCGCCCGGGCGTCGTTCGTCATGGCGGAGTGCGGCGTCCAGCAGCCGCGGACCCTCGCGGCGGCATTCCTCAAGCCCGTGCACGTGCGCGGCGGTGAGGACCTGGTGGGCGGATCGGTGGGCGCGCTCACGGCGTTCCGCGACAACCTCGACCAGGCGTACGGCGCCTGCGCCGACCGGCGCGCGCAGATGCACGTCTCGCCCGACCGCGCCGAGGGGACGCTCGACGCCGTGGCCGCGTTCGCGCGCGGGTGCCTGGCGTGACGCGGTTCCTGCTGCTCACGCTCTGCGCGCCGCTGGCGAGCTGGGGCGAGATCGCGGTCGGCGAGTCGCGGGGCTCGTGGGACCGCCCGAGCCGCTCGGCGGTGCTCGGGCTCGTGGCGGCAGCGTTAGGCCTCACGCGCGACGACCAGCCCGCCCACGACGCGCTCGACGCCGGCTACGCCGTGGCCGTGCGGCTCGACGCGCCCGGGGCGCCGCTGGTGGACTACCACACCGCGCAGACCGTCGGCGCCTCGGCGGTGCGAAAGCACCGGCCGGCCACGCGCGCCGCGCTGCTGGCGTCGGTGCCGCCGGGCGACCGCGAAACTGTGTTGTCGCGCCGCGCCTACCGCGCCGACGCGCTCGCGACGGTGGCCCTGTGGGCGCGCGACGCCGAGCCGCGCTGGCCCCTGGAGGCCCTGCGCGATGCGCTGCGGCGGCCGGCGTTCGCGGTGTACGCGGGGCGCAAAGCCAACGCGCTCGGCATGCCGTTAGGCGCCGAGGTGGCCGAGGCGGCTACGCTGGCGGACGCGCTCGTCGGGTACGCCGCGGGGCGGGGGATGCGCGCCGACGCGCCCGCCGCCGCCCGTGCGGCGGTGGACGGCGTACTCGCCCGACTGCGCCCTCGCGGCGGCTGGGGGCGCGAGGTCGCGTTCGACGACCCGGGCGCCGTGGCCGCGGGCATCGAGGTGCGGCGCCGCGAGGTACGGCGCGATGCGGGGGCGCAGCGGGCGCGCTGGCAGTTCGCCGAGCGGGTGGTTATGGTCGGCGCGTTGCCGCCGGCCGGCGACCGACCGGCGGGGCCGTCCGCGTGACGGCGCCGGGGCCCGCGGGGCCGATGTACCTGTCGCGCGCCCGCCTGCGGCGCGACGTGCCGGCCGCGGCGCTGCGGCGGCTGCTGGTCGCCGACGACCCGGCACCTCGCACGGCGGCGGCGCACCTCCTCGTCTGGACGCTCTTCGCCGACTCGCCCGACCGGCGGCGGGACTTCCTTTGGCGCGAGGCGGAACCTGGTCTCTTCTACCTGCTCTCGTCGCGCCCGCCGGAAGACCACCACGGACTGTTCGCGGTCGACCCGCCCAAAGTGTTCGCCCCGGCCCTGGCGGCGGGCGACCGGTTGGCCTTCGTGCTTCGCGCCAACGCGACGGTGGCCCGTCAGGCCGTGGGTAAGCCAAGGGCGCGCGATGGGCGCGTACGGGGCGGACGCTGCGACGTGGTGATGGACGCGTTGCGCGCCGCGGACGGCGAGCGCCCCGGGGCTCGACGGCAGGTCCTCGACGGCGCCGCCCACGCGTGGCTCACCGGGCAGGGGGAGCGTCACGGTTTCGCGCTCGATCCGTTGCCTCGGGCAGGTCGAGCACCCGATGGCGACGACGACGCGGAGGACGGGGAGGACGAGCCCGCCGGCCACTTTCGCGCCGCCGGCTACCGCGTCCTTCGGGTGGACCGGGGCGCCCGAGGCGGTCGACTGCAGCTCGGCGTGCTGGACGTGGAGGGCGTGCTCACGGTCCGCGACCCGGGCGTGTTTGTGGCGGCGTTAGGCGCGGGCTTCGGCCGGGCGAAGGCCTTCGGCTGCGGGCTGATGCTCGTGCGGCGCGCCCCCGCGTAGGCCGAGCCCGTGTCCGACGCCCCCTACGTCCCCCTCCGCCCGATCCCGCTCAAGGACCGCTCGGCCATCGTCTTCCTGGAGTACGGCCAGGTGGACGTCATCGACGGCGCCTTCGTGCTGGTGGACGCGAACGGCGCGCGCGTCCAGATCCCGATCGGCGGCCTCGCGTGCCTGATGCTGGAGCCGGGCACGCGGATCACGCACGCGGCGGTCCGGCTCGCCGCGCAGGTGGGCTGCCTGCTCGTGTGGGTGGGCGAGGGCGGCGTGCGCCTGTACGCCGCGGGGCAGCCGGGCGGGGCGCGCGCCGACCGGCTGCTCTGGCAGGCGGCCGCCGCGCTCGACGAGACGCCGCGGCTCAAGGTGGTGCGGGCGATGTACACGTTGCGCTTCGGCGAGGAGCCGCCCGCCCGGCGCTCGGTGGACCAGCTCCGCGGGATCGAGGGCGCGCGCGTGCGCGAGACCTACAAGCAGCTCGCGCGCGTGCACGGCGTCACCTGGCACAACCGTCGCTACGACCCGAGCGCGTGGGACAAGGCGGACGTGGTCAACCGCGCGCTGTCGGCGGGGACCGCGTGCCTGTACGGGCTGTGCGAGGCGGCGATCCTGGCGGCGGGCTACGCGCCCGCCATCGGCTTCCTGCACCGGGGCAAGCCGCAGAGCTTCGTCTATGACATCGCCGACCTGTTCAAGTTCGAGACGGTGGTCCCGGCGGCGTTCGCGGTGGCCGCCAAGATCGAGAAGGGCCGGGCCACCCCCGCCCCGGTGGAACGGCAGGTCCGGATCGCATGTCGCGACGCCTTCCGGCGGACGAACCTCTTGGAGCGCATCATCCCGACGATCGGCGACCTGCTCACGGCGAGCGGGGTGAAGCCGCCGGAGGAGGCACCGGAGGGCCAGCCGCCGGCCCTGCCGACCGCGGTGTCGGGCGACGAGGGGCACCGCGGGTGATGGTGGTCGTGCTGGAGAACGCGCCGGCGCGACTGCGCGGGCGGCTGTCGCTGTGGCTCGCCGAACTCCGCGCCGGGGTCTACGTCGGCGTGTACTCCGCGCGGACGCGCGAGCGGATCTGGGGCGAGGTGCTGGAGCTGTTAGGCGACGGGTCGGCGGTGCTCGCGTGGTCCGCGCCGACCGACTCGGGGTTCGCGTTCGAGACGGCGGGCTCGAACCGGCGCGAGGCGGTGGATTTCGACGGGCTGACGCTGGTGCGGTTCAAGCCGGCGGGGCCGGTCGAGGCACCATCCGTTTAGGGCGGTAGCTGTTTGACAAGTGATGTAACTGGTTGGTAGGTATTGTGTTGCACGGAAGAGCGTTCCCCGCACGTGCGGGGATGAACCGAACGACTTATAGGCCAAGAGGAACCGATCGCCGCGTTCCCCGCACGTGCGGGGATGAACCGTTGGGGCAGGGGCAGCGGCAGGTGATCCTGCGGCGTTCCCCGCACGTGCGGGGATGAACCGGCGGTCGTCGCGCTCAACGCCGCGGCCGCGGCGCGTTCCCCGCACGTGCGGGGATGAACCGGCGCGCGGGCTCCGCACCGGGAGCGTGCACGTGCGTTCCCCGCACGTGCGGGGATGAACCGTCGAGCGTCCCGGTGCCATTGTTCGCGTACGCGCGTTCCCCGCACGTGCGGGGATGAACCGACGTACCAGGCATCGACCGCGATGAGCCGGCAGCGTTCCCCGCACGTGCGGGGATGAACCTGCCGTGGGAGGGCGCGGCCACGGCCGCGCTCGGGCGTTCCCCGCACGTGCGGGGATGAACCGGCGGTGGCGATCCGCAGCGCGACCACGGGCGAGCGTTCCCCGCACGTGCGGGGATGAACCGGGGATCCTGATCCCCTCGACGCTCCGCGGCGAGCGTTCCCCGCACGTGCGGGGATGAACCGTCGTCCACGGTAATCAGCGTCTCGGCGCTCGGGCGTTCCCCGCACGTGCGGGGATGAACCGCCGGGCTGTGGCTGCCGCCGCGCGACGTGGGCGCGTTCCCCGCACGTGCGGGGATGAACCGGTCCCCGTCGCCGTCGGGGCCGCCTAACGGCGGCGTTCCCCGCACGTGCGGGGATGAACCGGGGCTCAACGACCTGGACCTCGCGCGCCAGCGGCGTTCCCCGCACGTGCGGGGATGAACCGGCCCGCATCGACGGGGCCTACCCCGACGCCTTGCGTTCCCCGCACGTGCGGGGATGAACCGTGCGTGCTTCCGTCACCCCATGCCCCACGGCGGCGTTCCCCGCACGTGCGGGGATGAACCGAGGACGACGAGGGCGAGCGCGCCGAACGCGAGGCGTTCCCCGCACGTGCGGGGATGAACCGGACACGGGTCAGGCCCTGACGCGCTTCTTCCAGCGTTCCCCGCACGTGCGGGGATGAACCGCGTGGGCGGCCTACCAGGCGTTAGGCCCCGCCGCGTTCCCCGCACGTGCGGGGATGAACCGCCGACCGGGGTGTCGGCCGGGAGATCGTGATCGCGTTCCCCGCACGTGCGGGGATGAACCGGGCGCGATCCCGCTCAACCCCGCCGACTTCCCGCGTTCCCCGCACGTGCGGGGATGAACCGGGCGCATGGCGGGGGCGGCGGGCCGGGTCCGGGCGTTCCCCGCACGTGCGGGGATGAACCGGCGTTCCGGGCGCAGCGCGAAACGGCGGACCAGCGTTCCCCGCACGTGCGGGGATGAACCGGTGATCCGGCGGACGCGCTGGCGCGGATGGTTGCGTTCCCCGCACGTGCGGGGATGAACCGGGGCAGCCGCTGCCCTACCCGCTCCGTCGCCTGCGTTCCCCGCACGTGCGGGGATGAACCGGCATCCGCGCGTTTTTGGACCTCGGCGCGACGGCGTTCCCCGCACGTGCGGGGATGAACCGCGGTCGCGCTGGCCCGCATCACGGAGTGGGAGGCGTTCCCCGCACGTGCGGGGATGAACCGGCGTGGGCTTGGGCCGCGAGTACCGCACGGCGGCGTTCCCCGCACGTGCGGGGATGAACCTGGGCGCCAGCGCCCGCCCCGTGCCTGCCCGCCCGCGTTCCCCGCACGTGCGGGGATGAACCGCGACGGCGGCGCCCGGGGCGACGGACTCGGACGCGTTCCCCGCACGTGCGGGGATGAACCGGGTGGCGCGGGAGTCATGCGGCATCCCCGCTGGCGTTCCCCGCACGTGCGGGGATGAACCGACGGCCGGGAGTCTCCGCACGTCATCGCTCCCGCGTTCCCCGCACGTGCGGGGATGAACCGGGCATCGTTAGGCGCCCCCCGTCACGAGAGGCGCGTTCCCCGCACGTGCGGGGATGAACCGCGCTCCCGACGGACGCGGACCGGGATCGCCTGGCGTTCCCCGCACGTGCGGGGATGAACCGTCCTCGGCGGCGGCGCGCAAGCCCTCGCTGAAGCGTTCCCCGCACGTGCGGGGATGAACCGGAACGGGTGCCGGCGGTCGCGCTCTGCGCCAAGCGTTCCCCGCACGTGCGGGGATGAACCGTGCTGGCACGCCAACGGCCTCACGCTCGACCTGCGTTCCCCGCACGTGCGGGGATGAACCGCGCGCGTTGACGAGGGCGGACAGCTCCCGCGCGCGTTCCCCGCACGTGCGGGGATGAACCGCGGATCGCCGCCCACGCGTCCCCGCGCCACGCGCGTTCCCCGCACGTGCGGGGATGAACCGGCGGTGACGTAGGTGTTGCTGTCCGTCGTGGGGCGTTCCCCGCACGTGCGGGGATGAACCGCTCAACCGGGTGCTGGAGACGGCCGGGTTCCCGCGTTCCCCGCACGTGCGGGGATGAACCGTTCGCCGGGATGACGCGCCGGCCGCCGCGCCGGCGTTCCCCGCACGTGCGGGGATGAACCGCCGGCCGGCACGCCTTCCACGTCGTGGAACGGGCGTTCCCCGCACGTGCGGGGATGAACCGCCCACGCGCAACAACAGCGCGCGGACGATCCTGCGTTCCCCGCACGTGCGGGGATGAACCGTTGGGGAGCGCGCTGTCTCTGCTAGGGATCGGGCGTTCCCCGCACGTGCGGGGATGAACCGAACACGCTACAGAGGTTGCCGACGGGGATTCCGCGTTCCCCGCACGTGCGGGGATGAACCGGCGCGCGTTAGGCCCTCCCTCACGTCTCCCTCGCGTTCCCCGCACGTGCGGGGATGAACCAGCGCGGCCGCGCGCTCGGCGTCGGCCGACTGCGCGTTCCCCGCACGTGCGGGGATGAACCGATCGGCACGTCGAAGCGCACGGCGTACGCGCCGCGTTCCCCGCACGTGCGGGGATGAACCGTGACGCGGGCGGGTGCGGGCGCTGGCACGTGCGCGTTCCCCGCACGTGCGGGGATGAACCGAACCCGAGCAGCCTGTACGCCGAGTACGCGCAGCGTTCCCCGCACGTGCGGGGATGAACCGACGCCCGTGCCGAACTGCTGCAGCGCGCCGCCGCGTTCCCCGCACGTGCGGGGATGAACCGTTCGCCGGCACCAACGGGGACCCGGTGTCAACACCAGGACGAATTGCACACTCGCACCGGCGGCGGCTTGCACGCCCGGCGCGGGGGGCGGGCCTCAGCGCGCCGGCGCCTCCCGGCGGCCGTTCCGCCTCGTGTTCTTGCTCTCGCCCTCACCGAGGTGCGGGGTCAAGGCGGACCGCAGGTCGGCGTGGTGCCGCATCCGGTAGCTGTTGCCCCGGATGTTGACGATGTGGCAGTGGTGCACGAGCCGGTCGACCAGCGCCGCGGCCATGACCTCGTCGCCCAGCACCTCGCCCCACTCGCCGAAGCCCTTGTTCGACGTCAGCACCGTCGACGCGTGCTCGTACCGGCGCGCCATGAGCTGGAAGAACAGCATGGCCCCGGTGCGCGAGACGGGCAGGTAGCCGATCTCGTCGACGACGAGGAGTGCCGGGAAGACCAGCGTCTTCATGCGCTGCGCGAGGCGCCCCGCGACGCTCGCCTCCTCCAGCGAGGCGATCAGCTCGCCGAGCGTCCCGTAGTAGACGCGCCGCCCGCTCTCGGCCGCGGCGACGGCGAGCGAGATCGCCAGGTGCGTCTTGCCCACGCCCGGCGGCCCGAGCAGGATCACGTTCTCGCGGCGCTCCACGAAGCCCAAGGTGTGCAGGCTCTCGATCTGCTCGCGCTTCACGCTCGGCTGGAAGCTGAAGTCGAAGTCGGCGAGCGTCTTGACCGCGGGCAGCCGCGAGGAGCGCATCGCGGCCTGCAGCCGGCGGTTGTTCCGCAGGGCGATCTGGGCGCCTAACAGCGCCTCCAGCGCCGCGCCGGCGGGCAGCGCGCCCCCGTCCGCGGCGGCCAGGATCTCGTCCAGGGCCTCGAGGGCGCCGGGCATCTTGAGGTCGGCGAGCTGGGCGCGCACCCGGTCGCGCAGGGACGGCCCGATGGCCGACGGCCCCGTGGGCTTGGCGGCGGGCATCAGGCCACCCCCGCCACGGCCGGCAGCTCGGCGTAGGCGTCCGCGAGCCGCGTGTACGTGCTGAGCGCGCGGCGCTCGACCGCGACCGCCGGGAGCGGGCGCGGCGGGGGCACGGCGTCCCGCCCAACGTCGCGCATCGCGGCCGCGCGCCGCACCGCCGGCAGCACCAGCGGGCGGTACGGCCGCGCCGCGAGCGGCCCGAGCGCGCCCTGCTCGTCTCGGGCGAAGCGCTCGCGCGGCACCTCGCGCGTCGTGCGGTGCACGCGCGCATTCGCCACGTGCTCCAGCCAGTGCGCGCCCTGGGCGGCGAGGTCGGCGTCGCCGAGGAACTCGCGGCCGTAGACGAAGCTGTGCTTGAGGTAGTGGATGGGGCGCTCGACCTTGCCCTTGGTCTGCGCGCGGTACGGCCGGCAGGCGCGGACGCGGAAGCCCCAGTGGGCGGCGAAGCGCGCGAACTCCGGATTCTCGAGGAGCTTGCCGCCGCCCGGGCGCGCGTCCTCGACCACCACCGCCTTCATCTGGTCGAACAGGCACTCGGCCGGCACGCCGCCGAAGTAGGCGAACGCGTCCTCCAGGCCCTGCATCACCGCCTGCATCGTCTGCCGCGGGTAGAACCGGAGCGCCAGCAGGCGCGAGTAGCCGAGCACGACGAGGAACGCGAAGCGCTTGCCCCCGGGCAGTGGCAGCTCGGCGAAGTCGACCTGCGCCTGGTGCCCGGGCGGCGTCTCGAAGCGCACGACCGGCGGCGGGGCGGGCGGCTGCGGCCGGACCCGCGCCACGAAGTCGCGCAGCCGGGTGATGCCGCCGGCGTAGCCCGCGGCGGTGCACTCGGCCATGAGTCGCACGGCGGTCAGCTCGGGGTACTCGGCGAGCCGCGCGCGGATGATCGGCTCGTAGGGCCCGAGCTTGGTCGGGCGCGGGGCCGGGCGCCGCGGCGGCGGCGGGGCGCTCAGGTCGCGGTCGAGCTGGCCGGTGTCGAGCCAGTGGTAGACGCTGCGGCGGCTGACGCCGAGGCGGCGCGCGATGGCGGCCTTCGGGAGGCCTTGGTCCAGCAGGTGGCGGAGCAGCACGAGGGTGTCCCATCCGTACACGAGCGCCTCCGGCCCGGGGGGTAGAGGCGCAACATGGAGAGGAGGCCAGCGCTCACGGGCGCCGGCGCGAACGGGTCACCGAGTGTGCAATCCTGCCCGGTGGCGACGTGCAACATCGTCCTGGTGCCCACACCCGGTGTGGGAGCGTTCCCCGCACGTGCGGGGATGAACCGCGGGGTGACTTCGCCAGGCACCCGCGTCCTGCGCGTTCCCCGCACGTGCGGGGATGAACCGGACCCCGCGACCGACGCCTACGAGGCGCTGGAGCGTTCCCCGCACGTGCGGGGATGAACCGATCCCGGCGCTCTACCGGGCGCCGGCCAACCTGCGTTCCCCGCACGTGCGGGGATGAACCGCGCTCCTCGGGCAGGTGCTCCGCGGGCGGTTGGCGTTCCCCGCACGTGCGGGGATGAACCGCGGAGCCACCGGAGGTAGACGCGGCGGTAGAGGCGTTCCCCGCACGTGCGGGGATGAACCGGTCGGGCTCCGGCGGGGGTGGGGAGGGGGGTGGCGTTCCCCGCACGTGCGGGGGTGAACCGGGCCGGGCGGCCCGCCGTGGCCCCAGGGCCCGGCGTTCCCCGCACGTGCGGGG
>ERZ1066118.990-NODE-990-length-20646-cov-11.517216_pt1 | contig 20646 bp, 15 predicted proteins | sample MGYA00382765_ERZ1066118 | MGnify/ENA primary metagenome ERZ1066118 (study PRJEB33369, sample SAMEA5778348) | biofilm metagenome | biome: Industrial cooling water; feature: Water cooling tower basin; material: Biofilm | place: United Arab Emirates | collected...
AGTCAGGAGTCAGGAGTCAGGAGTCAGGAGTCAGGAGTCAGGAGTCAGGAGTCAGAAGAATGTAAGTACAATCTCTTCCACGCACCACGCACCACTCTCTTGCCAACTACCAATGACCAATGACCGATCGAACAACATGCACGTTGATGGAACTGGTAGTCCCAGACACGCCAAAGGGAATGCCAGACGTAATGACGACCTTATCGCCGCTTGCAGCTAAACCTTTTTGGGCGACTGTGTTGATGACTTGTGCTAGCATCTGTTCGGTGTTGCTAACAGAAGAGATTAGATAAGGTTCGACACCCCAAGAAAGAGCGAGCTGTTGGTAGGTGTTTTTTTCAGTGGTGAGGGCGATAATCGGTGTCGTGGGGCGATATTTAGAAACGAGTCGTGCTGCACTGCCAGAAGATGTGTTGCACAAAATTGCTTTTGCACCAATTTCATAAGCGATTTTGCACACAGCTTCGGCGACAGACTCGGTAACGCTGAGGCTACCTGCGGGAGAAGACCAGTATTGACGCGAACCTTCTTGCAACGAGCGTTCTGTACGGGACGCAATACTGTGCATAATTTGGACGGCGGCGATCGGATATTGCCCAACTGCCGTTTCGCCAGAAAGCATCACTGCATCCGTACCATCCAAAATCGAATTTGCGACATCGGTAGCTTCAGCGCGGGTGGGATCGGGTGCGCCAATCATCGATTCCAACATTTGCGTTGCTGTAATAACTGGTTTTCCGGCTTGATTGCAACGGCGAATAATGTCTTTTTGAATCAAAGGGACTTCATCGATGGGCATTTCTACACCCAAGTCGCCACGAGCAACCATAATTCCATCGGCAGCTGCAAGGATGGAATCAAATTGCTCTACAGCCTCGCGTCGTTCGATTTTAGCAATGATGCGGATCTTGGCTCCAGCAGCTTCTATCATCCTTTGGGCAGGTTCTAAATCTGCTGGCGATCGCACGAAGGATACAGCTACCCAATCTACACCCGACTGAATGCCAAACCGCAGGTCGGCGAGGTCTTTTTCGGTAATTGAGGAGACGGGTAAACGAGTTTGGGGTAAGTTGACTCCTTTACGGGAGGAGAGCAAACCACCTACTTTGACTAAGCCTCTAATGGTATCGGCATCGCGACCTGTGACGATCAGCTTCACGCGCCCGTCATTAATCGAAATCGGTTCGCCGATCCGCACCATAGCAAACAAAGTCGGGATTGGTAGGGGCAATGTTTCAAGCGTGTCGCCTTTGTCTTGCATGACGAAAGCAACTTCCTGTCCTGGTTCTGCCATTAAACCCTCTGAGGGCAATTCTCCCAGCCGAATCTTAGGACCGCATAAATCTTGCATTAAAGCAATCGGCTGATGGCAGTCGCTGCTAATCTGTCTGAGATGTTGAATCGTTTGGGCGTGGAATTCGTGGGAGCCGTGAGAAAAATTCAGCCTGGCTACATTCATGCCTGCTTCTACCAGAGCTTGCAAGCGATCGAAGGAAGATGTAGCGGGTCCGACAGTACAGATGATTTTAGTGCGTCGCATGGCGAGGGGCGAGGGGTGAGGAGTGAGGGAAAGAAGAGAGCAGAGGGGGCTGAGGGGCAGGGGAGAAGTCAGAAGTCAGAATTCAGAAGCAATTCTCGAGCAATTCTCGCACCACTCACCACGCACCACTCTCTTTCCCGATTCCCGACTCACTGGTTAAGAAGCAGTAACCAAGGGGCGATCGCCTGTTAATATGCCTTCTTTCTGTGCCATGTAGAGCATCAGGTCGAGGACGCGACAGGAGTAGCCCCACTCGTTGTCATACCAGGAAACAACTTTAAAAAAGTTGGAATTCAACTCGATACCTGCGCCAGCGTCAAAGATGCTAGAACGGGCATCGCTGCGAAAATCCATCGATACGACTTCATCTTCGGTATAACCGAGAATACCTGCTAAGCCATTCTCCGAAGCTTCTTTCATTGCCGCACAGATTTCCTTGTAGCTGGTGGCTTTCTCTGTCTTAAAGGTGAGATCGACGACCGAAACATCGGGGGTAGGAACGCGAAATGCCATACCCGTTAGCTTACCCTTGAGCTGCGGCAAAACCAGCGCTACAGCTTTCGCTGCCCCAGTGGAGGAGGGAATGATATTTTGGGCTGCCCCGCGTCCGCCGCGCCAGTCTTTTTTGCTGGGTCCGTCTACTGTAGGTTGGGTTGCGGTCATGGCGTGGACGGTGGTCATCAATCCTTCCGTCAAGCCGAATTTGTCATCGATGACTTTGGCAATGGGAGCCAGACAGTTTGTAGTACAGCTAGCGTTAGAGACGATCGCATCTTTTTGGGGGTCGAATTTGTCGTGGTTTACACCCACCAGCAGCGTTGACACCTTATCGGGGTCTTTGGTGGGGGCAGAAATTACCACCCGTTTAGCCCCTGCTTTGAGGTGATTAGATGCCCCATCGTAAGTAGTAAACAAACCTGTAGCCTCTACTACATAGTCTGCACCCAAACTACCCCAAGGTAACTCAGCCGGATTTTTGATTGCCGTACAGGGAATAAACCTGCCATCGATGACTATCCCATCTTCTTTTGTATCGACCCGACCGCTATAAGTGCCGTGGGTAGAGTCGTATTTGAACAAATAGGCGAGATTATCGGGGGGAACCAGGTCGTTAATGCCGACAATCTCTACTTGCGGGTTTTTCGCTGCTACCCGCGCTACCAAACGTCCAATTCGACCGAAACCGTTAATGCCAATTTTTAACATAATTTTGTCATTCGTCATTTGTCATTTGTCATTTGAGAGGAGTCAGGAGTCAGGAGTCAGGAGTCAGAAGAATTCAAAAGATTCAATCCAAAATCTAAAATCTAAAATTCCCTAGCCCCTAGCTCCTCGCCCCTAGCCCCTACTCTTCAAACCACCCATCGCCAGTTTTTTCTGCTGCCAATTGTACCGGAACGGGCTGCACTTTCCAGATCTGCTGGCAGTATTCCCGAATGGCACGGTCGGAGGAAAATTTACCCATGCGGGCTGTATTTAAAATTGACATTTGCAACCACCGATCGCGATCGCGGTATGTCTGAGATACTTGCTGTTGGCAATTGATGTACGATTGGTAATCTGCCATCAACATGAAGGGGTCTTTGTCTAGCAACAAATCTACCAGTGGTTTGAACAATTTGCGATCGCCGTGAGAAAAGTATCCAGAGGCAATTTGGTCGATCGCCTGTTTTAGTTGCGGAATTGTCTCGTAATATTTCCAAGGGCGATATCCAGTCAATCTCAATGCACCAACGTCTTCTGTTGTCAAGCCAAATAAAAAGAAATTTTCTGCCCCTACAGCATTGCGAATCTCGATATTTGCCCCGTCGAGAGTACCGATTGTCAATGCCCCGTTCATAGCAAACTTCATGTTACCCGTGCCGGATGCTTCTTTGCCTGCGGTAGAAATTTGTTCGGAAAGGTCGGCAGCGGGATAGATTGGTTGACTGTTTTTGACATTGTAGTCTGGTAAAAAGACAACTTTGAGGCGATCGCCTATATCTGGGTCTTTATTTACCACTTCAGCTACAGAGTTGATCAGTTTAATTATCAACTTTGCTATGTAATAACCAGGGGCGGCTTTGCCAGCAAAGATTAAGGTACGAGGGGTAATGTCTAGGTCGGGATTTTGTTTGATTTGGTTGTAAAGCGTAATTGCGTGCAATATATTCAAGTGTTGGCGCTTGTATTGGTGGATGCGCTTTACCTGAATGTCAAATAAAGAGTCGGGATCGACTTTAACACCCGTGCGATCGAGCAGAATAGAGGCGACGTTAACTTTGTTTTCGCGTTTGATCTGCTGCCATTCTTGCTGAAACCCCGGATCTGTGGCATAGGATTCTATTTGCTGTACGTCTTCTAAATGCTTGATCCAACTGTCCCCGATACAACTGGTAATCAGATTTGCCAGTTTGGGATTACTCAAGACAATCCAACGACGGGGGGTTACGCCATTGGTAACGTTGGTGAATTTTTCGGGAAAAAACTCGTAAAAGTCTAGCAGGGTGGTTTTTTGCAGCAATTCGCTGTGGAGTTCGGCTACGCCGTTAATCTTGTGGCTACCGACGCAGGCGAGGTGTGCCATGCGGACGAACTTACCATCGTTTTCGTCAATCAGCGATAATCGTCCGATCCGTCCTTCATCCGTGCCAAATTTGTGTCGCACTTGTTCCAGAAAGCGCCAATTAATCTCATAAATAATTTCTAAATGGCGGGGGAGGAGGCTGCTAAATAACTTCAGCGACCATTTTTCTAAAGCTTCTGGTAGCAAGGTATGGTTGGTATAGCCAAAAGTTTTTTGGGTAATTTCCCAAGCGGGTTCCCAATCCATTTCGTGTTCGTCTAGCAACAACCGCATCAATTCGGCAACTGCGATCGCGGGATGGGTATCGTTGAGTTGAACGGCAAATTTTTCATGAAACTGTTCCAAGGGCAATTTCTGCCGTAACATAATCCGCAGCATATCTTGCAGCGCGCAGGAGACGAAGAAATACTGCTGTTCTAAACGCAGTTGTTTGCCTTCATAGGTTTCGTCATTCGGATAAAGTACTTTGGTTAAGTTTTCCGAAGTAACTTTTTGATCCACCGCGCCGTAGTAATTACCGCGATTGAAAGCTTCAAAATCGAACGATTCTGGTGCTTCGGCTTTCCACAACCGCAAAGTATTAGCCGTGTTGACCTTGTAACCCAGAATTGGCGTGTCGTAGGGAATGCCAAGTACGACTTTGTGAGGAATCCAGCGCACCTGATAGCGTCCGTTAGCGTTTTTATGTGCCTCGGTGCGTCCGCCAAATTTTATCGCAACCGCCCATTCTGGACGGCTAATTTCCCAAGGATTGCCATAGCGCAGCCATTTATCAGTTTTCTCGACTTGCCATCCATTATGAATAAGTTGGTCGAAAATGCCGAACTCGTAGCGTATACCATAGCCGAGGGTCGGAATTTCCAAGCTTGCCAAGGAATCGAGGTAACAAGCAGCTAATCGACCCAAACCCCCATTACCTAATCCTGGTTCTTCTTCTTTAGCCAGCAATTCTTTCAGATCGAGGTTTAACTCGGTCATGGCTTGCTGCACTTGGTTGTAGATGCCCAAATTAATTAAATTATTGCCTAAATGCGGACCCATCAAAAACTCAGCCGAGAGATAGGCAACTGTACGCGATCCTTGCTGAGTGTAAATCGCAGCTGTATTCACCCAGCGTTGTAAGAGGCGATCGCGTACTGTATAGGCAAGTGCCATGTAGTAATCGTGCTTGGTGGCAAGGGCAGGAAACTTGCCTTGGACGTAGAATAAGTTATCTAAAAACGCTCGCTTCAGGGTTTCAACGCCGATCCCCGTGCGATCGTCTTCGCATTGCATCCCCATATCTTGACTTTGCAGCTTGGGTTCCTGTATTTGCATATTCGATCCCTATTGACTGTTTCCTGCTTTAACCTTGCCCGATTTCTTTTACTGCAAAAGTCACAATCATTACGAATTACGCATTACGAAATACGAATTCATAATTATTTTCTTGCCGCGCCTTCTTCTCCTTCTAGAGATGGGGTTGAACTAGCATTATCCTGCTGGGTATCAACTTTTGCTGCTTTATCGGCAGGAGAACCGCTGTAATACTGCCATTTCCAGTCACGCACCTCTGCCATATCTTCGCCATGCGTGGAGACGAAATGTCTGTGCTCGATCAGTTTGTCTTTGAGCATTTGCTTGACGTAAGCTGCTTTAGCACCCAATTTAGGCACGCGATCGATCGCATCCATCACCAAATGGAAACGGTCTAAGTCGTTAAGGACAACCATATCAAATGGTGTAGTCGTCGTTCCCTCTTCCTTATAACCGCGAACGTGTAAATTCTTGTGGTTAGTACGACGGTAGGTGAGGCGGTGGATTAGCCAGGGATAGCCGTGGAAAGCAAAAATGATCGGCTTGTCGGTGGTGAAGATACTGTCAAAGTCTTTATCTGTCAATCCGTGAGGGTGTTCGGAGTTGGGTTGCAGCGTCATCAAATCCACTACGTTGACTACTCTGACTTTCAAGCCAGGGAAGTGCAGTCGCATCATGTCTACAGCTGCTAAGGTTTCCAGGGTAGGAATATCCCCCGCACAAGCCATCACGACGTCGGGTTCGCTATCCTTATCGTTACTCGCCCATTCCCAAATGCCAATTCCTTTGGTGCAGTGCTTGACTGCTGCATCCATATCGAGATACTGCAAGGCTGGCTGTTTTCCGGCAACGATGACGTTGACGTAGTGGCGGCTTCTGAGACAATGATCGCCGACTGAGAGTAAAGTATTAGCATCGGGGGGTAAATACACCCGTACCACTTCTGCTTTTTTATTCATTACGTGGTCGATAAAACCTGGGTCTTGGTGTGAAAAGCCGTTGTGGTCTTGTCGCCAGACGTGGGAAGTCAGCAGATAATTTAGGGAGGCTATAGGTCTGCGCCAACTAATATGGCGGGTCGTCTTCAACCATTTGGCGTGCTGGTTGAACATCGAGTCGATGATGTGAATAAATGCCTCGTAGCAAGAAAATAAGCCGTGCCGTCCGGTTAGCAAATATCCTTCTAGCCATCCCTCACACGTATGTTCGCTCAAAATTTCCATCACTCGACCGTCAGGTGATAGCTGTTCGTCTTCCGGTAAGATATCTGCCGTCCACGTCCGGTCTGTAGTTTTGAAAACATCACCTAAGCGGTTAGATGCGGTTTCATCTGGTCCGAAAATTCGGAAATTTTGACTTTTTTCGTTAAATCGCAGGATATCGGCTAGAAACTTACCCAAAACGCGGGTTGCTTCCGCTGTTGTCGTACCTGGATTCTTTACCTCCACGGCATAGTCGCGGAAATCCGGCATTTTCAGCTCTCGTAGCAAAATTCCGCCATTAGCGTGGGGATTGTCACCCATGCGCTGTTGCCCGGTAGGTGCGAGTGCTGCTATTTCTGGAAATAACTTACCTTCGTCATCGAAGAGTTCTTCTGGCTTGTAACTCTTCATCCATTGTTCTAACAGCTGGACGTGTTCTGGTTTGCTGTACATTTCAGACAGCGGGACTTGGTGCGATCGCCACGAATCTTCTGTTTTCTTCCCGTCTACCTCTTTCGGACCCGTCCAACCTTTAGGCGATCGCAAAATTATCATCGGATACTGGGGGCGGATGGTATTGCCTTTCGTTCGCGCTTCGTGCTGAATCGCCTTGATTTCCTCTACTACCTTATCCATCGTCGCCGCCATCAGTTGGTGCATGGTAGCGGGATCGGAACCCTCTACGAAGTAGGGTTTGTAACCGTAGCCGACGAACAAGCTTTCCAATTCTTGATGACTCATCCGTGCCAATACTGTAGGATTGGCGATTTTGTATCCGTTTAAGTGCAGGATTGGTAACACCGCGCCATCGCGGACGGGGTTGAGGAATTTATTGCTATGCCAACTCGCAGCTAAAGCACCCGTCTCCGCTTCACCATCACCCACGACGCACGCCACGATCAAATCGGGATTGTCAAATGCAGCACCGTATGCATGGGAAACGGCGTAACCCAATTCACCCCCCTCGTGGATCGAACCAGGGGTTTCGGGTGCAACGTGGCTGGGAATACCGTAAGGGAATGAAAATTGCTTGAAGAGTTGCTTCATTCCCTCCGTATCTTGAGAGACATTAGGGTAATATTCACTATACGTCCCCTCTAAATAAGTGTTAGCGACCAATCCAGGCCCACCATGACCGGGACCAGCGATATAAATCGCGCTCAGGTCATATTTTTTGATAACGCGATTGAGATGAACGTAGATAAAATTTAGACCTGGTGTCGTTCCCCAGTGTCCCAACAGTCGGGGTTTGATATGTTCTAGCTGCAGCGGTTCTTTTAGCAGTGGATTGTTGAGTAGATATATCTGTCCGACCGAAAGATAGTTAGCTGCACGCCAGTAAGCATTCATCTTTTGCAGCTCGTCAGCAGTCAATGGACTTTTTAGTGCTGTGGGAGCGGGTGCTTGAACCATGATGAACCATTACCCTATTGTTTCAAGGTTTTCTACTAAATTCTTTCAATTTCAGAAGGGTTTGTTTTCTTTCTAAAGTAGGATTGCTTAAATTGCCTCACGAGCCGGGTTCGGCATCGTGCTAGCATTCAGAAAGTAGGAGGTGAAAGGCAGTCATACTGATGCTGTACTTTTTATTTTGCTATTTACTGCTTAGTTATTTCCACCGTATCAAGCCAGTTTTTACCATATTTAATTTAGTTCATTTTTTCAGTATATAGCTAAACAAAACAGTATTCTTTTCCTTAAGGTTTTATTAATTTATGAGTTAATTAGTTGTCGATCGTAGAAGCTGTCTCTACAGCCCGTGAAGGTTGTTGGTTGGCGCTCTCTTGCATTCAATCTAACTTCAAAATAACTCTTATAAAGTTAGCTGTTAAAGTTGTCTTGAATTTGGTTAATAGCCTCGAGAATTATACTATGACACACAAAATATTGCATTTGCGATCGCTCTGTAATTTAAAGTTTAACAACTGGTCACTGGGCACTGATAACTGATATGGATATTTCTGTTTTGATCAAAACCTTTGTAGCTGTATTTGTACTGGCAGATGCTTTAGGCAACGCACCAATTTTTCTCATCCTAACTAAAGGAATGGAACCAGAGCAAAGAAACAGTGTTATCGATCGGGCGAGTCTGGTTGCAACAGGGGTATTGCTAGCGTTTGCTTTCGGCGGACAATGGATACTAAGATATTTGGAGATTAGTCTTGGTTCTCTGCGGGTAGCTGGCGGGTTATTGCTACTGTTGATTGCGTTGAAAATGCTAGATGGAGACATAGAAACGCCAACAGTAGACCAGCAAAGGGATGTAGCGATTACTCCCTTGGCTTTACCACTTTTAGCAGGACCAGGAACTATTACAACTGTAATGTTATTAATGTCCGATTCTCCCGACGCTCATATTAGCGTGGTGGTAGGAGTTGTAGCGGCAATGTTGGTGACGTGGTTAATTGTGCGTCAGTCAGCATTGGTAGATAAGTGGATTGGTGCAGAAGGCGAGATTATTATCACTCAGCTTTTAGGATTTTTGTTGGCAGCTTTAGCAATTGAGATTGGTAGTACGGGAATTAAGGAGCTATTTTTGAGTTAACAGCGTTAAAGCTCGATTTCCTCTGCTAGTAATAGTCTAGACGCAGAAGTTGCCCCTATTATTTTCTTGCAAGAGCGGTTAAAGAGCAATATGTTAACCCATCTCCGCTCTGGTTACTAAGTAGATTGCCGAGATCGCTCTGAAGTGTTAGTGCGAATAAATTCAGTAAAAATTAGATTTTACTGAGAAAAACATAAGAAATTTCTAACCAAACTATCAGCTCTATTGACTGATGCTTTTAAAGGGTTATCATTCATCAGCGCGTCAATCGAGCCACAATTAACTCAAGCTGCATAGAGCAATTTCTCGTGACAAAATCGCTCAAGCATAACTTAACAAATAGTATTTAGTCATTAGTTCGCTCGGTTTTTCCACGATCGATATTGATGATTACTTGTACCACTCATCTGAGAACTAATTGCTCTCTATTCGAGGAGAAGCTGTATGAGACTTGAAGGTAAAATTGCCCTAGTAACGGGTAGTAGTCAAGGAATTGGACAGGGAATTGTCGTACGTCTTGCTCGAGAGGGAGCAAATGTTGTCATTAACTACCGATCGCATCCCGAAGGAGCTGAAGAAACCTTGGCAAAGGTACAAGCTGCTGGTGGTACGTGCTACATGGCTCAATGTCCCAGCTCTCAGGGATACGCGATTCAGGCAGACTTAGGAAGTGTAAATGAAGTGCGTCAATTGATTGGTGAAAGTATCGAGCATTTTGGCAAGCTAGATATTTTGATCAACAATGCTGGAATCGAAAAACACGCGCCCTTTTATGAAGTTACGGAAGCTGATTACGATGCTGTAATGAATGTCAATTTGAAAGGAGTTTTCTTTGCCACTCAAACTTTTGTACAACACTTAATTGAAACTCAAAGAACTGGAAAAATTATCAATATTAGTTCGGTGCATGAAGAGTTGCCATTTCCTAATTTTACAGCGTATTGTACGAGTAAAGGTGGCATGAAAATGCTGACTCGCAATTTAGCAGTCGAACTAGGTTCGCTGGGCATCACAATTAACAACGTAGCACCTGGAGCAATAGAAACTCCAATTAACACCAAGCTCTTAAACGATCCCCAAAAGTTAGAGGCGCTACTGCATAATATTCCCCTCGGACGTTTGGGACAACCGCAAGATGTTGCTTCCCTGGTTGCCTTCCTCGCATCCTCCGATGCCGACTACATTACAGGCAGCACTTTCTTCGTCGATGGTGGATTGCTTTGGAACTATCAGGAGCAGTAGGCGAGATGAACGCTCTCCGCCGTCATTATCCTGAATATTTGATGGAAGCTGCGGAACTTGGCATTTTTATGATTTCTGCCAGTGTCGTCACAGCGCTGCTAGAGTATCCGGCTTCGCCTTTGCGATCGGTAATTGTCGATCCGTTATTGCGCCGTTGCATCATTGCAATTGCAATGGGTTTAACCGCGATCGCCATCATCTATTCCCCTTGGGGCAAACAATCTGGAGCGCACATCAATCCGGTCGTGACGCTGACGTTCTGGCGTTTGGGCAAGATTCAACGATGGGATGCAATTTTCTACATCGTGGCGCAATTTGTCGGCGGGTTGTTGGGAGTGTGGTTAGTTGTCATAGTATTGCGAGATGCGATCGCCGATCCAGCAGTGAATTATATCGTCACTGTTCCTGGTGCTGCTGGTGTGGGTGTTGCCTTCTGCGCCGAACTAATCATTTCCTTTGGCGTGATGTTGATGGTTCTATTTGTATCGAATACTCCGAAACTAGCTCGATTTACTGGGCTGTTTGTCGGCTTACTGGTTGCAACTTACATCACGGTAGAAGCGCCATTATCAGGTATGAGCATGAATCCAGCTCGTACCCTTGCTTCAGCAATTCCAGCGCAGAATTGGACGGCAATCTGGGTTTATTTCACTGCTCCACTTTTAGGGATGCTACTAGCATCTGAACTTTACGTGCGTCTCAAAGGGCGTAAAGCAGTCCGCTGCGCCAAACTTCACCATCACAACAACAAACGCTGTATTTTTCGCTGTGGTTATAGGAGACAGCGACCAGTTATTAGCGATCGGTTACCAACTCGACTTAGATAGGAGAGAATGGATGTTTGCAAGTCTTAGACAAATTGAGCATCCCCTAATTAGAAGTGTTACGGGAGCAAGTGCTGCTTTTGCGATCGCGACTATTGTTTCTGGTGCAGCCGTAGGTCTAGTCAATGTCAAAGACAAAGCTAAATTAGGCGTGTATGCTTCGTTACTCGGCACTGGTTGCGGCGCTCTGGTAGGCTTGGTTGCTGGTAGAAAGGTAAGTAAGCAAGAATTCACTGCTCGGTCAAAAACTAACAGCAAAACTTGGCAAGACTGGCGCAATTTTGTTGTCGTTCGTAAGGTCAAAGAGAGTGAAGAAATCACCTCTTTCTATCTCAAACCAGAGGATAACAGTGAAATTCCTAACTTTCAACCAGGGCAGTTTTTAACAATTAAACTGGATATTCCTGGGCAAGCCAAACCTGTGATTCGTACCTACTCGCTCTCAGATTACCCCGAACCCTGTGAATACTATCGTCTTTCAATTAAACGGGAACCAGCTCCCCAAGGGTTAGATGTATTACCAGGAATTGCATCTAACTTCATGCACGATCGCATCCATGAGGGAGCGATCGTTTCGGCTAAGCCACCCAAAGGAAACTTTGTTCTCGATGTGAACAAGTCTTTACCAGCTGTACTCATTAGCAATGGCGTGGGAATTACTCCCATGCTCAGTATGGTAAAAGCTTGTACTCGTCTCAATCCCAACCGTCCGATCTGGTTTTTGCATGGGGCGCGAGATGGTCGATTTCATGGTTTTCGAGATGAAGTACTAGCGATCCAGAATCCCAATCTGCACGTTCATTTTTGCTACAGTCGTCCGCGACAGGAAGACGCAGGACGCTATCACAGCGTCGGTTATGTTGATGCAGCTCTAGTGAAAAGTTTAGTTCAGCAAGAGGCAGAGTATTTTCTCTGTGGTTCTCCACCTTTTCTGGAGTCTATGATGGCAGGACTGAAGGAATCGGGAGTAGCTAGCAATAGCATCTTTTTTGAATCTTTCGGTAAACCAATGCAAGCTACATCCGAGAGACAACCCCCTGCTGCCAGTGGAGATGAGGAAGTTGCAGCAGCAGAAATTGTTTTTGCTAAATCGGGCAAAACCTTAACTTGGCGCGAGGGTGAAGGCACGATTCTGGAGTTTGCCGAAGCTAACAATCTCGATCCTGCCTACAGTTGTCGTGCGGGTATCTGCGGTACTTGTCAGTGCAAAATCCAGGCAGGCGAGGTGACTTATCAGGAACCACCAACCGCAGAGATCGATCGGGGTGCGGTACTGATCTGCATTTCCAAACCGAAAACGGCAAGAGTTGTGCTCGATATTTAATAAGTCAAAAGTCAAAAGTCAAAAGTCAAAAATTCTCCAAACCCTACACTTTTTGCCGACTCCCGACTCCCGATTTTGAAAGCAAATCTAATCAAAAAGCGAGGCTGACGTCATTATGGCTAACCATTACGACATTATTATTATCGGTACGGGGGCGGGTGGTGGTACGCTGGCTTATAAGTTGGCTGCTAGTGGTAAAAAGATCCTGATTTTGGAACGGGGACCTTTTCTACCGAGGGAAAAAGCGAATTGGGATACTAAAACAGTTTTTAATAGCGATCGCTACCACAACTCGGAAGTTTGGTATGACAAGGACGGTAACGAGTTGCACCCAGGTATGAGTTATTTTGTGGGTGGGAATACCAAAGTCTACGGTGCGGCTCTATTTCGGTTGCGCGAAAAAGATTTTGAAAAATATCAGCATAGAGATGGAATTTCACCAGAATGGGCGCTGAAATACAAAGATTTTGAACCCTATTACGTCCAGGCAGAAAAACTCTATCAAGTGCATGGCCAAAGTGGCGAAGACTCGACGGAACCTTTTCGCAGTGAAGAATTTCCCTATCCTGCTGTCAGCCACGAACCTCGAATTCAAGAAGTCTCGGATATTCTCAAAGGCAAAGGTCTGCACCCCTACCACACTCCGGTAGGCATTCGCTTAAATGAGGCGCAACGTTATTTGAGTGCCTGTATCCGCTGCAATACTTGCGATGGTTTTCCCTGTCTAGTTCAGGCTAAATCTGATTCTGAGGTGAGTGCAGTGCGTCCTGCGATCGGGCAAGATAACGTCACGCTGCTGACGGAAGCAAAAGTGCTGAAATTGCATACGAGTGCTTCGGGGCGAGAAATCTCCAGCGTAGAGGTAGAAACACGCGATCCTGAATCTGGAGGGGTACGAATTCAAAGGTTTTCTGGAGATATTGTCGCGATCGCCTGTGGTGCGATCAACTCATCCGTACTGCTGCTCAAATCTGCAAGCGATAAACATCCTAACGGTTTAGCCAATAGCTCTGACTTGGTAGGACGCAACTTTATGAAGCACGTTCTAGGTTCGATTATTGGTGTTTCCAAGCAATCTAACCCGACTAATTTCCAGAAAACCTTGTCAATCAACGATTTCTACTGGGGTGAGGAGGGTTATGACTATCCGATGGGACAGATACAAACGTTAGGTAAAGTCAGCAAAGAGGCGCTAGAAGGCAATCCAGAGGCTTACGCTCCCCTAACTCCCGAGCAAGTCGCCAGCCATTCCATCGATTGGTGGCTGACAACCGAGGATTTGCCCGATCCTAATAACCGGATTCGCGTGGATGGAGACAAAATTATCCTTGATTACACCGAAAATAATTCCGAATCCTACGATCGCTTAGAAAAGCGTTGGATTGATATTCTCAAATCAATTGAATGCGGTCAAGAAATCTTGCCAAACTGTTCCTATTTTGTTAAAGGGGGTAAAACCTATTTTACGGGTAAATTACCTCTAGACGGCGTAGGGCATCAGGTGGGCACTTGCCGTTTTGGAGAAGACCCTAAAACCTCAGTGCTGGATTTAAATTGTCGCACCCATGACGTCGACAATCTCTACGTTGTTGATGGCAGTTTTTTCTGTTCCAGTGGAGCTGTAAACCCAACGCTAACGATTATTGCTAATGCCTTGCGTGTGGGAGAGCATTTGAGCGAGCGGATGGGATAGTTATCGGTCATTTGTCATTTGTCAATAATAGAAAAAGGGTGGTTTATATGAATAGCTCATGGCAGCTAATAGGCAAGATCGAGCCCCAACATCTGATAGAAAGTAGACTGAGATTACACTATGCGATTCAGTTTATTGCTGCTACTGGTTCAGCTTTAGCAGAACCATTACCGGATTACAGTCATACGAGTTTGGCATGGAATCCCGATTTAAAAGTGTTTGTTGGTGCAGTCATTCATGCAGCAAAATCGTTTCAAGTCGCACTCGATCCGGTTAGTTTGATATCAATTATTCTAGATAAGCATGGCGAGACTATTGCAATGTTTCCTTTGGAAGGAAAAACTTTAGTAGAGGGAATGGACTGGCACAAAAAGCAGATTTCTCAACTTGGTGCTGATGCTGACAAAATTGTGTTTCTCTCCTATCCACCAGATGATTTTCCCGATCGCGCGATCGCGCACGGTGCAGCTTTTGATACCAGTCAAGTAGCAGGACGGCAGGAACTGGCAAATTACTACGCCAATACTCACCAACTTTTGCAGGAAATCGTGGCTGAAACTGAAGATGCCTCGCCAATCCACACTTGGCCCCATCACTTTGACATGGCGACACTAATTTCAATTCCAGGTCAAAAGAACGGCGAGCCAATGACTGTAGGCGTAGGTGTGTCACCTGGAGATAAAAGCTACGACGAACCTTATTGGTATGTATCCCCCTATCCCTATCCCGATACAACTAGCCTCCCTAAGTTGGCTGGAAGAGGTTTTTGGCATACTCAGCACTGGGTAGGAGCGGTTTTGACTGCATCTCAAGTAACAGCAGATTCAGCTCCAGCTCAAGCGGAGCAAGTCAGCTCGTTTCTGCATTCTGCTGTGAAGGTATCGAAAGCTTTGCTTACAGGTACGGAATTATGAAACCAGAGGAAATTCGCTCGTGCATCCAACAAGCATTTGTCGCGATTGTCACTAGCCATACTCAAGCCTACCCGCAGCCACGTAACCAGCCAGCTCCAACATCTGTAGCCCAGCCAGCTTTGTCAGCCATCACTGCTGTAGAATCGGTGGGAATGACAGTTGCAGACATGGATCGGGCGATCGCATCTTTACGATTCTTCAGTCAAAATAGTAAATGATGAAAAAACGATATCTTTTACATGCTGGTGCAGCAGTAATTAGCACGGCGTTATTATCGCGTTATCTACCTTGGAGATCGAATGATATGGCAACGGCAAAGAATGAATTTGAAATCGAAAAAACTGAGGCAGAGTGGCGCGAAACATTAACACCAGAACAGTTTCGCGTTCTGCGTCAACACGGAACCGAACGGGCTAGGACTAGTCCCTTAGATAAGCAATACGGTAAAGGCACGTACGTCTGTGCTGGTTGCGACTTACCGGTATTTACATCGGAGACTAAATTCGACAGTGGTACTGGCTGGCCCAGCTTTTTTACTCCAATCGAGGGTGCGATCGCGACATCCATAGATAAGTCCCTATTTATGACCAGAGTTGAAGTCCACTGTCGTCGCTGTGGCGGGCATTTGGGTCACGTGTTTGATGATGGTCCCAAACCAACGGGCAAACGCTACTGCATGAATGGCGTGGCAATGAAGTTTATTCCTGGCTGATCGAAAAGTCACGCATTCGTAGGGGTGGGTTCACCTAAAATATCTGTTAGAGTCAAAATTGTTCGATCGACCCGCTCGTACAAAAGTCAAAACGCCCCCTTTTTTAGGGGGCTGAAAGATTTTTGGTATTTCTTCACAACTGGACGATTTAGTAGCAGAATGCGCGATCGCGCATGGTTCAGAACTTTTGGTAGATCGACAATTGACTCAAGCACAACTGAGCCTTTTCTTGAGTGAGATCGAACATACAACCAATAGCAGTTCAGACAAGGTTGAGCAGAGTACACTATCAAGAAAATTATAGATTCAAATTGAGATTTTTCTGAGTTTAAGCTGAGTTTTTCTTTGTTAAAGCTTATCTATTTTTTATTCCCATTTCAGGGCTACATAAAGTTATCAGTCGATAATTTAAATAGCTGATTCACATAGCTGATGCAAATTATTTAGGTAATTAGTAGTTGGCGATCGTAGTTTTAGCTTTTGACTTTTAACTTTTGATTTTGAAAGGACAACTAATTATGATAAACCTAACTCAAGAAGAAATCAGGTTAAAAGCAGCCCTGACGCACGAAGCTCACTGGCGCAGGTGGGGACCCTATTTGAGCGATCGCCAATGGGGTACAGTCCGCGAAGACTATAGCTCTTATGGCACTGCTTGGGACTACTTTACCCACGACCAAGCGCGTTCTCGTGCCTACCGTTGGGGTGAAGATGGCATTGCTGGTATTTCCGACAACCATCAAAGATTGTGTTTTGCGATCGCCCTTTGGAATGGTGAAGATCCAATTCTGAAAGAAAGGCTTTTTGGTCTCACAGGTAGCGAAGGGAATCACGGAGAAGATGTCAAAGAATATTACTTCTATCTTGACAATACTCCCACTCACTCTTATATGAAGGCGCTTTATAAATATCCGCAGCAAGCCTTTCCCTATACGCAATTATTAGAAGAAAATAAACGCAGAAATCGGAGAGAGCCAGAGTTTGAACTGTTAGATACAGGCATATTTGATGAAACTCGTTACTTCGATGTCTTTGTCGAATATGCCAAGCATTCGGCTGAAGATATTCTGATTAAAATTCAGGTAATCAACAGAGGAGCAGAAGCAAAAACACTGCACGTTTTACCAACAATCTGGTTTCGCAATACCTGGACTTGGACTGGAGATAATAATAAGCCGATTTTGCAAAAGATTGAATCTGGTAATGGTTTGGGTGCGATCGCGGCTTTTCATCCTACCTTGGGGAAAAGATATCTTTATTGTCAGGGGGAACCAGAACTTTTATTTACCGAGAATGAAACGAATACCGAACGGTTATTTAATTTCCCCAATGCTTCTGCCTATGTAAAAGATGGCATTAATGACTATATCGTACAGGGTCAAAAAGAGGCAGTAAACCCGGATCGATCTGGTACTAAGGCTGCGGCTCATTATCTATTAACTATTGGTGCAGGGGAAACAAGAACAATTCAGATGCGATTGAGCGATACTTCTCTTTGCCCCCCTTCTCAAGGGGAGTTGGGAGGATCTCCATTTGACACATTCGATGCCACATTTTCCACCCGCCAACAGGAAGCCGACGAGTTTTATCAGCGCATTACTCCCTTTCCACTGAGCGAGGATATGCGTAACGTGCAAAGACAGGCATTTGCGGGAATGCTTTGGAGCAAGCAATACTATCACTATATTGTCGAAGATTGGCTAAAAGGCGACCCGGCTGCACCTCCGCCGCCATCCGATCGCAAAAAAGCCAGAAATCACGAGTGGTTTCACCTTTACAGCGACGATATTCTTTCCATGCCCGATAAATGGGAATATCCTTGGTTTGCCGCTTGGGATCTTGCCTTTCACGCCATTCCCCTAGCAACAATCGACCCAGATTTTGCCAAGTATCAACTAGACGTGATGACGCGGGAATGGTTTATGCATCCGAATGGACAAATTCCTGCATATGAATGGGCATTTGGGGATGTGAATCCACCCGTCCATGCTTGGGCAACTTGGCGCGTTTACAAGATCGAACAAAAAATTTACGGACATAGCGATCGCGCCTTTTTAGAGCGGGTGTTTCAGAAGTTGATGCTCAATTTTACTTGGTGGGTCAATCGTAAAGATGTGGAAGGCAGAAATGTCTTTCAGGGAGGATTCCTCGGTTTAGATAATATTGGCGTATTCGATCGCAGTGCCGTTCTACCTACAGGTGGACATATCGATCAATCCGATGGTACGAGTTGGATGGGAATGTATTGTTTGAATATGCTGACAATTGCCCTAGAACTAGCAAAAACTAATCCCGTTTATGAAGACATTGCAACTAAATTCTTCGAGCATTTTCTATATATCGCTGATGCCATGAACCACATTGGTGAAATGGAAGCATCTCTCTGGGATGAAGCAGATGGATTTTATTACGATGTCCTGCATTTGCCCGACAATCGGCAGATTGCCCTCAAAGTGCGGAGTCTTGTGGGGTTGATTCCGCTATTTGCAGTAGAAACGATTGAAGCAGAAACGATACAAAAACTTCCAGGTTTTAAAAAGCGGGTGGAATGGTTTATTCAGAATCGCCCCGATCTCACTCAGAATATTGCTTGCATGAAAACCGAAGGTGTAGGAGAGCGAAGATTGCTAGCAATTGTTTACCGCGACAAGTTGCGGCGAATTCTGCAAAAGATGCTAAATGAAACCGAATTTTTGGGAGATTATGGGATTCGGGCAATTTCCCGATCTCATGCCGAACATCCCTATATTTTTGATGTTAACGGCGCTCGGTTTCGCGTGGATTACGAGCCAGCAGAATCTAGTAGTGGTTTATTTGGTGGTAATTCTAATTGGCGCGGTCCCGTTTGGTTTCCCGTAAATTTTCTCCTGATCGAATCTCTACAAAAGTTTCATCATTATTTGGGAGACGATTTCAAGATTGAATGCCCTACGGGTTCCGGTCAAATGATGACTTTATGGGAAGTTGCTGCTGAATTATCTCAAAGGTTAATTCAGATTTTTCTGAAGAATTCATCTGGTTATCGCCCCGTTAATGGCGGAACTCAAAAGTTTCAAACCGATCCTGATTGGCAAGATTTAATTCTGTTCTACGAATACTTCCATGGTGACAACGGTGCGGGGATTGGTGCTAGTCATCAAACTGGTTGGACGGGTTTAGTGGCAAAGCTGATTCAGCAATATGGCAAGTATGAAGGACAAGACCAAGTATCATCGCAAAAACTGCCACAGCGATCGCACTCATAGCGATGATTTTTCCAAGAATTAGGAGTAGGTAAAATGGAAGACCTATTCAAGCAATTAACCGCTAATTTAGCAATTGCTGTAGAAGCCAGTGCTGGGATCGTAATTGGTTTCGCTGCGGTAGAAGCAACTTTTAAAGCGTTTGTACTATTTTTCGTGCGGCGGCGACTGCCTGATGCAATAAAAGAAGAGATCCGATTGCAGTTTGGCAGATGGCTGTCGCTAGCACTAGAATTTGAACTAGCAGCAGATATTTTACGTACCGCGATCGCGCCTACTTGGACGGAGATCGGTCAATTGGGAGCTATAGTTATTTTGCGGACAATCTTAAATTTTTTCCTCCAAATGGAAATTGACAAAGCAGCGGAGCGAAATTATGTTGAATTCAAATAACTGAGACATTTCTCGCTAAGTTTTAATCAAGATTTATTCTTCAACTCAGGAAAAGCTCATTCTCACTTTATTAATCTCCTCTATAGTGAAAGTATAGAGAAATCGAATGTTAAAAAACTCGGATTTTCCCAGAGGTTGAATTATGCAAAACATACTACGATTTGACGTAAGATCTGGGTGGCTTAATTCAGTACGCCAGCGGTTAGGCAGAATAGAAATTCAAAACCCCACGATCGCCCGTTTCATCTGTAAACTGATTCCTACATCTTGTCCTTTTGAGCGAGATATTAAACTGTTCGGTTATCAGCTCGTCCGCATTCCACCTCTATGCAAACTAAATCCTCTCTACGAGCAGGTCGTGGCAATCCGCCTCAAGTCTTTAGCTTATCTTGCAGAACAATGCGGTGAGGATATAGCAGTTTACTGTTGATGGCTAAATCTTATTTGGAACGCGATCGATCTATAGAAAAACACTCTGCTAGAAAGAATTTTCAAATAGTAATTGATAATTTCTGTATAGATATGTGCTATTGCCATGAATTTTAGAGAAAATTTATTCAGGAAGGCGGGTAAAATTAAAACAGTTTTTCTGTTTGGATTGGCTAGCGTGGCAAGATAGATGAGTTGGCAAATGAAACAGATGATAATTGCTCCTCATCGGCAACAAAATCTAACTGATTAGGAGTAAGACCGTGACAGCACATATCCTCCTAGTTGAAGATGAAGTCAAACTAGCTCGATTCTTAGAACTAGAGCTGAGCAGCGAAGGTTATTGTGTCAGCGTGGCGCACGATGGCATGGCAGGATTGACATTAGCGAGAGAGTCAGCTTTCGATCTAGCAATTCTGGATTGGATGCTGCCAGGATTAACAGGAGTGGAACTGTGCCGTCGCCTGCGTGCTACCGGTAACAAGATCCCCGTGATTTTGTTGACAGCAAGAGATGAAGTGGGCGATCGCGTGACAGGATTGGATGCAGGAGCTGATGACTACGTCGTTAAACCATTCAGCATTGAAGAACTACTTGCTAGAATTCGCGCCCATCTGCGCCGTACCAACGAATCGGACTCGGATTCGATCCAGTTTGAGGATTTAAGCTTGAATCGCCGTACCCGTGAGGTTTTACGAGGTCAGCGGGCGATCGAGCTAACTGT
>ERZ1066118.997-NODE-997-length-20476-cov-7.669164_pt1 | contig 20476 bp, 16 predicted proteins | sample MGYA00382765_ERZ1066118 | MGnify/ENA primary metagenome ERZ1066118 (study PRJEB33369, sample SAMEA5778348) | biofilm metagenome | biome: Industrial cooling water; feature: Water cooling tower basin; material: Biofilm | place: United Arab Emirates | collected...
CTTCTCCATCTATGTCGATGCGGAGCTCGACGACCTGCGCAACTGGTACGTCGAGCGATTCCTGAAGCTGAGGGAGACGGTCTTCCGCGATCCGCAATCGTACTTCCACCGCTACGCCACGCTGTCGGAGGAGGAGGCGAAGACACACGCACGCCGGATCTGGCTCGAGATCAACGAGCGCAATCTCATCGAAAACATCGAGCCGACTCGGGAGAGAGCCAGCCTCATTCTGGAAAAGGGAAACGGCCACTCGGTTCAGCGGGTACGGTTACGGAAGCTTTGATTTTGATCAATGGAGGAGACGGAATGAGCGATAAGATTCACAGAAGCGATGACGAGTGGCGCTCCAGCCTGACGCCGGATCAGTACCGGATCACGCGACAGAAGGGCACCGAGCGAGCGTTCACCGGTGAGTACAACGACAACAAGACCAAGGGCGTCTATCGCTGTGTCTGCTGCGGATCGGAGCTCTTTGTCTCCGACACCAAGTACGACTCAGGTAGCGGCTGGCCGAGCTTCTACCAGCCCGCGGATCCCTCGGCTGTTGAGGTGGAGACGGATTCAAGTCTGGGGATGCGCCGCACGGAAGTGCTATGCGCCAGGTGTGAGGCTCACCTGGGACACGTGTTCGAGGACGGGCCGCGGCCGACGGGCCTCCGGTACTGCATCAACTCGGCGGCACTGGATTTCGAGCCGAAGGAGTAGTCAGCGAAACTCGCGATGAGAAAAGAGCCCGTCTGTGATCCGGACGGGCTCTTCCTGTTTCGGACGGGGGGGGAGAAAGCCTCAGCCCCTGTAACGCAGTATGGCCTCTACCGAGGCCACTGCGAGCTGCCTTGTCTCTGGATGAAGTGCGGGGCCGTAGATGAGGTCGACGACCTGTGAGGCATCCGCCGATGGATCGGCCGCAATCGCCTCTTCGACTTGTGTGATGCGCTCTTTACGATGATCCCTGAATCTGGCGATCGCTTCCGCGGGTGCCTCGATCGGTGGGCCATGCGTAGGGTATAGTCGGGGTGGATTCAGCCCCTCTAAGAGATCCAGGCTGCGCAGGTAGTCGCTGACGTTGCCTTCCGGGTCGGCAACCAGCGTTGTATCCCCCTCCCCCAGAAGCAGATCTCCGACAAAAACGGCGAGCTGTTCGCCCGCCGCGCCCGCCCAGACAAAAGCAACGTGCTCCGGAGCGTGGCCGGGCGTCGGAAGGCACCGCAGCTCCCCGGCGTCGGTCGAGATCACCTCATCTTTCTCGAGATGCAGAACCGTTTGAGACAGGTTGCCGGGCTTTAGCGCGCCGGCAGCCATGCGGACCGGTGCGGCGCAGCGGCGAGCCAGCTTTTCCGCGCAGCCACTGTGATCGGAGTGCGCGTGGGTGAGGAGAATCGCCTCAGGAGTGGCGCCTGCCAGAGCTTCGATGATCGCCTCCAGGTGAGGCTCGATGTCAGGCCCCGGATCGATCACAACCGGCCGCTGCTCACCGACGATGTATGTGCGCGTACCGTCCAGAGTCATGGGGCCGGGGTTTGGCGCGAGAATCCAGCGCGGGTGCTTCATGTGAGCGCCCGCAGGATTGCCCGAACAGGCGAGCCGTCGAGCTCCATCAGCTTCAGGGGAAGCGCGATCAGCTCGTACTCCCCGGGCGGCACGTCATCCAGGAGAAGGTTCTCGAGAATGGCGATCCCTGAGCGTATGAGGGCGTGGTGCGCGGCCAAGGTAGTGGAGTCGAACGGATCGACAGAGGGCGCGTCGGTGCCAATCAGCACGACCCCGGCACTCGCCAGGATGCGAACCGCATCCACTTCCACAGCGGGGAAATCGTCAGGAAAGCTGTCGCCACTCCACGCTCGGGTTCTTAGGAGGATCCGCGGCGGGTTCGGCCAGCGGCGGAGGACCTCGTCAGCGAACGCAGCGTCGATCCGCGCTCCTCAAGGTAGCTCCACGAGCAGAGCCGGGCCAATGAAAGGGTGGAGCGAAAGCTCCCCCACCCCTGCTCCATCCTCCAGAACGTGAAAAGGAGCGTCAGCGTGGGTGCCGATGTGCAGCCCGGTCGAGATTCGCGACAGGTTGGACGAGTCGCCATTCGCCGTCCTGGTTAGCCATTCGACCTCGAGCGGCGGATCACCTGGCCATCCGGCGGTCTGCGCTGTAACCGGCCGGCTGATGTCGAAGACGCGCCGCTGCTCCGCGTTCACGAGCCGCCCAGGAGAAGCTGACGCCGCGGGGTCTGATCACCCGTCAAGCTGATGAGTCGATCGGCTATGGTCGGGAAGGCTGCAAGTAAACCGGCGGCCGCGCGGAAGAGGCGGGGTCGGGAGGTTACTGCTTCGATGGTGTGCTGGAGGACTACCCCGCCCCGAAACGCTCGATGGTGAGCGGCTGCATAGGGAGCGAGAGCCGAAGCCGTGCACCACGACACTCGCAGGCAGCGATCGGCCACTTCGGCGGCCATGCGTGCGCCTTTCAGAGCTCGGAAGATCCCCTGTCCGGTGAAGGGATCGAAGTACCCGGCAGCGTCACCAACGAGCATCACCCCATCTCCTACCGACTCACGCGTTGGAAAATCGAAGGGGCCCGTAGCAAGCACGTCGCTCGTTCGCGTGCCTTCTGCGAGCGCTGGAATCGATACAGCGAGCCTGTCGAACGTCGCTGCCGCATCACCCCCGACCTTCGCCGCGTCCGCCTCGTCTGCCAGTACGAGCACCACATTCACACTCTCGGCGTCGACAGCGGCTATCCCCGCGCATCCCCATTTCGTTATCCGCAGCTCCCCCAGCTCGTCCGCGCCGACGCCGCGCATGTGCGCTGTCAGCGCCAGCTTCCGCAGGCGCGGCTGGCGCTTGATCAACCCGAGCCTGCGCACGACGACAGAACGCAGACCATCGGCGCCGATGACTAACCGGCTCCTGATCTCGTCACCACCGGCACTCCTGACGCCCGCAACAGCTCCATCCTGTTTCAACACATCCACAACCTTCTCCGGGATCCTCGCCACAGCCCCCTGCTCGAGCGCCCACTCCAGAAGCGCGCTGTCGAACACGAAACGAGACATGCCGATCCCCCCCGCCGCTTCCGCAAAGCGACCGCGGAAGGGCTCCGCCCCAGCCCCGGAAACTCGCCAGCCATAGATCCGGCGATGGGGCTTCTCCAGCACCCTCTGCAGCAACCCAAGCTCGTTCAGCTCTCTCACCGCACCCGGGTTGATCGATTCCCCGCATGGCTTCGAGCGCGGGAAGGGAGATCGGTCGCAGAGGAGCACGCGATGACCCTGCGCAGCCAGTAACCCCGCGGAGACGGACCCGGCGGGACCAGCTCCAACAACGATCACATCCCAGCCATCTTCATCCGAGGCGCTCACGCAGCGGCCCCTCCCTTCGCAATGACCAGAGACAGGCGGAACAGGGGGTGTCGCCTCACGATGGCATCACCTGAAGTCACCTCGCGTGCAAGCTGCAGCAGCTCCTCAGGGGTGAACGCCGCGCGAACCGAGATCGGCCCGTCGTGCCTCGTTATCGGGTGATATCGCCACAGCGTAGCCGCGAGCAGATTCGCGCCTGCCAGAGCAGCGGCGGAACGGGACAGGTCCGTTACAACTACGGCCGTGCGGGCGACGCGGACCATCTCGCTCAGCACCTTTGCGGCCTCCGAGCGATCGAAGTGATGGAGTGTCGTATAGCTGGTGACGATGTCGTAGGAGCCATCGCCGAACGGAAGGTGCAGCGCGTCCGCGGCTTGGACCGCGATCTCAGGGATTCGCGCGGTGGCGGCGCGGGCAAACTGGAGGGTGGCGGGATGTATGTCCGAGGCGGTGATCGATACGGCTACCCCCCGCTTCCTGGCCTGGACAACGAGCCTGCGCGGGATGTCCGCACCACCAGTTCCGACGTCCAGGATCTTCACGGGGCGGTGAGACACCTTGGATGCCAGGTCCAGGACCAGCCTTACCGCGGTGCTGCGGCCGCCGAGCAACAGATTGACTACAGCAAGATCTTCGAGGCTCTTCCAGAGCTGCGCCCGGTCGGCCTCCGGCCGGTCCATCAGCTCAGGAGCACGTACCCTTTGCATCAGGTCAGCGGGAGGCCCGCAGCCGCTCTGAGGCCGCAACGATTCCATCCCGGGCCTCCTCCACATCCAGCGTGAGGATCTCGCCTCGGTTGTAGAGCACCTGCCCACCCACCACAGTCATCATCACATCAGTGCCACGCGCTGAGTGGAAGAGCGCGACCGCGGGATCGTAGGCGGGCACTGCGTGAGGTGCGTCGATGGAGACGGCGCAGAGATCAGCATACTTCCCGGGCTCGAGCGTTCCGATCTCCGCATCCAATCCAAGCGCCCTCGCCCCGTCGATCGTGCAAAGACGCAGCAGCTCGTTTGCAGCCAGGGTCTCAGGCGAAAGGCTGCGGACGCGCTGGAGCAGCGATGCGAACCGCGCCTCCTCCAGGAGGTCGAGCCGGTTGTTGCTGCCGACCGAGTCCGTCCCCAGACCTACCCGCACCCCTGCCCCCCTGAGCTCTGTCACCCTGGCGACCCCGTGGCCGAGCTTCGCATTGGCTACCGGGCAATGTGCGACCGGGCAATCCGCGGCAGCGATAGCCGCGATATCCTCATCGTCGAGATCCACGCAATGGATCAGGAGGGGCCTGTGCTCGAGTACACCGAGACGCTGCAGCATCTCGATCGGGGTTCGGCCGCGAGGCTTCGTCTCGATCCCCCGCGTGCGCAGGCCGGGAGCGAAATCGCCGCTGCCACTCACCACGAGATCACGCTCGGCGACCGATTCAGCGACGTGCAGCGCAATCGGAAGCTTCTCCGCAGCGGCGAGCGCTACGGTGGCCCGATAAAGGGCATCGGAGACGGTATATGGAGCGTGCGGAGAGACCCCAATCCTCACCCGGTCGCTGGCAAGCGGCATCAGCGCCTGAACCTGCTCCCGAAGCTGCGTGATCGAGCTGTCCACCTGCGCCGGATCCGGCCCAAAGACTTCCTGATACACGATTCCGCGCAAGCCGCTATCTGTAAGCGCGGTTGCCGCTGCTCCCGACGCTTCCGTTGCCGCTACGGTCGTGATTCCCGCGCGAAGGCACTCGACCATGGTCCACTTTGCCGCGGCCAAGCTGTCCTCCGGCAGAAGCGCCGAGCGCTTCGTTCCAACCAGTCGCAGAATCCATTCACGGAATGGAAGATCCTCCAGCGCGCCGCGGAACATGGCGAGTTCCGGGTGTGCGTGAACGTTCACCAGTCCGGGCAGGAGCACCGCTTCGCCGAAATCGTGAATCACGGCGTCTGACGGGAGATCGACCGCACCCGCGGGAGCCACTGCGGCGATCCGCCCGTCAGCCCCGACCAGGATCTCGCCCCGATAGATCGGAGGTGTGGCAACTGGAAGGACCCACTCGGCGCGGAATACCGAAGCGCGACTCATTCGGGGCGTGTGGCGGGGTCCACGAAGTCGGACGTGGAGAGGCCATAGCGCGCACTTCTTACGAGCTGCGGGTCCCGGTGCTGCACCCGGCGGCCGACGGACTGACCCACTCCAACCGAGAGGGCGAGATTTCCGAAGCCGGTATGTCTCTCGACCGGATAACCGATGTCGATCCTGAATGTCTGCCGCGACCCCGGCGGAAAGGCGGCACGGAGACCTACTCCGAAGCTTCCGCGGATCGGGGATTCGGTTCCGAAGGCTACGTTGCCCGGCCAGATCTTCCCTACGTCTGCAAAGATGACAGTGCCGAGGTCGCCCAGCTCCGGCAGCGGCCAGCCCAGGAAGAGGCGGTGCTCGAGCGAGGCGACGATGCGACGCCCGCCGGGGTCGACATGGTTGGGGTAGCCACGAAGCCCAGAGTCGCCCCCGAGCGTCAGCTGGAACGGAACGCGGCCGTGCCACCCGCCGACGCCGGAGAGGGAGGCGACGATCGTATGGCGCGAATCGGGGCGAGAGCGGATGTATGCCCACAGGTCGAGCTGTGCGAGGACGTCATGCCACTCCGGAAGTCCCTCGAGCGACTCATAGCTCCTGCGCGCCTCGACTTCGAACTGGCCGCCGATCAGCTGACCAGAGCCGACCTCCCCTGCCGCATACAGCCCAAGCCCGGTCGACAGATCGTACTCCTCCGACATCACCGGCAGCGAAGGCCCGATCGATCCCTCTGCCTCGACACCGAGCTGCACGTCCTCGATGCCGTTGACGGTGTCGATTGCCCGGCGCCGCACGAACCAGACGTTCCGCTGCCCGGCGAGAAGCATCATCCTCACGCTCGAGACAGGCAGCCATGAGCTCTCCAGCTCCGAGGCCGTCGCCCTGGGCAGCCTGCCCCCCTCCGGATCGTTGAGCGTCGGAGGAGCGGGATAGTCGATCCTCTCCCCGGCTAGGGCCAGTCCGACTATGGTGTGGCGGAAACGAGCAGCCCCCCAACGTGCCGCAACACCGATCTCGAAATGCTCCCTGCTGACCGGAACGAGGATTCCTGCTAAGTCATCCCCCGTCTCCGGCATGAGGATCTCGAAGTAACGGTCGTCGCGACCGACCGTCTGCCGGTAAGCGATTCGACCCTCTTCGCCGACGAAGGGATAGGTGAGTGCCTGATAGTAGCTCTGCCCCACCTCGGTCTTGGCCACCTGAAGCCCCAGATTCCAGCGGCTGCGGAACAGCTGCGGGTTGATGTACGAGGCACCGTAGATCCGTTCCTCCCGCTCCCGATCGTAGAAGACCGCAGCGCTCTGCCCGCTTCCAAGCACGTTGGACTCCTCGATCTCGAGGCCCTGGAACTGAACCCCAGCCCGGGTCTCGACGCTCGGCTTGACCAGCGTCGACCACTCGTCCTGCGTGTCGACGACCACATCGACTGTGCCGTCCGCGCTGCGAATGCCGTAGATGTTGGCGCTTGCGATGAAGTCGAAGGCGCGCAGAAGACGTTCCGAATCCCGCATCACCTCCACGTCGTAGCAGTCCCCCGTCTCGAACAGGATCTCGCGCTCGATCACCTGCGCGTTCGTCCGGATGTGCAGGGAATTGGCGAAGCTGTAGGCCCAGCGGAAGCGACGGGGTCGCTCAGGGTTGCTCAGGTCGAAGACCGATCGGTTTTCGATGACTACGTTCCCGATGACCCCGTCAGGACAGGCAGCGGCAAGCTGCGCGGCTGCTGGCGCGCTGGATGCGTGCAGGGCCGACAGCACGAGAACGCCGCCAGATACTGCCCAGATGCTGCGCGAGGTGATGCGGAGAGTCGGCATCACCAGCGTCTGGCGGGATTTAGCAGGATCATCAGGGTCATAGGGTCGAGCCGCGCAGGTGCAATCTCTACACCGCCTCACCACCAGCGCGAAAGTCGCTGTTCGTCTCCACTGAAATAGCCCGTTTGCCAACTAAGATCCCTCGCTTGCGTAGCAGGCGCAGCAGCGGATCGAATCAACCATGTCACAATAGCTCATGGCTCGATACAGACAGGAAGCGCTCGATTACCATCGCGAGGGTAGACCGGGCAAGATCGCGGTCGTTCCCACCAAACCAGCTCTTACCCAGAGAGATCTTTCGCTTGCCTACTCACCGGGAGTCGCCGAGCCGTGCCTGGAGATAGCCGAGGATCCCGAGAACGCCTTCCTCTACACGGCAAAGGGGAATCTGGTTGCGGTAGTCTCCAACGGCAGTGCGGTGCTGGGCCTGGGAAACCTCGGCGCGCTCGCCTCGAAGCCCGTGATGGAGGGGAAGGGCGTTCTGTTCAAGCGCTTCGCCGACATCGACGTGTTCGACCTCGAGGTGAACACCTCCAACGCGGATGATGTGATCAGGTTCTGCGAGATGCTCGAGCCGACAGTGGGCGGAATCAATCTCGAGGACATCAAATCTCCGGAATGCTTCTACATCGAGGAGGAGCTGAAGCGCCGGCTGAGCATCCCCGTCTTCCACGACGACCAGCACGGGACGGCGGTGATCTCGGGGGCTGCCTTGCTGAACGCTCTGTCGCTCGTCGGGAAGCCGATCGATTCGGTTCGAGTCGTCTTCTCCGGCGCGGGAGCTTCCGCGATCGCGACAGCCGAGCATTACGTGCTGCTTGGCGTCCGCCGCGAGAACATCATCATGGCCGACCACGAAGGGGTGATACACAGCGGCCGCGAGAACCTTGACCCGTACAAGGCCAGGTTTGCTCGGGATATTCCACTCAGAACGATACGTGAGGCTCTGAAAGGAGCCGACGTCCTCGTCGGACTGTCGGTCGCCGGGGCTATTTCCGCCGACATGATTCTGGAGATGGCGGACCCGCCGATCGTCTTCTCCCTCGCCAACCCCGATCCCGAGATCACACCCGAAGAAGTCAGGAGCGTCCGGCCGAACGCGATCACGGCCACAGGCCGAAGCGATTACCCGAATCAGATCAACAACGTGCTCGGGTTCCCGTTCATCTTCCGTGGAGCCCTCGATGTACGGGCGCGCGCCATCAACGACGAGATGAAGATGGCAGCCACTCAGGCGCTGGCGGAGCTCGCCCGGCAGGACGTGCCCGAGGCGGTGGAGCGCGCCTACGGGGATGAGCGCTTCCGCTTCGGTCGGGAGTACCTGATCCCGAAGCCCTTCGATCCGCGCATCATGCTCTGGGTTGCGCCCGCGGTGGCGAAGGCGGCCATCGAATCGGGTGTGGCGCGAGTTCAGATCGATCTGGCGACGTACCGCGAAGAGCTGGAGGGTCGTCTGGGGCGGGGCCATGAGGTTATGCGTGGGATCCTGAACCAGGCGCGCCGTCATCCCCAGCGCATCGTCTTTCCTGAAGGGCCGCACGAGCGAATCATCCGCGCTGCCGGCCGCATCGTCGAGGAGAAGATTGCGGTGCCGGTCCTCCTCGGGAACGTCGAACAGATCACCGACAAGGCGCGGACGATGTCGATCTCCCTCGAGGGCGTTGAGCTCCTCGACCCGGTGGAGCAGATGGACACGCGTGAGCGTTACGCGCAGGAGCTCTATCGGCTGCGCCAGCGAAAAGGTGTGACGCTCGCGGAGGCGCGGGACTACGTGACGCAGCCGCTCTACTACGGGTGCATGATGGTGCACTGCTCTGACGTCGATGGGTTGGTGGCGGGCGAGGAGATGCACTACCCCGACACCCTTCGCCCAGCGCTGCAGACGGTAGGTACGGCCGACGGAGTGACCCACGTCGCCGGTCTCTACATGCTCGTTCTGGAGAAAGGGCTGATCTTCTTCGCGGATACGACCGTCAACATCGACCCGGACGCGAAGACTCTCGCCGAGATCGCGGTTCTCAGCGCCGGCTTCGTCCGCTGGCTGGGGGTGGAGCCACGCGTTGCGATGCTCTCCTTCTCCAACTTCGGCTCGGTTCGGCACCCGGACTCGGACAAGGTGCGCGAGGCCGTCGCTCTGGTGCGCGAGCGGCACCCGAATCTGGTGATCGACGGGGAGATGCAGGTCGAGACTGCCGCCAGCGGCGAGCTGAGGGCGGAGGTCTATCCTTTCAGCGTTCTCGAGGGGGATGCAAATGTCTACATCTTCCCTGACCTGAACGCCGCCAACATCGCCTACAAGCTGCTCGCCCGCTTCGGCGGTGCTGAGGCGATCGGGCCGATTCTGATGGGAATGGCGGGTCCCATCCAGGTGCTCCAGCGGGGCAGCACAGCAGCGGACATCGTGAACCTCACCGCGATGGCGGTGGTGGATGCTCAGGAGAGGAAGGCAGCACGTGCGGCGGCGGTGGGGGCGGCGTGAAGGGGGAGAGATCGGGCAAGCTAACGGCGGCTTTGCCATGACGCGACGAACCATCTCGATCCACTACCGGAGAGTGCCTGACCGGGTCGATGTCTTCGAGCAGGAGGTGCTGGAAGAGACACCCGATTATGTGATCACCTACCTCCGCGCCGCCCAGGTGAAGAAGCCGGTGCTGGCGGAAGGCGGCGTGATCCTGGAGCCGGGGGCACCGGTGGTGTGGTTCACCTATCCCGGGCGATGGTACGATGTGGGCAGGTTCCATCTCGCGGACGGGACGTTCACCGGCTGCTACGCCAATGTGCTGACGCCGGTCGTAATGGATGGGAATCGCTGGGAGACGACCGACCTGTGCCTGGACGTATGGGTCGGCGCGGATGGCACCCTGGCGGTGCTGGACGAGGAGGAGCGCGATGCCGCGGGCGCGGCGGCCTGGATCTACGCCGGGACGGCTGAGCGGGCGCGGGAGGTTGCGGCGGGGCTGGTGGCGGCGGCGGGGCGGGGGGAGTGGCCGGGGGCGGAGGTGCGGGGGTGTATGTCCTAGAGTGAGCCCAAGCACCACAAAAGACGCTTTATAGTATTATATTTACATTTGCTAACGGTATCGGATGCGTTCTTCGCTCCTGCTTGACTTTTCGCTTCGACGATGTTACCATCAGCCTGCAGCCAAATCAAGTGGTACTGGCATGGCTTCCGCGAAGGGAGAACGATGGCGTGCAGAATCGTAGTGCGTTGCGAACTGATGATTGGGCGTGGCTAATCCTTCTGGCGTGCCTGTGCGGAGGAGGTATCGCTCTCTCGACGCTCACCCGGCAGCCCGACGATGGGCTGCCGGTCCTCCTAGAGGAGACGTCTACCCCGAGGACGAACAACGAGCCAGCCAGAGTGACCGAGACCTGTGAGGTGCCGAGTACGCGGCTACCCGGGACAAGTCTGTACAAGCTGGCCCCACAAGATAGTGCAGAAACCTTTGTTCAACGAGTTGAGGGGCGCACAGTAGATCGGCAACTTTCTCGAGAAGAGATTGCTCTCGGGCCCAATTGAAGAATCGTATTATTTTCACATTGGCTCACCCCGTGAGCTACTCCGCGCCTTTTGAGGTGCGGCCACATTCGTATTGCGGATTACTTCCTAAAATATTCACTTCCTTCATGCTGCCCTGTTGGAGCCCGGGCAAGAGGCAGTTTGCTCAGCCGCGGCGTCTCATCTCACCTTGTGGATCAGCCCATGAAACTCCCGCAGCTTCACTCCATGATCGCCGAAGACGCTGCCCTCAGGCGGCGGCAGCGCCTCCAGCCGGTGGGCGGGCAGGGCGACAAGATCTTCCCGCCCACATATCCAGGCGACGGCCGCAATGCTCCGCCACGCCATGTCTACGAAAGACGTCGCATCGGTGAGCGAGAAGCATGGTGCGTTCTTGTCGACAGCGTTCAGTCCCAGGCCAACCGTCTCGAGGAATCGCTCCGTGATGTGGCGAGGGAGGGTGTTCCGGTCCCACACGTCAAAGTCGACTTCAGCGAAGCCGGACTCGACGGAATCGCAGAGATCACCTCTCTCGATGCTCCTCATCGTGTTTACGACGCCATCCTTCGCGACAGCACTCTGGACGGCACCCCGTTCATGCAGAGCGAGGTGGGGAAACGTCTCGCGACGGCGCGCCCAGCCGAGGCGACCGCCGTGCTGGAGATCTCACCGACGGCCCTTCTGCTCGGTGCGTGGCATTCCACGGGTGAGGGAGGCGGACTGGGGGCGAAGTTCGCGCGGTGCCTGACCTCGGAGATCGTCGCGGTTGACGTGCCCGTCGACGAGGTGGAGTTCAGAAATGGAGAGACTGCTCCGCGGACCGCGGGTCAGCGCACCGGCAGCCGCATCGATCCGTTAGGCGTCCTCAGGAAGGTAGAGGTCTTCAAAGGAGAGAGCGGCTGGGGGACCTCCGCAAGCGAGGCAGGCAAGAAGGCGAAGCAGGTTCGGCCTTCCGAGATCAATCACGGAAACATCGCTCCGACCATCCAGCCTCTCGGCATCACCTGCGATTATCTGGAGCACACATTCGTCCTGAGCTTTGCGGCGCTTCGGCGCCTTCACTTTGGTGATCCCTCGCGTACCGCCGCCGGACGGAGCCTTCTGGCCGCACTTGGACTTGTTGCTCTCGCCGAACAGGATGCGCGCGGTTACGCGCTTCGTTCCCGCTGCGACCTGGTTTGCGAGGGAGTTACACCGTTGGAGGTCGTGCATCCGGATGGCACTTCGGACAGCGTAAAGCTCACCAGGGAAATCGCACGCCAGCTGTACCTGGATTCCTTCGAGGCTGCTCGCGGAGCGGGGTTCTCGCTCGCCGCTGAACCCCTCGGGCTGAAGCCGCAGCCGAAGCTCATCGCAATCGTCCGGAGGAGCCAGGAGCTGGCCCTCTCCGGCGCGGGTGGCGAGGAGGACGAAGCTGGCGGTGCTTCATGACCTTGATCCTCGAAGTCGAGTACCTCTCCGGTGTCTGTTATGCCGCGGTTGGACCCGACTCGGAGATGCCCGACTGGCCGCCGCAGCCCGATCGCATCTTTTCCGCGCTCGTCGCTGCTTGGGCGTCGCGCGGTGAAAGCGACCGGGAAGCGGACGCGCTCGAATGGCTCGAATCACGGCCGCAGCCTCGCATCACGGCTCCGCCTGCCCGGGCCAGGACGGCTCCGACCTCATACGTACCTCCCAACGACCCCCGCAGCGACCGGAAATCTGGAGCCGCGACGGTAATGCCTCACCTGAGGCGGCGGCAGCCCCGGCGGTTTCCAGCCGTGCGTCTCGCTGAACCCGTCGTCAGGCTTGTATGGGAGCAGACAAACCTGGATGACGGAACGTTGCAGGCACTGCAGGACGTAGCCGCAGACGTCTCCTACGTCGGCCACTCAGCCAGCCTAACACGATGCCGCTTCCTAATGCTTCCCGTGGAGCAGGCGGAGCAGAACACCGCCGCCCCGATGCGCGTCGTTTACCCCGGGAGGATGGCGGAACTGCGACGCGCTTTCACCTCGGGACGCTGGCCGCAACCCGGCTCTCCAGCCCGAACTCTCCCGAGCCCGACTGAGGCTTCGATGAACGTGTTCGGAGATCGCTGGCTGATCCTGGAGCATATCGGTGGAACGATGCCCGATCTGCGCGCCAGCGCGCGGGTGGCAAGAACACTTCGCAATGCGATCCTGAGCGGATACGACCAAACGGGGCTGAGGAACGCCGTTCCGGAGGCAGTGAGCGGACATCGCCCCGACGGCAGCGTCAGTTCGAATCCACACCTGGCCATCATCCCCCTCTCCTTCGTCGGCTTTCCACACGCGGATGGCAACGTTCTGGGCTTTGCGATCGTTCCGCCACGGACCGGAGCCGTCCTAGAGGACCCGGACTTTCGCACAGCGCTTCGGGCCGTCGCTCGGATGGACGAAGAGCGAGGTCGTCGTGTGCTTACGATCAAGACTAGCGAGGGAGCGTCGTCCGACCACGCGTTCTCCATCGAACTCTCTCCTTCATTCGAGCCGCCGGCTAACCTCCGCTCGTTAGACCCCAGACTGTACCTCAAGGGTGCTCGAGAATTCGCAACCGTTACTCCGATCGTGCTCGATCGCCACCTGAAGGCTAAGGGTGACGAACGCGAGGCAGAGATGCGGGATCTGATCGCTCAGGCTTGTCGCAACGTGGGACTGCCGGCCCCGGAGGTGATCGTACCTGCAAAGCACTCCGCGGTGGAGGGCGCTCCATCGGCATATCCCTCGGGAAGTGCTCCCTCCTGGCTGCGCTGGCGGCTCCCCCCTTCTCTCGCCAGCCGCCAGCTTACCCACGCCGTCATACGATTTCCGCAGGAGGTAGCCGGCCCCGTCCTGCTGGGAGCAGGAAGGCACTTCGGTTTGGGGCTTTGCAGGCCGCTCCGCCCGGGAAGGAGGGACGGAGATGCTGTCGGTTGAAGACTTCGACCGTTTCTTCTACGAAGTTCATGAAGTCGCACCGTTCCCCTGGCAGAGTCGGTTGCTGCGGGAAGTGGTGGAAGCCGGGCGCTGGCCGGATGTGCTCGATCTCTTCACCGGATCGGGCAAGACCGCGACCATGGACGTCGCGCTCTTTCACCTCGCGCTGGACGCCTCCCGCGGAGGCCGGCGTAAGGCTCCGGTTCGTATCGCGTTCGTAGTGGACCGGCGCCTAGTCGTGGATGACGCCCACGCCCGAGCAAAGAAACTTGAAGGCGCCTTGAGAAGCGCGAACGGCGGCGTTATCGCCAGGGTTGCCGCCGCCCTTGGGGAGTTGGCCGGATCCGAGGAGCTCCCGCTCCGGGTGGCCAGACTTAGAGGCGGAATTCCTCGTGAAGACGATTGGGCGCGTTCGCCAGCGCAGCCTACGATCCTCTGTTCCACTGTGGATCAGGTCGGCTCACGACTCCTCTTCCGCGGCTACGGCGTCTCAGACTCAATGAAACCCATACATGCGGGACTGATCGGAGCCGATTGCCTGATCCTGTTGGACGAGGCCCACCTTTCCGAACCGTTCCGCCAAAGTCTGGGGTGGGTCAGGACCTATCGGGGTAGCCGCTGGCGAGAGAGTGCCGAATCGTCTCCATGGGGGGTAGCGCAGCTTACCGCGACCCCGGGAGCCGCCGGAGAAGATCCTGCCGAACAGGGGGAGCGCTGGGTGTTCGGTCTCGACGCCGCCGACGATCAGAACCCAACCCTCACCCGGCGTCGAGGCGCCTCGAAGCCAGCACGTCTCATCCTGACCAGCAAATCAACGGGATCAGACGAGCCGGAGGAGAGCTCATCGGAGGAAGGTGGATCTCTCTGGGGCCGAATAGAAGTTCTTGCGGAGCAGGTTCAGCTCGCCCTCAAGCACTTCCAGGACACGAACCACGGTGTGCCTCATCCCGCCATTGGGGTCGTCGTCAACCGTGTGGCTCGCGCCAGGGCAGTCTACAAACGGATCATCACGCAGGTCGATGATGTCGATGTCCAGCTGATCATCGGGCCTGCCAGGCCGATTGATCGGCAGAAGCTGGTCGATCAGCTCGCCCCGATCCGTACGGGGGCGAAAAGAGTTCTGCAGCGCCCTCTGATTCTGATCGCCACTCAGACGATCGAAGCAGGTGTCGACATCGATCTGGACGCTTTGGTTACGGAAGCAGCTCCCCTCGACTCTCTCCGGCAGCGGTTTGGTCGCCTAAATCGGGACGGACGCGAGATCGTTTCGTACGCCGCCATTATCGCGGCCAAGGTCGACCTTTCCGGCCGCAGCACCGATCCTATCTACGGCGATGCGGTTAAGAACGCATGGAAGGATCTTGAGGACCATCCGCCTACTGCCAACCACAAGGTGGTCGACTTCGGAGTCGATGCCTTTCCTGTCCAACTCCGACCCGAGGCGCTCGCGCCGAAGGACAACGCTCCGATCCTGCTTCCGGCGCACCTTGATCTGCTCGTCCAAACCTCTCCAGTGCCGGCGATCGATCCGGACGTTGGGCTCTACCTGCACGGAACAGAACGGGAAGCGGACTCGGTTACGCTCGTGTGGCGCGCCGACATCCGCCCTCAGGATCCTGCGAAGGGCGTGCGACGGCTGATGACATTGGTTCCGCCACGCACGGAAGAAGCAATCGAGCTGCCCGTCTGGACGGTTCGTCGCTGGCTTCGGAATAGACGGGACGTCACTCTCTCTGTGCTGGCGGATGTCGCCGGCCCGGAGCCGGAGAGCCCCAACGAGGCTGGCAGAGGCGGCCGCGATGTCTTCCGATGGAAGGGCCACGACGATCGCTCGGACTGGATTGAGGGATGGAAAGTCGCTCCGGGCGATACGATCGTAGTACCCGCCGAGCTTGGCGGAGTCGATGAGTTCGGGTGGAGCCCTCTCGAAGTCCGACCCGCTACGGATGTAGGAGCCACTGCGGCGAGGCCGTTTGCGAGCCGCAGCTTCGCGGTGCGGGTGGCTCCCGGCCTCCTAGGCGAGGTCACGGATCACGATCTTGCTGCCGCCTTGGACGGTACCGAATCAGGTGACTGGGAAGCGGTTCGGGCGAACCTTTTCGCCTTGCCCCTCCCGGATGACCTCCGCCAGGATCTGCTCGCCCTGAACGAAGCGAAGAAGAGGAGCAAGAAGAAGGCGGTTGTCATGGATTCTGACGCTTATCCATCCGACAACGAACGCCGCCAACGCGGGATCGTGTTCCACGCTCCGTTTGGACTCCGGCGCGGGTGGGCGAACGGAGGTGATGAAGCCGCAGGGAGCGCGGGTCCGGCTTCGACCGAGGACGACGTCCAGGGATCGATCACCGGTGTCGAGATGACGCTGGAAACGCACTGCGCGGGCGTTGCGAAGCTGACCGACGAGTTTGCCGCTGCAGCCGGACTTTCCGAAGCTTGCCGGAGGGATCTGAACATCGCGGCATCGCTCCACGACGCCGGCAAGGCGGATCCTCGCTTTCAGGCATGGCTGCACTACGACGACCCGCTGGGCGGAGATACGGCTCAACCGATCCTGGCAAAATCTGGCCGCCCTCTACCCCGCAATTCGCGCCACGCCGCAGGGCTGCCTGAGCACTGGCGTCACGAAGCCTTGTCGGTGCGCCTAGCTCCCCTGGTGCCGATGTTTGAGCGAGCAAGCGACCCAGAGCTGGTCCTCTGGCTGATCGGCTCGCACCATGGTCACGGACGGCTCCTCTTTCCGCATTCGGACCCCGCGGACGGCGCGTCACGCAGCTTACCGCCAGTGCTCGGTCTTCCACCTGAGATTCCACCGGGGCACGGGCCTCAATCGTTGGGATTCAGCTGGGACGGGGCAGACTGGGCAACTCTCCATTCGAGGGTGAGCTCGCGATACGGGGTATGGGAGCTAGCCAGGATGGAGGCGATTGTCCGGCTTGCAGATCACCGTGCTTCAGAGCGGGAAAGGGAGGGTGATCGTGACGACGACTAGAACTCATCGGCTGGACGGCCTGGAGCCAGACAACCCGCTATCCTTTCTGGCGCTGCTCGGCCTCTTACGAGCTCTTGAAGCTTCAGATCGAGCGCGGCCCGCCAATGAAAGGCTGCTTCCGCGGGCCGCCTGGGATGTGGATTCCCCACCCGTTCGGCCAGTGTTATCGATCAGCCGGGAAGCGGCTCGTGAAGAGATCACGGATCTGGCCTCCGCTGGCATTGAGCTGTTGTCCGCCGCTCATGATTTCGATGGCGAGAAGAACCTCAGCTATACGAAGAACGACAGCCGACAGATGCTGGCCAGCGAATCGCGAGCGGCTACGCACAAATCACGGAATCGAGCCGATCTGCTCGCTGCACTGATGACGGATGGCGCGGTTGACGACAGCACCCCTCCTGCGATCAAGCCCACTCCACTCTGCTTGCTCTTTGGTCAGGGGCACCAACACTTCCTGGACCGCTTGTCCGAAGTCCCCCGGCAACATGCACCCCCACCCCGTGGTCGAGGCAAAGCCAGAATCCGGATCACTGCCGCAGAATGTCTGGCTGAGGCGCTCTTCGAGCCCTGGCACCGCTCGGACCCGACCTTCTCCTTTCGGTGGGATCCCGAGGAGGACGTGCGTTACGCCCTGATGGGCGGAGATCCGACCGACCCTGCTTATCAGAGCGGAACCCAGCATGGCGCCAATCGGCTGGCTGCGGTGGGGGTCGGAGCGCTCACTGTGGTTCCGAGCCGTTCCGCGCGATATCCCCTCGCGGTTCTCGGCGGAGAGTTCCGGAACGGGTTTTCGTTCGCCTGGCCGATGTGGCGAGAGCCTGCGTCGCTCGTTGCGATTCGCGCGCTTCTGGCGCATCCGGGCCTTCGTGAACCAGGCCGGCTGGATTATCTCGGTGTCGACCACGTGCTTGTCAGCCGACGTATTTCAGTAGGCAAGTTCATGAACTTCTCGCGCGGGCGGCCGATCGTTAGCGAACCTTCTGCTCCGGAGAGATCGGCGGGCCGCTGACAAGTGCCCTGGTCGGCTGGGTGAAGGTGCTCGCATGGGGAGTGAAGGGTGGCGAAGGCGCTTCACACGAAGCTCATGACGAGGACTGCTAGGGCGGTAGCAACAAAACCAATCGAAGCGGAAGCAGCGATCCGAAATGCACGACCTCATCCCCCAGTCCGACCTCCTCCCCGTCCGCATGCTCAACGAGTATGCGTACTGCCCGAGGCTCTTTCACCTCATGCATGTGGAGGGTCGCTGGGCAGACAATGTCTTCACGCGCGAAGGCAAAGAGGTCCACCGTCGCGTCGACCGGCTCGACCACGTTCTTCCAGATCCCTCCGCCGGGACTACCACCCAGACCGAGCTGATCGATGAACCGGGCGACGAGCGTCCGGTTGTCAGTCGGTCGGTTACTCTCGGATCGGACATACTCGGGCTGATGGCGAAGCTCGACCTGGTTTCGACAGCCGGGGATGAGGCCGTTCCGGTGGAGACCAAGCGCGGCCGAGCACCCGACAATCCAGAGCGCAGCTGGGAACCGGAGCGGGTTCAGCTTATGGCCCAGGGACTTCTGTTACGGGAGCACGGCTATCGATCCACCCACGGCATTCTCTACTTCGCACTCTCTCGAACGCGGGTGGAGGTTCCGTTCACTGCGGAGCTCGAGGCCCGGACCCTTCGCCTCGTGGACGAGGCTCGGACGGCCACCGGGAGCATGGTTCTCCCGGATCCTCTGGACGACAGCCCGAAGTGCAATGGATGCTCCCTGTCAGGGATATGCCTTCCGGACGAGACGCTCGCCCTGCGACATGTTCCCGCTCAGGATGAAAGAGCCGGTCAGGCATCTGTCAGACGCCTGTATCCGCCGCGCGACGACGCTTTGCCGCTGTATGTGCAGGAACAGGGCGCCCGGGTGGGGAAACGTGGCGAGCTGCTCATCGTCTCGAAGGGAGAGGAGGAGCTTGGTCGTGCCCGGTTGAAGGACGTAAGCCAGCTTGTCCTCTGTGGAAATATTCAGATCGCCGCACAGACCATTCATCTTCTATGCGACGCCGAGATCCCGATCGTTCACCTGTCTCGAGGGCACTGGTTCCACGGGATTACTCGAGGCATCACGCTGCGTAACGCATACGACCGGGCAGCGCAGTACCGGGCGGCCGCGGATCCTGGACGAGCGGTCGCATTCGCGAAGGCAGTGGTAGCCGCCAAAGCACAGAATCAGCGCACAATGCTTGTCAGAAACGCAGGCGGCCGCGCGGATGTCGAGCTGGTTGAAATGGGTACGCTGCTCCGAAAAGTCAGCTTAGCAGAAGACTTTGGAGCACTGCTTGGTCTCGAAGGAGGTATCGCGGCGAAGTACTTCTCGCGCTTCGGTGAACTTCTTCGCCCGCATGATTTCGAAGCAGCGTGGGACTTCAACTCGAGAAACCGTCGTCCACCTAGAGACCCGGTTAATGCCCTCTTATCCTTCGGCTACTCATTACTCGCGAAAGAGTGTACGGTTGCTCTACTGAGCGAGGGGCTCGATCCCTGGTGGGGGCTGTTTCATCAGCCACGGCACGGCCGACCTGCACTTGCCCTCGACCTAATGGAAGAGTTCCGGCCGCTCGTCGTCGACAGTGCGGTACTAACAGCTGTGAATACGGGTATGGTTCGGGAGTCGGATTTCGTGAGATCCGCCGCTGGTTGCGTCCTTGGGGACCGTGGCCGGAAGGCATTCATCCGAGCTTACGAGTCGCGGCTCGATCAACTTGTGACGCATCCACTATTCGACTATCGCTGCTCGTATCGGAGTGTGATTCGTTTGCAGGCGCGCCTAGTGAGCCGATGGTTGAGAGGAGACATCCCTGCGTATGTTGGGATGACGACCCGCTAGCCTGTGCCACGGCATGCTAATGGGAACGAGCTGGCTTTTCGGAATGCTGCTCGGCTTTGACCAAAGTCGGCCGAATAGCTTCTGCGTCAACGTGTGGAGCGCTGGACAGGGCCGGTTAGATACATTTCAGGCTTCTAATGGGATTAGGTCATGAGTCGTCATCATTACATCATTACATATGATATAGCTGACGATCGACGTCGTTCAGATGTATTCAAGATGCTGACCGGATCGGGGGATCATGCTCAATACAGCGTGTTCTTCTGCGATCTGAACGAGCAGGAACTGGTGCAGCTTCGCGCGCGGCTTCGAAGTACCATCCATCATCGCGAAGATCAGGTGATGATTGTCGATCTCGGCACCGCCGTTCAACCACTGGACGCGGGTCTCCAAGTGCTCGGTCGCGGCTACGAACCGATGGTTCGATCGATTGTGATCTAACCCCTACGAGCGGCTAAACAGTGCGCGATGATCCACAGGCGCTCGAAGTAGTTGCTGTTCAACGAGTTGGAAGTAGTGGAGGGAGCTGATGATGGAACGGTGGTGGGTTTAGTATTCAGCCACGCTCGAAAACGCCGCTGTAAGACGTTGCACGGCAATGAGCTAGCGGTAGGGCTCTTTCCTCAGCCTGAAGGCTGAGGCCTCATTGAAGCATGCTGGATCCGGAGGCTGAGGAGGAAGCAAGGCGGCTTTCCTCAGCCTGAAGGCTGAGGCCTCATTGAAGCGGGACCGGGGCCGAGGTGTACGCTCTCGTGGCCGCCGCTTTCCTCAGCCTGAAGGCTGAGGCCTCATTGAAGCGACAAAGTCTCCGGGGGGCTCGACTGGCTGACCGGCTTTCCTCAGCCTGAAGGCTGAGGCCTCATTGAAGCGACCGGTTCTCGGAAGGATCGGCGGGGCACTCGGGGACTTTCCTCAGCCTGAAGGCTGAGGCCTCATTGAAGCGGTCGTGGCATGGTCCCTTTACTCCTCTCCTGGTGAT